>FKKE01000815.1_pt1 | contig 69096 bp, 60 predicted proteins | sample 1106331 | NCBI WGS metagenome assembly FKKE01 (sample SAMEA3931202, study PRJEB13176) | freshwater metagenome | biome: Drinking water system; feature: drinking water; material: freshwater | place: China | collected 2013-02-06 | reverse complement strand
GCGGCCGATCGGACAGCACGGCCAGCGGCGTGTCCGTCCCCATCGACGACACCGCCTCCTGTCCGTCCACTACCATCGGCGTGATCACCATCTTCAGCTCTTCCACCGTGTAACCGAAGGCTTGCTGCCGCTGGCGGATCGTCGGATGGTCAGGCTGCGGCACATTGATTGGCTCGGGCAACTCATCGAGCGAAATTCGATACTGCGTGACCCACGACCGATACGGTTTCCGGCTCACGATCTCCGCCTTCACTTCCTCGTCGTCGATCAACCGGCCCTGCACGGTATCGACGAGGAACATGCGGCCCGGCATGAGTCGGCCTTTCTGGCGGATTTTCTGCGTCTCGATGGGCAGCACGCCGGCTTCGGAGGCCAGCACCACCAAGCCGTCGGTCGTCACTTGATAGCGGCAGGGACGCAGCCCGTTCCGATCCAGCGTGGCGCCGATCAACTTGCCGTCGGTAAAGCAGACCGCCGCGGGACCGTCCCAGGGCTCCTGCATCGCCGCGTGGTATTCATAGAATCCTCGTCGATCGAGGTCCATCTGCGGATTCGCGACCCACGGTTCTGGAATGAGCATCATCATCGCGTGGGGTAGAGATCGGCCTCCCATGGTCAAAAACTCGACGGCGTTGTCCAGACAAGCCGAGTCGCTCTGATGTTCGTAGACGATGGGGTAGAGCTTTTCGAGATCAGCGCCGAAGAGATCGGAGTTCAGCCGTCCCTGGCGGGCGCGCATCCAATTGACGTTGCCCTTGAGCGTATTGATCTCGCCATTGTGGCAGATGTAGCGATAGGGATGCGCGAGCGGCCAGGTGGGAAACGTGTTGGTACTGAACCGTGAATGGACCAACGCCAGCGCGCTCGCCAGGCTCGAATCCTTGAGATCCTGGTAATAGGCCGCCATTTGATGCGGCAATAGCAAGCCTTTATAGACGATGGTATGGGCCGAGAGGCTCGAAATGTAGAAATACTCGCGGCCTTGGATCGCGGATTCCCGCACGGCATTTTCGACCCGTTTCCGGATCACATAGAGCTTGCGCTCAAACTGCGCTTCATTCAGCACGTCACGGGCGATGAAGATCTGCCGCATGAAGGGCTCTGTACTGCGGGCGACCGGCCCGATCGCGTCGCTCTTGACCGGCACATCGCGCCAACCCAGCGGACGCAATCCTTCTTCCTTGATAATCGTGGCAAACACTTGTTCGCACTGGTGGCGGCGATCAGCCTGCGGCGGCAGAAAGACCATACCCACACCGTATTCGCCCGCACTGGGGAGTGGAACTCCGACATCGCCCGCCGCCCGCTTGAGGAACTCATGGGGAACTTGCAGAAGGATGCCCGCGCCGTCGCCGGTGCAGGGGTCACATCCCTGAGCACCGCGATGGGTCAGGTTCTCGAGAATCTGCAGGCCTTGGTGGACGATGCTATGGGATTTTTGGCCTTTGACATTGACGACGAAACCCACGCCACAGGAATCCTTTTCCTGACGGGGATCATAGAGCCCTTGCTGTGGGGGGAATCCTGGAACGTTCATGTCCCGTATCTCATTAAAAATGTGGGGAAGTAACCCTGCCAGACGGGGTACGCTGAGCGAAGAAACCTAGACCGGCTAGCCCCATATCCACGGCTGAATCCCTCAGCCGATTCACGACAGCTCAGGGGAGGAAACTTACTGGATGGGTCCTTCTTCTGTCAAGGTTGCGGATCCCGATACGGCTGCGGTTTGCTTGACTTTGTTTCCTCCCCTGACCTACCATCCGCCACATGGCTGGAGAATCCGTAATTTCAACCATTCACAGCATGACGGACGTGTGGGATGCGTACCGTCATGAACTTGACGGGGTTGAGGACCGGATCAACAGGAATCTCGACTCTAGCGTCGCTCTGGTCAATACCGTCGCTGCCCAAATCTTGAGTGGAGGCGGCAAACGCATCAGGCCCCTGTTGCTCCTCCTGAGCGCCCGCTTGTGCGGCTACGCAGGCCAGGAACACCACCAACTCGGCAGTGTCGTAGAGTTCATCCACACCGCCACCCTGCTCCACGATGACGTCGTCGATGAGGCCGATCTTCGCCGCGGCAAAAAAACAGCGCGGAAGGTCTGGGGGAATCAGATCAGCATTCTCGTCGGCGACTATTTCTATACCAAGGCCATGTGCCGCGTCGTCGAATTCCGCAGCCAGGGGATCAACGAAGTCCTCTCCGAAGCCTGCAACAAAATGGCGGAAGGCGAAGTGCTCCAGCTGTATTACAACGGCAATCCCGCCATCCCCGAAAGCGATTACATCAAGATCGTCGAGCACAAAACCGCCGGGTTGATCGCGGCCGCTTGCCGGATGGGTGCCATTCTGGCCGACGCGTCGGAGGCGCAGCAGGAGGCGCTGTTCCGGTTCGGCCAATATCTCGGAATCGCTTTCCAGGTTGCCGATGACAACCTGGACTACATCGCCAACGGCGTCTCGCTCGGGAAAACGATCGGACAAGATTTACGGCAGGGCAAAGCCACCCTGCCGCTGCTCCATTTGCTCCAACATTGCTCGGAACACGACCGCCACATGATCAAGGACCGGATGGAGACCCGGTCGCTGGCGTCGCAGGACCTCACCCGCATTCTCGATCTGATGCATGAGTCCGGGTCCATCGCCTACGCGAAGGAGCAGGCGCAGAGTTTTATCCGAGCGGCCATCGCAGACCTCGCCAATTTCGACGACTGCATCCATAAACGCGCGCTGATCGTGTCCGCCGAATACATGGTGACGCGCGACCGCTGACACAGCACGAGACGATCCTCGTTCGCACTGAACGCAACCATAAAGGAGTGTTATGGCCCAGGTGCTTCCATTTCGGGGCGTGTTGTTCGATCCGACAAAAGTCGGTGACGTACGAAACGTCGTCGCACCACCCTACGATATCATTGACCAGGAAGGACAGAAGGCCTTCTACGCGCGGCACCCGAACAACGTCATCCGGCTGGAATTGGGCATCGAGCATCCCTCGGATTCCCCGGCGGACAACCGCTACACCCGGGCCGCCACCACCTTGCGTGAGTGGTTGGCCAGCGGCGCCCTCGCACGCGACAGCCGACCCGGCTTTTACCTGTACACCACACACTACTCCATGCCGGACGGCATGGGGGGCACCGTCCAGAAAACGCTTACCGGGTATCTGGCCAACTTCCAATTGGCCGCGTTGGATTCCGGCGAGATTTACCCCCACGAAAACACCAGAGCCGCGGCCAAGACCGATCGCCTGCACCTCATGGAAACCTGCCGGTCCAACTTCAGCCCGATCTGGGCCCTCTACAGCGACCCCGAGGGCTCGGTCGTCGCAGCTCTGAAACGCGCGGCCACCTCCACCCCTCCGCGCATTCGCTTCCAGGACGATGCGGGCTTCGAGCACACGATCTGGGCCATCGACCATCCGGAAACGGTCACCGCGGTGAAAGATTTGATGCGCAACAAGCCGCTGTTCATCGCCGACGGCCACCATCGGTACGAGACGGCCCTGACCTACCAGAAGCAGCGACGGGAACAGGATCGCCGTTCGAACGGCGACGGCATCCGATCCTACGACCAGGTCATGATGCTCCTGACGAGTTTGGAGGACGCAGGCTTGACGGTCCTGCCCACCCATCGCATCATTACCACGCCCGTGCCGAACGCGGCCGGTCTCGCCGCGCTGCTGGAACCGGCCTTCGAGATTTCCAGGTTTGCCACCAAAGGGGTCGCGCAAGAACCGGCGCGCCGCACCTTCCTGGAGGCGCTCCGCGCGAAGGGCCGCACCCAGCCTTGTTTCGGCTTGGCCGCAGCGGGCCTGGATGAATTCTGGCTCTTGGCCTTGCGCCCCAGCCACCAGTTGCCGCCGACCGCGTCGCCGCGCGACCGGTTGGACGTGTCCATTCTGCAAAACCAGGTCGTCACGAAGCTCTGCCCCTCCCAAAAGGAGTTGGAAGCCATCGTCTATACGAAGGACGAACACGAGGCGTTGGAATGGGTGGCCAAAGGCACAGGGCAGGCCGCGCTGCTCTGGAACGCGACCAAGGTCGCCGAAGTGCGGGCCGTGGCGACCGCCGGCGAACGAATGCCCCATAAGTCGACATACTTCTTCCCGAAGCCGCTGACTGGATTGGTCCTCCACGTGATGGAGGACGCTCCGTGAAATCCAAGATCCTGGTGGTGGATGACGATCCGGACATCGCGATGATGCTCCAGGACCGGCTCGAAGCCAACGGGTATCAGGTCGTGGTCGCACGCGACGGACGCCGTGCACTCGAATTGATCGAGCAGGAAGCCCCCAATCTCGTTCTGCTCGATGTGGAACTGCCGCAACTGACCGGAATCGAGGTGTTGCGGCGAATGGGCCAAACCAAAGGCCCCGAGGCCCGGCTCTCACCGGGCGATCTCGACCCTCCGGTCATTATCATGACCGCCCATGGGACCATTTCGCTGGCGGTCGACGCCATCAAACTCGGCGCGTACGATTTTCTGACCAAGCCGCTCGACAAAGATCACCTGACCATCGTCATCCAGAAAGCGCTCGAGCGGGAATCGCTCCGCCGACAGGTGGCCGTTCTCCGGGCAGACGTCGACAGCCGCTACGCCCGGATCGTCGGCGGCAGCCCCAAATTGACGGCGATCATCGACGGCGCCAAACGAGCCGCGAATTCCGACGCGAGCATCCTGCTGCTGGGCGAGAGTGGGACCGGCAAGGAATTGTTCGCGCGCTCCATTCACCAGTGGAGCCCGCGTCGGACCATGCCGATGGTCGTCATCAATTGCGTGGCGCTCACCGAGACGTTGCTGGAAAACGAACTGTTCGGCCACGAGCGGGGGGCCTTCACCGGGGCCGACCGGTTGCACAAGGGCAAGATCGAGATGGCCGACGGTGGCACCGTCTTCCTCGATGAAATCGGGGACATGTCGCTGCCCCTGCAAGCCAAACTCCTGCGCGTGCTGCAAGATCGAGAATTTCAGCGCGTCGGGGGCACCAAGAACATCGCCGTAAATATTCGGGTCATCGCGGCCACCAATAAGGATCTGCGGCAGGCGGTCAAGGCCGGACAGTTCCGCGAGGACCTCTACTTTCGGCTCAACGTCATCAATTTCACCCTCCCCCCCCTGCGTGACCGACTCGACGATATCGGCCCCCTGTCCGAATTTTTCCTCCGCCGCCACGGGCTGGAAACCAAGCGCCCGGGCGTCACGCTGAGCCCCGCCGCGCTGGAGGCCATGCGCCGTTATCAATGGCCGGGGAATATCCGCGAATTGGACAACACCATCGCCCGGGCGGTCGTCCTGAGCCCCACCGACTGTATTGAGCCGGACGCGCTCGGATTGACGCCCACCGACGCCCTCACACCGGTCCCAGCCGAAGGACCGCCTCCGGCCGGCGCCCTGCCGTACCACGAAGCCATGGAAGAGCACAGCCGGATGTTGATCTTGAATGCGTTGAAAGCGGCGGGGGGCAATCAAACCAAAGCGGCCGAACAACTACACCCGCAGCGCACCTACTTGGCGCGGCTCATTCGCCAGAAGAATCTCGACACGGGGATCGCCGAAGAGAGCGTCTGAGGGACAACCTAGGGGCGCGGAACCGTCGGAGAGGAAGGGGCGTCCTTCGGAGCCTGCCGCGCACCCAGGGAAATCCGATCTGCCAACACATCCTGCTCGGCCTGCGCATACCGTTCCGGCGTCCCGACATCAGACCAATAGCCGGTCGCGTCAAACCCTCGCACCAGCTCATTGTCCTGCAACGCATCGACATACGCATCGATAATGCTGCAGGGCGTCCCCACCGGCGGAAGCCGCCGTAAGACGCGGGGATGCAGAATATGCAATCCCGCGAACATCCGGGGCCGCAGGGGCTGCAGGGGCTTCGCAGACGCCTCCGTCTCGGCACGGCCCCGGCCGTTGATGCGGTGCACACGATGATCCTCATCCACTTCGACGAGTCCCCACTGGGCGGCCTCCGGGTCTTCCCGCAGCACCATCGTGACAGTGGGACTCCCGTTGTGGTGCGTCTCCACGAGCCGCTCCAGGTCGAGCTCGATCAACGTATCGCCGTTCAGCACCAAGGCCGGCCGGCCGGCGAAAAATCCCTCCGCCTTCTTGAGTCCGCCTCCCGTCCCCAAGATAATCGGCTCATGAGAGTAGGTAATCCGCAGGCCATACCGACTTCCATCGCCCAGCGCCTGCTCGATCATAGGACCGAGATAGTGGAGATTGATCAGGACCTCACGGAACTTATGCCGCCGAAGCAGCAACAGGTTCCAGACGATCAAGGGCGTGCCCCCGACCGGCAAGAGCGGCTTCGGCATGGTGTTCGTCAGGGGGCGCAAGCGCGTGCCCAACCCCGCGGCAAGAATGATGGCCTTCATGGTGGCGGTCACCCGTCAGGAGAGCGGCACACAGGGTCGGCCCTCAGGCAGACCGTCCTCCTCAGCGTCGCGTCGGCCGGGTGCGGAGCACTCCGGCCTCCCCCCTCTCATTGCAACTCGGGCACGTAGGGCGCCAGGTGCCGACGGAGCGGCGCGAGTTCGGCATAGTTCTGCAGATTTCGACGCACGTAGCCCAGGACACGGGGCACGTCGGCCAAAAACTTCGAATTGTGCTTCACACGATCGATATAGACGAATCGCCCGGCCGCCTTGAGATTGCGCTGCAAGCTGGTAAAATCGAACATGCGCCGGTAGTCGGCTGGGTCCCACCGGACCCCCTGACGCCCCAGCCCCTCCAGATAATAGGCGATCAACTCATCCACCAAGGCCTCATCCAGCGCGATATAGGCATCGCGAAGCAGCGACGCAAGATCATACGCGGCAGGCCCCATCAGGGCATCCTGGAAATCGATGATGCCCATCCGGCTGCCGTCCACCATGAGATTGCGGGAATGGTAGTCGCGGTGGACGAACACACGCGGTTGCCCCGCCATCAGTTCGGCGATCATGCGAAACGTGGCCTGGACGGCCGCGGCATCCTCCGGCTCCATCGGCGTAACCTGCCGGGCACCGACTCCATATTCCAGGAAATGATCGAATTCCCACATCAGCAATGGCACATCGAACTGTCGATGAAAGGCCACACAGGCGGGATTCGGAGGAGTCGTGGCCTTCGTCTGCATGACCACCAATTCATCAATCGCCTGTTTATACAGGGCAGCCGTTCGTGCTGGGGTTTGCTGGCAGGCCTCCATCAACGTCAGATCCCCGAAATCTTCAAGATAGAGCAGGCCCGCCTCACGATCGTAGTGGAACAACCTGGGCACGGGCAGCCCGAACCGACCTAAATGTGTTCGGACATTCGTAAACGGCAATTCGGCGATCGGCGTTGACGTCCCGCTGACTGCCTCCTCGGACTGCTTGAACGCCTCCGGTTCGGCCAATTGCATAAGAATCAGGGACAGGGGCGCCGCCCCACCAAGAGCAATGCGGAAATAGCGACGATTGGAGGCGTCGCCCGCCAACGCGGCAACCGACGTCACCGTCGATGCAGCGGGCAACATGGTCCGAATGGTGGCGGCGATCCGTTGTCGATCAGGAGGCGCGAGCGGAGCGTTGGGAGGAGCCGGATTGGTCGTCGTCATGGGAACGGATTATACACGAGCCCCCCTCGTTGACGAACACTTGCGTGAAAACCCGCGGCCACGCGGATCCCCCCACAAAGCAGCGCGCCCGTGACGGAATATTTCCGCCACGGGCGCGCCATCACCCCTCCCGAGATGGACCGACTACGACTGCGGCTGGCGTATCCAGCGTCGAGGCCGTGGGTCGGCCGGACGTCCGGGCTGCTGCCCGTGCGCATGACTTCCCTGCGGATGCCTCGGAGCCTCATGACGACGAGCGGGGTCGTGCGTCACCTGGTCCCGACGGTTGCCGTCTACCTCCCGAGCTCCGTCGGTCTGCCGCATCGGACTTGCCCCGAATCCCGGCCGCTGCCCGTAACCTGGGCCTGTACCAGCTGTAGGCCCTTGGCCGAGCCCTGCAGGCGGGCCGCTCGGACGATGCGGCCGCGGGAACGGCCGTCGTGTCTCGCCCGGACGCCCTCCCTGGCCATTGGCCTGAAACGGACGACCATGTCGGCTCGGCCCACCAGCGGACGCCCGCTGCGGCGGTTCGGGACTTCCGGCCGCGCGCGGCACGGGGTGCCCGAGCAATCGCTCGATAGCCCGCAGTTGGAAATGATCCTCCCCGGTAACGAAGCTGGTGGCCCGGCCTTCCGTCTTCATGCGACCGGTCCGCCCAATGCGATGGACGTAGTCTTCCGGGGTATTCGGCAGATCGAAATTCACCACATGACCGATGTTGGCCACGTCGATGCCGCGCGCCGCAATGTCAGTGGCGACCAACACCCGAAAGCTGCCGCGCCGAAATCCTTCGAGCGCCGTCTTCCGCTGAGACAACCGGCGCCCGGCGTGCAGCACGCCGACCCGATGGCCCTTCTGCTCCAACACACGTCCCACCTTGTCGGCGCCGTGTTTGGTCCGGGTAAACACCAGAACGCTTCCGGCCTCCTCTTGCACCAACTTGAGCAGGAGGCCCGTCTTTTCGTCACGGGTCGTATGGTGCACTTCATGCGTGACCGTCCGCGCCGCTTGAGCGGGCGGATTCACCATGATCCGCACCGGCTCCCGCAAGCCTGCCCGCGCCAAATCCGCCAGGTCGGCCGGCATGGTCGCCGAGAACAGCATGGTCTGGCGCTCCGGCTGCAAGGCATCGAGAATCTGATTGAGCTGCGGCGCAAACCCCATGTCCAACATGCGGTCCGCTTCATCCAACACCACGATCGTGAACTCGTCGAGTTTGATGGTGCCGTTCCACATGTGATCCAGCAGGCGCCCCGGCGTCGCCACGACCATGGTCGGGCGTTGCTGAAGCCCGCGGACCTGCACCCGCATGTCTTCCCCTCCGATCACGGTCGTGGCGGAGACACGCCGACTACGGCCCAACAGGGCCACCGTCTTTTGAATCTGGAAGGCCAACTCACGGGTCGGCGCCAGGATCAACCCCTTGGGATGCCCGACGGGGCCGCCGGCCAGCCGCTCAATCATCGGGATCACGAAGGCCGCCGTCTTTCCCGTTCCCGTCTGGGCGCACCCCAGAATATCCTTCCCCTGCAGGCCGTGGGGAATCGCCTGCGCCTGAATCGGCGTCGGCTCCGAAAATTTGGCCTGCACGAGATCCCGCAACAGCGGCTCCGAGAGGCCGAGTGAGTGGAACGTGATGGGCGCGGGTTCCGCCGGATTCGCCGGGGTCACCTGCGTCGCCTGATCAACATCCGCAACAGTCGTAACATTCAACACAAACACACTCCTTGTAAGTAGTAGACAGGACACACACACCGGTCACCAGCCGCGCGGAGGGCTCGACGTTGAGGGGCGGCCACGCGCGCACGGCACACGTGCGTACGGAAGCCTCGACCTCAACCCTGGCCTTCCGAAGGCTAGCGGACGCCGGTCAGCGCCCTGTTTGGCATCGCATATGACGAGGTCAGAGATTCGTAGGAGCCTGAAAGGGGGAAGTCAGCTCCGAGGAGGATCTGAACACGCTGCGATGACGGGGCCCGGATCATTTAGTGTTGCACAGTCGCCGGGCCGTCTCGACAGTGACAAGCTGCACCTTACCAGTCACCTCACCGGTTTGTCAAACAACTGTGCATCAGCTGCGGAACGCGACGCGACCTTCGCTAACGGCCATGCGGCACACCGAACCCCGCAAAGAGTTCCGCGGCAAGATACGGCGTCCCCTCGCCGTCACGCCCACGCTTGCGCCGTAGATAGTCGTTGAGCACCCGTCCGTCCTCGGCCCGATGGCGATGCGGTTCGGCCAAATTCATCCGATACCGTTCGATCGCGCCCGCGACGCGACTGATGAATCGGACCGTTCCATCCGGCTCGACGGCTTCGACGACGCCGACATGCGTCAACGGATCATTGAGCGTGCCATCGCCATTGGCATCCCATGTGTTGTCGAAAAACACCAGGTCGCCGGGCGAAACCGCCGGCCCCCGATGCAACCGCCCGAACTGCCGGACATGCCGGTGAATAAGGCGCACGCCGTTGGCCTGGCTCGTGACCAGTGTGCTCTGATAGAGATCGACGCCCTGCGCGAGGAAGATGGCCCTGGTGACTCCGGCGCAATCGTAGGTGATGCGGCGGCCCTCAGATTCGATGGTGCGCTCGCCCACCAGACCGACCGCGGTCCGGACCACGGAAGCCCGCCAGGGGGCCATCGGTCCGGCTTCGCAGCAGGCCCGCGGCGCGACCTTCGCCGCGGGGACCCGCTCACGCGAGGGCCCGGCGCAGGCGGCAAGGCCCACCAGCATCACCACGACCACCGGAGGAAGCACACGGGGATGGAACACGCTCATACCTGTAGGCAAGTATACCTGAGGATCGGCGGAGCGTCGGCCAGTCCCCTGTTCAGCCCTCTGCTCGCCCGGAACCTCTCGACAATCGCGCCGTAACCTCCTATAAGGGCGCCATGCCGTACGTCCACCTCGGGCGATCGGGACTCTCCGTCAGCCGGCTCTGCCTCGGCACGATGAACTTCGGGCCGCAGACGACCGAACTCGACAGCACCCGTATCATGGACCAGGCGCTTGACGCCGGGATCAATTTCTTCGATACGGCGAACGTCTACGGCTGGAAGCTCGGCGAAGGGATCACGGAACAGATCGTGGGCCGATGGTTCGCCCGGGGCGGAGGCCGGCGCGACAAGGTCGTGCTCGCCACCAAAGTGTTCGGGAAGATGGGCGCATGGCCGAACGAATCCCGGCTCTCGGCCCGTCACATTCGGCACGCCTGCGAGGACAGCCTCCGGCGATTGCAGACGGACCATCTCGACCTCTACCAGATGCACCACATCGACCGTGAGTGCCCCTGGGAGGAAGTCTGGCAAGCCATGGAACAACTCGTCCGGGAGGGGAAGGTCCTCTACGTCGGCAGCAGCAATTTTGCGGGCTGGCACGTGGCTCAGGCGCAGGAACTCGCCAGGCAGCGCCATTTTCTCGGCCTCGTCTCCGAGCAGAGTCTCTACAACCTTACCGAGCGGACGGTGGAACTCGAAGTCCTGCCGGCCTGCCAGGCTTACGGCATCGGCGTCATTCCCTGGAGCCCGCTTGCCCGCGGACTGCTCGGTGGGTCCCACAAGAAAGCCTCGTCGGGACGGCGCGCGGAAAAAGACGTGCGCAAAGAAGGGGAGCGGCTCCGCCCCAAACTGGCCGCCTATGAAACGCTCTGCCGCAAGTTGGGCGAAGCGCCCGCGGACGTCGCGCTCGCATGGCTGCTCCACCAGCCGGCGGTGACGGCGCCGATCATCGGCCCGCGCACGCTCGATCAGCTAGAGGGCGGACTGCGCGCGCTATCCCTCACGCTGACAAAAGAAACCCTCCAACGCCTGGACGAGATTTTTCCGGGGCCGGGCGGCACGGCGCCCGAAGCCTACGCCTGGTAAGCCACGAAGCACGGCCTTGGGGCCTCCTCGCGGCGACCTGACAACCGGCGAAGGCCCTGCCGGTCGAGCGGCTAGCGGCCGGTGGCATTGAATCGTACCATGAGGGGCGACTCCGTGACTTTCCGCCACAGTGTGGAGAAGAGGACTGCCCCGAGGGCGTCCGCCACGACATCCCAATGATCGGCCATCCGCGGCGGGACGAACGATTGGTGCAGTTCGTCCGTCAACCCATAGAAGACCGCGCCGACAATCGCCAGCCACCAGGCCCGTTCCGCGCCCCACGCACCGGCCGCCCAGCGGCAGGCCCGATACAACAGGATGGCGAACACCCCGTACTCCACCACGTGTACGAGCTTGTCGTTCAACTGCCCGAACAAGGAAGGCAATTCCTTCGCCGGATACGGGAGCGACGACAAGTAGAAGATCAGCCCTGCGTAGACCGCAATCGGCACCCAATACAACCACGGCCGGTCATGCCACGACGCCCACCATGCCACCACAACGCATCCTCCTCACACCGCCCCCAACGCAGCACTCAAATTCCTCGCATGTCTTGGCGAGGCTGCGTACTCCATGACATACTGGACCGACCAGAGTATCGACGTCACTGCGTTAGACGATGAAACACGCCTCCCTCTGTTTTTTCTGGCACATGCATCAGCCGTACTATACCGATCCGGTCACACGATCGGCCAGTCTGCCGTGGGTTCGGTTGCATGCCACCAAAGCCTACTATGACATGGCCTACCAGTTGGAGCGGTTTCCCACCGTCCGCGCGACGTTCAACTTCACCCCGTCCCTGTTGTTGCAACTGGAGGAAATCGCCTCTGGGGCCATCACCGACGTGTTTCTGGAACATACCCGGAAACCCGCCGCCGACCTCACCCCGACGGAGCGCGCCTTCGTTGTCCGGCATTTTTTCGCCGCCAATTGGGCCACCATGGTCCGCCCCTATTCGCGCTACCAGGACCTGCTGGTCAAACGAGGGACGCGGGTGCGTCCCGACGATTTGGAGCGGCTGGCCCAGCGGTTCAGCGTCCAGGATCTCACAGACCTGCAAGTGTGGCACAACCTCGCCTGGTTCGGATATGGCGCAGTCGCGCGATTGCCGCAATTGGCCGAACTTCGACAGAAAGGGCGACAGTTCTCCGAGGCCGACAAGCAAACCGTGCTGGACGCCCAGGTGGCGATTCTGAAGGACGTGGTGCCCCTTTACCGGACCCTGGCCGCGCGCGGGCAAATCGAACTGACCACCACGCCGTTTTATCACCCCATTCTGCCGCTGCTCGTCGACACGGAGTTGGCGCGCCGTGCCCTCCCGCACCTGCCGCCCCTCCCGCGGCTCCATGCGAGCGAGGACGCGGACGCACAAATCCGCAAAGCAGCGGCTTATCATACCCGCCTGTTCGGGCAGCCCCCCCAAGGGCTCTGGCCGTCGGAAGGTTCCGTCTGCCCCGAAATCGTTCCCCTCCTGGAGGCGGCCGGCATCCGCTGGTTTGCCACGGACGAGGGAAACCTGCAGCGCAGTCTGGCGATGCAGCATCAAGGCTGGGATCGAATGGGCATGCTGTACCGACCGTACCGCGTCGGAGAAGACAGCCGGGAGCTGTCGGTGGTATTCCGCGATCATGATCTCTCCGATGCCTTCGGCTTTTCGTATCACAAGACCTTGGGCCACCTGGCGGTCGAGGAGGCCGTCGGCCGTTTCCGGCAGATCGCCCAGCAGGCCTATGGCGACGAGGTGCTCATCCCCGTCATCCTCGACGGAGAAAACCCTTGGGAACACTATTACCAGGGCGGCGAGGAATTCCTGACCCTCCTGTATCAGCGCTTGAGCGACGCGGCCCTCAGTTCCGACGACCACTACCGGTTGACCACCCGCACCATGACCGACGCCATTTCACGGTTTCCCGCGCCGGCCCGGCTGCACGAATTGCATAGCGGCTCCTGGATCAATTCGGACTTCGGCATTTGGATCGGCCACGAGGAAGACCGCCGGGCCTGGGAACTGCTGGCCCACACCCGGCAGCGGCTGGTGGAAGTGGCCACCGCCCTCCCACGCGAACAGGCCGACGCCGCCTGGGAGGAACTCTATGCCGCCGAGGGGAGCGATTGGTTTTGGTGGTACGGGGACGAGTTCGAGACGGACTTCAAACTGGAATTCGACCGCCTGTTCCGCACACACCTGCGCAATGTGTGGGTCCGCGCCGGCCTGGTACCGCCCGAGCATCTGCTCCACCCGCTCGTCGACACCTCGTCGGACCACGAACTTGACCTCGTTGAGAAACCCACCAGTCTCCTCAATCCCGTGCTGGACGGCCACGCCACCGACTATTTCGAATGGCACGGCGCCGGCACGATCCGCGCGACGGCTCCGCTGGGAGCCATGTGGACAGCGGGGCGCTATTTCACGCGCATTGCCTTTGGATTCAGCCTGGATCGACTCTTTCTACGCCTCGATCCCGACCCCTGTCTGGCCGATCACCCAGGCCCTCTCGTCGTGGAATGCGACATCAGCGCCGACGGGCAGGTCTACAAGCTGGCGTTCCCGTTGCTGCCGGCCGAGGCCCCGACGCTGACGCTGGCGATCGGCAAGCCAGGGGAAGCTTTTGCGCCTCCCGTGGAGATGGGCACGCTCGCGCGGGGCACGATCATCGAAGTCGGCCTTCCTTTCTCCGCGCTCGCACTGAAGGCCGGAGACACGTTTCGCTTCAGCCTTCTGGTCACCCGAGACGGGATGGAACAGGCGCGCTATCCGCCGCACGAACCGGTGACATTACAGGTGCCGACCGAACACTTCGATGCTATGATGTGGCGCGTATGATCCCGGGAGAGGAAGCGAAAAACCAGACGACGGACAGGGGCGTGCACGGCCCTGGGTCGCAGAGACATCGCCACTCCCCCGAACAGCTGTCCCCTTGCCAAGGTTGAGAACTCATGCCTGAGCTCCGCCGAGATCCGATCATTGGTCGCTGGGTCATTATCTCCTCTGAACGTGGGGTGCGACCCCGCGATTTCGTCCGTACACCGGCGGCAAAATTGAGCGCCTCCCTCTGTCCCTTTTGTCCGGGCCAGGAGTTGTTGACCCCGCACGAAATTCTTGCCTACCGCCCGCACCAGAGCGAGCCGAACAGTCCCGGCTGGTCGGTCCGCGTCATCCCCAACAAGTTTCCGGCCTTGCAGGTGGAAGGGGACCTGGGACGCGAAGGGCTGGGCATCTACGACCGCATGAACGGCGTCGGCGCGCACGAAGTGATCATTGAAACCCCCAATCACGCGGATTCGCTCGCCGATCTCCCGACGAAACAGATCGAAGACCTCCTCTGGGCCTACCGGGATCGCCTGGTCGACCTGAAAAAGGACACGCGCTTCCGCTACATTCTGGTGTTCAAGAACCACGGCGCGGCCGCCGGCGCCACCTTGGAACATACGCACTCGCAGTTGATCGCCCTCCCGATCGTCCCGACCAGCGTGATCGACGAACTCGACGCCTGCCGGAACCACTACCAGGGGAAGGAACGCTGCTTGTACTGCGACATCCTCCGGCAAGAATTGAGCGACGGATCGCGCCTCGTGGCGGAGAATCCCGAATTCGTCACCGTCACCCCCTACGCGCCTCGATTCCCGTTCGAGATGTGGATTCTCCCCAAGCGGCATGCCGCCTACTACGAAGAAAGCCAGCGGGCCCAATTCGAATTCTTGGCCCCCATCCTGGCAGAGTCACTCCGTCGGATGGACCGCGTCCTCTCCAAACCGGCGTACAATTACATTCTCCATACCTCACCGCTTCACGAAGCCAGCGGGCCCTACTACCATTGGCATGTGGAAATCATCCCGAAGCTGACCCAGGTCGCCGGCTTTGAATGGGGAACGGGTTTCTACATCAACCCCGTGGCTCCCGAGGAAGCGGCCAAGGCCCTGCGCGAAGTGACCCTCTAACCATCCCCGGAACGGCCGCGGAGGCCAATCCCCGCCCTCCCCTCTCGGCCCGTCACACCCCTTGCTGGAACACGCCTCAGGGGCTTATGATCGCGGCATGCATGTGCGGTTGAGTCATCCGGATCGCGAAATCGACGTCAAGGGCCCCAAGCGGGTCAAGGACCTCCTGCGGGAACTCAACTTGGTGGTCGAAGCCCACCTCGTCATCAAGAACCATGAATTGATCACCGAGGATGAAATGGTTTCGGACCGCGACACCATCGAAATCCGCCCGGTCATTTCCGGCGGAACCTGAGGGACTGAGCCGCCGAAGTCGCTGACAGGGCTCAGGCTTCGGCTCCGCGCGCAGCAACACCGACGTGAACTGCACCAAGTGCAAGACCAAGGCCGTCATCGGCCTGCCCCGCCACAATGCCGCGTTCTGCAAGACCTGTTTCCTAGGGTACGTCCACGACCAGGTCGCCAAGGCGATCAAACACGACCGGATGTTCGAAAAGGACCAGCGGATCCTGGTCGCCGTGTCCGGCGGCAAGGACAGCCTGGCTCTGTGGGACATTCTGCTGAAGTTGGGATACCGTGCGGATGCCCTGTACGTCGATCTAGGCATTCCCGGTTATTCTTCGCGCTCACGCGAGAAGGTCACCCGATACGCCCAGACCGCCGTTGGGACCACCCTTCATGTCCACGCAGTCCAGCGGGAGGAGGGCGCCGGCATTCGCGAATTGGCCATGCTGATCCATCGCCCGACCTGTTCGGCCTGCGGCACCATCAAACGCTATCAATTCAATCGCGCCGCCATCGAACACGAGTACGATGTGATGGCGACGGGGCACAACCTGGACGACGAGGCCGCCCGTCTATTGGGCAACGTGCTGCACTGGCAGGAAGAATATCTCGAGAAGCAGGGACCCAGCCTGCCGGCTTCCCTCGACGGATTCGCCAAGAAGGTGAAGCCGCTCTACCGTCTGACCGAACGCGAGACCGCCGCCTATGCGGTGCTGAGCGGCATCGACTATGTCGTGGAAGAATGCCCGATGGCGAAAGGGTCGAAGATGCTCCTGTACAAGGAAGTACTCAACCGACTCGAAACCGAATCGCCGGGGACCAAACAAAAGTTTTACTGCGGATTTCTCGACCGACAGGCTCCCAACACCCCTTCCCACGACTCCATGGCAGAACGGGATCGCGCTACGCTGCATCCCTGCGCCACCTGCGGACAACCCACCACCGCGGAGATCTGCTCCTACTGCAAGATGATGGCGCGTGCCAAGACGGCCTCTGCGCGCTGACCGTCCCATCGCCATCAATCAGCGGCGTGACCGTCCCGCCCGTCGACCTCCACATTTGAGCTGACCGACGGATTGGTATATAGCTACCCTCATGCGGTGTTCCACCAGAGCGATCTCGGTGCGGGCCGCGCTCGCGTTAGGCCTGTCGCTCCTCGCGGCCTTCGCCAACCAGGCCTGGGCCGCCGCCCCGACCATCATTCGATTCATCAGTTGGAACCCGGATCATCCGTATGTGTGGGAAGCCGCCATCCAGCGGTTCCAGGCCCAGCACCCGGAGATCCGGATCGTCCGCGAACTCGCTCCGCATTCTTCCACGGCCTATCACGACCTCGTCACCCAAAAGTTGAAGAACCGCGACGGGTCCGTGGATGTCCTTTTCATGGACGTGGTCTGGGTCCCGGAATTTGCTGCCGCCGGGTGGGTCCGTCCGCTCGACGATCGGTTTGTCCCGTCACGGCAGCGTGAATTTTTCCCCTCCACGATCGACGTCGGACGGTATCGAGATCACCTCTATGGCGTGCCAAGCCGGATCGATGCCGGTCTGCTGTATTACCGGGCCGACCTGTTGCAGAAGTACGGACTCTCGCCTCCTCGAACCTGGGCAGAATTGGTGGAACAGTCGGAGCAGATCCTCACCGGGGAGCGGCGCACGACGCCGGGGCTGCGCGGCTATTCGGCGCAGTTCAAACAATATGAAGGCCTGGTCTGCAACATGCTGGAGTTGATCAGCAGCCACGGCGGCACGGTGATCGACCCCGCACAGGGCCGCGCGCGCCTCTCGGACCCGCACACGCTGGCCGCCCTCGACTTCGTCCGTACCCGCCTGCTGGGGCCGGTGGCCTCGCGCGCGCTGCTCGTGTATCAGGAACCGGAATCGTTGGCGGCGTTCGTGCGGGGGCAGGCCGTGTTTCACCGAAACTGGCCCTACGCCTATGAGATCGCCAACGACCCCGAGCGATCGTCGATCGCCGGGCACGTCGGCGTGACGGCTCTCCCGGGCACGGCGCGCGCCCCGGGGCAGGCCACGTTGGGGGGATGGCTGCTCGCCATCAGTGCCCAATCGGCGCACGTGGACGAAGCCTGGGCCTTCATCGCATTTCTGACGAGCGCGGACATGCAGCGCGTCTTCGCGCAGCGGGCCGGCATTGCGCCCTCCCGCATGGCCCTCTACAGCGACCCCGCACTCGCAGCCGCCAACCCCCACTGGAAGCACCACGCGGCCATTCTGGAGACCGCGCTGACCCGGCCGCGCAGTCCCGTCTACCCGGCCATTTCCCGCGTGCTGCAACGCTTTTTCAGCCGGGCGCTCGCGTCCCCGGATCGCGCCCTGGAAGCCGACGCAGCCGAGGCCGACCGGAGCATCAATCGCCTGTTGCGTTTGAGCGACCACCAACCCTCATGACCCACAACCAGCGAACCCGCCGATCCTGGATGCACCGCGAGCGCCTTGAAGCCGGGTTGTTCGTCCTGCCCGCCGTGCTCCTGACCCTGGTGTTCGCACTCGCGCCTGTCGGACAGTCCGTATGGCTCAGCCTGCACCGGGACATCGTGGCCATGCCCGAGCTGGGCCGGCCGTTCGTCGGCCTTGACAACTATCGGCTTCTAGCCGCCGATCCCGCAGCCCGTGATGCCGCCAGCCACACGCTGGCCTTCGTGCTCCTCTCCACCGTGCTGGAGGTCGGCCTGGGGCTCGGCATTGCACTGATCGTGCACGCCCGATTCCCCGGACGCGGCTGGGTACGCGCGGCCGCGCTGATTCCGTGGGCCATTCCGACCGTCGTCGCCTCGCAACTCTGGCGGTATATCTTCAACGACCAGTACGGCCTGGCCAATCTCCTGTGGTACGGCGACCGAGTCGCGGACTACGCGCCGTGGCTGGCCTCACCGGCGGCAGCCTTCGGGATCCTGGTTCTGGCGGACGTCTGGAAGACCTCGTCCTTCGCCGGCCTGCTGATCCTCGCCGGACTCCAGATGATCCCGCGGGAGGTGTACGAGGCCGCCGCCATCGACGGGGCCTCTCGGTGGCAGCAGTTGCGGCATGTCACGCTCCCGCTTGTAAAACCGGCCCTGCTGCTCGCCCTACTGTTCCGAACCATGGATGCCTGTCGCGTCTTCGACCTGGTCTTCGTGATGACTCAGGGCGGCCCGGCTGACGCGACGCAGGTGCTGCAATTTTACGGGTACCAAACCCTCTTTACGGAGGGACGCGTGGGGGAGGGCGCCGCCGTGTCGGTGACGGTGTTCCTGATGATTCTGGCCCTCTCGTTTCTGTATCTTCGCCTGATCGGCTCGCGCCTGCTGGCCAAGGAGTCGCGATGAGCACAGGACTGGGGCTCCGGCTCGGGATTGTGGGTCTCGTGGGCGCGAGCGTGGGACCGTTCGCCTGGTTCGTGCTCACCTCGTTCAAGGACCCGCGCGAGTTGGAGGCGGTGCCGCCTACCTGGTGGGCCTCGGGTGGGCTCTCGTTCTATTGGTCGGTCTTGTTGCACCATCGTGTCTGGGATTATGCCGTCAACAGCCTGCTGGTGGCGGGCGGCACGACGGCGGTCGCCTTGTTGCTCGCCACACCGGCGGCCTACGCGCTGGCACGTCTGCGGCCGCCGGGCGCCCGATGGCTCCTGGGCGGATGGCTCTGTGTCTCGATGTTCCCGCAAATTGCGATTGCGGGGCCGGTGTGGCATGTGTTGGATCAGCTCGGGGGCCTCAACACCCGTTGGGGACTGATCCTTCCCTACGTCACACTGACGCTCCCGCTGGCCATCTGGATCTTGGCCGGGGTGTTCGCCGAGTTGCCACGGGAGTTGGAGGACGCGGCGCGCATCGACGGCTGTTCCGCCTTCGCGACGCTCTGGCGGATCCTCCTGCCCCTGGCGACGCCCGGATTGTTCACCGCGGCTGTTCTGATCTTCATCTATGCGTGGAACGAATTCTTTTTTGCCCTCCTGATCGTGACGCAACCGGGCATGCAGACGCTGCCGGTGGGCATTGCCCTCTTCCAAGGCGAATTCACCATGCCCTGGGGAGAGCTGGCTGCGGCCTCGGTCCTCGCGACGGTCCCGCTGGTCCTGCTGGTTGTCCTGTGCCAACGGTGGATCGTCAGCGGGCTCTCCGCCGGCGCGGTGAAAGGCTGACCGGTGGCTGACCTGGAATTGCGCGCTATCTCCAAGTCATTCGGCGGCCACCCCGTGCTGGACCGGATTTCACTACAGGTCGCCGACGGAAGCTTCACCATTCTGCTGGGCGCGTCGGGCTGCGGAAAATCCACGTTGCTGCGCATCATTGCCGGCCTGGAATCGCCGACCTCCGGCGACGTCCGGATAGGCGGCCAGCCGGTCGGCCACTTGGCCCCGAAAGACCGCGACATCGCCATGGTGTTCCAGCACTATGCCCTGTACCCGCATCTGACCGTGCGCGACAACCTCGCCTTCGGCTTGCGCATGCGCAACACGCCCCGCACGGTCATCGAGACGCGCCTCGCCGACGTCGCCCGCCTGCTGGACATCGAACCGCTGCTGGATCAGAAGCCGCAGGCACTTTCCGGCGGGCAACGACAACGTGTCGCCATCGGGCGCGCCATCGTTCGCCAGCCCCGGCTGTTTCTCTTCGACGAACCCTTGTCCAATCTGGATGCCCAGTTGCGGAGCGCCATGCGCCTGGAGCTCAAACGTCTGCATGCGCGACTCGGTGCCACCATGGTCTACGTGACACACGACCAGGTCGAAGCCATGACCTTGGGGGACCGCATTGCCCTGCTCGACCACGGCCGAGTGCGTCAATTCGACACGCCCCACCAGCTCTACCATGCGCCGGCGGATCCATTTGTGGCGGGCTTCCTGGGCACCCCACCGATGAACCTCCTATCTGGGACCCTTCACCACCATCAGGGGGATCGCTGGACCTTTCGAAGCGAGCACGGCGAGATCCCTTGCCCCCGCCCCGCGCTCGCCCCCGAAGAGGCGCCATCCGCCGAATCGGTCCTGGGCATCAGGCCCGAAGACATCGCTTTTGCGCCGCCCGCGGAACCGGCCTCCGGGGTAGCGGCCTCCCTGGCGCTGACGGAAGACCTTGGATCCGACCGCATCGTGCACCTTTCGGTCGGAGGAAGCGCGTTGCTCGCCCGGACCCGTACGGAAGGCAGCCGACTCACGAACCAACCTCTTCGAATCTTCCTCCCGCATCGGGCGCTCCATCTGTTCGTGAACCGTCGCCGAGTGGAATGGGCGGATATCCAGCCGCCCGCGACCGGCAAGGGATCGAGCGAGACCTTGCAATGAGGGGGGAGACCCCGTAAGCTGCGCTTGATTCTCTCCCACACAGGGTTATGTCTGTACGCATGGCCACCCCCTCACGCGACTTCTATCAGATCCTCGGCCTCGCTCGGACCGCCTCGGCCGACGACATCAAGAAAGCCTTCCGTCGGCTGGCGCGCCAATACCATCCGGACATGCACAGTGGGGCCAAAAAGGCCGACATGGAAAAGAAGTTCAAGGAATTGAACGAAGCCCACGAGGTCCTCTCCGATCCGGAGAAGCGGAAGAAATACGATCAATACGGCGAGCACTGGGAACAAGCCGAGGCCTATGAGAAAGCCCGGCAACACGCCGGGGCCGACCGGCGGAGCGGATTCGGGGCGCAGGCCCCCGAGGACGCGGAGATGCACGTGGGTGGCGACTTTGGCGATATTTTCGAATCGTTCTTCGGCCGCGGCGCACGGCAGGGGCGCGGCGGCATGGCCGTGCACGGGCAGGATGCCGAAACGGAAGTCACGCTCTCCCTCCGGGACGTCATGTCAGGCACGACCACCCGCATTCAGGTCGCCGAGCAGGGGCCGACTGGCCGACTGGAACTCAACACGATCGACGTCAAGATTCCTGCCGGCGTGCAGGACGGCACCCGCGTGCGTGTGCCGGGCAAAGGCAATCCCGGTATCAACGGTGGGAAACGCGGCGACTTGTATCTCAAAGTGGCCGTGCAAGACGACCCCGTCTTCCGCCGCCAGGGCAGCGATCTCCATGTCGTGCTCCCGGTATGGCCGTGGGAAGCGGCCTTGGGTGCGGACGTGACCGCGCCGACGCTGAGCGATCCCGTGAAAGTGCGCGTCCCACCGGGCAGTCGCTCCAACGGGAAATTGCGCCTGAAGGGGAAGGGCCTGCCGTCCGCGTCGGGCGGACACGGGGACTTGTTTTACTCGCTTCAGATCGTTATGCCGGAGACCTACACGGACGAGGAACGAAAGCTGTATGAGGAACTGAGCCGAGGCCGCCATTCCGACCCCCGGCTCCACCTCCTCCGGGGGCCCTCCCGCGGGTAAGACGCATGGACCCGACGGAATTCGCCTTGTTCTCCTTCGGCACACTGTTCGTCATCGTCGACCCGGTCGCTACCGTCCCGGCCTTCATCGCCATGACAGCTCAACACACCGTGGCGGAACGGATTCGCACGGCACGCCTGGCTGCCACGACGACCGTCGGCCTCCTCGCCACCTTCTCGCTGGCGGGACAATCCTTTTTCCGCATCATCGGCGTCAGCCTCACGGCCCTGCAGGTTGCAGGAGGGCTGCTTCTCTTGCTGGTGTCCTTGGACATGCTCCGGGCCCAGCGGTCGCCGGTTCAGGAAACCGCCGCTGAAACCGCTGCCGGTGTCGGGAAGCACGACGTGGCAATCACCCCGCTGGCCATTCCGATGATGGCGGGACCGGCGGCCATGTCCAGCGTCATCTTGCTCGGCGCACAGGCACACGGCTGGCTCCAGCACATCATCTTGCTGGGAGCCGTCGCGGCCGTCGGCCTGAGCAGTTACGCCATCTTGGCGCTCGCGGCCAAAGGCACCCGCTGGCTGAGTCCGATTGCGGAACGGATCATGGCCCGTGTGATGGGCCTGTTGTTGGCCGCACTCGCCGTGCAATTCATCCTCAACGCGCTTCGCGACGTGGGGCTCATCAGACCGGGCTGAACGGCCGGTGCGCCAAATCGTGAAGACATCCCACAGGCGCCGGCAGGCGTGATAATATGAACCACTGTCACTGTTCACTATGAGAAGGAGGATACCGATGAAGCGAGTACTGATGCAGGGGGTCATGGCCGCGCTGTTCGTCACGAGCATGGGCGTCTCGGGCGTCTGGGCCGATGGCGGGTATGGCCACGGCAAGGAAGGATCCGAGCACGGAGGCGGCTACGGCGGCGGGCACAAGATGGGCATGATGCACGGCGGCGCGGGCCACTTCATCGCCCACCTCCTGAAGCATGACAAGGAAATCGGCCTGACGACCGAGCAGGTGGACAAGCTGAAGGGCCTCCAGGGCGAACTCGACAAGACCCGCACCAAGGCCGAGGCCGACATGAAGACGGCCGAACAAGAGCTGCGGGCACTGGTCAATGACGACAAGTCCGACATGGGCGCCATCGAATCCAAGCTCAAGCAAAGCCTCGACTTGCAGATGGGCCTCCGCCTGGCGGCCATTAAGACCCGTCGGGAGGCGTTGGCCCTCCTCACGCCGGAACAGCGCGCCAAGGAGAAGTCGGAGCACGACCGCGTCATGAAGGAGCATCGGGAGAAGGGCGAAGGACACGGCGATCCGCACATGAAGCACTAACCGTCGACCTGTGAGGTGACCTATGCACGCCACGCGATGGATCCTGACACTCTGCCTCGGCACCGTTCTCGTTACCGCTCCGGAAGCCTGGAGCGATGACAAGGGGAAAAAGAAGGAGAAGGAGGCGCCCATCACCGAATTGGTGAAGGACGCCAAGGTTCCCATCGATCAGGCGGTCAAGACCGCCACCGACACGGTGCCCGGCACCGTGGTGGAAGCCGAATTGGAAAAGAAACACGGCAAGACGGTCTGGGAAGTGGAAGTCGTCGGCAGCGACGGGTCGGTCACCGAGGTGCACATCGATGCCGCCGACGGCACGGTGATCGATACGGAATCCAAAGGCGACAAGAAAGGCGGCAAGAAAAAAGACTAGCCGACGGGTGTCTGCCCCAGACACCCCGGCACCTCGCCGCATACTCGGCCAAGAGGCCCGCCGATCCCGGAGGATCGTTGCGGGCCTCTTGTGTTTCGTGGCACCGCCACCTCCTGGGCATCCCATCCCTGAGGTGCCCTCTCGCATCGACCGTGTTGAAGATCGTCCCTGCCCCAGTTATGATCGTTACCCCTAAGTGCCGTGACGACAACAGACGAGAGGACGGGACGTCCCGCTCTCCCTGCGAACCCTATCGATCCCCAACAGGGGCGGCCTCGAGGGGCTGCGCCCAGGGTGACCGGGTGCCGGTGAAGAAACCGTGACGATTCCGCAAGAGGAGCACGCATGCCGAAAGAAATTCCGTTGAAGAGTCGTGGATTGCTGGAAGGGCCGGGGCGCGCGCCGGCCAGGGCCATGTTGAAGGCGGTGGGATTCACGGATGAGGACTTGTCGAAGCCGATCGTGGGCGTCGCCAACACCTGGATCGAAGTCATGCCGTGCAACTACCACCTCCGCCGCCTCTCCGAGCGGGTGAAAGCCGGGATTCGTGCCGCGGGCGGCACGCCGATCGAATACAACACCATCGCCGTATCGGACGGGATCTCCATGGGGACGGAGGGCATGAAGGCCTCCCTCATCAGCCGAGAAGTCATTGCGGACTCGATCGAACTGGTCGCACGCGGCCATTTGTTCGACGCCGTCGTGGCCCTCTCCGGTTGCGACAAGACGATCCCCGGCACAGTGATGGCGCTGGCGCGGTTAAATCGTCCCTCGCTCATGCTCTATGGCGGATCGATCATGCCGGGCACGTTCCAGGGACATGACGTGACCATCCAAGACGTGTTCGAAGCAGTCGGCAAACATGCCACGGGCAAGATGAGCGACGCGGAGCTCAAGGATCTGGAAGACCATGCCTGCCCGGGCCCCGGCGCCTGCGGTGGACAGTTCACCGCCAACACCATGGCCATCGCCTTCGAATTCCTGGGCATGTCCCCCATGGGCCGCAACGGCGTTCCTGCGATGGACGCCCAGAAGGACGACGTGGCCTTCGAATGCGGAAAGATGGTCATGGACTTGCTCAAACGGGATCTCCGCCCCAGCACGATCATTACCCGCAAGTCACTGGAAAACGCGATCGCCGCAGTCGCTACTACTGGAGGGTCGACCAACGCGGTGTTGCACCTGCTGGCCATCGCGCGGGAGACGGGGGTGCGCCTGACCATCGATGATTTCGACCGCATCAACCGGCGGGTCCCGCTGTTGGCGGACCTCAAGCCGGGCGGACGATTTACGGCCGCGGACCTGTTTGCGGCCGGCGGGACACGGCTGGTCGCCAAACGTTTGCTCGATGCCGGACGGCTTCACCCGGATCAGCCGACGGTAACCGGACGCACGATCGGCGAAGAAGCCCGCGAGGGACGGGAAACCAACGGTCAAGTCGTGGTGCGCCCGCTCGCCACTCCGATCAAACCGACCGGCGGGCTCGTCATTCTCAAGGGGAACCTGGCGCCCGAGGGGTGCGTCGTCAAAGTGGCGGGCCACTCGATCACGACGTTCCGAGGCACCGCGAAAGTCTTCAACCGCGAGGAAGATGCCTTCACCGCCGTCAAAGCCGGTCGGATCAAACCCGGCGACGTCGTGGTCATCCGCTATGAAGGCCCCGCCGGCGGACCGGGCATGCGGGAAATGTTGGGCGTCACCGCCGCGATCGTCGGCGCCGGCCTGGGCGACCAGGTCGCGCTCCTAACGGATGGTCGTTTCTCCGGAGCCACCCACGGTCTCATGGCCGGTCACGTGGCACCGGAAGCCATCAAGGGCGGACCGATCGCCGCGGTGAAAACGGGCGACACCATCGTCTTCGATATCAACGCTCGAACCTTGACGGTGGACATCAGCGCCAAGGAGATGGCGGCCCGACTCAAGAAGGTGAAGCATCCCAAGCCCGTCTACACGTCAGGGGTCATGGGCAAGTATGCGCGGCACGTTTCCTCGGCCGCCGAAGGGGCCGTGACCACATAGTCCGGGTCATGCGTGAGGGGGATCCAGGAGTTCTGCGCGGCCGCCCCCTACTCGGGGCCGGCCGCCACCTTGTCCGCAGGATTCTTGCCGATCTGCGCGAGCAGTGCACTGGCCTGCTGTTCGAGGCGGGCCGCCTCTTCGGGTTGCTGGCGACGTTTGAGCAGCGCCGCATAGTTCTTCAGCGTTTTGGCATGGGCGGCCTGATACTGCCCCTTGGCGGACTCGTAGATTCGAATGGCGCGCTTGTACTGGTCCTGCGCCTCGGCCAGCCGCCCTTCGGCGACCACGACGTCAGCCAAGCTTGAGAGCGTCCGGGCCACCTGCGGATGGCTCGCCCCAAGTGCCTTTTCGCGGATATCCAACGCCTGCCGGTGCAGCAACTCAGATTTGGAGTAGAGCCCCTGCAGTTCATAGACGCGTGCCAGATTGCTCAGACTCGCGGCCACGGCAGGGTCTTGCGTGCCCTTGTGAAACTCCACGATCTCAAGCACTCGCTGGTGCACCGATTCGGCTGATTCATACTGCCCTTCCGCCATCAGCACCATCCCGAAATTGTTGAGCGTCGAAGCGACGGCCAGGTGATTGGGCCCCAAGGCCTTTTCGCGGATGGTCAGCGCCCGCTGGAGCGACGGCCGGGCTTGGTCGTAGGCCGCCACGGCTAGGTGCATTTCTCCCACCATGTTCAACACGTCCGCCACCCGAGGATGCTCGCTCCCCAGCATCTTTTCGAGCGGAGCGAGCGCCCGCTGATAGGCATCACGCGCAAGGTCCGACTTTCCGGTTTCCCGATACAGATCGCCCAACTGCACCCACGTGTTGGCCGTATCGGGATTGCCGGCCCCCAGCACCTCCGTGCGAATCATCAACACACGTTTCAACAGTCCCTCGGCCTGCACGTACTGTTGCTGCACCTGAAGCACATTGGCCAGATGCGTCAAGCTGGTGGCGGTATCCGGGTGCGACAGCCCGACGCGCTGCTCGCGGATCTCGAGGCCTCGTCGGCATTGTTCTTCCGCCTCCGCATAGCGGCCGCGTCGATAGAAGAAGTGGCAGAGCCGATCGACACTGGCCGCCATGTAGGGGCCGTCGTGATCCGGCTCCAACTGCAGCGCCTGCTGCTGGGCCTTGAACAGGGCCTGCTGCGCCTCGTCCCACCGCCCCTCCCGCATGGCCTGATCCCCTGCCTCGAGCGCGCGCCGCCATTGCCCCTCGGCCGCGCAGCCGTGCAGAGACACCCAGACCAGGACGATCAACAGGCCGGTGCGAATTCGTGCGTGGCGTCGCGCATACATAATGACTAGAGATACACCTCACGATGGCGCGAGCGCAACCCTAGAGTTTTCCCTACACCCTTTCCTCCGCCCACCTTACACGCAGTCCTCGCGATCCGCGCCACCCGAACGGCGGTTCTCGGTCACGTGCGGATGGACACGCGGGAAACAGCGCGCCAAACACTCAGGGCAGAGCCCGCCGTTGATCGGCACGTGCGCGCACTCCGCCAGATACGTTTCCAGATCGCACCAGCGTCCCTGACCATCGGGGAGCCGTTTGCACCACGCACAGAGATTGAGCATGCCGCGCGCGCGCAGGCCGCCCGCCACATCGTCGGCCAGCGGGCTCGGCTCCGCCTCCCGGCAGTCCAGCGACTGAGTGGCTCCTGGTGCATGCAGCACAATGACTGCGCCCAGCAGGTGTCCGGCCTCCTGAAAGACGGGAGCTGCCGTCCCGTCCAGAGAGCGCTCGACAGAGTCGGACCCCACGAATGTGAGTCCCTGAAGCCCGACGGACCGGCCTTCTGCCAGGGCCAGCAACGCTGGATTGGGTGTAGCTTCCTCATTCCAGGACGAGGGGGCCAGCAACGCCTCGAAGCCGACTCCTACGGCCTCGGATTGAGACCAACCGGTCAGCCGCTCGGCCGCCGGATTCATGAAGGTCACCACACCATCTCGGTCGGTCGTCAACACGGCGTCCTGCACATGCCGCAGCATCGTGGCCAGCCACTGCAGCCTGTCGCGAAGCGGCGTATCCACCCGCCACCGCACACCCACCCGCGGCACGCCCCAAGGCCCTCCCTCGAACACGTGTTGCGCGGGCGCAACCGAACCACCCGAACCTTCCCGCCACATCCCCAGATCCAACCCGCCACCCTGCTGGTTCGTGGACAGGACGGAGTAGGAAACGGAGCCCTCAGATCGGGAGATGGCCGTGGGGCCGTCTTTCAGCCGGGCAGTCCCCATCTCCGGCCCCAACAACAGGAGATCGGGCACACGGGCGTCCGGCCCGGTCCGTCCGCCCTCGTCACCGCCTGCCAGGACAGACACACGGTACCCAGATCGCTCCAAGGCAAGCCGAACACCTCGCATGACCACCGTCGATGACCCAACGAGCAGAATCGTGATCGGTTCCATGAGCTCCTTCCTTTCGTTGTACAGCGGGTCGACCGTCATGGTGAAAACAAGGCCGAATCCCACTGGTGGTATGCGCACCCACGACACTCCGAGACGGAGCAAGCCCCGTGCCTTCGTGCCGGTGCAGGGCAGGCCCACGCCGCTTGGACGGGGCACACACACGGTTTTCGCATGAGAATGAGGGAGGTTACATCGGTAGAACGCCTCGGAGTTCTGCCGACACCAGCACCTGCCCCATGGCATGACAGCCGATGGAGCCCTACCTTTGAGGGAGCGCGTGACTGCACCCTTGCGACTACAGGTCGTTCGCAACGGTACGAACCATCAGCCACCACCGCCGCTGCCTGTCATCGCAATAACGACACGTCAGCTCAACGCGGAAGAGGCGCAGGGACACACTATTGGAAATCGCGCTTTTGAAAGATGAGGCTGGCAAGCAGGAGGAGCAACCCGGCGTACGCCGCCCCATAGGCGAGGGTCAGCCCCATGTCGGTCGCGGAAAACTCGATGTGATGGATCACATGGCCCTTGAGATTGAAGCGATCCAGATTCGGGAGTGTGTAGTAGAGCGCGTTGAGCACGGCTTGTCCGACCTCACCCATGAACTTCTTTCCAAAGAGGCGCAAATCGGAGGAGAGATGGCCGATCACATAGATCGCAAGGGTGAAAATCGCACTGAGCGTCGCGCTGCTGAACGTGGAGAACAGCAACGCCACGGCCGTCACCACCAAACATTCCAGATAGATCAAGCCGACCGACTGGAACAGGATCACCTCCACGGGCACTTTCATGAACCAGAGCACCAAGAGCAAGCCGGCGACCATGACGCAGGTATTGACGAACAGCGTGATGGCGAGACCGCAAAACTTGCCCACCAGAAACTCGTACCGAGGAACGGGCTTGGACACGATCGTGTAGATCGTCTTCTTTTCGATCTCCTTGTTGACGAGGCCGATGCCGACAAAGATCGCGATAAGCACCCCGAAAATGTTGATACTGCCAAGTCCGATATCAAGAATGAGCCGGTGAAAGTCACCCAGCGTCAGGCGAGACACGACGATCGAACTGGCGATCATCAACAGCGCGAAGATCAACAGGTTGTAGAGCAGCTTTTCCCGAAGATTTTCCCGGAAGGTATTCAGCGCAATCGATAGAATACGCATGGTGTCGCCCCCCCACAGCGGCCTAGGCCGCGTGCTCCAACGCGCGGTGCGTCTTCACTTCCTCCATGAACAAGTCTTCCAACGAATGGCGCTGCGGAACCAGGGAAATGACGTTCGCCTTCGCGTGGCGGACGATTTCTAGCGCGGCTCCGACCTGTTCGTGCCCTTTGAGCGCGACCAAGACCTGCGTGCCCTTGGCTACCACACGGTCCGAGAGGTTCCGCAGCCGAACGAGGCCGTCCGGCCCCATCCCCTCCACCACCAATTCCACCGATTGGGTGCCGCCTTTCTGCACCAGTTCATCCACGCGACCACAAGCCACCATTTTCCCCTTGAGGATGATCGCCACGCGGTCGCAGAGCATCTCGGCGTCGTGCAGAATGTGGGAGCTGAAAAAAATGGTCTTGCCAGCTTCTTTCAGGCGAAGAATGAGGTCTCGCACTTCCTTGCGTCCGATCGGATCCAAGCCGGACATCGGCTCATCGAGCACGACCAGTTCAGGGTCGTTGATGAGCGCTTGTGCGACCCCTACCCGCTGGAGCATGCCTTTGGAAAACTTCCGCAATTGCAGATGTCGCGCATGCGACATTCCGACCATCTCCAGCAACTCGGTGATACGCGCCTCCAACTGCACGCCCCCAAGGCCAAACAAGTGCCCATAAAAACGGAGGAACTCTCCACCGGTGAGGTAGTCGTAGAAATAGGGCGATTCGGGAAGAAAACCAAGCCGGCGCCGCGAATCCTGATCGCCGATTTCCTTGCCGAAGAGCCAGGCCTTGCCGCTCGTCGGATAAATCAGGCCCATCAACATCTTGAGCGTGGTCGTCTTCCCGGCACCGTTGGGGCCGAGAAAACCGAACACTTCTCCGCGATGGACCTCCAGGTCGAACCCCGCGACGGCCGTCACCTTGCGCCCCCAGAACCCGACCTTGAAGGTCTTACTCAAGCCTTCAATCTTTAGCACCGCTTCCAGCTGACTCCCGTTTCCCACGTCCTACTCCCCTCCCCGTTTCCTGGCTTCCGAACCTGGAGCCGCGTACATCTTGAGTCTCTGTGGATGCGCGCTACTGGAAATCCGTCCCGTATCCGGTTCCAGCAGATAGGTCCCTCCGAAGGGCTCTTCGGGCAACGTGGCAACATAGCCCCTCGTGACCAGTTCTCCCAGCCTAGCGGGATACCGGTGCTGTTCATCGTAAAACCGCGCCGCTGCGGCTTCCAACTGCCGAATGTCACGTTCGATCATAACTTCCTTGATATGGTACTCCAAGGATTCTCTGATTCTGGGGTCGCTTTGCTGCTGGCGCATTTGCATCAGAAAACGCAGGGCGAATTCTGGGTTCCCACCCTGAGCCGACATCTGCGTGACCATATTCACCAACCAGGGCGGGCTTCCGGGGACCTGAGCCGCAATCTTGGCGTACTCAATGGCGTGCGGAACGTCCTCCAAATGAAAATAGTGGTTGTATGCCAGCAGATACGGAACGAGCCAGTTATCCGGTACCGCGTCCAGCCCTCGCACAAGCAGTTTGTTACTCAGGTCAGGCCGACCGGCCAATTCCGTCAACACGACTCCCGAGACCCAATACGCATAGGCATATTGCGGATCCAACATGGTGACCACGTCGAAGGCATGGTACAGCCAGCTGTACTCCTCCGGACTATTGACCCGCTTCCCGAGCACCTGAAGTGTTTGAAGCCACAGGAGATCCGCCCCCAGGTGGTGATACCCAAGAAGGGCCGGCTTCAGGTACTCCCCTTGAGGCAGATGCGCGAGATCCTCAATCTTGGCAAGGACAGGGTCCTCTCGTTGATCGAGTAGGTACTGCCCCCCCACGACGACCGCCAGGAGAAGCAACAACACCCCGACCGATGTCATTCCGACAAGCGAGGGAAAGACCCGATGCGAGGCTGGGAGAGGAGGGTTCTGTGCGGCATCCATCATCGCTGTCCGCCTGCTGACCCCAAAAAGGCTTCGCCCCGCCGACCGAAGTCGGCGGGGCGAATTCACCGGCGCACCGCTCGCGAGCTTAGAACATGCTCGGCGAGGAGCACATGCTCACGCTCTGCGAGTCACTGACCGCGAACTGCGACCAGTCACCGCCGGCGCCATCCAGGTTCGCCGACGCAGTCGCCACGTACCCACCCGGGGACGGCGCACCAGCGTTGGCACCGGTCGCATTCACCTGCGCGCCCAGCACGCAGGCGTTCACCTGAGGCACCGCGAACGTATCGATGGCATAGTGGAAGAACACGTTACCCGTGGCGGCAAAGCCGAGGTCAGGGAAGTTTCCCAAGCTACCCGGACCAGCGGCCTGACACCAGGTCTGACCAGCCGGGATCACCGTGGGAGCCTGAGCAGCGGCGTTCCACTGAACCGAAATCGATTTCACCGCAGCCAGCGGCACCGCCGCGGAGACGGCCACGCCGTTCGCCGTCGTGATGCCCATGTAGCAGCCGAACAACCCGTTGTGCGAGGACTCCGAAGAGCGGATCCCGCCCAGGTTCGTCCGCGCCTCAGACTGGCGGGACTTCAACTGATAGGTCAGGAAGTTGGGGATCGCAATCGCCGCCAAGATCCCGATGATGGCCACCACGATCATCAACTCGATGAGCGTGAAGCCCTTCTTGCTGTGCAACATCTTCAGCATGGAACCCTCCTTTGTGTTGTGACCGACCCACTGAACCCACTTGACTGCTCTGTCCGCTTCTCCGGCGCACGGGCCTCTCAGGAAGCCGGTGGGCTGGAGAAGCGTCCCAGCCGGTTGCCCCGGACTAAAGCAGGTTCCATGCCCTTGCCGATGCCACTCGCTAACTGATTGATCTTCCATCGATCGTCGACGTGACTCCGCAACACCGCTCCAATCAGGAGGCAAGAATTTCGACGGTCCCTGAACTTTTCTGAGCCAAATTTTGTCACGTGATCGTGAGCTTGGCCAGGGAAAGGGCGATTTCGGTCGTAAGGAATCAACCCATCGGAGCGCGCGTCAACGTTCTGACAGGCGGAACGACCTGCCCTGGGAGCTGGCCACGGAGGACTGCGCGGGTTGATTATTCAGAACGGGACGAGGAGGTGCCGTTCGAGGTCGACGAAGTGGGCGTCATCACGCCCTTCTGCTTGGCTTGGCGGATGCGCTCTTCCGCGGACGCATCGACCAGACCCGTTTCGCGGAAACGCTCCAATAACTTCCCATTGTTGGGATCGAGTTCCAGGGAGTGCAGCCAGGCGTCGCGTGCCTCTCCCCGGTGATTCTGCTTGAAATAGATCTCTCCCAAATGCTGATAGATGACCGGGTCGTCCCCGACCAGCCTGACGGCCCGTTTCATCTCGGCGAGCGCTTCATCAACCCGCCCATTCTTAAAGAACGCCCACGCCAAGCTGTCCACGTAGTAGCCGTTCTCGGGCTTGAGATTCACGGCCCGTTGCGTCAGGGAGACGGCTTCATCGATTTTGACACCGCGTTCGGCGTAGGTATAGCCGAGGTAGTTGAGCGCATCCGCGTGTTTGGGATCCAACTGCAGCGAGCGCTCCATCGCCCGCACGACGTCGTCGAATCGATTGAGTTTGTCGTAGGCGGTGCCGAGGTTGAAAAACAAATCGGCATTGGTTGGATGGTGCCGTACCCCTTCTTCGAGCGCACGCGAGGCCAATTCAGGTTGCTCGGACTGCAGATACGTCAACCCCAACAGCAAGTGCCCATCGGCCTGTTTGGGATTCAGGCGAATCGCTTCTTGGAGGTGGACGGCGGCCTCCGACCACTTCTTTTGGCGGTAGAGCAAGAATCCATAATGCAGGCGGCTGTCGTAGTACGCGGGGTCCCGCCGCAAGGTGTCTTCATAGGCCTGGGCGGCGCGATCAAACTGCTTGTTCTCCTCGTACATCAGCGCCTGATAATCGCGAACCCGCAGTTCGTCCGGACGCTCCTTCAAGATCGCATCCAGTTTCTCAAGCGCCTTCTCGTAGTCTTTCATCTCTCCCAGGATGAGGCTCATGCGGAGTTGGGCATCCAAATCCCCAGGCTCCTGCACCGTCACAGCCTCCAACTCGCTGAGGGCCTCCGGATAGGACCGCGTCTGGAGGTAGAGCCGGATCAACTGTTGCCGCACATCCCGCCCATGCGGATTCACCTGCTCGAGATACCGGCGATACACCGCAATCGCCTGATCGGGACTGTGGCTGGCTTCGTGCACCGCCCCGAGCGACAAGTAGGCCTGCTCGAAAGCCGGATTGGCCTCGATCGCCCGTTCGAACGACGCGATGGCCTGCCCTGGTTCGCGGCGTTCCAACGCGAGACGTCCCAGGTAGTAATGGGCCAAGGCCGAATTGGGCGCGACGTTCAGACCTTCGCGAAACGCCGCCTCGGCCTGCTCATATTGTTTGAGGTTGGTCAGCAACAGGCCCTTGGCAAATTGCACCTCCGCGCGCGTCGGATCAACCCGGATCGCCTGATCGTAGAGTTGCAGGGCCTTGTCCCGATGCCCGCTGCCGGCATAGATCCCGGCCAGATGAGCCAGCGTCTGCGCATCCAGGCTGTCCGTCGGCCGAACTTGGTCCGCATACCGCAGGGCATTGGCCGTATCCCCCATGGAAAAATACAGTCCGGCCAAACGCGCCTTCAAGAAATCGGAGGCTTGGTCCCCGGCGATCGCCGCCTGATATTCCCGGACCGCGGTATCGTAGTCCTGTGACAATTCGGCCATATACGCCCGCAGAAAATGGTAGGACGCCCGGGCCTCCACAGGCTTCCCGACACTCACGGATGCCGGGGCAACTCCCGCATTCGCGGCAGCGGCCAGGCCGGTCGGCTGAGGCGGCGCCGTCGATGCACAGGCGGACAACGTCCACATGCCCACCCCGAGCAGCAGCGCGCCCCCATGCCGGCGAGCCCGCATGGGGGCCGGAAGCGAATACCGAACCTGAAGGAGGCGGTCCTGCATAGGGAGAGAAGGTAGTTCTCCGAAGAAGAAGGACTGTAGAGGGATTATAACGGGAGGGGCGAAGACCGGTCAAAGGGCTTCGCGATTTTCGAGATTGTCGAACTTGGCGTACTTGTCGTGAAAGTATAACTGCACTTCGCCGACCGGACCGTTGCGGTGTTTACGAATCAGGATTTCCGCAATGCCTTTTTTCTCCGATTCCGGCTCGTACATGTCTTCGCGGTAGATAAACATCACCACGTCTGCGTCCTGCTCGATCGCACCCGATTCGCGAAGGTCCGCCAAGATCGGAATCGGCGGCTTGCGCGCTTCCACCGCCCGACTCAACTGAGACAAGGCAATGACCGGCACGTTGAGTTCCTTCGCCAATCCTTTGAGGGATCGCGAGATGTCAGAAATTTCCTGTTGCCGCGATTCCGCATCGCTACGCCCCTGGACCAGCTGCAGGTAGTCGACCACGATGATGTCGAGCCCACGTTCCGCTTTGAGGCGGCGGGCCTTGGCGCGCATTTGCTGCACCGTCATCGCGCCGGAGTCGTCGATAAAGATGGGGGCCTGCTCCAGTCGCCCGGCGGCCTCCGCCAATCGCCACCAATCTTCCTTGCTCAGCCGTCCGATGCGCAATCCATGCGAATCGACACGCGCCTCCGAGCTGAGCATGCGGAGCACCAACTGTGGTTTCGACATTTCGAGACTGAAGACCCCGACGACGGCGTTCTGATGAATTGCCGCGTACTGCGCCATGCCCAGCGCCAAACTGGTCTTCCCCATACTCGGCCGGCCGGCCACCACGACCAGATCCGACGGCTGAAGCCCGGCCAGCATGCGATCCAACTCCACGAACCCGGTTGGCACCCCCGTGACCTGTTCCTTCCGTTTGGACAGCCGGTCGACCAGATCGAGGCTCTCCTTGATGACTTCCTTGAGCGGCACGAACGAACGCCCCAGCTTGCCTTCCGCGAGTTGGAACACGGCCCGTTCGGCCGAATCCAGCAGGTCATCGACAGGGGTTTCTCCCTCGTAGCCTCGGGTAATGATGTCGGTGGAGGCCGAAATGAGGCCGCGCAACAGTGACTTGTCCCGCACGATCTTGCAGTAGTACCTGACGTTGGCGGCGCTGGGCACCGCCTGCACCAATTCTGCGAGATACGCCGGCCCCCCGACGGCCTCCAGTTCCCCCTTGGCCCGCAAACGTTCGGCCAAGGTGATCGTATCGATCTCCTCGCTGGCTTCGGACAGTTCGATCATCGCCGCAAAAATCTTGCGATGCGCCGTCCGATAGAAATCCTCATCGATGAGAACTTCGGCAGCCTTGTTCAGCGCTTCCTTTTCCAGCAGGATGGCACCGAGCACGGACTGTTCCGCCTCGATGTTTTGGGGAGGCACTTTGGGGTTGTGCACATCGAGCAGACTCATGACGCATCCGTCTCGGTCCGTCGTGCGCGCGCACGGCCCAGCATGGCGTGGTCAAGATCATGTGCAGCCAGCACTTGCGCGCCGGCCTGCTTCAGCCGGGGCACGGACATCGACGGCAGGTCTCGATAGCGATCCGGTGCCGACACCAGCAAGGCCTCCGTCGGGCGAAGCGGGGGGATGCCCTGCCAGACAATCGCGCCTGCACGGACCCGTCGGGCCTCATCCAGGCTCGCACGCAGTCCCTCGGGTCCGGCATCCACCGGAGTACCCTGCACCACCCTCGCGCCGCCGGCACGCAGCCGGTTCGCGGTGGACAGAATGGCCCCGGTCATGGCCACCGGTCCGGCCAGGAGACAATCGACCCCTTGCGGCTCGAGTGCCGTATCCACGGCGTCCAGCACACGAAACAGCCGGTCTACGTCGAAGGCAAAACCGGTTGAAGGAACCGTTCGGCCGAATCGTCCGATCAGGTGATCGTACCGCCCCCCCCCTCCGATCTCGTACCCCACGCCTTCGGCGAAAACATCGAATACAATCCCATCGTAATAGTCGAAGCCGCGGAGCTCCCCCAGATCCAGCAGGAGGTAGTCCTCGTATCCTCCGGCCGCCAACAACCGGAACACCGCCTCGAGCCGATCCAGCGCCGCCAACACCGGACGGTTTCGCCCGGCCAGCACCCGGCCGCGCGTCAACACGTTCTTGCCGCCGTAGAGTTCGGGCGCCTCAAGGATGGCACGGGCGGACGCGCGCGACACGCCTCCCGCTGACACCATGGTCTGCAGCTCCGGGATATCCCGCCGTGCAGCCGCCTGGACGGCTCGCGCTTGGTCGGCCGGCGACAGCCCCGATTGGCGCAGCAACCCCTGCAGAAATCCGACGTGCCCCAGGGAAATTCGGAACGATTTCACCCCCAAGCGCCGCAAGGATTCGATCACCAACGCGAGCACTTCCGCATCTCCGGCCGGACCGGAGACGCCGATCAATTCGACGCCGATCTGCAACTGTTCGCGATCGCGGCCGACGTGTTCGGGTTCGTAGCGAAAGACGGATGTCCGGTAGGAGATGCGGAGCGGAAGGGCGTCCCCCAGCATCCCCATCGCTACGGTGCGCGCAATCTGGGCCGTGGCGTCCGGGCGCAAGACCAGTGTGCGTCCCGTCGTGCGGTCCGTCAGCTGATACCCCTTTTCAAGGACCTGGGAATGGAGCCCCGGGGTGAGCACGTCCAGATACTCGAAGGTCGGGAGAATGATCTCCCGATAGCCCCACGCCCCGAGACCGGTCAGGAGCGTCTGCTCCAGCCCGCGCACACGGGCGGCCGCATCGGGCAAAATGGTGGTGATGCCGACCGGAAGGAGGGAACGTTCGGTGTGCAGCGAGGACGGCTGCGCCGGGCTGAGCTTCGGTGGAGACGCGGCCATAGGGTGCCCCGGAACCTCCGGTCAAACCCCGAACGACAGATCGACGACCTTCACCGACCGAATGTTCTGCCCTGCTTTGATCCGGTCTACCACCGCCGCCGGGATAGGCCCATCCAGCCCGATAATCAACAAGGCGTCGCCGCCGCGCTCTTCCCGCGCGCACTGCATCCGCGCGATATTGATGTGGTCCGCCCCCAGCGCGGAGGTCACCGCGCCGATGACACCCGGCCGATCCACGTTGAGGATCAGCAGCATATGTCCCTCGGGCAACACTTCGATCTGGAAGCGATCCAATTCGACGATGCGCGGATCCTTCTTATGGAACACCGTCCCGGCAACTTGGTGGGACTTCTTGCCCGACTCCACCCGGACGCGAATGATGCTGGTAAAGTCACCCGCATCCGCGCTCTTCACTTCCTTCACTTCGATGCCGCGCTCTTTGGCGAGAATCGGCGCATTCACATAGTTGACGTCGTTCCCAAGAATCGGGCGCAACAGCCCGCGCAACACGGCGATCGTCAAGGGGGCCACGCTCAGCCCGGCGACCTCACCGTTGTACTCAACCGTCACCCGTTCCACACCGCCTTCATAGAGCTGGGCTTGGAGCAGACCGATCTTTTCGGCCAACACCAAATACGGCTGGAGGCGGGGGAGCAACTCCGGCGGAACCGCCGGAATGTTGACCGCGCCGCGGGCGACGCCCTTGCTGAAATAGTCCACGATCTGTTCGGCAATGCTGACCGCCACGTTTTCCTGCGCCTCAGTCGTGGACGCGCCGATGTGCGGCGAACAGATAAAGTTGTCCAGCGCCAGCAGGGGGTTGTCGGCCCTCACCGGTTCTTCTTCGAACACGTCGAACGCGGCCGCCGCCACACGCTTCGTCTTCAAGGCCTCGCAGAGATCGGCTTCGTTCACGATACCCCCGCGCGCGCAATTGGCGATCATCACTCCCGGCTTCATCTTCCCGATCGCCTGGGCGTTGATGAGGGACCTGGTTTCCGGGGTCAGCGGAGTGTGCACGGAAATGACGTCCGCGCGCTTGAAGAGGTCGTCCAGCTCCACCATCTCCACGCCCATCTTCTGCGCCCGCTCCGGGGCCAGATAGGGATCGTACGCGATGATGTTCATCGAAAATCCCTGCGCCAGCTTGGTCAAGTACCCACCGATTTGCCCGACGCCCACAATTCCGAGGGTCTTGTTGTACAACTCGACCCCCATGAATTTTTCCTTCTCCCATTTGCCGGCCTTGGTGGAGGCCGTGGCTTGCGGAATCCGGCGGGTCATGGCGCAGATCATCGACATCGTGTGCTCCGCCGTCGTCACCGTATTCCCGCCCGGCGTGTTCATGACGACGATCCCGCGGCGCGTCGCCGCCTGGCTGTCGACGTTGTCGAGGCCGGACCCGGCGCGACCGATGACCTTCAACCGCTCCGCGGCGGCAATGACCTCCGCCGTCACTTTGGTGCCCGACCGCACGATCAGTCCGTCGCAGTCCTTGATTTCCTTGAGCAATTCCTCTTTCGGCAGCTTGGTTTTCACCACGCACTGAAAGCCGGCCTTCTCCAGAATCTCAAGGCCCTGTTTGGAAAGACTGTCGCTGATCAAGAACTTGAGCGGTGTTGCCATAGTCGTCAGTTTCGCCTTTGTGTCGTATGCCGTTGCCGTTAGGACTTCGCCATCAGGATCTCTTGCGCCTTAGCCACCCCGCTGCCGAGCGTGATGGAGCCGCCCAACCCTTTGATCACCATCTCAGTCGCCGCCAAGGCGGTAATCACGTCAAATCGATCCGCATAACCCATATGGGAAAGGCGGAACACCTTTCCCTTCAGATGGTCTTGACCGCCAGCGGCCGTGATTCCGTACTGCACACGCAGGTTCTTATAAATCGCCTGGCCATCGACTCCCTCCGGGGCCGACACCGTCGTCAACGCATCGCTGGGTGATTCCTTGGGGAACAGACTCAAACCGGCGGCCTTGATCCCCTCCCGCATGGCGGTCGCAAGTTGCGCATGGCGGGCAAACACGTTGGCCAACCCTTCGGCCTTGAGCATCCGGAAGACTTCCTGCAGACCGAAGATCATAGACACCGCCGGCGTATAGGCCGTCTGATTCTTCTGTTGGTTTTCCCGCTCCCGCTTGAAATTGAAATAGAACGCGGCGTTTTTGGCCTTTTCCGCCAAACGCCAGGCCTTCTCGCTCACACTGACGAACGCCAGCCCGGGCGGCAGCATGAGGGCCTTTTGGGACCCCGTGATGACCACGTCCAATCCCCACTCATCCGTGCGCAGGTCAAAAACCCCCAACGCCGTGATCGCGTCCACCACGAGGATCGTTTCCTCATACGGCTTCACGATTTCAGCAAGGGCCTTGCAGTCATGCGCGACACCGGTGGAAGTCTCGCTGGCCTGGACATACACCGCCTTGATGGACGGATCCTTCTTCAGCGCGTCGGCGACGGCCTGCGGGGCTACCGCCCGCCCCCACTCCACCTTGATTTCCTGAGCCTGGACACCGAAGGTTTTGCAGATCTTGCCCCACCGCTCGCCGAACTTGCCGCCATTGACGAAGAGCGCCTTGTCACCCGGAGACAAGAAATTCGCGACCGACCCTTCCATGCCGCCGGTTCCGGACGACGCCAGAATGAGGACATCATTTCGGGTCTGGTACAGCCACTTCAACCCTTCCCGCACCTCCGAAAAGATCGGATCGAACTCGGGCGCCCGGTGATGGATGATGGGCCGAGCCATGGCCAAGAGTACTTCCGGTGGAACGGGAGTGGGGCCCGGCGCAAGCAAATACCGTTTCAGCATGGTGTATATGCCTCCTCAGAATCGCACGAAGGATGTCTGTCTTGCGGAGGGCGCACGCTAACATAGGCCTCGGAAAAGAGTCAAGAATTCGGGGTCCCACCTTGTGCCACCCCAACTCCCGCCGGGAAGCGTTTTCCAGGTCCCCTCGCCGAGTCTGAGCCGTCACCCTTGCTTGGGATCGTGGTTTTCTTGACAAGGCTTCCCCCCCTGGGTAGTCTTAAGACTCATGCATCCCCCTTTCCACGACCCCCTGGCCCCCCTGCGTCCCTGTCTCCCGCTGGTCGGACGGGTCACACGAACATCGGTATTCGCACTGGCGTTAGTAGGCGTCGTGTCTCCGGTGTGGGCTGATCCGCCGAATGATGTGACCGTATCGGTGGAGCCAGACGGCGCATCCGCCCCTGCCGCAGCCGACACGAATCCAGTTCCACCACAGGCTGAGGCCGAAGGACCCCCGGCCCACATCCCAGACGAATCAACGCCCGACACGGTCGATCCATCGCCTGCAGCTGTCTCCGCATCTCCCGAGCCGGACCTGGCGCCAAACGAACCGTCCCAACCGACGGGCCTCTCCGCCAGCGAGGTGGAATCGTCCCCCAGCGTGGCGGCAGAGCCAACCCCGGCTCCACCGGCCAAGGCCGACATCGTGGCCGTCCAGGAGAAACCCGCGTCAAAGTCAGCAGAGCCCTACAACGTCCCCATCGTGGTCGATGCCAAGGTCGAGGGACATATCCGGTTTTTCCATTCGACGATCCACGACAAGTTTGAGAAATGGCTCCTCCGCCTGAGCCACTACCATCCCATCGTGGAACGGATTTTCACCGAATTCGGTCTGCCGACCGATTTGGTCTACCTGTCCCTCGTGGAGAGCGGCTTTAACCCACATGCCTATTCCCGTGCCCGGGCCACCGGCCCCTGGCAATTCATGAAGGGAACCGGACAAGTCTATGGCCTGCGAGTGGACAAGTACGTCGACGAGCGCCGGGATCCGGTCAAGTCGACGGTGGCCGCCGCCCGGTATTTGCGGGACCTCTACGACCTCTTCGGCTCCTGGCCGTTGGCGATGGCCGCGTACAATGCGGGCGAAGGCAAGGTGATGCGGGCCCTGCATAAGAGCCAGTCGGAAAGTTTTTCGGAAATCGCGGAAACCCGCCTGATCCGGCGCGAGACCAAAGAGTATGTGCCACGCTTCATGGCCGCCACCGTCATCGCTAAGAATCCCGATCGATATGGGTTCCACATCGGGGACGTCGATCCGCACGAATTCGAGGAGGTGATCGTCGGGCGCTCGTTGCACCTCCGGTCGATTGCCAGTGCCAGTGGCGTGTCCTATGAAAGCTTGCGCCTCTTGAACCCCGAGCTGCGCCTGGAGGCGACTCCGCCAGACAATCCGCACTACCACCTCAAAGTGCCGGTCGGCTCCAGGACAAAGATCGAACACGTACTCGACCAGGTCCCGGCCTGGAAAGCGCCCCCAGCCGTCCGTACCGTCAAGGTCACGGCGCCGGCGGCCCATGCCAAGAAGTGGTACCGGGTCAGAACCGGAGATACCCTCGCTTCCATTGCCAAACGCTTTCACCTGAGCGTCAGCGCCCTCAAAGAGCGCAACCATTTGTCCTCCGGTCAGGTCCGGAAGGGCGATCTCCTCTCCATTCACTAATCGACGCAGCAGTCGAGATTCGGGTGAGTCCGGCAGCCTGGGCTGCTCCTCTCGCGTGCTCACACCCCGCACTGGCAGGCCCGCGTGATTCGACGCCACGCGAACCAACGAGATCGCGTGTCTGCGGGACGGATACTCAGCGGGAAATGAGGAGGCAGCCTCCCCCGTGGGAGAAGGCGTCCGTGAACTCGAGGTGAAGGGTGTTACTTCCCTTTCGAGGAGGCCGCTGGCTTGGTCGACTTGCCCGGCTTGGCCGGAGAGGCCGGCGCAGCCGCGGGAGCGGCAGGGGCCGCAGGCGGTGGAGGCGCGGCATCGGCAGATTTCTTCACTTCCATGACCTTCATCCGCACCGTCGCTTCGCTGGCGAGAGGAGAGCCTGGGTAGGACTTCACCAGCTCCTGGTAGTGGGCCACGGCCCCCTCTACATGATTCTGCGACTCTTCGATTCGGCCCAGTTCAAAGAGGGCATGGTCCCGGTTCATGGCGCCAGGGATTTCCGTCACGGCCGTGAAGGCCTTGAGGGCAAGGTCCTTCTCGCCCTTTTGGAGATAGGCGTATCCCAGACGTTGCTGGATGAGCCCCACCATGGTGGGCTGCCCGACGTAGGCTAGCAGCGCCTTTTGGTAGGCCTCAATCGCTCCGGGCAAATCATTCTGCTGAGCCAACGCATTCCCGAGGTAATAGTGCCCCATGGAGCCGGACGGCGTCTTGGGAAATTGTTCCGTCAATTGCTTGAAGAGCGCCGTGGCGGCTTTCACGTTCTGATCGGCCTGGGCCGGTCTGTCGGCGGGCCGATCGAAGAGCAACCGGGTTCCTCGATTCAGCAATTCGGTCGATTCAGTGGTGCGCTGGTGGTCCATCCACAATACGCCCCCCACGATGAGCCCCGCGGCAAGCACGACCCCCGCGCCGACCAGCAGCCCTCGCCGGTTGTCATACAACCTCAACAACAGACGGTCGCTCCAGGTCCCGAGGTGTGCCTCGTCCAAGGGGATCGACTTCTCATGTGTGCGGATACGGTACGACATGGGTGTTGGGAATTCGGCCGGAGAAATCGGAAGATCGCTCGGACGACGTGCAGAGTCCCGCGCCGCTTATAACGAAGGACGCGCCACCTTGTCAAACCGTTTGACAGGGTCGGAGGAGAGCGGACAGAATGCCGGCGAGTCCATCCCACGCCATGAACCTCCATCCATCCACCGACTCTGGGCCTCCGGAGCCGTCCGACGCCGTATTCCAGGCCGAACTCGCCGCGCTGGACACCGCCCATCTCCGCCGCCGAACCCGCCGGATCGAATCCGCGTGCGGCCCGGTCGTCACGATGGCGGGCCGTCCGGTCATCCTCATGGCCTCGAACGACTACCTGGGCTTGGCCGACCACCCGGCCGTCAAGCGCGCCGCCATCGACGCCATCGCCACCTACGGTGTCGGCGCGGGGGCCGCACGGTTGATCTCGGGCACCCAACCCCCTCACGAAGCCTTGGAGACCGCTCTGGCCGCGTTCAAACACACCGAGGCCGCGCTCTGCTTCGGATCGGGATACTTGGCGAACCTCGGCCTCATCACCACATTAGCTAAGCCCGGCGACCTGATTCTGGCCGATCGGCTTTCCCATGCCAGTCTCCTGGACGGCTGCCGATTGAGCCGGGCGCGATTTCGGGTCTTTCACCATGCCGACGCCACCCACCTCGAATCCCTCCTCCGACGCCGCGGCTCTGTGCGACGCACGCTCATCGTCACCGATGGCCTCTTTAGCATGGATGGGGACGTCGCCCCCCTCCGGGACCTGGCCGCCCTCGCCCGCCGCTATGAGGCGTGGCTCGTCGTGGACGATGCCCATGGCACAGGCATTCTCGGCCCCAAAGGGCGCGGAGCGTTGGAGGCCTGCGGCGCCGAAGCGGACATTCCCTTCCATATGGGCACCCTCGGCAAGGCGCTCGGGACCAGTGGGGCCTACGTCGTGGGCTCCTCCGCGTGTGTCCAGACGCTCCTCAATACCGCCCGATCGTTTCTCTTCACCACCGCCCCGCCGGCTGCCCTCTCGGCCGCCAGCCTGGCTGCGCTCCAGATCGTTCAGCGGGAGCCGGAGCGGCGTACCCGCCTGTGGCACAACCGGGAACGGCTCTACGACGGACTGACCCGCCTGGGATTTCACCTCACCCCCACGACCAGTCCGATCCTTCCTGTGCTGATCGGAGACCCCGACAGGGCCCTGGCATTTGCGGCCGCGCTTTTGGAACGCGGCGTGTACGCGCCGGCGATCCGTCCCCCGACCGTTCCCCGTGGCAGCAGCCGCATTCGGCTGACCGTCACCGCCGCGCACACGGACACCCACCTCGACCAAGTCCTCGCCGCCTGCGCCGAGGCTGGCCGCGCGCTGGCGATCGTCTAGTCCGACAAACCCGCACACAGAGCCGGCTGGACAGAATCTCCACCGCCGGCGATTTCGACCGATTTCCTTGCGTTCCGGACGCCCTATGGCAAGATAACCCGGGAATGCTCGTCGGCTGCCCTCGGTCGACTCGTAGCCCATTTCTCGCCCCCATCGTGTGGTCTGCGTACTGAAGGAGGACGTGGTCTCATGGATATCTCCCAGTTATTGAGTTTCGGTGTGAAGGAAGGTGCTTCCGACTGCCATCTGAGCGCCGGCGAACCGCCGATGCTTCGGCTCCACGGGGACCTGAAAAAACTGGACATGCCGCCGCTTTCTCAGGATCAAGTCCACGGGCTGGTGTACGACATCATGAGCGACGCCCAGCGGAAGATTTTCGAGGAGCATCTCGAATGCGACTTCTCCTTTGCCCTGGGCGAGGTCGCGCGTTTCCGCGTCAACGTCTTCATGCAGAACCGCGGCCTGGCCGCGGTGTTTCGGACCATTCCGACGGAAATCATTCCCCTGGAAAAGCTGGGGATGCCGCCGATCCTTCGCCAGCTCTGCGACAAGGAAAAAGGCCTCATCTTGGTCACCGGCCCGACCGGTTCGGGCAAATCCACGACGCTGGCCGCCATGGTCGACTTTTTGAACAGTACGTTCGAAGGCCACGTCATCACCATCGAAGACCCCATCGAATTCGTCCACAAGTCGAAGAAGTGCCTGGTGAACCAGCGCGAGTTGGGCGTGCAAACCCGGTCATTCGCCAACGCCCTCCGCTCCGCCCTCCGTGAAGATCCGGACATCATTCTGGTGGGCGAAATGCGCGACCTGGAAACCATTCAATTGGCGCTGACCGCCGCGGAAACCGGGCACCTGGTCTTTGCGACGCTACACACCTCGAGCGCGCCCAAGACCGTCGACCGCATCATCGATGCCTTTCCCCCGAATCAGCAGGCCCAGGTGCGGACCCAATTGTCGGAGGCGCTCGAGGCCATCCTGACTCAGACGTTGGTGAAGAAGAAGAACGGCGGGCGCGTGGCGGCAGTCGAAATTCTCGTCGCGACCACGGCCATTCGGAACCTCATCCGCGAACAGAAGCTACACCAGATTCCCGGCCTCATGCAGGCCAGCCAGAAAGAAGGCATGCAGACGATGGACATGGCGCTGCTGGACTTGGTGACCCGCGGCCTCATCACGAAAGCCGAAGCCCAGTCCCGGAGCATGAACCCGAACCTGTTCAGCAACGTCATCGGCACCTCGGCCAGCGCCGCGTAGCGCCCAGATCGAACGAGGAGAGGACACGTCATGGAGATTCGTGACTTACTGAAGGGCATGGTGGATTTGGAAGGCTCGGACCTCTACCTCACGGTGGACGCCCCTCCCGTGTACCGCGTCCACGGGAGCACCCAACCGACGAACGATCCGCCGTTCAACAACGACCAGCTGGAAGCCCTCGCGCTGGCCCTCATGCGCGGCCCCCAGCGCAGTGAGTTCGAAGAGAAGATGGAAATGAACCTGGCCCTCTACTACAAGGACCTGGGCCGATTCCGCGTGAACATTTTCCGCCAGCGCGGCAACGTCGGGCTCGTCTTTCGGCATATCAAGGCCGAGATCCAGGACGTCAGCGCGCTCGGCCTGCCGCCTATCATCAAGGATCTCGCGCTCACGAAACGCGGCCTCATTCTGGTCGTCGGCGCCACCGGATCGGGAAAATCAACGACCCTGGCGGCCATGGTGGATCACCGCAATTCCGTGGCGCCCGGGCACATCATCTCCGTCGAAGACCCCATCGAGTTCGTGCACCATCACAAGAAATGCCTGATCACGCAGCGCGAGGTCGGCTTCGACACGCACTCGTTCCATAGCGCCCTCAAGAACACCCTGCGTCAGGCGCCCGACGTCATCCTCATCGGCGAAATCCGTGACACCGAAACCATGGAAGCCGCCATCACGTTCGCGGAAACCGGTCACTTGTGTCTGGGCACGCTCCACTCCAACAATGCCAACCAGGCGATCGAACGCATCATGAACTTCTTCCCCGTGGAGCGGCACCAGCAGATCTATCTCCAACTCTCGCTCAACCTGCGGGCGATCATTTCGCAGCGACTCGTCCCCAGCATGGACGGCCGCCGCGCGCCTGCGCTCGAAATCATGCTGGATACGCCCCGCGTCAAGGACCTGATCAAGAAAGCAGAAGTGGATACGCTCAAGGAAGCGATGGAACAGGGCGTGGAAGAGGGCTGCCAGACCTTCGACTACGTGCTGTTCAAGCTCTACCGGGAAGGGAAGATCAGCCTGGAACAAGCGCTGATCAATGCAGACAGCGCGAACAACCTCCGCCTGCGGATCAAACTGGAAGGCGTCCGAAGCGGCGACGAACAGCTGGCCAAACTGCTGGAAGGCGATACCAAGGACCAGGCCAACCAGGCGGGCAAGAAACCCACGTTCTCGATCGTCGGACAGGATCCTGGAGTCAAGCGCAAGCTGCCCTGACCGAACGGGGTGACGCGGCCACCCTGCGGGGTCGACAGCCAACCGCCAGAAGTCCTAGGGGGCCGCCGGAGGGGCGGCCCCCTCCCCCGTCAACTGCTCCAAGTACCGCGCCATCTGTTCAAGTGCGCCCGCGCTCAACTTCTGCCCATACCAGCGCGGCATCGCATGCGTGGGATACCCGGGAACAACATACGCCCCGGGGTTCATGATGGACTCGGCGATATACTCGCGTACCGTCTTGGCCTGCCCCTTGTAGTTGGGATCGGCTAACCGTAGCGGTCCATTGGTGCCTAGAATGAGCGGCGGCCCTTCCCGGCCCTTGGCGCCCTCGATACCCGGAATCAGATGGCAGACTGGGCAGCCGGCCTTGGTGAAGAGGACGTGCAGCGGCTCCTCCCCGGTCACCAGTGGGATCATCTCGGCAGTCAGCTGCGGCCCGGTGACGGCCGTTTCCTTGGGCGTGTCCGGAGCCGGGGGTGTCTTGTTGAGGGAATAGAGAGCGAACAGCAGGATGAGCCCCACCACCGTCGCGGTGATACTGCGTTCGCGTCGCTTGGCCTCCACCTCCTCACGCGTCATCGGGGGAGGTGGAAGATCAGGGGGATCAGGGGGAACGTCCATATGCTACGCCTCGTTGCCGACGTGCCGCGCCACGCGGCCTACCGTTTGCCCGTCGCCGGTGCTCCGTCCCGCCACTTGATACTGCACCCGATGGCGTGGGTCACCGCTTCTGCCGGCCTCCGCCCCGCCAACAGCGCGTCCAATGCTTCGCGGAGGTAGGGCCGCAGGACGGCGGCTGGCTGTTGCCAGTTGTCGTCAATCTTTCCTGTATAGGCCAATCGTCGATCCCGATCGAACACGAACAATTCCGGCGTATGCGCCGCCCGATAGGCATACGCCACGGCCTGCGTCTCGTCGTGCACGTAGGGGAAATTGTATGACTTGGCCGCTGCTCGTGCTTGCATGGCCTCAAAGCTATCCTCCGGATACCGGCGCGCGTCATTGGCATTGATCGCCACCACTTGCACTCCGCGCGGGCCATACTCCCGCTGGATGGCGATCAGGCGGTCCTCATAGGCCTGCACATAGGGGCAATGGTTGCAGGAAAAGACCACGATGAGCAGGGCCTTGGTGGCGAAGCGCTCAAGGCCATAGACCTCGCCGTCGACTCCCGGTAACGTGAAATCCGGAGCCGGATCACCGATCTGCATCCGTGAGGTCTCGATCATGGGTCGGGCAGGCTGGAACAGCGGGTGGCTAGGAGGCTCCTCCTGGCGGGCGCGTCGACGCACAACGAAACCCGACGGTTCGATCCCTGAAATCGGGCTCGGCTGACATCCGAGCGGAGACCCGCAGGGCGGCGGGCAGATCGGCCCACGATCCTCCACGGATCACACGCTTCTCCCCCGCGGCCGGCCCCGAAGGATTGGCCGCAGGCGCCTGCGCGTAATACTCGCGGTCGTACCAATCCGCCACCCATTCGGCGGCATTCCCGGCCATGTGGAACAACCCGTAGGGGCTCCGGCCTCCTTCCTTGAGTCCGTGGCGGACACTCATGCCTTCCACGCCGCTGGTCACGGCGTTCAAGGTGACGGTTTCATTCACCCACAGCCCCCGATTGTAGTTCGCAATATCGACGAAGGGCTGCATGTCGCCCCAGGGATAGCGACGCGACTCTGGCCCCTTGGCGGCCTTTTCCCACTCCGCTTCGGTCGGCAGACGTTCGCCCGCCCATTTGCAATAGGCCTCGGCATCGAACCAATTCACGCCCACCACCGGCCGGTCACCGGCGTTCGCCACGGCCTCCTCGTCCCAGGTCGGCGGTGCTTTCCGCTGAGTGGCGCTAAGGAAGGCGGCATATTGCGCGATCGTGATTTCCTGCCGGTCGATATAGAAGGCCTCGAGGGTCACGGGATGTTCAGGCCGTTCGTTCGGAAGGCCGTCGTTGCTCCCCATTGAAAAGGGCCCTGCCGGAATCAGCACCATCGGTCCCCCATCGGCTCCCTTCACAGGGTCGGCAGCAGCGCAGATCGAGGTCGACCCTCCGCCTAGGAGCACCGCGATCAACAGACCCGCCCCCCACCGATGCATTCCTTCCTCCCAAATGGTCGACCCGTCACGCGGCTTGCCTGTCGCGCAGTGTAGCCTCAGCCTCGGGCAAACTCAACGGCTAAGCGGTGTACAAGGTAACGTGAACGGGGCACAGTCAGAGAGAGGGCCTGTCGCCTGGAGGAGATGAAGGAATGGGACCTAGAAGAGGGTGACCCCGGCGTCCGCGGAAGGAGCGGAGGCCTCGCGAGCCGGAGCATTCCTGACCGGCGGACTCGCCAAGGGCTGTGCGCATTCGGCCGCCGTCTCGATGAGCAGCCTGGGCAAGGACGTCGTCTGGTCAGCGGAATCTGCCAGTACCTCCGCCAAGGTGCACAACCGGCCGTGGAGCCGATCCAGCGGCCCGGCAGCCCGCTCGATCCGCTGGCGAGTCACGTCTTGGAACTGTAACGACACCACGATGCCCGCCACATCCTGAGCCAGCTTCTGGGCCCGTGCGCGCGCCTCCGTGACTTGTTGTTCCAAGACCGCTTGATTCGCGCGCATCGTCGCCGTGACGGTCCCCACTTGCGCGCGCACATCGCGAGTTTCCACCTCATAACCCGCCGCCATGGCATTGAGCCGATTCATGGTGGCTTTCGCGCGCTCGATACTGGCATTAACGCTCTGCACGAGCCGATGGATGTCGGTTGCCGCCCGCCCCGATTGCGCCGCGAGCTTGGAAACCTCCTGGGCCACTACGGCAAATCCACGGCCATGCTCTCCGGCTCGCGCCGCCTCGATGGAGGCATTCAATGACAGCAGACTGGTTTCACTCGCGACGAACTCCAAGTGATCCAGCATGGCCGAAATGCCGCGAGTATGTGTTTCCACCTCGGACATCGCATGCACGGACAACGTGGAGGCCTCGACCAACCGTCCGATATTCGACACGAACTGATCCAGCAACCGTTGAATATCGTCCAGGATCCGCTGCATGGCTTGCTGTTCGCCCTGGCGCCCCTGGTCGGCCGACGCGCCGTCAGAGGAGGCGGCCTCGTGACCTGGGACCGCCTGTCCGGCAATCCGCTGGAACCGCTGGCACAAGTCCAAGGCCACTGCCTCGGTTTCAGTCGTGACCGTCCGAAGTTCTTTGACAATGAGCGGAAAAAGCGGGGCGACGGACGTCATCATCCGGGCCCAGGCCTGGCGCTCCGCCTGCTGCGCGCGAACCAGCGCCTCCTGGGCGGCCCGTGCCTGCTGCGCGTCCCGCCGAGCCCGCACCCAGGCCACCAGCGCCACCACCGCGCCGAGGTACCCCCCGAGCCATCCTGCTGCTGACCACACGCTCTGCTCCATATGCTCCCTCGTCCGCCCGCCGGCCACTGAACGGTCGGAGAAACCCTGTCCTTGTTGTAACAAAAAAAGGCGCAGGGTCGATCCTGATGTCCCCGCGCCTCCTACGAATTGGGCGTTCCCCACTCGCCTAGGCTGGAGGGGGCATACTCCCCTCCCACTGATCCTATTTCCGACTACATGCTCTTATCGGCTTCTGGCCCTAGAAACATGAGAGACATTTGGCCCTAACCCCGCAAGGTGTTACTGGCCCCCCAAGGCCTCCCCTTTCCGTTGATTTTCTCGCAAGATCGATTCAAGCCGCTCTCGTAACATGCCGATTTCTTTTGATTTAAATGACGATCGCGTCCGCTCCATCACCTGAATGGCATCCTCGATGGCCCGCTCGTAAGTGTCCAGCCGCGGGCAGCGCATCAGGCTACAGACATCCGTCGCCTCACCGGTCTGCCCTCTGCGAATGGCCTCCACCGTCTTCCCGACAAGTAGAGACAGCCTGGCAATATGGCTCATCGCCTGCCCCACGTAGGCCGCGGCGGTCCATTCCGAGGCAGCACTCCCCTTGCCGATCATGCGGCTGCCGAGAATCCGCTGGAGACCGGTCAATGCGCCGCTTAGTTGGGAGGATTCGATTGAGGCTTCCTTCAACGCGCATAGAATTTCCCGGTTCTGGATGCCCAGCGTCACGGCCCGCTTCAGATCCTCCAGGTCAACCGGTTTGATCAAATAGTCCACGATGGCCAGGCGAAACGAGGCCACCGCCGTGTTGACCGATGGATACCCGGTGGCGACCACGACCGGCAGGTCCGGGTACCGCGTCGCGACCATCTGCAAGAATTCCAACTGGGTATTGCCGGGCATACGAATATCGACGATCAGCAGGTCGTAGTCGCGCTGGAGCAACTGTTCGGCCTCCGCCGCGTTCTGCGCCACGTCACACTGGTAGCCGTCCTCGGCCAGAATCGCGGCGCTGGACTCGCGAAAGGTTTCTTCATCGTCGGCGATCAATATGCGTGCCTGCATAGTCGTCATCCGCATGCTCCTTTGTGTGTGTGAGAGGCGGAGCCGATGCCATCGGCTCCGGCGGTACCTCCTGATCGCCCCTGGGATGCACCAGCGTGAAGGTCGAACCGCGACCGACCTCTGTCGCGACCTCGATGCGCCCGCCCATAGCCCGTGCTAGCGCCAGGGAGACGGAAAGGCCCAAGCCCAGGCCCGGCCGACCCTCCGCCGCTTTGGTGGAAAAGAACGGATCGAAGATGCGAGGCAGCACTCCCGGTTGGATGCCGGGCCCATGGTCGACCACGCTCCAGCGCATCCAGCCTTGTCGCTCCTCCACCGTCACGGCAATTTCCTCCCCGGGCGGGGACGCGTCGATGGCATTCTGAACCAGATTCAGCAAAGTCTGAAATAGGTCGGTCCGCGAGATCATCACGGCGTCGCTCGCGAGGTGAAGGGAGGTCGCCAGACGGAGCTGTTTCGCCGACAACTTGTGGTCGAGCAACATAACCACGTCGTTGATTACCTCGGCAACGGAGGTTTTTTTGCGGGGACTGGCAGGAGCCCCTTGATACAGCGCATACATCTTGCGCACGATCGTGGCCAGCCGCTCGATTTCACGGTCGATCAATCCGACAAATCGGTGATACCGATGCTGGTCGTCGATTCCCTGCTTCACCAGATGAAACGCGTTCTTGATGCCGGCCAACGGATTGTTGATTTCATGGGCGACATCGGCAGCCAGTTGTCCCAACGCCGCCAATTTCTCCACCCGCGACCGCTCGGATTCCAGTTGGTGAATCCTGGCGGTACGCTCCCGGACGCGCGCTTCCAGATGGGATCTCGCCTCCACCAACGCCTGCTCGGCCAATCGGCGTTCCGTGATGTCGTAGAAGGACACGACGACCGCGTGAGGGCGGTCCGCAGGTGTGCGGATCAACGGCTGCGAATTGATGGAGATCCACCGCAAGCCCCTGGACGGGTGGTGAACTCCCATCACCACGTTGGTGTAGGGCTGCCCTGTACGCAAGCTGACGGCGGCGGGATGCTCGTCGCCGGGGAGGGGCGTGCCATCCTCGCGCACGGCCTGCCATCGGGAGTCCATTGAGGTTCGCCCCATCATCAGGTCCGCCGTCAGGCCCAGAATCTGCTCCGCGCTGGGATTGCAGGCCAAAATCTGCCCCGCGGTATCCTGCATCACAATGCCCTCGGCAAGCGCGGCGACCACCGCCCGGTATTGCTCCGCGCTTTCGAGGAGCGCCGCCGCCGTTCGGCGCTCCGCCGTCACATCGTCCATGACATAGGAAAAACGGGACCGTCCGTGGGGGGATCGACCGATCCAGGAGACCACGACCGAATAAAGGTCCTCGGGAGCATCGGGCACGCGGCGATGGGTGCATTCGAACCGGACCGGCGCGCCCGTTCGCTCGCATTCCCGATAGTGGCAAACCCATCTCGCAATCGCGGCAGGGGGGGCGCCCAATTCCGACGCCCGCTTGCCGGCCATCGCCTCGGAGGTCGTGCCGAAAAATGCCGCCGTCCGTCCGTTGTCGGACAGGTGGAGAATGTCGTCCTCCAACAATTCGACGACCCCCATCATCAGCACGTCACTTTCAAAAAACGCGCGGAGCACGGCTTGACTGTCTCGAAGCGCGTCTTCCGCCTGCTTTCGTTGCGTAATATCGACATGCGAACCGATCATGCGGGTCGGCTTCCCGTTGGCATCACGCTGCAAAACAGCCAGAGTGTGGATCCAGCGATAGGTTCCGTCTCGATGGCGCAGGCGATGCTCCAACTCGTACTCGGCAATCCGCCCCGAGAGAAAATCATCGACAAGAGCGAACGCCCGGTCCTTATCGTCAGGATGGAGCCGCGATTCCCATTCGGCAGGCGAGGCCGACAGTTCATCTTCTGCATAGCCCAGGCTCTGCTTCCACAGGGGGGAGTAGTACACCTGGTTGGTCCGAATATCCCAGTCCCAGATACCGGTCTGGGTAGCGCGAACGACCAAGTCCAACCGTTCCTGAGCGTCTCGCTGCGCCGCCTCGGCCTCAAGCCTGGCCGTCACATCCGTGGCCACCCCGCCCACTCCGACGATTTGTCCCTCCGCATTTCTGAGGGGAAACTTGCATACTGCGTAGGCGCGCAGTCCTTGCGGATACGGGGCCAGCTCTTCGAAATACATCGAGTGGCCCGCCTCGATGGTTTTCAAGTCCCCCTCGCGGAAGATGGCGGCTACCTCGGGCGGGAAGAGCTCATGATCGGTGCGACCGACGACCGGCCCGCTGACGAGGAGGGCCGAATAGCCATCACTAACCTCCAGATAGCGCCCCTGGAGGTCCTTCATGAAAATGATGGCATCGCTGTGTTTGAGGATGGATTGGAGCCGCTCGGACGAATCGAAGACCTGTCGGCGAGCCGCCTGCCGCCACTGCCAGATCACCCAGGCGGTCAGCCAGATCGCCGCGAGAGAAAGGAGCCGGTTCGTCCCCCCAACCGCAAGCGGAGCCCCGGGAGGTGACAGGAAACCGCCGAGAATCGTCAGTCCACTGGCCAGCCCAGCGATCGTCCACAGCCACCGTGACGATGCCGCAAACCCGGCCGCCAGCAAGGCGAGCAGATAGGCCATCCCGTCGACGAGGCCCAAGGGGGTGAGGATGTCGACAAGAAAGATCACCCCCAACAGCACGACGGAGAGCCCCGCCCACCGCCCATCGTTCCCCGTCCAGTGCAGGGCATGGCGATCCTCGGAAGCCGATGTTGGTTGGACAGGCGTCAGCACCCGGGAACTCCGCAGGTGTCAGAAACACAGACGACGCCGGATCATGAGGCAGGCAGAACGAGCAGCCTCGTGGTCGAGATCTCCCCGGCGTCTCGGCCGGTCCGCACCGTCCGATCGGAGTTCCCCTCCCACGACAGAGGCCACCCTCCATGAAACCGCGGAGGGTACTTATAGAGGACTCCGAAACAGTTGTCTAGGTCGACCAGGCGACGAATGCAGGGGAGAATGATTTGGAAAGAAAATGGTGTCCCCAACGGGATTCGAACCCGTGTTGCCGGCTTGAAAGGCCGGCGTCCTAGGCCAGGCTAGACGATGGGGACTGGAGAATAATTGCGACCGCATAGTAATGGAAGGGATTCCGAAGAGTCAACGGCGCCCCCCGCTTGTGACCACAACCCGAGTCAGGCTATGCTGCGCTTTCAACGGGTGCAGACAAAGGATCAGTCCCTATGACCGTCCCACGCTTCCTGATTCCGATCGTGTCCTGTCGGGCCCGGCCGCTGTGGGCGCTGGTGATGCTTCTGGTCCCAGCCCTCTCGAGTGCCCAGCTAACGGGATCCGTGCTGGAGCAATCCAAACAGGCCACCGTCGGCATTCTCCAATCAGGCGAGGACCTTCAGAGCCCTGCCAGCAAAACCCACTTCACGATGCGCGGCACCGGGGTCCACCTCCATGACGGCTACCTGGTCACGGCCCGCCATGTCGTGGAGCGGGACGAAGAGGGCCGCAAAGTGGTGCCCTCCCACGTCACCGTCATGACGGCACGGCTTGAAGAGGCGACGGCTCAACTCGTGGGCGGCAGCGCCTATTTGGATGTGGTGGTCTACCGCCTCCCCTCCGACTTCGCAGCCAAGCTGCCGGTGACCCCGTTTGCCGAAACGGACGCGCAACCGGGCACGGAAACCTATACCATTGGGTATCCAATGGGATGGGGGCCGGCCATCATGTTCGGTCGCGTGGGCAACCCGAACACGTTCTTGCCAACGGCCGAGACACGACTCCTGCAGTTGGATCTTGGGGCGTGTGCCGGCAATTCCGGCGGCGGTGTCTTCAATGCCGCGGGCGAGTTGATCGGCCTGATGCATGCGATCATTCAAACCGACAACCCCCAAGTCGGCGACCAGCGCTGCAGCCGGCTGGGATTTGCCATCCCCGGCTCCCTGGCGCGCAAGCTGACAACGGCCGTGATCAAGGGCGAACAGCCCAGCTTCGCGCGACTCGGCGTCGGCCTGACGGTCGTGCGCATCGGCGCGGGCTGGCGAATCGCGGCCTCCGAGGTAAGCGGACCGGCCAAGGAGGGAGGACTCCGCAAAGGCGACATCCTGCTGGCCATCGACGACATGGAGATTACCGACGGAGCCCAGTTGAAGAACTATCTCATCGAGCGAACGAACCCCGGGCAACGCGTGGCGATCACAGTGCTCCGCGGCCAGGAGGAACAGACGCTGACCGTCACGTTGGGGAAATCCTGAACTCGCCCGTCCGGACAGGGAGCCGCCGATGAAACACTCTCCCGAAGCCGCCACGCATCCCGCCGATCACGTCGACGTCCTGACCGGCAGCGCCAAGAAGCTGCAGACGCGGCTGTGCCGTCTCGTGGGTCAGGCCATTGCCGACTACTCGATGATCGAGGCGGGAGACCGGATCATGGTCTGCCTCTCCGGGGGCAAGGACAGCTACGCACTACTGGATGTGCTGCTGCTGTTGCAAAGCCGCGCGCCGATCGCCTATGACATCGTTGCGGTCAATCTGGACCAAAAGCAGCCCGGCTTCCCTGCCACGGTGCTTCCGGAATATCTGACGAAACTGGGCGTGCCGTTCCGGATCGAGGAGCGGGACACCTACAGCACCGTCAAACGTGTCATTGCAGAGGGGGACACCATGTGCTCCCTCTGCTCGCGCCTGCGCCGGGCGATTCTCTACCATGTGGCCACGGAACTCGGTGCGACCAAGATCGCCCTAGGGCACCATCGCGACGACATCCTGGAAACCTTTTTCCTGAACGCATTTTACAACGGCACCCTGAAGACGATGCCGCCGAAGCTGCGGTCCGACGACGGCCGCCACGTGGTCATTCGCCCGTTGGCGTATGTCCAGGAATCGGACCTGGCCGGCTACGCCGCGGCTCGCCGGTTTCCCATCATTCCATGCGATCTCTGTGGATCCCAGGAACATTTGAAGCGGAAGGCCTTGAAGGCCATGATTCGCGCGTGGGAGACCGAGGAGCCCGGGCGGGCCGACAGTATGCTCGCCGCGCTCGGCAACGTGGCCCCGTCGCATCTCTTGGACCGTCGGCTGTACGACTTTACCTCCCTTCGTCCACACTCCGGCTCCGACGAAACACCCGTTTCTCCGCTGATCACACTCTGAGGGCTCAGCAGGGGCACGACCGACCGACTTCAAACGGCGACGGGCGCGGCCCCCGCGTCTGGGAACCGCGCCCGTCCTCGTTGCCTCGCCGAACGGCCGGTAGCGCACCGGCCGACTCGTGGAGATTAGGAAGCTTTCTCGTACTGGGTGGCCAACAGCTTCAACATGTCGTCCACGCTATCCCGCATCTCCGCGCCCCACTTCGACCCGTCCGGCTTGTTCTGCACCTTGTACAATTCACGCATGACGTTATCGCGCGTCATCATCAGATCCGAGACGACCGCAAACTTGGACGCATCGCCTTTAATTTTCCCGATAAGTTGATCGACCTTGGCAATGATTTCATCCACCTTCGACTTGTAGGCCGCCGCATCCTTCGGAAGCCCTTCCACGTTGAGGGAGTCGGCCCAGCTGGCCGTCACGCCCATACCGAGGAACGCCGCCATGAAGAGCCCCACCAAAGCCCACTTCGTTACGCCGTTACGCATGCACGCCTCCTTGTGAATGGCCATTCCAGATTCGCTTCCAGTTTCAAAATCAAGCTGTCTCCGCCGCACGGTCGGGTCGCGGTGCTCAGACGGCACCCCTCCCGCGCGGCCTGGCAATCGCCGTCTATAACCTATGCGGCCGGTGAAAGGCAAGTCCTCGCCCCCTCCCCCCGATCGCTCAATCACCTAAACCGCCGAGCCCTACGCCGATCGGCAGGAACTTGGCCCCTCCCCTTACCCCGGTCCCTTCACCCCACCTGTCCATACAGGCCGCACGGAAAGGGCGACCGCCGGACGGCGCCTTCCCAAAGAACCTCTGTCCAAGATCCGGAGAGCCTGCAGCACCAAACTAAGCGCACGAAAATAAGTATTGCTATCAGGGTCTATCGTCCCTATTCTAGGGCCTAAAGAATGAAGCAATTGGCGGCCATCGCCTCTACCCTCCTTAACACAGATTGGCTAGAAGGACGAGGGAGTGCGAGTCTGAGGCCGCCCAGGCACTCTCGCGCAGTCAGGTTGGTGGCCTCTCCCAGAACAATGGCAAGCCCCTGTTAACCCTCTGGACAAGGACGATCGCTGGACCATGGCAAAATCATCTGCGGCCAAGAAGGATGTCATTCACCTCACTCCACGTCAACAGCAAATCCTCTCGCTGATCTGGGACGGACACACCACCGTCGAGATCGCCAAACACTTGAAGGTCAGCGCGCGCACAGTGGAGGTCCATCGGTTCCACATGATGAAAAAGCTCCGCGTGACCAATTTGGCGCAACTGCTCCGCGCCGGACTCGAACGCGGCATGATCAAGCTCCGACGCTCCTAGGCCCCGTCGGGTCTGCGCCCGCACGGCTCGCTCCGCGGCCATTCCCCGGCCTGTTCCTCGCCGAAGCCCCACCTCATTCGGCTTTGAGGGCGGAGGCGAAGGCCTTGCGGAACTTGGCTACCTTGGGTCCCACCACATAGGCGCAATAGGGTTGTCGAGGATTTCGGGCGAAATACTCCTGGTGATAGGGCTCGGCGGCATGAAACACCGTCGCCGGGACCACCTCGGTCACGATGGGGTTGGCGTATATCTTCTCGGCAGTCAATGCCGCGATGACGGCCTCGGCCGTCGCCCGTTGATCGGCCGAGTGATAAAAAATCGCCGAGCGATACTGTGTCCCCTCGTCGTTGCCTTGCCGATTGAGGGTCGTGGGATCGTGGATCCCGAAGAATATCTCCAGCAACGTCCGATATTCGGCGACCGCCGGATCGAATTGGATCTGGACGACTTCTGCATGCCCGGTTCGCCCCCCGCACACCGCCTCATAGGTGGGATGCGCCTCGTGCCCGCCCATGTACCCCGACTCCACACGCTGGACCCCCTTCACCTGATCGAACACCGCCTCCAAGCACCAAAAACACCCGCCCGCCAATGTCGCTGTTCCGTCTCCGGCCATGGCACGTCTCCTCCCCGCCTCCGGCTCCTGCCAGTTCACGCCCAGTGAACCACTCCGCCCCACGCGCCTCACCAAGTCAGGCGCGTTCTCGCTCTCCTGGCCGCTTGGCGCGGCGCGTAGGCGCCGCCGCCAGCGGATTGTCCGGCCAGTGGTGCTTCGGGTATCGCCCACGCAGCTCTTTCCGCACGTCAAAATATGAGGTGGCCCAAAACCGTGCAAGATCCTGCGTCACTTGCACCGGACGCCCGGCCGGCGAGAGCAGGTGGAGCAGCACCGGCACTCGCCCATTGGCCACACGAGGTGTGTCAACGCACCCAAACAGTTCTTGCAGCCGCACGGCCAGCACCGGATGCTTCCCGGCCATGTAGTCCAAACGCACGCGCGACCCCGTCGGCACCGTGAGATGCGTCGGGGCGGCCCGATCCAACTCCTGCTGCTGTTTCCAGGAGAGCCGCGCGCACAGCGCGGCGCCCACATCCACCCGCGCCAGCTGATCCAAGCGGGTGAGCCCCTCAAGCGCCGGCCCAAGCCATTCGTCCAGACGGGCGGCCAACGCCTCGTCCGACACATCAGGCCACGCGGACGCCGGCCCCTCGACGCGACGTAGCAGGGCGACACGCGCCCGCCATTGCTCCACCTCGGGCGTCCAGGGCAGTCGTGCCAACCCGGCCCGTGCGATGCCCTCGCAGAGGGCCCGCCGCACCGCCTCCGGATCCGCACGAGGCAATCCCTGGTCGCGCAACACCAGCGCTCCGAGCGTGACTTGCCGACGAGCCTGCACGGACTGGCTCCGGTCATCCCAGTCGATGAAATCAACCTCCTGGAGGGAACCCGCACACCAGTGGGCCAGTTCGTCGCGCTGAATGGCCGCCGCCAACTCGATCCGCGCCCATTCTCCGTTGCCGTCCAGGTGGGCCACGACGAGGTAGTCTTCCGCCGCCAGCACTTCAGGCCCGGGGAAACAGGCGCCGCGGCCGTTCGCCAGGCGATACCGTGCGGCGTCGGCCGGCCCTGCCGGGAGACGTTGCGCCACACGATCCGGATACGCCAACGCTAGCAAACCACCCAGGGACACCGCGTTCCCCTCCTGGCTCGGCGCCACCCGCAATTGTCGACGCCACTGGTCGGCGGCCCGCCGGGCTCGAGCCATCGCCGCGCGGTCGACGGCCCACTCGGCAGGTACCGCCCCCACCCCTCGAAGCAAATCCAACCGGAGTTGCAAGTCAGACCGCTGCGTCCCCCTCGCCATCCGGATGACATCGCGTTCGCTCAAGAGCGCCGCCACGTCACAGGCCGCTCCTGTGGCGTGCCGTGCGCCCGCCGCCACGATCATGTGCGCCAACCGAGGGTGCAGTCCAAGTTCGACCAATCGCCGCCCATGGGCTGTCGCATGCCCGTCTGAATCGAGGGCCCCCAACGCCTGCAAGAGCCCGGTGGCCTGGGCAACCATGCCGGCCGGCGGCGGGTCCAGCCAAGACAGCTCGAACGGATTGGCCGCCCCCCAGACGGCTACCTCCAAGACCAAGGAGGCCACATCGGCATCCAGAATTTCCGGGGGACGGCGGGGAAGCAGCACAGACTGGTCGTTGGCCGTCCACAAGCGGTAACAGACCCCTGGCTCGAGACGGCCGGCTCGGCCGCATCGCTGATCGGCCGCATCGCGTGTGACTCGAACCGTATCCAACCGAGAGAGTCCGCTGCGCGGATCGAAACGGGGCACGCGAAGCAGTCCCGCGTCGATCACTACCCGCACACCCTCGATGGTCAAACTCGTTTCCGCAAGCGACGTGGCCAACACTACTTTGCGGCGCCCGGGCGGGGCAGGGGCCAGCGCCGCGTCCTGTTGATCTTGCGGCAGCTCGCCATGCAAGGGGGCGAGGTGCACGTCGGACCCGAGCGGCCCTTCGAGCAGGCGCCGCTCGACCCGGCGAATCTCCGCCATGCCCGGGAGAAACACGAGGACGCTCCCCGACTCCGTCTTCAGGACTCGCCGTACGGTGTCCGCCACGGCCGGATCCAGCGGTCCGGCCAGCGGCCGATCGAGATACCGCACCTCCACCGGGAAACTGCGTCCCTCGCTGGCAATCACGGGCGCCCCTCCGAGGAGACGGGCAACGGGCCCCGCGTCCAGGGTCGCGGACATCAGCAGAATCCGCAGGTCCTCGCGGAACAACCGCCGCGCCTCTACACACAACGCCAACCCGAGATCGGCCTGGAGCGACCGTTCGTGAAATTCATCGAACACCACGCATCCGTACTCCTGGAGCGACGGATCGTGTTGGAGCATCCGCGTCAAAATCCCTTCGGTCACCACCTCCACCCGTGTCCGAGCGCCGACGTGGGACTCATGACGAATCCGATAGCCGACGGTCTCGCCGACGGACTCACCCAGGGTGCGCGCCATGCGGAGCGCGGCCGCTTTGGCGGCAAGGCGCCGGGGCTCCAACATGACGATGCGGCGTCCCGCAAGCCAGGGCTCCGCCATCAACGCCAAGGGCACACCCGTGGTTTTCCCCGCGCCAGGCGGGGCGGTCAGCACCGCGGAGGGATGCTGCCGAAGGGCCCGCCGCACATCCGGCAGGACGGATTCGATTGGTAGGGATGAGGACGGCACCGGCATGGGGACCTGATCGAGTCTGTGGGAATTCTCGCCGGACTCCGTATCAGAGGGAGACGACCGCCCCTCACCCGGCGTATAATGCAGCCTACGCCATGGCGACCAAGAAAGACAAACTCCCGTCCGTCCCCCGCCTACGATGGGGAACGGAGAAGCCCACGACCTCCGGATGGTACTGGTATCGGGGCCTCGGCGAAGATACCGATCCCCTGATCGTCCTCGTCGATGAAGCCGGATACCTGCAGTGGCCCGACGGCGGCTTCAGCGAAGCGGCACAGACCGACGGCCAGTGGGCTGGTCCGCTCGATCCCCCCGACGATCCGTTCTGACCTACCGAGAAACAGATCCGATCGGATGGGCTGATGTTCCATCCAGTGCCCGATACGCGCAAAACTGTCCACCGCTCCCTCCGTTCTCCCGGGGCATTCTGCCTCCATCCCCAAGATTCAGGAAGTGCTGGTCGCCTCGCGCGACTAGCGCGAGGGGGCGGCCCGATAGAAGCGGGGGATATCGAACAACAGATCGGAGTGATGGGTAACGTTCAGGCGGGGATACTCGACGAGCCAATCGCTATTCTTGCGAACGACACGGAGCGGAACTCGCAGATCGGTCGCCAGCCACTGGTAGTAGATGTGGACGGCGCCGCCCGGGTCACGCACGGCGAGACGATAGACCGTCGCGGGGTGACCGAACAACGTTTCGGTGGCGATGACTTCCCGGGAAACCTCTCCGGACGGGCGTTCCCCGACGAGGATCTCTTCGAGCGGATCGTACTGCCGGGTCTGAAACTGCCGGCGTCCGGATTGCAGCAACCACATCACGCCCTTGTCCTTGCGCACGATGGTGGCGTCGACGGACCCGACGTCGTTGGTTTCGACACGCCACATACCTTCACGGTAAAATACGTATGCTTTTCTGGTGTGGCCGTCGATCCTCGTCACCCGTTCTGCGGCAAACTCCACTCCCCACACCAGCCGGGCGCTCGAGGCTATCAGAGCCGCCGCCAGCAGGACCGTTTTCAGCGCGCTGCAGGTCATGACACGGTCCTTTCGACCGTTGTCGCCTCAACCGCTTTCCGGGACCGCCGAGTAGAACAATCAAGATCCGTACCAGAGCGCACCCTCTTCTGTGGGTGAACACCGTTCCTCGCTCGGAGAGAGTGCTGCCGGGGACAAGGGCCTGAGGTGAGGATCGTCAGGGCCGAGACGGAATCAATCCGAGATCGGTCAGCGCCCGCTCAATCGCCCCCAGGATCGCAGGACGAAGGTGATCCCGGTACGGGGCCAGGGTGGCATCGCCCAGATAACGGTCGAGGGTCCGTGGCAATTTGCGCCACCATCCTTGCGCCGCCGAACGGGCGCAACAGGCCGCCCGGTCATCGTGTTGCATGAGGGTCCGGATCTGCCGCTCGAAGAACCCGACGTGGACTTGTTCGTCTCGCACGATATCGGCCATATCCGGACGCATGGCCGCCAGCAGGCGTGCGAATTCCAACCCCAGGGCCTCGTACCCGAACAAGTGCACCGCCAAGGCACACCACTGATTGGGAACGACCGGGAGAGTCACGCGCCCCCATGACCGGACACCCAGCTCATCCTCAAAGCGTTGCAGATGGCGGGCTTCGTCGGCTTCATGGCGCCGCAGGAAGGCCAAGACCGGTTCCGGGACATCCTGAGCCTGCGCGGCCTGCACGGCCCACATGGCCATGGCCTCGGCCTTCAAAAACCGCTCCAGTAACGCGTGCTCGCAAGAGGCTGGGAGGGATGGAATCTGGGCTGTTTCTTGGGGGGTCATCGAGGGAGCAGGATAGCGGAATCTTGGGCCAATCGTCACCTACCAATGCCATGTCCCCGGCCAGAAAGACAAATTTTCTTGGGCGGCCAGCCCCTTGGCCCTACACTAAATGGTACAGAGCAACGGCGTGCTCGACCGGCTATGGCCAGAACAACCCCTCACCTGACAACCGACTCCACGCACGGCAGGATTGCAGTCCTGATGCTCGGATGCCTGCTCTCGGCACCGGCTCTGGCCCCGGCGGCTGAGCCCACGAGAACCGTGGTGTCCTTGCCCGATTCCTCATGGGGCATCGGCATGGATCTCTCAGGCCATGGCATCAGCATCGACGACGTGAAGCCGGATGGCCGCCGTTATCTCATGTCGTCCCATCCGACAACGGGGCTGAACGTGTCTGTCACGTTGGAACGTGTTCCCAACCAGGCGGTGGCCAGCGGTTGCGTGAACCACCTGGAACAACTCTCCAAATCCCCGATTGCCCAGAGCGGTCGCGATCTGCGTCTCACAACGACCTCCACGCTTCCCTCGTTGGAATACACCGTGTTGGAATTTCGAGGCGTGAAGCTCGAGCAACGTCACGTGCACCTATGCTATCCGAAGGACAACGTGTACGTGGACCTTCACCTCTCGAAGATCGGCTACACACCCACCGACGAGCCGCTATTCAGAAACTTCCTACAGACCCTGAAGATCGAACCGGCTCAAGCACCGGCGCCGCAACCTCGCGCGACACCCGCCGCGCACGCGGGCTCGGCCCTCGATCTCTTCAAGGCCGGAAGCGAATTCTACTTGCAGGGCAACTACCAGCAGGCAATCGGTCTCTATCAACAGGCACTTGATTTAGAGAAAACCAATCCCCAGTTGGACCGCATCATGTGGCGGGTGCTCGTGGACAACCTCGGTATGGCCTACGGTATTTCTGGCAAACTGTCGCAAGCGCGCGAGATTTTCGAGTACGGCATCCAAGAGGAACACACCTATCCCATGTTTCACTACAATCTGGCCTGCACCTTTGCGGAGATGAATGACCGTGAGCAGGCCATGAAATCGCTACGGACCGCCTTCCAGCATCGCAAACACCACAATCCCGGCGAACCTGGCATTCCGGACCCCCGGCGAGACGTCTCGTTCCGACGATTTATGGCCCAAGACGATTTCCGCAAGTTTGTCGACCAGCTCATGGCGCACTCCAGTTAGCGCATCACTCCCCACGCACCTGCGCATCCTCACCTGCGCCCCCCGGTGGTATACTGGCGGCCATGACCTGTCCGCTCTGCAAAGGCCCAACGACCTGGGAGGGCTATGCCTATCGTCCCTTCTGCTCGGAGCGGTGCAAACTCATCGATCTCGGCCGCTGGGCTTCCGGTCAGTACCGCATCCCGGGGCACACCTTCTCGACAACCTCGACGGACCACGATCCCGCAAGCGCAGCCTCCACCGAGCCTTCCGACCAGACGGAATAACCCCCTTCGCTCCAGGATATCCGACTGTCGGGCTCTAATGGGCCATGAATCCAAAAGTCGTACGGTCAATATCGGACAGGCTCCCAGCTGACCTCGATTCCCCAGCCACTTCGATAAACGGATACTGATCCGTCTCGCCCGGCGGAACTGCTCCATAAGAAAGTCAGTTGTGGCGATTGTGGTTTCCATTCGGCATGACCGAGGGAGGCCAAGCCTGTCCTCCGACCAGGATCAATCCTGCCAAACAGGACTCGGCAATGTATCGGATTCGATACGAAGCTATCCAATGCGCCCCGAGGCGATCTGGGCGAAGGACTTGCAGAAAATCCGGTCATCGAAGCAAATCTGATTGAAAGATCTAGCTCTGTGGTGAAACCAATGAGTAAAGGACTGCACTGGCATTAAGCTTGCTCCGACCGGGCAGGAGCCGATTCAGCGGCAGAGGAGTTCAAGAGGCGAAGGAGGTGGACCATGATGCCGAGCATGATAGAACATGAAGCTAGCTGGAGTACCGAGAAGGGCATAGCGACGCCTTCACAGAAACCATGTGCCCTCACTTATGACGAAAGTAAGGCCGCCGAGGCCGCGTTTCGCGGTCAGCCGTTCAATCCTTCCTGGTCGGCTTCGACCCGGAAGATCTATGAGGGCATCCTGGCGGCGATGGGCAAGCGAGAGATGGCAGCGATAGGAGAGCCGGCCGTGGAGACAGAGTGTACGGTGCGATGATATGCAGCCCCTGGATTGATGATCCTCGGTCACAGTCGAACGGCTTTTCGAACCTTGTGCCTCGCCTCCCCACTTGAGCGGACCTCAGGCCGCTCCCAACGGCCACCAGCGGGCGTGAATGAGAGCTGCACTCTCAATTTCTGACGAGGCTCTTCTCCTCGTAGCATTGCAAACTGATCGATCTGGCCGGGTGGGCCTCCAGCCAATACCGCACCCGCGGCCAGAGTTTTCGCGGCTACGAGGAGTCACGATTCCGCCCCCTCAAGATCGGACCAAGCCTCTGAATTGACGGCGTAGCCATCGCCCTCACCTCGCGGCGAACTCGTGTCCACCACTGAAATTCACCGTCATCGGGCCGAGTGTGGCGAAGTCACCTCCTGTCGGGCTCACGATATTTACCGTCACCTCGGAAGCAGTCTCAGCGCCGGCGGAATAGACGAGCCGTGAACTATCCGAACTCCAGGCAAGGTCGAAGACGTCTGCCCCTACGGACAGTGGACCCGAGACTCTAGTATTGCCTCCTCCGGCAGGAAGCACGCTGTACAACTCGACGACGTCGTTTGTCTGTTGGTCTGCGACATAGGCCAACCGGGAGCCATCCGGCGCCCAGGCGAACGATGGTTTGTCGAAAGTGCCGGTCCCGGTGGGCCTTAGGCCGCCACCGGCTGCCATCGGGCCGGACACGGTGGCTTTCCCTCCACCGGCTGGCAGAACCGTGTATAGCTCGAAGACATTTGGTGTCGCCTCATCCGCCATATAGGCCAGCCGCGAACTATCGGGTGCCCAGGCAAAGGGCACAAATCCACCTCTCACTGTAGATCCGGAAAGCCTTACGTTACCGCCACCGTCTTGCTGGACGGTATAGAGTCCCAGCGCCCCGGATGGCTCAGTCGCAATAAACGCCACCCGAGCACTGTCAGGTGACCAACTGTAGTACCCCGAGACGTTTCGCCCTGCCGAGGTCGGACCTGAGATTTTTACAATGCTACCGCCACCGGGCAAGGCAGTGTAGAGCTCGAAGAGGTCATTTTCTTCCTGCTCCGCGCGATAGAGTAACCGCGAGCTATCGGGTGCCCACGCAAAGTCCAAGACGCCCGGCGCACCTCTGAGCGTCCCTGATACTTTGACGTGATTTCCGCCAAGCGGTTCAACGGTAAAAAGCTCATAGGGATCACCGGACCCATCGCGGGTGCGATCCTTGGTGTAAGCCAGCCGGGAACTGTTGGGTGCCCACCCCAAGTTCCTCACAAACCCGCCGGGGAAAATCGGAGAAGGAGGAGAGACTTTCATCAAACTGCCTCCGGTGGGTAAGACCGTGTACACTTCGTCGTCGTCCGGTCCCCCCAATTCTGCCACGAATGCAAGGCGAGAACTATCCAGCGCCCATTCAAATCCAGAGGCTTCATACTTGTTCCCGCGATTCACGACGGGGCGCGCGCCAGAAACCTTGCTCACTGCTCCGGTCGGCAGAGCGGTATAGAGTTCCTGACTGCCTCCCGCCGTCAGTCCGACAAACGCCAATCGCGAACTATCCGGCGCCCAACGATAGCTGAGGCCGTCAATCGAACTCCCGGTCCCGACCGCGGCGCCGGAAACCTGCACGGGTGTACCGACACTCGCGGGAACGATGTACAATTCCCTCGGGCTCTCCGAGCGAAATGCCACCCACCTTCTGTCCGGCGACCACTCGAAAACCGGAATCAACTCCGGCGGGACGTACACGCGTAACGAACGGGATAGGCGCACCTGCCCCCCCCGCGCCTCTGCGGCCAGTAGCTCAACTTGGCCGTCCTGATCGGTGTCGCCAATGAAAACGGCCTCAGGGAAGGGACGAGAGGCAGGGGCAGGGGCGCCTCCGTCTCCATCCCCGCCACATGCCGAAACGGCCATCACCATGGCGATAAGCCACAAGCCCACTCCCCCGGGGAGATTCCGCAAGTCCTTTCCGTCGGGGCACAGCCGCGACACCCAACATCGGGAACGCATGTTCGTTCTCCTTTCTTCTTGTCTGTCATCACAATGCAGAGCAAACCGAATGCCAAAGCTTGCCCCTGCACAATCTACTTATGGTTGCGGCGGCAGAAATGGCAGCGCCGCCGTGCAGCCGCTCAATTGCGTCCACGAGGTTGCCATCATAACGGCAGGAGCAATACGCGAGGAGAACTCACGAGGTTTCGCTGAAACCATCGTGGGTTACCCGGCCACGCACTTCGGCCATGCAACCGTCCTGGTCAAGGCAAGGTGAACACGGCTCACGTCGATGCATGGAAGTTGACGGTCCGAGATGCACCGGTGACTTGTGCCCCGACTCCGCCACGACGCTGTGGAGTTTGTCGCCAACACGGCGTGCTTGGACCTGCTGCTCTGGTCCCAATTATCCCCAACAACGTTCAGACTTCGCGGGCGACGATCCGATCCCCTCAGCGAAGCTTCTGCGGAACGCGACCACACTCGTGTGATGCACTGTCCAACTCGTTGGATAGGAGTGACGTGAGATCACAACCAAAACTCGTTTCAGGTTGCACTTCACGGAGAGCATGGTACGCTCGGCATGAGTCCCTGTTCTGTGCGTGGAGGCAGATGCCTTTCTCAGGAGGAGACCCGACATGGATCTGCGGCACGGCAAGCGGATTTCCGTCGACTACCACGTGTGGTACACCACACCCGAGCACACGATCCAGCGCGGCACCATGTACGATTTGTCTCCGGGCGGCTGTGCGGTGGCGACCGTGGGCCGCGTGCAACCTGGGGCACGCGTGGCGCTCACCATTCTGGCGCCCGGACAACCGCTTCCGATCACCTTCGAATCGGTCGCGGTACGTTGGACGGTGTTGGGAGAGTTCGGTGTCGAGTTCGAAGGGCTGACGGAACAGGACCGCTGTCGCCTGCACGACCTGCTGGACCGCGCAACCCAGACCCTCTCGCGCTTGAATCCGTAAGGGCTCGCACCCGCGTTACGGCGTCCGCGGTAGGTCCAAAAACTTGCCGACCACCCAATCCTGCGCGCGATCCGGCAACACGCGCTTGAGCCAGGCGCGAAACTTCGCATCCGCCCCCACCAGATACCGCGTTTTCGGGCGGCGCGCGGTCAACGCGTGGGCCACAACCCTGGCGACCTCTTCCGCGGGAATCGCCCGAGCCGCGGCCTTCTGAATCACGCCACGCATCCGATCGAGTGGCTCCCGATACAGGGCGACGCGCTGGGGGTCGGCCGCTCGGGCCACCCCCTCGGCAATACCGGCCGAGCGCTCCCAAATGGGCGTTGCAATGGCCCCCGGCTCCACGCTGCAAACCTCGATCCCCCAGGGACGCAACTCCAGCCGAAGCGCATCGGTCAACGCCTCGAGCGCAAACTTCGACGCACCGTACCACCCTAAGAACGGCGTCGCAGCCCGGCCGGCGATGGAACTCATGTTGACGATACGGCCGCGGCCGAGGCGCACGAGCGGGAGGAAGGCCTGCGTCACAGCCATCTGCCCCAGCACATTGACCTCCAGTTGGCGGCGCGCCTCGACTAACGGCACCGCCTCGATCGGACCGGGCACGGCAATCCCAGCATTATTGACCAAACCAGCCAGCCCGGTCGGTCCGAGTGCCCGCGCGACTGTTTCCGCCGCACGAGCGATCGAGTCCGCGTCCGTGACGTCAAGGAGGATGGACGTCACGCGCGAGGAGCAACCCGCGACAAGGGCCTCCCCATCGGCCGGCCGACGCACCCCGGCAAAGACTTGAAACCCCCGCGTATCCAAATGGCGCGCGCAGGCCGCGCCGATTCCGGTCGAGGCGCCGGTAATCACCACCGCGGGCGAGGCAACACGCAGTTCCATGGCGCGACCCTACCACGCCGACCCGCTCCGTTGGTAGACGCCCTCCACGGGGCTGCCCACCGCCTGAGAACGAATTCTTCTATTGTGATGTGCCCCTACATCGCCTATCTTAGGCAGGGTCAACACAACGTCCGGTCGAGTGCTGCGCTTGATCCGGCTCACCGTCACCCTCACTGAAAGGATGCGCTCATGCGTGGTCTTGCCTGGTTCCTCTCCCTGTGTCTCGGCCTCATCGGCACAGGAGCGTTCGCTGAATCCCCCGAGCTCAAGACCGACGAGCAGAAGACGCTGTACGCGCTGGGCCTGGCCCTTAGCCAGGGACTGGCGCCGTTCTCGCTGACCGATGCGGAGCTGGAACAGGTTAAGGGCGGGCTCGCGGACGGCGTTCTGAAGCGCACCCCGAAGGTGGACCTCCAGGCCTACGGCCCCAAGATCCAGCACCTGGCCGATGCCCGCGCGGCCGTTATCGCCACCGCGGAGAAGAAGGCCGGCGCCGCGTATCTGGCCAAGGCCCTCGCCGAATCGGGCGCCAAGAAAACGGAGTCCGGCGCAGTCGTAACCACGATCAAGGCCGGCACCGGCGCCTCACCGAAAGCCGCGGATACGGTGAAGGTGCACTACCATGGCACGCTCCTCGACGGCACCGTCTTCGACAGTTCCGTGCAGCGCGGGGAGCCGGTCAAATTTCCCCTGACGAACGTGATCAAGTGCTGGACGGAGGGCGTGCAACACATCAAGGTCGGCGGGAAGAGCAAGCTGGTGTGTCCCTCGGACGTCGCGTACGGCGACAACGGGCGCCCGCCGGTCATCAAGCCAGGGGCCACCTTGGTGTTTGAGGTCGAATTGCTGGATATCGTGAAGTAACGGGGGA
>FKKE01002580.1_pt3 | contig 69709 bp, 62 predicted proteins | sample 1106331 | NCBI WGS metagenome assembly FKKE01 (sample SAMEA3931202, study PRJEB13176) | freshwater metagenome | biome: Drinking water system; feature: drinking water; material: freshwater | place: China | collected 2013-02-06 | reverse complement strand
TGCGCTAGAGCGTTTTCCTTTTCGCTACACCGAAAAGAAAAACGCTCTAGGAGACAGCGACACTGGAAAACTCCCCCCAATTGCTGGCCGAGGCGCGTGCGCGACCTCGGCCAGCCGTGAGCTACGCCCTTAAACGAACTGTGCAAGGGCCCCCACTATTCCCCGACGCTCTCTTCGGACCCTCCGATACCAGCGACAGAGCGGATAGAGAAGAACGAGCGCCAGCGCGGTCGCAAGTATTGTCCCCGCATACTCAAATCGCCGCACCACGCCCAAGCCCACGGCTGGAAGCTTCAGCAACGGCAGGTGGGCAAGATAGAAGAAGAGCGCCGATTGGCCGAGGATTGTAAGCGGCTCCTCCCACCAAGCTTTCTCCGACCGACGGGAAATCGCGAACATGATCGCAAGGAGGAGTGCCATGGCTCCTAACTGTGAGGCAAGATACGACAAACTCGGCGGATACTTACTGAGGAGCATCCACTGCACTACCGCACTACTCTCGCGAACGAAATGCTCATTCCCATAGCCATTGAGCGCGCGGAGCGCCACCGCGCCGCCAATGCCGAGGACCGCAAAGCCGACGAGGAACCACTCCGGACGGAGTTCACCATCAGATGCACCTCTTTCCCGCTCAGCGAGCAGGTAATGACCGAAGATCCAGCCGAGGATCATTACTGCAAGCCACTGGAGAATTGGATAGATGAGGAGAAACCGAATTCCCAGCACATTGAATGACCCTCCCTGCACAAGCAACATCCAGACGAAGCGGCCGCCCTTAATCCACGCGCCAATTTCTTCGGTAGAAATGAGAAGTGCCAGTCCGAGGAACAGCACCAGTCCGACATTAAGTCTCCGCAGCAGTGTCATTAAGATAAAGCCGACTCCAATTGCAAAAATAACTTGGAGTATGACCTCTTCACTTTGCCACCACCACTGAACCCAAAACAATTCAAGCACAATGAGAATGAGCCCTCGAACACCGATGCCAAGATCAATACGCCGCTCTGAAACGCCAAGCTTTCGCTGCTTATCGATATTGAGAGCAAGCGAAGTCCCTGCAAGGAAGACAAAAGTCGGCGCGCAGATATGTGTCACGAAGCGGAGAACAAATTGCGCAAACGGAATCTCACTCCCGCTTTGATAGAGACTTGCCCCATCGATGACCAACCTCCCGCTATTGTACGTTGAAGAGGCATGATCAAGTAACATGAGCACCATCACAAAACCGCGAGCGAGGTCAATCGCGGGAATCCGCGACGGTAAGCGCTTTCCTAGATGATTCGTTTCCATTCACTAGACTCCTTGCAACAGAACCTTCTCTTCCGTTTGGAAGCGACAACCAAAGTGTCGCTGTCTCTCATCGCAACGTGGTTTCCGACGAGAGACAGGTTTCGCTCTCTACCCCGAAGAGAGCTTGATTGTTTTTGTAGTAAATTTAAAGCGATAGCTGACGGTCAATATCCGTCAGTTTGCGAGATACCTGTGTAAACCCAAGAAGTTATCAGGTTCATTGCCTCAAAGCTGAGTTTCGCGATAATGACTGCCGGTCAAGACTCGCGAGCGAGGAAGAGATGAGTGCGAGGAATATGCTCGACCCATTACTCCAGGAGTTGGGGCTCAACGACAAGGAGCGGGTGGTTGCAAAAGTGATCCATTCTCTCGGCACAGTCCGCGCATCCACCGTTGCCCGAGCTTGCGATCTGCCTCGAAACACCGTCAGAGGAATTCTCGACTCTCTCGTCAGCCGCGGAATCGTTTTCCGATCTCGCTCAAGAAACGCTCAGTATTACGGTTTAGAAAGCAAGGAAAATCTCGTTCGGACATTCGAACAGCAAAAAGAGTCCCTCGAGCAGGAGCTCGAGCGAAAACTCGCTGCCGTGGATAAATTTGGTGGAACCCTTGCGCGATCTGTCAATCGCGCCCTTCCTCGGGTTACCTTCTACGACGGCTATGAAGGGATCAAACGAGTATACGAGGATACACTTAGTTCCAAGACAGGCTTACGCTCCTGGGCATCTTTTGATCCTAACGTTCAGACCTTACCAAACTACTTTAGGACGTACTACACACGTCGAGCCAAACGTAACATCCGAATGACTTCTATCCATCCCGATACAACGCTTGCACGTGCTCACTGCCAGAGAAATGAAAAGGAACTTCGCCAATCCGTGTTGGTGCCACAGGAAAGGTATAATTGGCGACCAGAGATACAGGTCTACGACAACAAGGTGAACATCGTATCCTGGGATGAGAAGCTCGGAATCATCATTGAGAGCAGCGAAATTGCTGCGGCGTTTAAAGCGATTTTTGATTTGAGTTTTGACACAGCGAGAATAGCTTTTGAAAAAAATAGGAAAACCTGAGCCGATCGAACGTTTCTTCGGTTGCCACGTGTCTGCAAGCGGCGGTCTCGTAAAAGCGCTTCATAACGCAAGCGAACTTGACGTCAACACAATTCAAATCCATGCCTCACCACCGCAACGGTGGAACCGATCCCCTTTCCCAATTGGAGTCGAGGCGGACTTTCTTGCCCTTCGGCCAAAATCGAAAGTGAAAAAGTTATTCTTCCACGGGATCTACCTGATTAACCTTGCCACCCCGGATCGCGAACAACTCGACCTATCGAAAAACTCACTCGTTCATTCTCTTGACCTACTCCACCGAGTTAATGGAGATGGGCTGATCTTTCATCTCGGAAGCCTGAAAGGGCAGTCAAACGAAAAGAAAGCGTTTCGCCAGGTTGCCTCAGCCTTAAATTGGGTGCTTGAGCGCGCGAAGTCCGATGCTCGACTCCTCCTCGAGGTGACAGCTGGCGGGGGTGATATCATCGGCGACCGTATCGAAGAACTCGCGGAGATTTACGCGATGGTCGAACAGCAAGCTCGGGTCGGTTTCGCCCTCGATTCTCAACACCTTTGGGCGAGTGGCTACGACCTCGTCGGAGATATTGAGTCGGTAATTCATGGGATCGAGACAACACTCAACCTGAACAAAGTCTGGGCGATACACTTGAACGATAGTAAAACAGAAAAGGGAAGTAGGCGCGACCGACACGAAAATTTTGGCAATGGCACGATCGGACGCGATGCACTCACCCGCTTCTTCCTCCACCCAAAGTTGTTACAGATTCCATTCATCCTTGAAACACCAGCGATGAAAACGTTGGAGCTTGCAAAGACCGAGGTAGCAAAGCTAAAGAAGCTCGCTTCCTAGGATCGGGCGAGATTTCACTTCATCGCACTAAAGTAGAGTCCTCGTGCCAGAATCGCGCTGAGAATGGCTATTCGTCGATGCTACGACGATAAATCTTTATCGATTTTGGTGAGTTAGCGATGTTGCGCACAAAAATTCGCCACTCCCTCAAAGACATTCTTGTTACTTTACTTAACTAAAGCAACAAGAGAAGAAAGCGATGATCGACTAAGAAAATTTAAAAAAACTGCGAACTATTTCACGCTCATCCCGTCGAACTGTGAATACAATCAATCGCCCCCTGCTCGGTCAGCCAGCAGGTCTTTCATTTGTTGGTAATGAGTCTTCCAGAGGTCCACAATGCTCAAGGGAACGTGGTTTGCCACCCTCGTCATTACAGCCATTGCTGTATCTGCTTCTCGTTCATTTGCTTCGACAACTTCATTCAGCGCGCGAGTGAAGTTACATCTCTGTCGCCCATATCGCGATGGAGGGGTAGAGGTTCAAATCAAATACAAGGTAGAAGGGAGCAAGAAAGCTCGCGGGACGAAGATCGTGTCTCAATCGTTTAACGAAGAGCGAACTGCTGGCACCTTTCAAGTCTACCTTCCGGCCACCTACGGGAGAACCCCAATTCATGTGTTTGCGTATTGCGTGAATAACCACGGGGTGAGTATTCCCTCAAATTCCGTGACCATCACCAATTGCGATGCACTCGCGCTTCAGGATTCCGACCGCGATGGCCTGAGTGACGACATCGAAGATACAGACTGTAGCAACTCGTTTACCGATGGTGATTTAAGTAATTCCGGGAGTGTCGACACCGATGGCGATGGGATGTTGGATTTGAACGAGGTGATCACCGGAACTGATCCCAAGAATCCAGCAAGCAGTCCACGCCCATACGTCCTTGCCGGTGCACCGTTTGATCCCGACGGTGATACGAATTCAAACCCGGTCGTCTGGAGATCTTCGAGTGCCACGTGGTTCGTCCGTGACTTTTTTACGCCTGGGAATCATCTTGCTTTTCCATTCGGTCTGCCGGGAGATATTCCTGCAGTCTACAACCCCCCCAGCGCTCCATCCGACGTCGTTGCCATCCGCAACATTGACGGTTGGCTTCATTGGTTCTTTCGGGGCCTGGGCTTTCGAAAAGCCGATGGGAGCTGGACAAATATGCTGCTGTTCGGTCGTTACGGTGACCAAATCGCAATTGGACCTTGGGAAACTCCAGGCGTAAGTAATCCAGCAATTATTCGTTACGAGAATCATGCTTGGCAATTCTATGTTTACGCAAGTGATGGGACCTTTCGGCAAACGAGCTGGGGACGCGCAGGTGACGTGCCGAAGGTACAAGACTACGACGGAGATGGCCTCTTCGATGTGGCAGTATACCGGCCACTGAAGAAGGCCCACTACATCATCTACTCAGGTGACGGAAGCATCGGGATTTATAAATTCGGCCAACCCGGGAGAGATCACAGCTTTCGTGGCGACGTCACGGGAGATGGTATCGATGACATTACCTGCTGGGAGCCTACTACTGGCATGTTTGAAACGATGCTGAGCGACAATGGTTTTGATTCGGGGCTTGCCCTTCGGGGAGACCCTCTTTACTACACCGCGCAACAGCTTGGCCTCTATGGGGTGCATACTCCGCTTAGTTGGAACGCTCAAGGTGGATTAGTCCTCTATACAGTAGTTGATCACGCTACTGGACACCGCTACTTTCGCGTCGACAATAATCCAGAGACGCTGCCCAGCGAAATGCAATGGGGACTTGCCGGAGATTCACAGGGGTAACTCTCACTTGCTGACCGGAGTCATGTCTGTCGCGCGCGACCGATGTCGAATCCGGTGGTGCGAAAAAAGATGCCCACCGCGGGTCCGTTTCTCCCCAAGAGGAAGAGTCTTGCCTCACTTCGAACCGCCGCGCAATTTTGTCGAGGATGCGACCTCTACAAGGGAGCAACGCAAGCGGTTTTCGGAGAGGGGAAATCGACCGCGAGTGTCATGCTCGTCGGGGAAAAGCCCGGAGATCAAGAAGATTTAAGCGGCCATCCATTCGTCGGTCCAGCTGGAAAACTTCTCGACCGCGCGCTCGGCGAAGCGGGTATTGCGCGAGCGGACGTTTACATCACAAACGCCGTGAAGCACTTCAAGTATGTGCTTCGTGGTAAACGGCGAATTCACCAGAAACCGAAATCGATTGTGATCGCGGCCTGTCGCCCTTGGCTAGAAGCAGAACTCGCGCTCGTCAAACCAAAGATTATTGTTTGTCTTGGGCGAACGGCAGCACAAATCTTTCTCGGACGAACCTTCCGCGTAACAACCGGACGCGGGAAACTCTTTGCCTTCGGTAACGCCAACGTAATCGCAACTCTCCATCCGTCGGCGCTCTTACGGATAGAAGATGAAGATGAACGGAAAAGAGAATTCCACAAGTTTGTTCGAGACCTTTCCATCGTAAGGAAGAGGCTAAAGGCTCGGCGATAGAACTGAGGAATAACACGGGTCCTAGAAAAAAACGGCAAAATATGTAAGAATTACGGCGAGTTTTTAAAATCATCAATGGGTAGATGCAATTGCTTCGCTGCGGAAGCGAGCACTGGTGTTCGCTTCCGCAGTGAGGGTGGAAAAAAATGTTTTGGAGTGGTTGCAGATGTTATGCCCACTCCGACGTTAGGGTCAAACTATTTGGAGGCAGATCCATGCGTAGTCTATTGGTGAGCGTGCTCAGTTGTCTCGTTGTAAGTTCGGTTCGCGGAGGCGACGCCTGTTCGTTCGAGTGGGTTCAGACCCACTGTCCACCGAACGGACCATGCGAAAGTCCGTTCGATCCGATTTATGCAATCAGCATGTGGGATGGTCGCCCTCACGTCGGAGGGCTTCTGCTTGGGCAAGATGGAAGCGAAGGGGTTGCCCGGCGTGGTGAATCCGGCTGGGAAAGCTTGGCTGGCGGATTCCGTTGTTGGGATAATAAGCCCTGCGGCTACCCAGCGGACGCTGCAGCTCGAGACTTTATCACGTTCCGCGGCGAGCTTGTTGCCGGCGGCGAGTTCATCTACGCGGGCGATCAGGAAGTGAATACCATCGCAAGTTGGAACGGAAGCCGTTGGGCTCCCGTCGGAACCGGGTTCTTCGGCTGTGAGTCGGCGTTTGAGTGCACTGCGAGAGTGAGTGTGCTCAAAGAGTTTCGGGGCGAACTGGTGGCGGCTGGCAATTTCACGCAGGCCGGCATGCTACCCACTGGTCCTCTCGCGGTGTGGAATGGTGTGAATTGGAGGGCTCTAGGACCACCCATCAGGTGGAGTGAATTCTCCTACGGAACGGTGCAAGCGCTTGCTATTTACGATGGCAAACTAGTCGCTGGGGGGAGCTTTCTCAGCATCGGAGATGTCCCAATCAACAACATCGCGTCCTGGAACGGGACGAGTTGGGAACCCCTCGGCTTGGGAATCGATGATATGTACGGAACCGTCGAAGCTCTTGCAATATACGACGGCAAGTTGATCGCGGGTGGTGGATTTACATCCGTTGGGGGCGAGCCTGCCTTTAACGTCGCAGTTTGGGATGGTTCTGAATGGAGCCCACTGGGAACAGAGCCCACTTTCCCCGTTTATGCGCTAGCGACGTTCAATGGTGAACTATTCGCCGGCGGGTACTGTCCTTCGCCTGATTATCCTGAGCCCTGGTCCAACTGCCTTGCGCGGTGGAACGGAACCAGTTGGGAAACGCTTGGCGGCGGCGTGGCCGGAGCTCAATACCCAGCGCCTCACGTGTTTGCCCTTGAGGTCGTCCAGCGCGACCTCTACGTCGGTGGCGGGTTTGAATTCGCTGGTGGAAAACCTGCGGCTGGATGGGCACGTTGGGCTCCGACCGGTACCCATGGAGACTGGGATGGAGACGGGTTCGTGAATTCGCACGACGCCCAAGCCTGGCCAAATTGCCTTAGTGGGCCAGCAGAAGCTGGCAGTATCGCAACAACGTCCGCTGAATGCCTCTGCGTCTTCAACTCGGACGGCGACGGCGATTTCGACCTCGCCGATCTCGCGGCCGTGCAAAACGTGGTGGGGAACTAGGGCCCGACGAACGACGCGCTGTCACCCCTCGCGGGTGACAGCGTGTGCGTTCCCCCTCGTAAAGGTTCTGTCGGGTTGCTTCCACCGCTCACTGAGGTACAAGTAGATTCTTTTAGGGCTATGGACGAATCACACCGCTTGATTCCCACGTTTCGAGATAGCTCTTCCCAGTCATAACTGCGTCAAGAGTGACGCCCAGTTGTTGAAGTTTGCTCACATAACGCGGAATATCCTCTGGCCGGCCCCATCGCTCAGGACACACGAGACATGGCTTTAGTGGAGCTAATTCCGTGATCACATTATGATCGAGCGGTAACCGAGTCATGGTATCAATCCATACCCAGTCAACACGCTGCTTGTAGAGCGACACCTGAGCGAGCGGCTCATCTTCTGAGTAGCGAACCGCGATCTCCCGCACCCCACGGCGACTCGCCTGATAGAGATAAGGGAACTCGACATCGAGGAGAAAATAGGAGGACGTTTCAATCCCTTGTTGTTTCGCGAGGCGACGGCACTCCTCCTCAATTCCTGATTCCTTGATATTAAAGATAATAAAGCGATGGCGATAAGCCTCGAGATACGCTTCAAGGTCCTCGCCATCCCCTGGGTCGTGATGAAGATAGAGCCTCCCCGACCGATTATCGTGGCGAATATCAATCTCTACCCCATACTTTGTGGGAAGTGCGTTGAGAGCAGCGCGGGTATTTACCCGGTGGCAAATAATCGGCATCCTAGCAGTCTATTACATAACTCTCTCTCGGCCAAGGAGCAGAAGATCGAACCAACTCTAGCATACATCGCTCTCGCCTCATTCGCTGCGATGGTGGTGTGCTTTTTTACGGCGATGACTGACTCCGGATCGGGATTGATTCTTGTCCCGATCTTTACCTGGTGTGGTTTAACGCCCGTTCAGGCGATCGCAGCACATAAGTTTGAAGCAACCGTTTGGACTGCCGCAAGCGCCATCCGCTACATCAGGAGTAACCAAGTACTTCGCACCGACCTCGCTTGGTACGTTGTCCTCGGCTGTCTCGGAACAATAATCGGTGCGAGATTTATTCATCTGGTGAGCAATGAAAGCCTCCGAACTATCGTCGGTGTCGCGATTCTCGCCGTGAGCTGCTCAATGATTCTCCTCCGTCGAAAGAAATCAACCGCCCCGTTTACAGCGCGGAAGCGTATCTTTGTCGCAAGCATGATGTTCTTCTTTGGAATATATGAAGGCATTCTCGGTTCCGGAAATGGATACTTTATGGCGGCGCTGTTCCTCTCGCTCACCGCAACGGATGAGTTAAAACTCGTCGGCATGATTACGGTAACTGCCGCTGCCTGGAACTTTGCAGCGGTTTGCACTCACTTCACTTTAGGCTCACTTGTCTTTCATTTCGCTATTCCCGTCTCAATCGGCGCTGCGGTTGGAGCCTGGTTTGGTGCTTCTTTTGCAATCAAGAAGGGCGCCGGATTCGTTCGCTGGATTATCATTGGTGGAGCACTGCTTGCCGGTCTCGCTCTGCTTATATACTAGCAACAGTCTTACAATTGGTTTTTAACATGTGTTACGCTATTATGCTGAAAGTTTTGGCGCCCATGAGCGCCACTTACGAAATCGCTACGATGCGGTTTTGCTCATTCTTAGTTTTCCCTTCGGGGTAGCCACATCTGCATGTTGTCATAGATACCCAAATGGACCGGTGACCTTATGAGTTGGGGTGCCGGAGGTTTTGTGAGACTCGCAGGAGGTTTGATCATGAAGTTTGATGACATTGGCGCGAGAATGCCTGTTCGGAGCTCGAAGAGCGGTCGACCGCCCACACTCCTCATTATCCCAGGGCCCGATGAGCTGATTGCACTGCGGATCCGAGCGCTTTCCCGTGCCATGCAAGCGCGAAGGCAGAAGCCTGCGCATCCAATGGACGCACTCCAGGGACTACTCTTCACCACGCACAGGGGCGAGACTGACTGGGTAGTTGGAGCTCGAGGTGCAATCTCTAGCCTTGCAGAGCTAGCGGGTCATTTCGGGTTACAGACTCAGTTTAATCCAAGCCGATTCGTCGACGTCGCTGATATCGCTTCGGCCGAGTCCACCGTAGAAAGGATCATCGGCCAGGATCCTCGCGGTGCGATTATGGTAATCGGACCGCAGGAATCATTTGGGACAGTTGTGAATCAGATCATGCTTTACGCCGTCGAACGCGGCTTAGCACCTAGGTAAGCGCAAGCGATTTCGACAGGGCTACTTACTCAAAAGGGGGTGGTTAATACCTTGGGTTGAAATCCGTAGCGATTTCGCCCTCATGATGCGTTCTTCCAGTTGAGCTAAGGGTTCAGATTTCCAACTGATCACCTCGGAATATAGCGCAATTTTCAAAAAACCTGCCATTCGGGTCTCCTCTTTCAGAGCAGACCTGATCTGAGAGAAGCGAACCTGCCCAACTGGTAATCTACATATATTGAGGGGATAAATTCGCTCGCGCACCCCGAAACAAAGATGAACAAACACCCTGCTCCCATCCAGTTCTCGGTCTGGCGATCGAAGATCTTCCTTGCTGTGCTCGCGCTCAAACTTATCTGTTCTCTGCTGTTTGCTTCACCCTATCTCAGCGATCTGTTCACTCCATTTGTTAACTGGCATGTCGAAAACAATTTTTCTAACCCCTGGCAAGCCTTCTATGAGCGCGGAGCGCTTCGTGCGTTTCCCTATCCCACGACGATGCTTTGGATCATGAGTATTCCACGTTACCTCTTCTCACCCTTCCTGCCAGAGGCATGGGAGAGTGTTACGGCGCTCCATCTGTTCGTCATGCGACTGCCACTCCTTGCCTGCGATCTCCTCGTCTTTGCATTGCTCCTTCGATTCGCACCGACACAACAGCGAAAGATACTCTTCATCTACTGGTGCTCGCCGATTGTGTTCTTCATCTGCTACATCCATGGTCAACTTGATGTTATTCCCACGGCACTCTTTCTTGGCTCAACCTGGTTCCTCCTGACCGAGCGGTTCATAGCCGCAGGAATGTTGCTCGCACTCGCCGCAGCCGGGAAAAACCACATCTTCGTTGCCCTTCCGTTTCTCCTCGTCTATCTCTACCGAAAAACTCACTCACTCGCGCTCACGACCAGATATTTTGTAGCTTTTCTCGCTACGTACTTGATGCTTATCTTTCCATATGCGAATTCCGTTGGTTTTTGGGAGCTCGCATTTCATTCTCCAGAGCAAGCGAAACTTTTCGAATTCCTTATTCCCCTTTCTCCCTCGCTCAATCTCGTAGTCTGTCCGATCGCCCTGGCACTTCTCTTCATGAAATTTGCCTCCTACCGGAAACTGAATCGTGAGATTCTCCTAATGTTTCTCGGACTCGCCTTTGCTGCGATGGTTATTTTTGTTCCGCCAATGCCGGGTTGGTTTCTCTGGTCACTTCCATTTATCATTTACTTCTATCTTACGAATCGTGAATACTCGCGGATTCCGTTCTTGGTTTATAATGTGGTTTACATCCTTTACTTCACACTTCTGTTCGAACAGAACCAGCCACTGCTCGCACATCTTTCGTCAACTATGCCGCTTGCTGACCTCGGTTTATCGATCACGCTTGCTTCGATGGCTTACATTACACTCTGGATGTTTCAGCTCGGTGTCAAACGAAACGAAGAGCTTCGAGAGAAGGAGAAACCACTGCTCATTGGTATCGGCGGCGATAGCGGTGCTGGGAAGCATACGCTGCTCCGAGTGCTACGGAATGTGGTCGGAAAAGATCGTTCGATCCCCATCCTTGGCGATAATTTCCACAAGTGGGAACGCGGCGACGAACGGTGGCAGGTGTATACCCATCTTCACCCGTCGGCGAATAATCTCCACCAAGGGGTCGAGGCGGCAGTGGCCCTCGCGGAAGGTCAGGAAATTCGCCTAGTGAATTACGATCACTCAACAGGAAAGTTCTCCGAGCCCGAAACTATTGCGCCGAATAAGTTTATCTTCTTCACTGGACTCCATCCCTTCTATCTCAAACGAATGAGGGAGCTAATCACGCTGAAGATCTTTATCGACACCGAGGAGCCGCTCCGGAAGTATTGGAAGTTGAAGCGCGACTCGGAGAAACGGGGACACCACCCAGAGAAAGTGCTTGAGTCTCTTAGAGCTCGTGAAGATGATAGTAAACGATACATCGAGCCACAACGTGAATACGCGGACTTAGTCATCCATTACGCGCCAACTCAAACACTCGAAGAGCTCGTTACGCCCAATGGAAAGTTATCGCTTCGCACCACCTACTTTCTCGATAACAGTGTAAACCTCGAGCCGTTAGTGCAACTTGTTGCCGCAATTCCTACACTGGAGATCTCTCACCAGAGCGATATAAAACGGCAAGAGCTCTCGGTTACTGGCAGTATCGGCGCCCGCGAGGTAATGAGTATCGCCTATACCTTGCGCCTAAACCTCGATGAGCTCCAAGTGAATACGAGAGGGTGGTTACGAGACATGCACGGCGTAACGCAACTCGTCTTCCTCTTGCTCTATAATCACAAGATGCAAGCGGATACGAGATGAACGAACGAATCCAAGAACTGGTCAAACTCTCGCAATACGCCGGCAAGCACCCGGACCTGGTGCAAGGTGGAGGTGGAAATTGTTCGGTAAAAGCAGGCGGAAAGATGCTGATCAAGTCTTCCGGATGTTTCCTCGAACAGGTTCGCATGGACCAGGGGTACGTCGTCATTGATCTTAGTTCAGGAAAAAAAATCGGCGGCCCTGGTGAGCGTCCTTCCCTTGAGACTAATTTTCATGCGCTTCTGGGAACGTACGTGATCCATACCCACCCAATTGTCGTCGGAGCACTCGTCTGCGCCAAAGAAGGTGAATCAATTGTTCGCGAGCTGTTTCCCGAGCAGAACTCACTCTGGGTACCGTACGCACGACCAGGAGAACCACTTGCTTCAGTTATCCAAACAACGCTCAACACTCAAGCGTTGGCTGGAGATCTGCGCTTCTTCTTTCAGAACCATGGACTTACCGTCTCAGCAGAAACTCTAGAGCGTGCAATTGAGCTTCACGAGCAAACGCTCGGTGTTATCGGCTCCTACTTCGGTAAAAACGCAATGTTGGGAAAATCAGGTCTCCTCTCCCGAATTCCAGCAAACGAATATCTTACGCCAGATCACGTTATCTACAGCAATCTCAGCTCAAAGGATCTAAAACCGAAGGAGCGCGCAGCGACAGTTGAGATGCGAACATTCGCTAGCACCGTCCTCGCGATGATGAAACAACGAGGGTTTACCCCGCAGTATCTCCCGGAACCGGAGGTATCCTCGCTCCTTGCGCTTGAGAGCGAACATTACCGGCAAAATTTACTCCGGGAACCACAATGAAAGTCCTCATCCCCATGGCAGGTCGCGGCAAGCGGTTTGTCGAAGCAGGTTATACAATTCCGAAGCCGCTCATCACCGTCGACGGCAAACCGATGATTGAGCATATCGTGAACAACTTCTCCCCCGATGACCAATTCATCTTTGGTGTAAACGAGGCGCATGTACGCGATTCTTCTCTCGCCTCGGCATTACAGAGAATTGCTCTCCGCGGTGAAGTGATTTCGATGCCATACCAACCTGGCGGAGTGATCGACACCTTGGCGTGCATGCTCCATCGAGTAAGCGACGATGAGCCGGTGTTCGTAAACTACTGTGACTTTTCCTGGGTCTGGAATTACCAGAACTTTCTTGAAGCGATGAAAACGAACCGATGTGATGGCGCGGTCGTTTGCTATCGAGGCTTTCACCCACATCTCCTTGGTCCGAACAGCTATGCCACCTTACGGGAGAGCGGTCACTGGATGGAGGAAATTCGCGAAAAACACTCCTGGCACGCTAACAAAATGGATAATTGGACAAGTTCGGGTAGCTATTTTTTTGCGAGAGGTGCCCACCTCAAAACGGCAATCCAGAAAATATCTGCCCGCCCAAACTGGCGAATAAACGGTGAGTACTACGTCAGTCAACTATTCCAAATCTTAAGCGAGCAGAAACGACAGATCTACGTTTACGAGATCCCGTTCATGCTTCAATGGGGAACTCCAGAAGATCTGATTGATTACGAGTACTGGTCAGCTTACTTTCGAGTTCGTGCCGAGGGGAAGTTGCAGCGACCTCGCCGGAATCCAGCTCCAGGCTTAACTGCAGTGATCTTAATGGCTGGGGGTGGACGCCGCTTCCAGGAGGCGGGTTATCCCAAGGCAAAGCCTTTTATCGCTGTGAACGACTCGACCCTTGTCCGCGAATCAGCCCTCGAGCTCCCCTGCGCTGCACGGTACCTCTTTGTGTCACGAGATGATTTTCAAACTGACTATGCCGCAGAAGAAGCAGAGCTTCTCAGTAATTTCCCCAACGCCCGCTTTGTTCGTACGCCAAACGTAACCGAGGGACAAGCGGTGAGCGCGCTCCTTGGGGTCGGTGAGGTCAAACTCGAGGAGTCCCTGCTTATTGGAGCATGTGACCATTCACTCCTCTACTCGGATCCCTTATTTCAGCGGCTTACTTCAAATGAGAGTGAGATTGATTGTCTTGTATTTAGTTTTCAGGGGAATCCTGCCGTTCGATGTAAGCCGGAGAGCTACGGATGGCTGAGTCTGGATGAAAAAAACTTGGTCGCATCTGCTTCGGTGAAAGCCCCACTTCCCGGAAATCCACTCGAGCATCACGCGATTGTTGGAGCATTCTGGTTTCGTAAGGCAAGGTACTTCGTCGACAATGCTCGACGGATGATTGCAGAGAATGACCGCATAAATAATGAGTTTTATATTGACCAGTGTATCAACTACCTCATTCGAAGCGGACTCAAGGTCGCACCCTTTCCCGTTTCAGCGTATTCCTCGTTCGGAACTCCGGAGGAGTTACAGACCTATCAGTATTTTCAACGTTTCTTCGCTCAGGCAGACTTCCATCCCTACCAGGGAGAGGAGGAGAGATGAGCGAGCCCTCCACGCAACTATCGATAGTCGTCCCCTGCTATAATGAGGCCGAGAATATCGGGGCACTTGTCGAGCGCTTTCGGCAGTCACTCTCACAACTGCCGCCATCGGAACTCATTCTTGTCAATAACGGCTCCACAGACCAAACGGGTGAAGCAATCAAGGTGGCAATTGCGGGCGAGCCCTCTCACTCAGTGCGGATGGTTACACTACCGGAGAATCACGGTTACGGTTTCGGTATCTTACGTGGCCTCGAGGAGGCAAGAGGCGCCGTTCTTGCCTGGACCCATGCCGACTTACAAACCGATCCAGAGGATATCGTCCGCGCCTATGAGTGTTACTTACGGCGGACCAGCTTGCAGCCAAAGTCTCTGGTCAAGGGGTTGAGGAGGAACCGTGCTTTTACCGAAAAGATCCTCTCCTTAGGAATGGAGCTCCTCTCGAGCGTTACACTTGGTAAGTGGTTCAGCGAAGTGAATGCGCAGCCCAAACTCTTCCCTCGGACACTCTACGATGCATTCGAGCAGCCGCCGACAGATTTTTCGCTCGACCTATACCTCCTCTACCGAGCAAAAGAGCTTGGTTACTCCATCGTGAGCATTCCCGTAGATTTTGCAAAGCGCAAGCACGGGACAGCAAAGGGCGGGAGCGGTAGTGGCTTCAGAATAAAGTGGAGACTGATTGAGCGAACCGTTCGCTACATTTTTGCGCTCCGGTCACAACTTCGCGGATAACCGAAATACTACCAACAGTACCCGTTGCTTGATGTTTTGTCGAAGTTGTACGTATAACTAAATGAGAACGGCGCGCAGACTCCTTCACCAATCCAAGTTTGCGTGCGTTGATCGCGAACGGCGATCTTTGGACGGTCGGAGAACGGATTGACGTAGTAGCTGGGATTAACCTCAATTGTATAATCAACCCCAGCAGCCGTAGCAAACGACGTCGAACAGTTCGAGGAATATTTATCCTGTGAACAGGGCTGTGAGCACTCACAGGTGCGGCTTACTACATCACCATCTTTGTCTCGTTCTACAGTTTCGCGGCAGTAATTCGTTCCGCATTCCTCTTCGTCCGTTCCGATAACACTCATTGACGCTGTATGCTCGCCGGGGAGGACCGCTATTCCTTGGTCGAAGAAACCCTCCGACACCGCATCAATTCGCTTACTGCTGAGGCTAAGTGGAGATTGGCTGCTAAAGAACACCCGCGAGACCTGTTCGGGTGGAAGCTCCGGGCCAGGATAACCTTTCGTCACCCCACAGCCCACCAGGGTTAAGGCGATGAGTAGCACGAAGGTACAGTTCTGTTCTCTTGGTTTCACAGAGATATAGATGCAGGATAGGCGAGCAAAGCTTCCTTGTTAAAATTTCTTCCTCTGTTGCTCTGGTGCTCCGTTGCTCTGTTCACAAAGTGAAGCGTTTGAAGTAGCTGCATAGGCTTTTTTATTGCACAGAGCAACAGAGCACCGGAGCAGCAGAGAGAACTGAAAGGGATTTGTTTATTTTGTTAGGTGCTCTAGAAACAAACCGCCGGATCAACCCAATAGAGTTCCACTTCCGGACCATAACCGGAGAATCTTTTTACCAGCATGAGATAGCGTGAGGCTTCCTCCTGTTTGTTACGTTCAAGCTCGTAGCGAAATCCAGACGGATTTATAAAGTGAATATTTGCGTGAACTGGCTCGGTGAACATTCGTCCTTGCAACCCTTCAAAACTATTCCAGTGAAACCATGAATCAACAATGACATAGCGGCTACATGGCTCGCTCGCTAAGCCCTCTCGCGTAAATGGAGGGTAGACTTCTTTCACTGTGAATCGCGAATTATCAACGAGTGGGTAGGAGCACGTCCAGGCAGCACTGATTACAGTTCCGGGTGTCAGATTTCCTTCCATCCACTCTCCTGCCTTGATTCGACTATCAATCGCGAAATCGCGAGTGAGTGCAACGGCCGTTTTTGTTATCGGTTCAACGAAACAGCAAGCGAGAAGAAGATAGCAACCGATTCGTGCGGTGAGATTTTTTTGAGATCGCGCCCAATCGGCCAAAGCCTGAAGACCAACCGTAAGGATCAGAATGAGCCAGGGAAGCGCCATTACCATGTTTCGTACGGTAACGCGTTTGTAGCCGCCGAGACTTAAAGCTAAGAGGATCGGGAGAATTACGAGCAACGCGCTAAGATGAGGACGTTTTCGAATCAGCGAGATGAGACCGAGAAAGTAGGGAATCACTGCCAAGATGCCAAAGGAGAGGAGACCGAGAACTGAAGCATAAAACAGATATCCATTAGTTGTCTCAAGCCAACGACCGCCACCTTCGTAGTTACTGATGTTCGTCTGAAAGTCCCGGACAAAAAGCTCAAGCCGTTCGCGAGCACTCCAGTTGAGCACGAAGAACACCAAACCAGAACAGACCGCGAGATAGATGAGGAGTTTATAGTCTCGTACAAACAGCTTCGAGCGCTCGAGCGCGCTGCCGTCTCTATAAGTGAGGAGATGGGCAAGTCCAAGCGGCGCAAAAAGCAGGATGCCGTTATATTTCACCGCCGCGGCAAGACCTACAGCGATACCCCCGAGGATGTAAAACGAACGGCGTCTCCCATCGAGGAGAATCTTCAAGCTAAGATAGAGCACCCAGGCCGAGAATACGATGATGTAATGATCCGGATAGTGAACCCGGCTATTTCCAAGCACCATCGGAGAGATAGTGAAGACGCTCGACGCTACCAATGCCGTTGTTCGCCCACCGAGTATATCGGCGGCCGAGTAAATGAATATCACGCTCAGCGATGAGATGAGACAGATCGATAGAATCCTGCTCGCGATAGTAAATTGGGTCAGGCCTAGCTGCTCGCCATTTACGAGTTCACTAAGGTTTGCAGCAATTACAGGCAGATAGTAATTTACCGGTCCGGAGAGAAACCCTGACACCCTCCAATCTCCGTTCGAGTACATCTGAAACGCGCCGTGGAGGAAGAGGTCTTCGTCGCAGAAGGTATAAGGTGGAAGTTCCTGAAAGACTGCCGGAAGGCGAAGGCAAACGTTTATCAGGAACAGAAGCCCGACAGTCGTGATTGAGTGCTTTTCGATCAAGCTACTCCACGCCTGGGACCGGGAAGCGAGAACAGAACTCGGTTACCTCGCGGTTAATCTTTGCTAGTGTTCCCTTATCGCCTGAGGCTTTTAGCGACTGGACCATCCACGCTGCGAGCTGCTTCATCTCCCCTTCTCTCATGCCTCGCGTGGTTGCCGCAGGGGTGCCAAGCCGAATCCCGCTCGGACGAAGCGGAGGGTTCGGATCATCGGGGATTACCTGCTTGTTCGTGGTGATCGCCACCTGGTCGAGGACCTGTTCAGCGACTTTGCCATCGATCCCAAAGCTTTTAACCGTATCAATCACCATCAGATGGTTATCGGTCCCATTCGTAATGAGCTTCGCCCCACCGTCCATTAATCCTTGAGCAAGTACCTTCGCATTCTTCATCACCTGTTCAGCATAGGTGCGAAAACTCGGCTGCAGTGCTTTCCCGAGTGTTACGGCGATGGCTGCGATCGTATGCATGTGCGGCCCGCCTTGGAGACCGGGGAAAACCGAGCGATCGATCGCCTGAGCAAAGTCCTTCCGACACAGTATCATCCCAGCGCGGGGTCCGCGGAGACTCTTGTGTGTTGTTGTTGTAACGATATCAAACCCATAATCGATAGGATTTCGCATCACTCCGCCAGCAATTAATCCGCCGATATGAGACACATCGGCCATCGTGATCGCTCCCACTTCGTCGGCTATCTTCTTGAATTCTCCGTAGTCGTAATCACGCGGATACGACGTATACCCACAGAGGACGATTTTGGGGCGGTGCTCAAGAGCTAGTCGCCGTAACTCATCAAATTCAATCCGGCCCTTTTCTTCGGGGATCGTCTTATAACGGACGAAGTGAAAGATACTCCCCATGTGCGACACGGGTGCACCATGGGTCAGGTGACCTCCATGGGAGAGGTCCATTCCAAGAATTGTTTCTCCGGGCTTGACAAAGGCGAGATAGACGGCTTGGTTCATCGGTGAACCGGAAAGTGCCTGCACGTTTGCGTGTTCTGCACGGAAGAGATTTTTCGCCCGTTCGATCGCAAGTCGCTCGACGACGTCGGTGAACTCCTGGCCCCCGTAGTAACGCCGGCCGGGATAACCTTCGGCGTACTTGTTCGTAAGTATTGAACCGTTCGCAGCTAATACCTCTGGGTAGGTGTAGTTCTCAGAAGGGATGAGCTCTACCCCATGCTGCTCTCGCTGCTCCTCACCTACGATTGCATCGTACACTTCGCGATCGTTCTCCTGTAAAAGCCTTCGAGCGACGTCCATTAATTAATATCCCTCCGATCTCGGGGTTAAGCTGAAATATAAACCCACCTGGAACGGGTATATACGAGTCTTGGTCAGATTCTGGCAAATCCTAGCACAAACAGCTTAAGTTTGTGCATGGGAGAATTAAGCCTAGCCGTGTATCAGGTCGAGAATAATTGCTCATAACTAACAATATGGAGTCCCTTCGCGTTGCCTTAGCCCTCATCCGTGTCCCACGGCTATTCCTGTTCCTCTTCCTCTGGCCCTTTCTCCTTGGCCTAGTGGTAGCAGGATTTCAAGTGCTGTTTACGACGACATTCTACGAGAAGGTGAACCAGTCCACACCTGACACAAAGCAAGAGATTGTAACACGCGCCAAAGAGAATGAGCTCCGCTGGCTCCTCCATGGGGATAAGGCACTCCTTGCCGAGATTCAGGTCTGCAAGTGGGTGAAACGGAATGGTGATGAGTTTCCGCCGTCAGACAGCTGCGGGTTTGTTTCCCCACTCGATGTCGTGCTTCGACTCGACGATCCTAGCGACAAAACTATTCGTTCCTTTGCACGCATCTTTAATGGCCACACCCGGCAGCTCCATATCTGTGAAAAGTGCTCAAGTAATATTGTTATCACCAAAACAACATCAGCGGGAACGAAGACGGAGATTACCTCCCCCTGGGCGTTCCTTGTCTATGCCTTGTCGCGCTCGCCTGATGAAGAGAGTATCGCGCATGTGCTCAAAGCATTTGAGCATCGAGAGTTAGTCGAGGATCTCCAAGGCACCGTATTGCTCCGTTTGCAGGGGATTAAAGATCCCATTGAAATTGAGGCGACAAAAAAGGCGATGCCGCTTGTGCTAAACGCTGTCTGTATGATCATGATTGCTGTCTGGCTGGCGCTGCGCTCCCACAGGCGTGTGCTCCAGTATTTTGCGAGTAATGACGTGCTCCTTCCACTCGTTGCCGCGTTTCGCCGCGGTGTTTTCTACCGTGCACTTTGGATCCTCACCACCCTTCGAGTGTCCTGTTTCCTTATCGCGGCAGCGCCACTCGCCTACTACGTGCTGAAAAACACAAGCATCGAGGCCACGCGTGTAAAGCTCTTCTCGGAGCCGATCGCAGCCCTGCTCTGGCTCATCGCCGTGAGCGCAAGCCTGATTGTCGTGACATTAATCAGCTCAATAGCGGAACTGAAGGAGCGTCACTCGTCGTTAAGTGTCCTCTACCGCTACGTTCCAATACTCTGTTGCCTTCTCGGCGCTGGCATCTGGACGGCGAGTGTTGTGTACGGGGTGGGTGTGGGAGCCCTCGTCCAGCACGTGCTTGCCAGCCTTCCAGTCTTCGGTGTCGTGGCGGTTATGCTCGGACCGTTACTCAACATGAATCTGAACGTTATCGCCGCACATGCGATTCTTTCGGTCGCGCTCGCCTGTCTGCTCCTCCGGTTAAATGCACAGTGGTTCTCCGGTCACCTGGAGGAATTGTGAGTATGTCCGAACTACCGACAATTGAAATTTCAGCACCAACACTTGCGGTCTGGTATGGTTCCACCCAGGCCCTCAGTATTGAATCGCTCCGCGTGCAGGGCCGGATAATTGGCCTGGTCGGCCATAACGGCTCGGGGAAGTCTACGTTTCTCAAGACGGCATTAAAGATTCTCACGCCGCGTGAAGGAGAGCTCACTATCCTTGGGCGAAATGGCGGGGAGAGCTACCGACTAATCCCCGAGCTCCATATGGCGTTCTCGCCGGAGCGAGGTTCTATTTTTCAGGACATCTCGGTGGAAAGCTACATTAAACTCTGGTGTCGATTGAAGTGTAACGACCCAAAGTTTTATCAGCGCGCCGGCGCGAAGTACCTCGATTGCTTGCAGATTCATCCCCTCCTCCATAGACTCGGCCGAGAGCTTTCCAAAGGAGAACGACGCCGGGTTCAAGCAGCGGTTGGATTTCTTATCAACCCAAGGCTATTTCTCTTCGATGAGCCGTTTGAAGGGCTCGATATCGAGCAGGCTGAGAGGGTCGTAGAGCTTCTCACTGAGGAAGCCAAGCTACGAAGCTTCATCATTTCATCACATCATATGCAAGTGATTGAGCGACTAGCCGATGAGATAATCGTGCTCAGTAATGGACGAATCGCCGCCCAAGGGTCTCCTTCTTTAGTCTCACGGGTGCTCGCAGATGGGACGACGAACTCGACTTCACTACTTGATGCGATGAGCTACCATCTGCGGAACCGCCATCACAATCCTCCAACATCGGGGAAAGTTCTTGCCTACGCGAGCGGAAGGAATTAACTTTCTCTTTATTCTGGAACGACTCTGGCCGATATACTTGGCAATCTACTGTGGGTGGAGGAGTTTACTTGGATAAGAAGCGGTTCCTTTTTGTCTCTCTTGATGGCTTGATCGGCGATATCGCCTGGCAAGTTTCCAAGGAAGGACACGAAGTTCGTTACTGTATCGAGAGCGAGCAGGAGCGAACTATTGCTGACGGCTTTGTCGCAAAAACCGACCGATGGGAAGACGAAGTTGACTGGGCTGATGTAATCATCTTTGATGACGTTCTCGGTCAGGGCGAGAAAGCACACGCGCTCCGCCAACGCGGGAAGGCCGTAATTGGCGGGACCCCGTACACCGATCGACTTGAAGATGACCGAAGCTTTGGTCAGACTGAGCTCAAGAAATACGGCATCTCGATTCTCCCCTTTGAGGAGTTCACGTCATTCGATGATGCGATTCAGTTCGTTCGTGACCATCCCTCACGCTACGTGATCAAACCAAGCGGCGATGCGCAGAACATCAAGCGACTCCTCTTCGTCGGAGAGGAGGAAGACGGTCAGGATATCATCCACGTGCTTGAGTCATACCGCAATGTCTATGCCGAGCAGGTGAAGGTTTTTCAGCTGCAGAAGCGGGTCACTGGGGTCGAGATAGCCGTCGGAGCGTTTTTTAACGGCTACGAATTCCTCTCCTCAATTAACGTTAATTTTGAACACAAGAAGCTCTTCCCAGGGAACATCGGACCATCTACCGGTGAAATGGGAACGATGATGTATTGGAGTAAACCAAACCGAATCTTCAACCAAACGTTGAAGAAATTCGAAGAGAAACTCCGTGAAGAACGCTACGTAGGATATATTGACCTAAACTGTATCGTGAACAGCCAAGGCATCTACCCACTTGAGTTTACTGCCCGCTTTGGTTACCCGACGATTAGTATTCAACAGGAGGGACTGCTCACACCGATCGGTGAACTGCTCCATGCGATGGCAACCGGCACGAAACTCGACCCCAAATGCCGAAGTGGCTTTCAGGTTGGTGTCCGGATTGTTGTTCCCCCCTTCCCCTTTGACGATCAGAAGACCTTTGAGGTGAACTCCCAGGACCGGATCATTATATTTAAGAAGCCAAACCACGAGGGAATACACATTGAGGATGTAAAACTCGTAAATGGCGAATGGGTAATCACGGGCAGTTCGGGAGTAGTGCTCATCGTCGTCGGCGTCGGTCCGACGGTGAAACAGGCGCAAACACAGGCCTACAACCGAATTAAGAATATAATGATCCCGAATATGTACTATCGGACAGATATCGGCGACCGATGGTTTGAGGACTGCGATCGCCTCCACACCTGGGGATATCTGAGGGAGATGTAAAACTCTCGAGCTGTAGCTACTCTATTTTACCTGGGTCGGAGCCACGAAATCGAGTTCGCGTTCCCCGCCAAAGACATTCGAACTCCACCGAGATCGGATAACTTCAACGAAAATCTCTCCTGCAGTTTCGACCTTGATGATATCATAAGTATTTGGCTTGGTATTAAACAGCTTTTCATCGTACAGCTTTAATTCGACAGCACCGCGCTTCTGAATATCAATCTGGTGTTGAGACGCATTGCCAACTGAGACAATCGCCTGAATCGGTTCGTCCGAGACGTTGTACAGCCGGAGCGATGGTAAGATTTCGAGGAAGCGATTCGTAGACCCCGAGAGGTCATTCCCGAGCGCCTCACGGCCTTGAATTCCATACATCGCACTCACCTGTCCGTTATTTTTTCTAAAATAGAACATTGTCTGTGCAGCGACGACACCACTTCCGTCCGGAGTAATCGATACGTAGCCAATCTCTCCCTGATGAAGGTACTCGGAACCGTCGACGTGGACTTGCGCATGTGTTGGAAGAACGAACGTTTTCTCACCACGAATCTCACCAGTTTGAGCTATAAACTTCAGCAGTACTGTAACGTTATCATCACTCAAGTTCATGGTCTCCACCCATGCCTGCTCTCCATATTGTCGAGAGTTTGGCACATAGAGTGGTCCATTACTGCCTGGTTCTGCCCCGAGCGGGAACGCAAAGTGATAACCGCTTGGAAATTGGCCCGGCGGAGTATCAGCACCATAACGCATAAGGTGTGCAAGGTACGGCGCAGATTTGTCGGCGGCAACGACTTCGATGAGGCCAACCGTAGGCGGACGTGCTGCCCCAGCTTCAAGATCAACCCGGCCGAACGGTGCAACCGAGATCACTTTCGTCTGAAGGAGAGTTCCAAGCGAAGTATACTCATTCACCGTAAACCGCTTCGGTGACTTAGCTAAATTCACCACGCTGAACCAGTTCGAGACGGCATTGAGCCGCTCCTCGAGCTTCTGGCTAGGTTGCATCGTGTTAAACCCAACGGCGTTCGTACCATATAATAGGGAGGGGAATGGTACCCCAAACGCAAACTCATAATCACCAGAACTCCCTTCCTGACGATAGAAGGAGAGTCGCCCATCAAGCTCGCCTCCTTTGTAGGCAATCTCCAAAATTCCATATGAATCTGACACAAATCCCTCGAGGCCATTCACGATCACATCACGCTGGCCTCGCGGCGGAATAACAACTGTCGTTCGTGATTCACGACGTCCATTGATGCTGTAGAGCGACAAGGTAGCAACAAGCTCTTCATCGCCGGGGTTCACTAACTCGGCGATATTTATCATTGAGAGGAATCCACTCCAAAGCGCAAAGGTTGGGTTTGAAAGCGGTCCTTGTGCGAGAACTTTTAGCTCACCGTCAGGGTTGAGGTTACGTGCGAATGTTCCAGGGTCATTAACCGTATCTAAAATCGAACCGGGGGAACGAACCTCACCGTAGCGATTCAGCTCCCGGATCTGTCTTGCGTCGAGCGCCTCAGCATACACTTTAATATCTGCAATCGATCCCTTGAAGTATCGCGAAAAAATCCCACCGACAATTCCTCGGCCAACTTCAAGCGGTGCCGAATTCCCTCTTGGTGTCCCACCAAAGTTTCTCACTGCAGGACCATTTGGTTGTCCGTCTACATAGAGCTGTGCGACACCTCCTCCCCCTTTAGTGTACGTCACCGCAACATGGGTGAGCGAATTTGATTCAATTTCCTCGGAGGAGCGAATAACGCTCGGGTTTCTGCGATCTTCTGGCCAGGATATAAATTCGAGCCGTTTGTCCTTTAATCCAAAAAGGAACCCTGGCCCAAACAGGGTTTGCTTTGCGAGGAGTGGTTGTCGACGATCAATGCGTGACGGTCGAATAACGGCGGCAATAGTGAAGCCATTTAACGAGCTATCACTCCCCGAGGGGAAGCTTCCATTGAGTGCTGGATCGTTGCGATAGAGCCAGTCCGCACCATCGAAATAGGCAGCGCTATCTGCCGCTACTGACGGGAAAGACGGGCATGATTCGCAGGTCATGTCGTTCCCCCGACCAGAACTGTCTTTAAAGGTTTGATCGAAACTCAAATGGAGTTCAGGGAGTACGGCCGGTCCACCGCTGCTTGAACTCGAGGATGAAGAACTTGACGACGAGGAGCTACTCGAAGATGACGAGCTTGATGACGATGACGAACTCGACGACGAGCTGCTTGAGCTTGACGATGACGAACTGCTCGACGAGGAGGAGGAACTCGAAGACGACGACGAGCTCGAGGAGCTAGACGACGAACTGCTACTCGACGAGGAGCTGCTCGAGCTTGACGACGAGGAAGATGAACTCGAGGAGCTAGACGAAGAGGAACTTGAACTCGAAGAGCTTGAGGACGATGAACTGCTCGACGAAGAGGAAGAGCTAGAGGAAGAGCTACTCGAAGACGATGAGCTGGAACTGGAACTGCTTGAACTTGAGCTACTGCTACTTGAAGAGCTCGATGATGAACTTCCAGTATTTGCACCCGTTATGCCGCTAAATTCAACTCCATCGTTACCGTTAATCGGGAAGAGAGTATTGTTGGTTAGGTACCAACTGCGCCCTTCGGTGCCTCCAGAAACCCATGGATTTCCATCAAACTCAATCCCAACTGGACTGTTGGCTGTTCCGGCGATAAACCGAAGTGCTGCAAGCTTTAATGGCACCCGAGATCCGGACTCAATGAGAGCCTGATCTGGAACCGCAACGAGCATGTTGGTAAGACTTACCTGACCTGGAATGTCTCCAGCGCCCGGGTTCGAATTCAACGGATTTGAATCGCTGAACTGCACTGGAGCAAGCCAAGCAAAGGCATTGCTCGTTGGTAACGTTGCGTTCACCGTTACAATCTGGAAAACTAGGTTATTGAGTGCGCGATCCACTCCATCACGATCAAGGTCCCGAATTTCAAGTAACAGCTTATACGTTTGACCCGGAACGAGCGCTGTATCAGGCGTCAGATTATAGTTTCCGGCTAAGTTTCCATCATCTACGCCGAGACCCGCGACATCGATCCGGAGCATACTTCCTGGGAGACCGCCGCTCGATGAACTACTGCTTGAGCTCGAAGACGAAGAACTGCTTGATGAACTTGAGCTACTCGAGCTTGATGATGAACTTGAGCTGCTTGAACTCGAGGACGAAGAACTCGATGAGCTCGACGACGAGGAGCTACTCGAAGATGACGAGCTGCTTGAGCTTGATGATGATGAAGAGCTTGATGAACTCGACGATGATGAACTGCTCGAAGATGATGAACTGGAAGAAGAGCTGCTCGAGCTTGATGATGAACTTGAACTACTTGAACTCGAGCTACTGCTACTTGACGAGCTGGAAGAGGAGCTCGAGCTGCTTGAACTAGAGCTAGATGAGGAGCTCGAAGAGGACGATGAGCTACTACTCGACGAAGAACTAGAGCTCGACGAACTAGAGGAGGAAGAGCTGCTCGAGCTTGATGATGAACTTGAGCTGCTTGAACTCGAGGACGAAGAACTCGATGAGCTTGACGACGAGGAGCTACTCGAAGATGACGAACTCGACGACGAGCTGCTTGAGCTTGATGATGAGGAAGAGCTTGATGAGCTAGACGACGAAGAACTGCTCGAAGATGATGAACTGGAAGAGGAGCTACTCGAGCTAGATGATGAACTTGAACTAGAGCTACTACTACTTGACGAACTCGACGAACTGGAAGAAGAGCTAGAGCTACTTGAACTGGAACTGCTTGAGCTTGAGCCTGTGCCTTGCGAGCCAATCGAAGTATTTACGTCGAAAACCTCGCCAATGAATTGAACACTGAGAACTTCGAACCGTCCGAGAAAATTGGCTTGCCCAGAGGCTCCCGCTGGCGGCGTTATATCATACTTGATTTCATAGGCGGCCTGCCCGCTACATCCAGGGCCATCCTGGGTAGCACGAATATGGTCGTCGGTCGTTCCCAGCGTTCCGCCAACAACATTGCTCACTGCCCAACCATCAGGGGGATTTTCTTCGTAGCTCCAGTTACAGTTCGTTGCTCCTAAGGCGATACTCACCTTTACTCGGAACGGGGTTCCTGCAGTATAGTTCGCGATTGGAGCTTCGGCCGGGATGCTTACGTATGAACGTGTAGCAGTATCAACCGCAAACGCCTGGCTCGCGGAGACTCCCGTAAGAGCGAAGCTTGCTAAGAGAACCGTGAGCAACTTCCGAAGTGAGATTGTTTGCAAAAATCGTATCATCTTCAAATTCTTTCTCTTACGGTCCGGGCTTCCAACAGTTCTGCGGTGTTGGGTTCGGTACCACGCAATTGAAATTCAGGTCCGTGTGATACACCTCGCCCTGACTCCAGATCGCACTGGCAACTAAGGCATAAAATGACGGCGTAATGGGACTCGGCGCGACCGGCCATGTCCTCCCGAGACGCCATGTGGCACGATATGTCAGAGCTTCGGTACTCGAGATGCGGAAATCCTTGTTCGTATCTGCCGGGTGCGGGTTCTTCGCCTGAAAGAGTAATCCCTGCCCTTTATTGATTCGATGCGACAGACCGTCGATTCCAATGTGGCTATTATCGGTTACGAAATCATCGTCTCCCGGATTCGAGTCAAAATTGATTTCGAGCAGTGACGGCGTTGCTCCTGCTGTAAACGAGAGAACACCTAACTGGACAGCTCCCGGGCTCGCTGGAAACGAATGGCCCGGAAAATCCCAATACTGAACTGGATCCGTGTTAGGAATGGGAAAGGTATTCTGCGGGAACGCAAAGATGTCAGTTGAGACTTGTCCTAAATTGTCGATACCCGGAATGGAATTCAACAAGTTACTATCGTTAATCGCCGTCGTAACCGGCGGCGGAGGGACTCGCCAGGTAAAACTATTGAGCGTCCCATTGGTGATAGCTACGTCAAAGGTGATGTTATGTACCCGTTGTGCCGTAGGCGCATTATTCCAACCACTAATAAGAAGCTGATAGCGCTGATTCGCAACGAGTGGCGTGCCAAGATTGAGATTAAAAGTGTTTGACCCGTTGTCGAGACCAAGTCCGACAACCGCAATCTGTACTGCATCGGCCTGAGCGCGAACGACATCAGGTCGCAGGAATGCGGCACAAACGGCAATGACGAGTAGCAAATAGCGTAACATGCCTAGTTTTTATTCACCCAGCGAGGAGAAAGTTTCGGTCATCTTCGATCGGAAACGATCTAATTTCCGGTTAATCGTATGCGTTCAGACGACCATCTCCCGTTACTCTGCATTTCCTGTGCCAAGAGGATCCCCTAGGTAATTTGATGCCGGTAACTCAATGTGGGGATATCATTGAGCGGGACTTCCTTTCGGGTCTGACTTAATTACAGCGTAAGCGGCATGTTTATAGCCTCTCATTGAGACCAATTTATGGCGCTATTCCGAGCGAGAAGTTGTTCCAAGGTCGGGAAGTTTTTATGCCGTTCACTAGTTGAATGGCTCGTACGAGATCAGCGCCGTTTAAGCGGCCATCACGATTTTGATCGAGAAGAGTCAAATCTTCGGTGGAGCTGCCAAGTGAGGCCTGGCTTACTCGTTCGGCCAATAGTTTTAGGTCGAGTCCAGAAACTTCACCATCTTGATTCACATCGAGCGGAGCGGCGCCAAGAACGATGCGATCTCCTCCCGGAGCAAAGGAATTTCCATTGCTATCGAGTGCCCTCACCACTCGCATTTCAGTCCACGCCCCGACCGGGAATCGTGGTGAAATCCGTAAGGTATAAGGCCCCGCTCCTTCGCCACGTAATAAGTCGATTTGTGGTGCCTCGCCTTGTCGCCCGAGGTCCGCTTCCTCGGGGCTCACCCACTCACCCCCGCGGAAGTAGCGAAATTCAAAATTTGCCTCGGTAAGGACACTCCCACTCTGATCACTTGCTGATTCGGAGAAAGAGATGGTGACTTCACTTACGCCGAGTAGGTCTCCGGTGTTTGGGTTTTGATCGGCGCGCGGATCGACGTAGCCGGTGGGTGGAAAGCTTGTTTTAATGAATGGCTTCCCGGCATGAGGGTCGTATTCGATAGCACCGATATCTGGGGCCGTGCCGAACCATACCCGACAGTCGTGGCCCGGATGTCGACCAGGCGTTTCACAGTGATAGAGTGGGATGAGACTGCCGCGATCGACCGCCTCACTCTCGCTCCGGAGTTCAAAATTTGCTTGCGCAAAGTTCACATACCTTGGGTCAAACGAACGACTCCCAGCTCCGAAGCCAGTTGCCCGTTCCCAACTTCCATCGTTTACCTGTGAAGCCTGGAATATCATATCGCGGTAAGAAATAACCTCACTGAGCGGGTTGTCTCCGCCACCGCACGCATTTGGGGGATCGTTCGGATCTCGGTGAAAAACGTTGTGATTCTCTAGGAGTAGGTTATTTGCAAGCTCATTGAGCACTTTAAGCGCGAGCCGTTCGCTACAAGCACCATTATACTGTGCGTGAGTCGCAAGCGTGTTTCGAAGGGAGAGGTAACTACTATGCCCTCGATCGCTCGATGTATCGACAACGATGTTTATCTTATTGTCGACCACCGTGCAGTTCTCAATCGCTACCAGGTCATCGCCACCACCACCGCCATCAGAATCTGAGCGCCGGACGCCCGTCTCTATCCCATTATTTCGATTATTCCAAACACGAGTGCCTCGAATGACAGCTTTCCCGCCGGTAAGCACTTTCTGGGAGTCCCAAAGTTTCATGCCAGTGTCTGAATCGTGCGCCATGCTGTCGATGACGACGAGAGATCCAGCTAAGTCGTACGCTGCGTCCGCACACTGGTAAGCATTCGACCTGATGAAGACAGTGTCCACCGCCGTGTTACTTGCCTTGAAACAATCAGCGCCTGCATCATAGGCTATCGAATCAATAATGGTTGTCCCAGTTGCGCCCGCTGAGACGGGTGCCCCATTGCAATTTGAGCCGTTACAGCCACCGCCCACGTGCCAAATATTCTGCCCGTCAAAGCCCGTAACACGGCGAAAGGTTATGCGTTCACTGCGTGCTTCCCCCTTTCCCCCGACGTAGAAATTCTCGCCACCGGGCTTGGGCGTCCCGTGGCCGATGATGTTTTCAAAAATAAGGTCCTTGCCATAGGAAACAGCAATTAAGTTCTGTCGCGCATTTCGAATCGTAAAATCACGAAATACCCACCATGACGTAGCTCCTGTATCTGGGGGACTAATGAAAAACAGCACATCGACGGTTCCTTGGCCATCGATCACTACTGTTTCCGTTAGGTAACCAGCAAGCGTTATTGGTTGTCCGGGAAGGCCATTCGCAGTTGTTTGTGGATACCACATTACTGAACTAGTGAGGCGGTATACTCCAGCGCGAATGGAGATCGTGTCACCAGGACCAGCCGCCCGTACCCCTTCCTGAATGGTGTCAAACTTTGCACCGGCGCTCCCATCGCATCGCCTCGAAGAGATATTGTAGTTCGTAACACAATCACCCGCGACGAGGTTGTCCACAAAGAGCACCGCAGCGCATGCGCTAGAAGAAAAGAAAAGAATTGAGCCGAGCAGCCCAACTACAAAAAGACGAAAACAAGACGCGATTCTCATTTACCCTGGGGTCTACGATTTGAATTGTATTAGCTGAAATAACCCGCGAGAATTCCCACTATTCAGGAAAAAGCAAGATTGATGCCAGGTGAAGTGTAAGCGGGATCGACCAGTCGGAACTCAACTGCAGCAATGAGCCCGCTCTCCTGTGGAGAGCTATCCCCATCGGCACCCAACAAGTATGCGGTTAATTCGCTATCTCGAGAGAGAGTTTGCTGCCGCGCGGCCAATTTCGGCAGGAGAACGGACCACCGAGACACCTGCATCCTCGAGAGCTCGAAACTTTCCCTCAGCAGTCCCTGCGCCGCCACTGATAATTGCACCGGCGTGCCCCATCCGACGCCCAGCAGGAGCAGTCGCACCAGCGATGAAACTTACCACAGGCTTTGTTCCATAATTCTTTATCCACTCAGCGGCCTCCTCTTCGGCAGTTCCGCCAATTTCGCCGATCATCACGATGAGATCGGTGTCATCGTCTTCGGAGAAAAGCTTCAGACAATCAATAAAGTTGGTTCCGTTCAGCGGATCACCTCCGATCCCAATACATGTTGATTGACCGATTCCGAGTGCCGTGAGTTGATCGACAGCCTCGTAGGTGAGAGTTCCCGAGCGCGAAACGACGCCAACCCGGCCTGACCGGTGGATATGTCCCGGCATGATACCGATCTTGCATGCTCCAGGCGTAATGATCCCCGGACAATTCGGACCGATGAGTCGAGTTTCACTCGTTCGAAGATATGACTTCACCCGGAGCATATCCCGAACCGGAATTCCTTCAGTAATACAAACAACAAGCGGCACACCAGCGTCTGCGGCCTCAATGATCGCATCAGCGGCAAACGGTGCGGGAACATAGATCACGCTCGCGTTTGCCCCGGTTTCTCGCACTGCCTCAACAACGGTATCAAAGATAGGGATACCCTCGAATTCAGTTCCTCGTTTTCCCGGTGTTACCCCAGCTACCATCTGAGTTCCATACTCCTTGCACGCTCTCGTATGAAACATCCCAGTTTTGCCGGTGATGCCCTGGGTAATAACTTTTGTTGTTCGGTCAACGAGAATTGACATATGGTTCCTAACCTGCCCCTTGGGCTAATGAACTGCCTGAACTATTTTCTTCGCCGCATCCGCCATATCATCAGCGGTGACAATGGCAAGCCCTGATTTTCGAAGGAGTTCCTTACCAAGCTCCACGTTTGTTCCCTGCAATCGAACAACCAGTGGAACCTTAAGTTCAAGGCTCCGCGCTGCTTCAATAATTCCCTCGGCGATAACATCACATCTCATGATGCCACCGAAAATATTCACCAACACCCCCTTCACTGACGGATCTTGGAGAATAAGTTTGAAAGCCTCAGTTACCATCTCGCGTGTGGCTCCGCCGCCGACATCGAGAAAATTTGCCGGCTTTCCGCCAGCCTGCTTGATAATATCCATCGTGGCCATCGCGAGTCCTGCGCCGTTTACCATACAGCCGATGTTACCATCGAGGGCTATGTAGTTGATTCCTACCTCAATTGCCTTGAGCTCTCGCTCGTCGATCTCATCGTAATCCATCAGCCGGAACGCCTCGCGTTGGCGAAATAGCGCATTGTCGTCAATTGACATCTTCGCATCGAGACAGATGAGTTCTCCATCTTTTGTTTCAATTAACGGGTTAATTTCAAGCAACGAGCAATCGAGTGCAAGGAACGCCTCGTAGAGCGAAGCCATGAGTTTACTGAGTTTCCCGGTCTGTTCCTTGGAGAAACCAAGGAACGAGCCGATTTTTCGGGAATGGAACTCTTGGAGACCGGATTCAAAAGCAATCGGCAGATGAAGTATCTTCTCCGGCGTATGCGCCGCGACCTCTTCGATCTCCATCCCTCCTTCAGCGCTCACGATACAGGAGACGCATCCAAGGGACCGATCAACAATCATACTGAGGTAGAACTCGCGAGCAATTTGAGCGCCAGCTTCGACCCAAGCTTTTCTTACAAGCCGTCCCTGAGGTCCTGTTTGCGGGGAGATGAGCTTCATTCCGATAATCTCCCGAGCGCGTGCGTACGCCTCAGCGGGAGTCTTTGCTAACTTCACTCCACCCCCCTTACCCCGGCCACCAGCATGAATCTGCGCTTTTATTACCGTGATTCCTCCGCCGAGATTAAGCGATGCTTTCTCTGCCTCGCGGGGAGTATAGGCAAGGTATCCGTCAAGGAGCGGTACGCGGAACCGCCGAAGCAACATCTTCGCTTGATACTCGTGAAGGTTCATGGACTAGCCTCTCTCGTGTTATGCCGGAAGCGCCTTCATTAATTCACGAACCCCGTTGGCGCTCACCTCAAGGGCAGATCGTTCCTGCGCGGTAAGTTCGATCTCTATTATTTTCTCAACACCACCACGCCCGAGAATCACTGGAACTCCGATATAGAGCCCTTGGTATCCGTATTCGCCATTTAAATAGGCAGCACACGGGAGAACCTTCTTCTGGTCGAACAGGTAGCTCTCCGCCATTTCGATCGCCGCCGCAGCCGGTGAGCAAAAAGCAGACCCGGTTTTCAGCAGCGAAACCACCTCTCCCCCAGCACCGCGAACACGTTTCTCAATTGCATCGAGACGATCGGCCTTTACTAATTGAGTGATCGGAATGCCATTTACTGTCGTATAACTGCGAATCGGCACCATATCATCGCCATGACCACCAAGCACGAGTGCATTGATCGATGCTGGTGAGATATTAAGTTCGGAAGCTAAGAAGGCTCGGTAACGGGCCGAGTCGAGAACTCCTGCCATTCCAACAACCATGTTTGTCGGCCGCTTCGTCTCCCGTTGACAGAGAGTCACCATCGCATCGAGCGGATTGGAAACAACGATGATGAACGCTTCAGGAGCGTGCTCACGTATGCCTGCGGCGACATTCTTCATGATCCCTGCATTGGTATTGAGCAGGTCATCGCGACTCATTCCCGGCTTTCGGGCAATTCCCGCGGTAATAATACAAACATCGGCACCCTGAATGTCAGAATAATTCGTAGTGCCCGTGATACTGACCGATACGCCAAATACTGGAATGGCATGGCTTAAATCGAGCGCCTTACCGGCGGCAAGACCGTCGACCACGTCGAAGAGAACAATGTCACCTAACTGTTTGAGGCTTGCGAGTAATGCGAGGCTGCCCCCGATGTTTCCCGCGCCGATGAGCGCGATTTTCCGGCGCATTCCGGCCATAAATACTTCCTCCTTAACCGTTCCCATATTGTCATTGCGAGCAAAGCGAAGCAATCTCCTGCCACTGTGATGGTCGCTATTCCCCCGGGACGAGATTGCCGCGGTCGCTAACGCTCCCTCGCAATGACAATAAGTAATGTCGCAAACTCAAGTGGAAAAGGTATAACACAATTCCCGCCTAATCTGTCGATACGCCTGGTGTTAACGACACCCCCGGTAGTAATGGCTCAGCCGGGGGCGGTGGAGGGCTCGCCGGTAGTTGGCTGATTTCGGAGGCGATGCCCGCAATTCCAGCAGCCCGAAGTAGCTCGCCAGCGTCAATTCGCTTAATGTCTAAGCCGAGATTCGCCTCGCCCGACGAATTGTAGATAACGAAACCCGGGTTACTCCCGAGTAGCTCGCGAACAAGCGCGAGCCGAAGGAGCGCCTCTCCGCCTGGGCCCGAGAGAGCTTCAATCTGCTTCTTTAATCCTTCTACCTCCGCCATGCCCTTTGCGCGAATCTGCTCACTCTCATTCTGCTTCGCCTTAAAGTGCGCATCACCCCGAAACATTGCTTGTTGTTTATAGCCTTTGGCCTCATTGATCAGGCGATTGTAGCGAGCTTGCTCTTCGTTCAGTTCCTGTTTCTTTTTCTCCACTACGGTTTTTACCCGCTTTAATTCTTGTTCACGCTGTTGCTTTACCGCCTGAGTCCGATCAATTTGATCTTGGAAGCTCTGGTCGACGCGTCCATCGGGGAAGCGACGTTCGAAACGGTGATCTTTGTAGACGACATCATCGATGATAATCCCTTCGCGCTCTAGGCGTGAGGCAAGAGCTGCTTCCACGCAATCAATCGCTGTTTGTGTCCGCTCGGGTTTAAAGTAATCTCGCGTACGAAGCACATTCATATGCGTACGGATGTCGGCACGAGAAATCGCCTCGACGAGTCGGCGAACTCCACCGTCATCGACTGCTACATTCTGGAGGATATACGGGATCCGCTTCGGATCAATATGGTACTGAACTGAGATTGCTAAACCCACCTCGTTGCCATCGCTTGTGCGAGTCTCGACGTAGTCTATCTGACCAGGGGTTCCTCCTTCGCCGATCCCGCCCCAACCAATGGTTTGACGACTTGTATCAAAGCGATAAACCGTCTCCCACGGCCAGATGAACTCCATTTCACCAGGTTCAAGCACCTTCCCAGCTAACCCTCCCCCTACAAAACGTGGCATGGCACTAAATACAACACCGTAATCACTGGCACCGAGCTTCGTAAAACCACTATCACACCCTGTGAGGAAGAGTGTGAGGAGCGAAAGAAGCACGCGATATAACATCCGGTTCATCATTCCTTCTTTCCGACGAGGCGCGAAACCCACCGTTCGATATCGTAAGGATCAACATCAGTGATTACCCCTCCCTTGAGGGTGCGAAGGAGCGGTGTCATTTCGCGCGCTACGTAGTTGGCAGAACCAGCTACCTGCTCGAGCACGGCAGCTTTTGCCGCGTCAACTTCTGCTTTTGATTTTGCGGCGAGGAGATCACCCTCCGAGCTTTTCGTTGCTTCGTAGAGATCCCCTTCCGACTTCATCACCCGAGCATCCGATTCGCCCTGGACCACCAAATTACGTATCTCAGCATCACCGAAGGCTTCCTGCTTCACTGTTTCCGCTTTTGCTGCAGCGAGAGCGCTCTCCTCCGCATTGAGCAACTCAGTCTGCTCTTGAAAAATCTTCGCAAAAATCTGATCGTCGATATTCTGCTGTGAGTAGAAATATCGCCGGATCAGTGCACCCCAGAGTTCAATTCCTCCTTTACTCACCTCTTCATTAATCTCGGTAGCAGCCTTCACTGCCGCAGCTTCCCGTTTTGTCGGATTGTAGAATTCACTCGTCGAGAGCGAAAAGAGGGCGCGGGTGAGATGCTGCTGTGCAATAATCGAGATCGTGCGTAGCTGTTTCGTTTGATCGGCAGTGTAGCCCGTAACGAGCTCGTGCGGTCCTCCGTGCGTAAAATCCCGGTACTCATGGAACGGCACTTGGCGGCACTCATCTCCCGCTCCCTCGTCTTCGTTAGCCGCCGTATCGCTTTTCGATATCGCTGTGCCGGGTGCTGCAAAGTAGCGAAGAACAAGTGTCACATCTACCTTCACTTTCGACCCGTCACTGGTTGGAACCTCAAGCTCTGGCAGGTCAAGATCCCCACCTTTGGTGCTAAAATTGATGAACTGAAAACATGCCGGGAGAAGAATAATGTCAGAAACATTTCCGGGGATTCGCCAATGGAGTCCTGGCTGGAGTCCGATCTCCGAATAACCCTTCTTCAACAGTCCCCAAACTCCGTAGCCATTGTGTCGAATACCGATGTAACCAGGTGGAACTACTTTACCTATTGCGAAAAATAACAGGGTGATTGTCCCGAGAGTTACACCGAGAAAAATAAGGAGCCCGAGCCAAATGCTCCCCGATTGCGGGGTTTTCCGAGTATAGCGATGATTTGTGATCGAAGATTTCAACTGGCAGAGCCCGTAGATTATGTCCGTTCCGGCACAACTATACCGAACCGGACAAGATAGTTCTAGGGACGGGAGATAGATAGCGAAACGCGACGCTAATGTCCTCGACGTTCCAAAATCTTTCGGCACTCAGTAGCGATCACCTGCGAGATATTCTTGGACTTACCAAACCGCCTGAGATCCTTGTCCTGAAGATAATTGATTAAGCGAAGCGATGCACCAACGGGAACCTTGGGATTTCCCACGAGAGCAACCTTGAGTGCGTAACTCCTCATCCAGCTACGATTCTCAGCGATTTCGCGAAAGATACTTGCATCGAGGTTCGTATTATTCGCGAACTCGAGAATTTCATCATCGGTGACTCGCCCGTTCTGGAGCACAAAGAGCGGAATTTGGCGGTTTGTATCACGGATGAGCAGTGCGCGCGCAAGTCGATTGCCGAAGAGCGCGAGCTTAATTTTCTGGGGAACCGATAACTCTTTAATCAGCGCGGCAATATTCTCATTAGGTAGGCCCCCCTCCTCTTGTAAGAGCTCACTGGGAACAGTCCACTGGTCATTGCCATTTTTTACCGCCTGAAGTCCCTGCCGCTCCTCATCGGTCGAAAGTTCTCCCTTGATCGTTTCAAACAAACCCTCGAGTTTCGAATCGGCCATTGCAGCTCACGCATTCATTTCAGCGATCAGTCGTAGCCCGGTGAGTGTCAGGTCAGGGCTTACTTGCTCGATACATTTTGATTCTTCAGCAACGAGCTGAGCGAGTCCACCAGTTGCGATGACCTTGAGGTCTGAGCCAACCTCTCGGCGTAACCGTTCGATGATTCCGTCGACCAACCCGACATAGCCAAAAATAATCCCAGCAAGCATCGATTCGACGGTATTCTTGCCTATTGTAGCGGTCGGTCGCTTCAGTTCAATATTAGGGAGCAGCGCGGCGCGGTCGAAGAGCGCTTGGGCGGAGATCAGTAATCCCGGAGCGATGAGCCCGCCTTCGTAACTCCCTTGTTTGCTCACCACATCAAAGGTGGTAGCCGTGCCAAAATCAACTACGACGGCCGGTGTTCCGTAGAGCGCCTTCGCTGCGATAGCATTCACAATGCGGTCAGGTCCAACACTTCGCGGATCATCAACCGCAATTACCATCCCGGTTTTCACTCCAGGGCCCACAATAAGTGGTTCAACCGAGAAATACTTTTGCGATAACTTCGTAAATACTCGAGTGAGCGCGGGGACCACACAACTGAGGGCAACCCGCTTCACATCGGTAGAAGCACAATGGGAAACCTGGAGCAGTGACAAAATTTGGAGGGCAAACTCATCAACGGTCCGATTGATATCGCTCTGCAACCGAAAATGAGCGAGCAAGTCTTTGCCACGAAAGAGTCCGAATACCGCATGGGTGTTCCCAACATCAATCGTGAGTAGTATCAAGTAATTTCACCTCTCCGGACTGGATCACTGAAAGTCGACCATCCTCCAGAGAAGCGACGATAAGCCGCCCTTCACTATCGACGTCAGTAACCCGAAACCGGGATATTACACCATCTTGGGTCGCTTCTACTAGTCGTCCGCTCATTATTGAGTAGCGCTTCCACTCCTCATGAAAACTCGAAAAGCCGTGCGCAAAATAATGGGAGAGCACCTCAAAGTAGTGGCTTGCGAGCTCAGCGACGACTGCTGCGTAATCAAGCCGCCTCCCGATTACCTGCTCCAACGAGGTTGCACGTAGTGCGCTTGGGAAGTCAGTATGGTAAAGGTTCAGTCCAATTCCAGTACACATTCCAGTGAGTTTGTCGCCGGCGGACATTACTTCGACGAGAATTCCAGCTACTTTGCGTAACTCACCCGACACTCCTTCTCTTACCAGCACATCGTTCGGCCACTTCAGTCTCACGTCAAGCTGTAAGCGAGTAAGCATTCGGGCAAGTGAAATACCAACCGCAAGTGAGTAACCGCTCATCGAGAGTGAATGAACCGGTGGCCGAAAACCGAAGGTGAGATAAATTCCACAAGCCTCCGGCGAGTACCATTCCCGTCCTTCCCGACCCCGACCCTGGCGTTGTGTTTCACTGAGCACGAGGACTGCATTCGGTGCAGAGTTGAGACGCTCATCATAAATGGAACGTAACTCATGCCCAACTGAGGCAGAGCTCCCACTATTGAGGAACCACTTCGCCACGTCCATTGTTGAAGTAGTTTCATTTAAGTAGCAGAGGGCAAAATTTGACGGCGAAAACCCCGGGAGCGCGTCAGGAAAGGTTTGTAGCGAAGCGCTCTCTCGCTTACCTTTTAATGCCCGAACGAGCCTTGAAACCTTGGCCGAATCAGCCCAGACCAAATGCTCACTATCGATTTTTCCATTCAATGAATTCTCGCCCTCCTCTTCTCTCTTCACATGGAATCAACAGTACGGGAGAGCTTATCTCCCTGCCAAACTTTTAGCTGATAGTCATACTGTGCGATACGGTTCTTCCATCCATGAAAGCCAATGGTCTCGTCGGGCTTTGCAGCACTCAGATGCCGTGTTTGACATTCGGCATTGTGACGCCCGCACGAAAGAATGGCTTCACGGGTCAAAAGAACATGGAGGTATGCAATCGCAGCACTCTCAATGCTCACTGAACCTCGATAGAGCTGGGCGTCGTTGAGGCGTTTTATAAATTCATCGCGAATTGGTGGGAAGCCAAATGTTACTGTTTGTTCGAGCGCCACATTCCCCGCGGTCTCGCGCACCATCTCCGTGAGGAGAGACTCTGGCATCCCAGCAGGAAGGATAACCTGCGCTTCTGCTGCAAGCCGAAATCGATTCACGTAATCAGCCTCGTAGCCGGTTTGAAAGGCAACCTGGATTCGGTCTCGTTTTAGCCGCGTCATGATAGATCGGAGATCGTCCGAAGTATTGTAGTGAAACTCCTGTTGCGTGGGGATAGCTTGCTTCGTTCCAGTAAGACAGAGTTCACCGAATTCGGTGTTCACTTTCAAATGTGCAACACGTTCAATTCCGTTATGCTTCCACCAGTTTGCAACTCGACGGCAACCATCCTCATAGTCTAGGAAATTTTTGAAGGCGAACTCATTCGTCGCAAGGATTGATGTTACTGGTGCTTGATAGAGGAAGAGCTTCTTTGCTCGAGCTATGATCGGCGAGGCTGCAACACATGCAGGCGTCAGATCGCAGAGCACCGCCTCAACCTGATTAATATTTAATAACTTCTGGGCTCCGGTAACACCCGAGCGTGGATCGGTTTGATGGTCCTCATAGAAAATCTCAACCGGTGCATCAGTCCCGGAGAACTCGCGCACCGCTAACATGGCGCCGGCTTGAGATTGCCGCCCAAGGAATGCACCCTTGCCGGTCAAGTCAAGAAGGTAACCCAACTTGATTGGCTTAGCGTCACCAGGAGAGACTTCGGCCACACTGGGAGTAGCGATCCAAAAGAACGCCGCAATCACGATGAGACAACAGTAACGCATCACAATTCTCCGACGCGACTTATATAAGCGTACAGCGAGTTCGTTGGTCACATGCCCGTAGCGTATCGCTCATTACTAGCATACAGCCCTCGGCGTGTAAGTATCACTAAACCAATTGCAAGCGGTATCGCTCCTCCAACCTGCCACGGGGTCGGCACCTCGTCCAAGAGGAGCCAGGAGAAACACATCGTAAAGAACGGCGTAATAGCTGAAAGCGAGGTTGCCTTCGAGAGCGAGAGGCGATGAATTCCCTCGATCCACAGCAATTTCGAAAATCCCAAAAGCACCACACCATTTACAACGAGAAACGGAAGACTTCGTGTGAGCGTTTCGGCATTCATGTCCGCTGGAGCCAGGTATAAACCGATGGCAAGGAGAGATACTCCACTAACGATACTCCGAACAAACATCAGCGTGCTTGAACTGACTATCATGCGTGCTCGTTGCGCAAAGATATTACCCATTGGAGCTACAATATTCGCCCCAATGAGGAAGAGGTCGCCGGGCTGTACATCGAATCTCCCCGGGAAGAGAACGATCAGCGCACCACACACCATGACTAATGCGCCAATGAAGCTCCTCCCTGACATTCGCTCCGCTCCGAGGAGTCTCAACACGACAATCGTAAACAATGACTCGGTGAGAAGAATAATGCTCACGTTGTTTGCTGAAGTTTGCGCGGCGCCCAAGAATACCAACCCATAGTAGATAACGCCGATGAACAGCGTGGCAAAAGCAATAGGTTTCCAGGCATCCCGGCGCAGTAGCTCATGCCATCGCCGTTGCCCGCTTATCACGCCGCCAAAAAAGACTGACGCAAGAAGCGTACTCAGCCCAGCCGAAACCATCGGACTCATATCTGTAAACGAGAGAATTGTAACCACGGGGAAAAGCCCCCAGAACACGGCTTGCGTAAGGATGAATGCCTCGCCTTCGGTTTCTCGAGTCATTGGGAAACAATCCTCAGCTTCGTGAGGACGAAACCTTTTCCAAACGAAGCGAGAGGTCGATCGCTTTCACTGAGTGGGTGAGCATCCCCACAGCCACGGCATCAATTCCCGTCTTTGCGTATTCAGTGATGGTTGCTTCGGTGATTCCGCCTGACGCTTCGATGAAGAGGGATTCGCATCGGGGAGTACTACGAACCTCAGCGACACAACTCGTAACCTCTTCGACGGACATATTATCAAGGAGCACTGAATCAGGGGACGCTGAGAGCGCTTCGCGGAGCTCAGTAATATTTCTCACCTCAACTTGAACCGGGAGTGCTCCTTGCGCTCGTGCTCGACGAATCGCTTCAATAATGCTCTCGCCACTCGCGTCGATGTGATTACTTTTAATTAATATTGCATCGAACAACCCAAATCGATGATTCACACCACCACCCGTTTTCACTGCATATTTTTCAAACGAACGCCAACCTGGGGTTGTCTTTCGTGTATCTCGAATTTGAACCTTTGTTTTTTGCACTTGACTCACAAACTTCCGCGTAGAGGTAGCAATCCCCGAGAGACGTTGGAGAAAATTGAGTGCCACCCGTTCGGCAGAAAAGATCGAAACGAGCGAACCGGACACTCTTGCAACGATGGTTTGAGCTGCCACAGACTCTCCTTCCTGCACCTGGGGTTCAAACATGACCGCTTGATCAACCTCAAGAAATACCTGTTTGCAAATCGGAAGCCCGCAAATAACCGCCGCCTCCTTCGCGACAATCACCGTACGTCCTTGGAGGGTGGGGCTAAGGATCGCCTCGCTTGTGCAATCTCCCGGGCCAATGTCTTCGCCAAGTGCAAGGTGGATAAGAGACTTTGCTGCAGCTTGTTCGGTCGATCGCTCAAAGCGCTTCATTGCTTAGCCAAGCTCCTTGAGCGACGTGCGAAGTACCTCTGCTCGGTCAGTGAACTCGCGGAGTTTCCCCTGCTCCTTTTCAATGACCTCTTTTGGCGCACGTTCAATGAACGACGGATTCTCGAGCTTTCCACGCACACGAGTGAGCTCGGTCTCAACTTCACGGAGCTGTTTCTCGAGTCGTTCACGATGGGCACGCTCGTCGAGTGCACCGCCAAGTGAAACGATCACCTTGATTCCGGAAACAACGGTAGTAACCGATTGCGCGGGAGCCACGCGTTCAGCAATTTTGCTGAGCGACGAAATTCGAGCCAAGCCAGTGATAACATCGGCATGAGCAAGTACCAATTTACACTCTCGCGGATCGCCCTCAATGAATACCTCCACCATTCTCTCTGGCGGAACACCCTTTTCTGCGCGGATCGTTCGGACTGCAACGATAGTTTCCTGTAGGAGCGCAACCTCGGATTCAGCTTCGACGTCGGGCACAATTGCACCAGAGAACTCACGCGCCGTCGGGAAGGTTTCACGAACGAGCGGCCCGCGAGTTTTTCCGTTCCACAGCGGTAATGCGCCCCAGAGTTCTTCCGTGACAAAAGGAATGACCGGGTGGAGCAACCGAAGCGAGACATCGACACAGAGCACCAAGGTACGTTTTATCTCGCCTTGTTCAGCAGCTGTCGCATTTTTTAATTTTAATTTCGCAAATTCTAAATACCAGGCACAGAACTCATCCCAGAAGAACCGATAATTCGCAGCACAGAGTCCACTGAAATCGTAACTCGTATAGCTCTCCTCATTCTCGGAAATCACATGGGCGAGTCTCGAGCGAATCCAGCGGGAGAATATGTCGCTGCCAAAATCAGCTTTACTCTGAACGGAAAGTTCTCGAGATTCGTTACCTTCACCAAGGGAAAGGCCAGTGAATCGAACTGCGTTCCAAATCTTATTGATAAAATTTCGATACCCCTCAATTCTCGTGAGCGAGAGATTGACGTCTCGACCCTGGACGCTCAATATCGTTAGGGTAAAGCGCAAAGCGTCGGCACCGTACGCATCAATGATCTCTAGTGGATCGACTACGTTCCCCTTCGTCTTTGACATCTTCTGCCCATGCTCGTCTCGGACCATCGCGTGAAGGTAGACATGACAGAATGGAACCTGCTTGGTAAGTTTCAGTCCCATCATCATCATTCGGGCTACCCAGAAGAAGAGGATGTCAAAACCAGTGACGAGTACTGACGTGGGATAGAAGCGTTTGAGGAGTGGCGTTTCTTCTGGCCAACCCATCGTCGAGAATGGCCAGAGAGCAGAACTAAACCAAGTATCGAGCACATCTTCGTCTTGCCGAAGAGCTCCCGACTGACACTTCGGGCAGTGCTTCGGCGGCGTAACCTGGGCAATTATCTCGCCGCACGAGCAGTACCAAACTGGAATCTGATGGCCCCACCAAAGTTGCCGTGAGATACACCAGTCCCTGATACTCCCGAGCCATTGGAGGTAGGTGCCCGCCCAAGACGCAGGAACTATCTCGGTTGCACCGTCAGTAACCGCACGAGCCGCATTTTCTGCCATCTCCTTCATCCGCATGAACCACTGTGTCGAGACAAGTGGTTCGGTTACTGAATGACAGCGGTAGCACCGGCCAGTTTTTAAGAGATGTGGACTCTTCGAGAGGAGCACACCAGTCGCTTCGAAATCCGCGACGATTTTTTTCCTGCACTCGAACCGATCGAGCCCTGCATACGGACCAGCATTCGCAGCCATCTTCCCATCAGAACCAATCACCGTAATGATCGGCAGTTGGTGCCTCCGTCCCGCTTCAAAATCATTCGGGTCATGCCCCGGCGTTATTTTTACGGCTCCGCTTCCAAATTCAGGATCGACAAAGCTATCGGCGATAATCGGAACAATTCTGTCAGTCACTGGGAGACGCACCTTGTGGCCGACTATCGTTCGATACCGCTCATCTTCCGGATGAACCGCAACAGCCGTATCGCCAAGCATTGTTTCCGGTCGGGTGGTATCAACGATGATCGCATCAGGACCACCCTTGGGCGGGTCGACGAGTGGATAGCGAAGACGGTAGAGCACTCCGGATTCGGGCTCATCGGGGTATTCCACTTCGAGATCTGCAAGGGCGCTCTCGCACCGCGGGCACCAATTGATCATGTAGTCCCCGCGATAGATCAGCCCCTCATGGAAGAGACGAACAAATACCTCTCGCACTGCGTGGGAGAGTCCCTCATCCATCGTGAATCTTTCACGTTGCCAATCACAGGAGCAGCCAAGGCGGCGAAGTTGGCTTGAGATCTGCCCTCCAGATTGCTCTTTCCACTTCCAGACCCTTTCGATAAATTTCTCACGGCCGAGATCGTGTTTGGTGAGCTTCTGCTCGCGTAACTGGCGTTCAACGACATTTTGGGTCGCAATCCCTGCATGGTCGGTGCCTGGCATCCACAGCACCTCGTGGCCTTTCATGCGCATGTAGCGGCAGAGCACGTCCTGAAGTGTATTATTGAGTGCATGGCCAACGTGTAATGAACCGGTGACATTCGGTGGCGGAATAACAATCGAAAACGGTGGCCGGGGCGAGGTTTCGTCACAATGGAAGAGATCTGAACGCGTCCAGGAGTCCGCCCACTTGGGTTCTAACTGGGCTGGATTATAAACTTTATCGAGCATCTGCTTTTTCTCAGTATCCCTTCACGAAGGCTACGAACGCAAAGATACCTGTTACTTCCAACGCTACATTTGACACAGAGCACCAGAGCAGCGGAGCAACAGAGGGGGGAAATCTAATTTCTCTGATGCTCTGGTGCTCCGTTGCTCTGTTACTTAAAGTTTCTGGCCTGGGTCCCATGAAGGGCTATTCCCCCTCATCCCTCGTGGGCCATGTCCTCATTCAATAATTCCGGGACTCATACTATAGAATATTAAAACTGACGACGCTACGCTTAAATCTCTCATCAAAGAAAGTGTGGCAGCAACATCTAGCGCTCCTGGCAATGGTACTCAGGGTGGAACAATCGACCCGGCGGAATTCGCCGCTCTCGACGCCCTCCAATTAGCCGTTCTCGTCCTCGACCATTCATTTCGCCCAGTATTCCTGAGCGGGAGAGCAGCGCAACTCCTTGGAATTGTCGGGCGCTCGACCCTGGACCCACACCGGAATATTCTTGCCCCGCTTATCACGCTCGCCGAACGCTCACCAAAAGGGACACCCAAACACCTCCCGAATTCCGTGCGCGCCCTTGATGAGCTCACGCTCAGCACCACAGATCATCGCACGGTACATTCGCTCGCTTATGTCACCTCAACCCAACGACAAGCGCTCCCTGTCTATTTTGTTACCTTTCATGACCTGAGCAATCTCCAGCCATTTTTCATGACCATTGAAAAGACCCGGCGAGCTCGATCACTGCTCGTTCTCTCCGCCTGCTCGCTGGGACGACCGTTTGTGCTCGCCGATCTCGTTGGGAAGTTTGCGGCTGATAGTGTGTTAAAACCATTCCCGGAGCTAGAAACCTCCTCCCCACTCACGCGTGAGAATACTACTGACCTTCTCCCTGCGCTTACGACGGTTATTGACATTGTCGATCAACTCATCCCGTCATCAACGAATCTCACTCTTGAGGCGAAAACCTCCGCGCTCGTCCAAGCAAATGACATCCAGTTTCGCCGGCTCCTCTGTCATCTGCTGCTCGAAACTGCTGATTTTGTTGGCCCGCTTGGCACAATCCGGGTCCGCAGCATAGTCGGCCCCAAGGACAGTCGTACCCTAAGTTCTGCTCATGAGGACGACCGGTTTATTGAACTTGTTGTTTTCGGCAACCGCCCGAAAGATCTGAATAATGACCGCGATATTGTCGAGTTCTATCTCAGTCGGAAGTGCTTCGGGTCACAATATCGGGTGACGGTGCTCGAGGATGAGCCAACGATTCGCCAACTCGCAAACGGCGAAGAAACGGTGCGGCATCTCAAGACATCGACCGGGGACAAGGTTGACGTAGCCGACAACGCCTCAGTCGCACCAGAGACGTTCTCTGAAGATCTCACCCTTGCGTCAGCAATCGCAAAACAGTTTGGCTTCGAACTCCAGGTGAGACGACCGGAAGAAGGCTCTCTCGTTATCTATCTCCAGTGCCGCCTAGGTGGGTTCTAGCCTGGCATGCCGGGATATAAGAGGCCTACCATAGCCCCTGTCCCTGCCTCTGCCATTGCCGCTGCCTTCGTCATCGTCGTCGTCATAGCCTCTGCCGCTGCCATTGTCATTGTCTTTTGGGCTGAGGCAGTGGCAAAGGCAGCGGCAGGGGCAGAGGCAACGATTAAGGCGATGACAAAAGCGAAGGGTAAGGAGCACGAAGCAGGCTTCAGCCTAGTTCGGCTTCAGCATCAAGTAGATGAAGAACACCACAAAGGAGAGCATCACGACAAAGGTCAGCACGCCGATCATTATCAGCATCTGTTCACTGTACCTGCCCTTCCCCCGCACTTCGCCGTCGTTCTGAATCATACTGAAGAAACGCTGAGAAGGACTCATTTCAAAGCCGGCGCGATCGGCAAATGTTCCTCGGTCCATATCGAGGGTTCCTTCAATGGGAACGCCTTCGCTCGTGCTACTGAAAACAAATCTCCGTCCGCTCGTAGCCCGTCGTTTGGCTGCCTCGGATTCCCAACCGTTATCCGGAGTCGCACGACGAAGATGTTCCGGCAGGTGGGGTCGTTCGTAAGCCTGGGCCTCACTATTGATCGTCCCGGCCAGGCTCTCGAATTGCCGACTACTCCTCTCGCCATGTCGTACCTGCGGAGCAGGATCGCTCACGACGATACGGTAGGCACCAAATGAGATCTCATCACGGTCATTGAGCACGGTCGTGCCAACCGCGGCTAATCCATTTACGACAAAGGGCTTCACCGTACGTCCAGTGGTAAGCTCGATTCGTCCGTCTTTTTTAACGACCACGGCTTCCTGAACGTCGGGTGTGCGCGGGTCAATGACGAGATTTGAACCTGGTCCGCCGATCGTGAATCGTGCACCCGAGCTGGTGAGCGCGAACTCTTGCTCGAATTTTTCGGCGAAGAATACAAGCAGCGAACTTTCGCTAAAAGTTTCGGCTGATGCTGGTAGCTCTACGACTCGTATCAGAAAATCGGCAAGTTTCACGACATCGCCATTTCTGAGCAATCTGAATTGTCCGGAGAGAACCTGCACCCCATTCAACCAGGAACCATTGGTGCTTGCGAAATCGCGGAAGATCCACTGCGAACCCGCGAGGCTAATCGAAGCGTGCTTTCTGGAAATCGCTGCACTATCGATCACAATATTATTTTCTGGCTCTCGGCCGAAGGTGAGTGCGCCCGCCGTGATCTGCGTGATCTCGGATGGCGGTTTTGTCCCGAGTGACTCGAGCTTAAGAATTGAGTTCATTGGCTGCGTGCGGCCGCTAGGTAATACAATTTCTCCATGCATGTATTCGATGCTTGTTCGCGAAGAACCGACGCTACCTTGCGGTATTTCCGCTGCTAAAGGCCGGAATTTATTGCCGCTTTGCTTTCGCGCTATTAAGTAATGAAGCGACGCGCTGGTAGAGCTCCATTGGTATCTCCTCTTCCCATGCGAGCTCGGCGAGTGCCGAGGCCAGATCTTCATCGCTTGCGACAGGAATGCCAAAACGACGTGCGACGTTCCTAATTAAACGAGCCATTTCATGGCTCCCCGAGGCTGATACAATTGGGGCGTCCATCGCTTGCGCCTCATAGGACAGCGCAATCGCAAGCTCATGTCCCAAGTGTCGAGACTTCTTCTCTGCCATGTTCATTTCCCTCGACGTTGCGAGCTCTCCCGATTCGATTTTGTTCGTAAACGTTCGGCGAGAGTTTGTTGCTCCTCTCCATTTTCCGTTGAGAGGACCCGTAAGTGCCGCTCCTTCCGCATCCCTCCGCCATGAATTTCCTCCGGTGCGCGTTCAGGCTGCGCTTTCGATTTGCGAGTACGAGATACAGCGACACCCGGCATTGACTCAACAGTAATTCGGGATCGGATCGGCGCGCCATGTGCTGAGTGCTCTTCGACAAAGACGGGAATATAAATGGTAAATAAGGCACCGTGCCCTGGGCGACTGTCAACCACCAGTCGTCCGCCGTTCCTCCGTGCAAGCGCATACGCTGCAGCAAGGCCGAGACCAGAGCCCGACATTCCAAGACCTGAAGCAGGGTCGACATTCTTCGTTGTAAAAAATGGTTCGAAGCACCGTCGCTTCGTTTCCTCATCCATTCCAATCCCAGAGTCGCGGATTCCGATGAGCACATATTCGCCGAAGGGCACCTCATAGTGGGGACTATTCTCGTCAACGACGGTATGTTTCGTGGTGATCTCGACCGTTCCGCCGTTCGACATTGCCTCTTTCGCATTTACGACGATCGCCAAAATCACCTGGAGAAGCTGAGAGCGATCGACGTAAGCGCGAGGGAGTGCATCCGAGAGATCGAGAATCAGACGGTGAGACTGTCCAAGCGACCGACGGAGAACTTGTATGTTCTGCTCGATCAGTTGTCGCACATCGCAAGCATCACGGAGCGGCTCCTCAAGATGTGCAAAACTGAGTAGCTTTTTCACTAAGTCGGCACCCTTTGCAGCTGCCTCAGTAATCAGGCGCGATGCCCGTTCGACCTTCTCTGGCGAAGAGCTTTGCATCTCAAGAAGAGACGCCTGGCCAAGAATTGCCTGGAGGAGGTTGTTGAAATTATGCGCTATCCCAGCAGCGAGCAACCCAGCAGTTCGCATCTTCTCGCTCTCACCTATTCGCTCTTCCAGGCGTTTGGTGAGCACAACGGTGCCAATCTCGTTTGCGAGACTCGAGAGGAGGGTGATTGCTTCCTCATCGAGCACCATTTCCGTTGAACTTGGTTGCACCGCGAGAACTCCGAGCACTTGACCCCCAGCAATGACAGGAACAAGCGCAACGGCATGAATACCGAGCCGAGAAAAAACCCGCCGAATGCCGAATTCACGGAGCACTTCGTTCGCATTATCGATCACCACAGGCTGCCGTCCACCAACAACACGGGCGAGAGGATGTTCGCGGCCAACAATTTCCACGTTCACCTCAACGAGCCGTCGCTTCCATCCGGGACCATAGGCTGCCTGGCCAACGATTCGACTTCCAGTTTCGTTCAATAAACCAAGCCAGAGCCGTTTCAGACCTAACTCGTCGCGGATAATAGCGAATGCTTGAGCGAACACGTCCTCCAACGGCATGTTTCGCGTCAGCTCATGGCTCATGCGATAGAGCGCGGCGAGATTATTCGTCTGCCTACGGTAGGCGGTAAAAAGATTCGCTTGACGCGCCGCCAAACCAATCTGATTTGCCGCAGCACTAACGAGCATGACGTCGCCCCCATCGAAACTCGAGAGTGTCGCGCTAAATAGACCAAGAGTTCCAAGTGATTCTTCTTCAACAGATACGGGGACGAGTACAGCGGAGAGCATCCCATGCGTTTCCGCGAGTGCACGACCAGCTCGCGGGTCATTGCGAATGTCTGAGACAACCACGGCTTGTCCAGTTCGTGCAACATACTCGGCGAGATTTTGTAACCCAGATCCCCGAACTGCCTGATCGGGAAAGTCTCGAGGGAAACCACAATGTGCAGTCAGCCCAAGCTTGCGTTCCTCATCCGGCTCGAGCAAATAGCAGACACCCGCATCTGCGCCGGTAGCATCACAGAGTGCAGCCAAGCCTCGTGCAGCGATATTCGGCGGATCAAGGAAACCTCGAATCGCAGAGGACACGGTGTAGAGCGCACGGATCTTTCGACTTTGAATCTCAAGCGCTTCTTGAGCCTCGCGACGTCCCGTAATGTCCACTCCGAAACCGTCCCATCCTTCGAGATCTCCACGGTTCCCTCGTACGGGAACAAGCCGGATGAGCAACCACCGACTGGAGCCAGTGACCCGGTTGACGATCCGCACCTCCTCGTCGAAATTTCCCCCTTCACGTTCTACCTCGCGAAGTTTGGAGACGACACGATTCCGGTCAAGGTCATGGATTAAATCAAACCAATACACAGGACCGGTAGCAACAAAGTCCTCGGGACTCGTGCCAAAGAAATCGAGAGCCCGGCGGCTAATGAATGAAATCGCGTGTTTCGCGTCAGCATGGAAGATAATCGCATCGGAGTGCTCGACAAGTCGGCGATAACGTCGTTCCGATCGACGGAGCTGCTCCTCTGCCTCGTGCTTTGCGCTGATATCAAGCGCGACACTAAGCACCCCCGTTACTTTCCCTCGGCTATTACGCGTCGGAGCGAGGCGGTCGATCACCCAGCTCAGTTGTTTGTTCATCCCGTGTCGAACACGATATTCAATAAGCGCCGATTCCTTCCCTTCGCCGAGGAATGCTTCCCGATAGTCCTTAAGCACAGCGGATTGATCTTCTGGTACGACCGTGGCTTGAATCACTGCATCGAAGTATTCGCCAATGACATCACTTCCCTGGAGGCCACTCATCTCCTCAAACTTTCGATTCACCGATAAAACTTGGCCTTCGCTGCTGAACTGAACGACCATCGCTTCTGTGAGTTCATTCCATGGCGCTGGCTGGCCCTCTCCCTCAGTTCGGTTTTCTTGACGAACAACCGAGTACCTTGCTGCAGCGAGAAGATGGGACAAGCTCTCGAGCATTCGCACTTCTTCGTTGTACCAAGCTTGTTTTCTTCCCCCAGGTTGTGACCGTTCTATTTGTTGGAGGATGATCGTTACCTGAGGCTCGTCCTGGAAGTAGCCCGTAACAGCGAGCAGTGAGCTGACGCCAAGAGCGACCATTGATGGGCGAATCGGGTCAAGTATCGGTGAGAACGTAACATCGTCGAAACGTTGCGTTACTCTGCTGTCACGCGAGAGTTGGTCAAGAAAATAAGCGAGCTTCACCGAAGCAGGATCAAGTGCAGGATCGGGAGGGAGCAAACTCCATTCGACAGGGGATGAGCTCAAACCGTTTCTGACTGAAGCGATCACCACGGTTCGGTCCACGGAGAAGAGCTCGCCGAGTTGTTCGGACGCAGCGACGAGTAACTCTCGCTCATTTTCAGCGCGAAAGAGCGCCTCAACAAATGAGTGAACGAACTTATTCCTGCCCGCGAGCATTATTCCCACTTACAACTACTACTTTGGCTCGCCGTACACCTTCGACTATCCCACGAAGCGTGAGCTCTTGATGTAACTGCTTTCGCATCGCGCGGGTCTCCGGACTTCCCTCGTTCTCGCGATACTCTCGTCTAAACTCCTCTACATCCATCGATAATCGCTTCGTTCGTGCCCTCACCACAACAAAGTAGTCGACTATCGCGCCAACAAGTAACACCGCACCGCCGAGCGCTATAACTACGGCGGTTGCTACAAAACTCAATTCTCCAAGCTCTAAAACTGATACGAGGTCGTACCAAGCAACTTTTCGCGCCAAACAGAGGCCACAGACGAGAAGCACCACTACCAACGCGATGAGGTAGAGGACCATCTTCCCAATCTGAAACACTAACGCGACCGGGAGCCCTGCTCCGGTGCGTTCCGAATCCAGCCCTAGCATGCGTCGAAATCCTGCGACCGGGTCAAGCCGCTCGAAACGAAACACGAGCGGCTTCAATGAGAACGTAAACCCAGCTTGGAGGAATTCGACAAGCAGAACCGAACAGAGAACAACCCCGAGGACCGGCGCGGTAACTGCAAGAAGTGCCTTTACCCCGTCAAAGGTCAATAATAGCATGTAGTTGATACTATAGTCTCTACTTCCGGCAAATGCTCGTTCCGTGAAACGCACAAGCTCTGGAAACGGCGAGAGTGGAAGGTAAATAGCGAGGATTCCAGCAAGAAAAGCAACAGCGCCGGTGAGATCTCTACTTTTCGCAACATCACCGTCGGCGCGAGCACGACGTAGCTTCCGTGCACTCGGGGGGAGGCGTTTTTCCGTTGCCATAGGGAAGTCCTTCCAAGCTAACGTATCGGGACTACACGCTTTTTCCTTGAAACCACGTTTGCTGGAGGACCGCCGCGCGCTCAAAGAGGTCTCCGAGAAGACGTGGGGAATGAGCAAAAATTCCAACTGCGATAGCAACACCCGCAAGAAGCTTTACGACGTTGAGTTCAGTTGAAACTTGTACGCGTTGCAGCGCACGGCTGTAGGCGAGTAGACCAAACTCGACGAGCAATACGAGCACAATTAACGGCGCGACAGAAAGAATCACGAGTTCAAATATTTCACCAGCAAAATGGAAGACTCTCTCCCAAGAGAGATTGAGCAACGCACTAAACTCCCACTTGCGATCCGACAATCGGCCACTGCTCGCGAATAGTCCACCAATAAGAACCTGGTACCCACCACCGAGAAAGAGGAGCATTGCGCTCAGGTACAAACCTACACCTTCAAAGAGGGACGTCCGAGGCTCCGCTCCTGGTGCCACCTGATCGGCGTACTGCGAACCCCGAATGACATCAGCAAGTCTTCCGATCATCGGCAATGTTTCCACTGCTAGCGCAAAGGGGAACCCGATCAAGCACCCGATAACTAGCTGCTGAAACGCAGCGAGGGCAAAGTTTCCAAGTCCACTGGTTTCAATGGTTGGACAATATTTCGGTAACCATGCTGCATAGACAAGCGAAGCTACACTCATGGCGAGGATCACGGTCCCCGTTTGACGGAGGTAGACCCGAATTGGTCGAATGATGATGAACGTTCCGTAGCACTTGAGGAATTCTAACAAGAATCCCGTGACATGGTTTGCAAGCGGTGTATCACACAACGGTTGCATAGTATGGTATGGCGTTTAACATTGCGGTGAAATACGTCACCACTTCACGAACCATCCAAGGTCCAAAGAGAACAAAAATTACGATCAGCACCACGAGTTTTGGCACAAAGGTGAGTGTATGATCCTGGATTTGCGTTGCCGCCTGGAGCACGGAGAGTATTAGGCCGACGAGTGAGCTCGCGAGCAACGGGATGCCGCTCACAACGAGAGCGAGAACAACGCCTTGCATGAGGAGCTCTTGTTCTAAAAATGCCGTGTTCACTGATATCCCATCACTAATCCGCGCGAGAGGAGAAACCATCCGTCACAGAGCACAAACAGCACGAGCTTAATCGGAAGTGAAATGGTTACGGGGCTTACCATCATCATCCCGAGCCCCATCAAGATGTTGGCGACAACGAGATCAATAATGAGAAACGGGATAAAGATACTAAACCCAATCGCGAACGCCTCATGGAGTTCACTGAGTACAAACGACGGGATGAGCGTAAAAAGCGTTTCCGTGGAGCCGAGCGCTCCTCGCTCCTGTTCGCTCTGTTGTTGCGATAATCCGGAAAAAAACATTCGCTCCCGTGGCCGGCTATGCTTCTCAAGAAAGCTCTGAAACGGAACCGCGGCTGCTTTCAATCCGTGAAAAAGCGTCTCGAGCTCAGATAATTTTTTGGCTCCGCTTTGCTTGCTTACACCTTGGCTTTGAACAGCGGAAACATCGCTCAGCGCGCGCTTTGAATTCTCGACTGCTTCCTTTGCGACTGGAGCCATTACCAATCCAGTAAGTGAAATTGAGAGAAGGGTCACGACCGCCCCGGAGGGTACCTGCTGAGCTCCCAGTGCGTTACGGAGTATGCCAAAGACAACGCTTAACTTAATGAAGCAGGTAACGGAGAGTACAATAAACGGGACAAGGGCAAGAGCAGCACAGAAAACAACTAGCATCAGCGGATGTGAGAGATTGATCAGCTGAAGCGAGCCACTCACGTCTATCCCCCACCCTGGACTTTTTTTAATTCGAGTTGCGAAGCACTGAATTCAGAAGAATGTGGTACGCGCTCACTGTCATACACCGTAATCGTCGTCACGCCATGTTTCCCAATCGCGAGCAAGATCTCCCCGCTCCCTTCTCGGCTCACGAGCACAAGCTGGGTTTCGCGATCGAGGGCAAGGCGCTCCACCACTCGGAGTGTTCGGCTGCCACGCTTCACAACACTCTCATCACCCCGTGCGGCAAGTATCCTCGGAGCGAGCCATCGGAGCACCACGATTGCAAGAGCACAAACAAAAACAAGCGCCACAAGTGTCTTTCCAAGTTGCGAAATAGTTAAGAGGTCCATGGCAAATCTCCGCTACAAGCCTGATGAGCATTCGTTCTTCGGTCTCGTTCAATTGCGCGATTATACGCAAGTCGCTCATCAACTTCCAGCGATTCGAGGGCCTCACGCCCAGCTCTCCGCCATTTGCTCACGCGTTTTAAGTTCTCACGGAGTAGCTCAGCTCGGCGCTCAACTACTGTCAATTGAGAAGCGAGCTCGTGCCGCTCGACAAGCAATGAGTTCTTGAATTCAACGAGCTTGCTCAAAGTTCGACACTGGTACGCATGCATCAGTGAACAGCTCTGCGAGAATGAGGCGGCGTGTGTGAGCGAATGAGCGGGAACGAGACTGCTTACCAGCCCCGATGATCGCGCGGCGAGTTGTTCTACTGCCGTTTCCAGCGTTGCTAATTCTTGCTTCACGGCATTCGATTGCTGATCGAGCGTGAGAAATTCGTTTTGTAAATCGTGAAGTTTACTGAGCACACGACGGCGGAGTGCTGCATTCTTCCGCTCGAAGATCTGGCATGTCCGTTCACGATGCAATACTTCGTGACCTTTTGCCATCGCTTAAGAATTCCCCATTTGCTGGAGGCTCCGTAACGTTGCGCTTGCCGTTTCACCGGCTTTGGTAACAAGTTGCGTTTCGATGCTCAACCGATTCACTAACAGTTGGATTTCGAGGTATGGACGGTATTCTGAGGAGACTTTCGTGAGCAGACGATCTGACGAACGCTCGAAAGTATTCCAATCACGAGTAAATTTTTCGACTGCCCCGATAAACGAAGATTGCATCGGGGGTTGCACCTCCATCACACTTGGGCGAACCCGACTTGAATCAACCTCGGCTGCAGGAGCGCTCGCTTGCTTGATCAGCTTCGCAAACTGAGACTCAGAGCTTCGTCCGGCACGCTCAGTACTCGCCGTACCAACGTTTGTGGTTGTCCCTCGTGAGAGAGCTTGTGAGAATGGAGTTTTTTCTAGAGCCAGCATTTGGCACCTCGCATGAAATTTTCCCCTCGTCGGTGTAATCGCCCGTCTTAGGAATAAGTTTCCGAGAAAAATTTAGGGTAGTTCCGCGTGGCGTTTCCCAAAACAAAGTGGTAGTTTAGGCAGGAATGCTTAACCCGCTACAACCTCCTGAACTTCTTCAGATTAGCCGCGAGCTAGCAAATTCAGCACTTGATATTTCAGCCGTTCGGTTTAGCCCCGGAAAGCCGTTCCTCTGGGCTTCCGGCTACCGGATGCCAATCTATAGTGATACGCGACTGTTCCTCGGAAACGCCGCGCATCGAGCGCTGATCGCACGCGGATTCAAATTGTTGATTGAATCGCATGGGATACGTCCGGAAGTCATCGCTGGAACAGCAACTGCTGGTATCTCACCTGCAACGACACTTGCCGACGCACTCGGTATACCACTCTGCTACGTTCGGGATAAGCCGAAGGATCACGGTCTGATGAATCGAATTGAAGGAGTGATCCCGAAGGGGCGACGAGTTGTTCTTGTCGAAGATGTAATCTCGACTGGTGGTAGTTCACTCTCGGCGGTAGGCGCCCTTCGAGAAATCGGCGCGAGTGTCAATTGGTGTCTAGCGATTTTTAGCTATAACTTTCCGGAAGCAGTTGAGCAATTTAAAGGAATTCACTGCGGGCTTACCAGTGTCCTTACCTATGAAGTCCTCGTTCAAGCTGCAGCGGAGAAAAAGTATCTTTCGGCATCGGAGCAAGAGGAACTTGCCAGATGGCGTGCCGATCCTTTTCACTGGAAGAGCCCGAGCTAAGAGGCAACTTGTATCGTACGATTCGCCCGCTACTCTTCTCACTTGACCCCGAGACTGCCCACGATTTTGTCGCTGCAATAGGGCGGATTACTCCGGCAATCCCTTTTGCGATAAGGACACTTCAGGGCATTTATCAAGTGTCTGATCCCCTCCTCCACACCAACGTCTTTGGAATTCCGTTTCGAAATCCGGTCGGTGTCGCAGCCGGTTTTGACAAATACGGTTCGTTAGTTTCGCTCTTTGATGGTCTTGGTTTTGGTTTTCTTGAAGTTGGTGCAGTGACAAGTCGACCGAGCAAAGGGAATCCGAAACCTCGGCTCTTCCGCCTCGCCGACGATCAGGCGCTCATAAATCGAATGGGACTCAATAATCCAGGACCATGGGGCATCGCCGCACGCCTCGGGAGTCACCGTCGAAGAGATTTTCGAATTGGAATCAATATCGCGAAGACAAACGACCCGTCACTCACCGGGGAGAGCGCGCTCACGGATTTTGTCCACGCGGTCGAGCAAGCGCTCCGCCTCGGGGATTTCCTTGTATTGAACGTGAGCTGCCCGAATACGAAAGACGGGAAAACGTTTGAAGAACCGTCGGCCCTTCAGTCACTGCTTGAGCGGGTGAGCGAGGTTCGATCGAAGAGCGAAATAAAGGTGCCGGTGCTTGTAAAGTTTTCAGCAGATATTTCACTTCCTGATTTGGAAAACGCCGTTCGAATCAGCGATCAGGCTGGAGTTGATGGTTTCGTGCTGGTGAATACCTCGCTTTCGCGAAGCAACCTGAAAACTTCAGGAGCCGAACTAAGCCGAATAGGCGTCGGTGGCCTCAGTGGTCGACCGCTCCGTGAGCAAGCACTCGCACGGGTGGCACTTACTTATCAGTTAATAGGAAAGCGTAAGCCGATCATTGGGGTGGGCGGAATCGATTCAGCTGAGGTCGCCTACGATTTCATTAGATCGGGCGCTTCGCTTATTGAAATTTACACGGCGCTCGTGTACGAAGGACCGGGGATCGCAAAGCGAATCAATCAGGGACTACTGAATCTACTCAAACGAGACGGTTTTAAGCAACTTGCTGACGCAGTCGGTGTGGGGAGGAACTAGTGCAAGATCAACGTATCATTGTCGCCCTCGACGGCATCCCGCGAGGAGAGGCGACAAAACTCGCCGGCGAACTTGCTCCTCTCGTATGGGGCTTTAAGGTGAATGACTTGCTTATTGAGCACGGGTGTGCAGTCGTAAGTGAGTTGCGTAAATTCGGTCGTGTATTTGCTGACCCAAAATTATTTGACATCCCAAACACGGTGGCAAACGGTGTTTCCGCGCTCGAGCATGCTGGCGCTGATTTTATCACGATTCATGCGACGAGCGGTGAAGCGGTCATTCGGCAGGCCGTTCAATCGGTTCGTAACGCAAAAATCCTCGCTGTAACGGTCCTCACTTCGCTTTCTCCAGAGGAGACAAGGAATGTCTATAACCGGTCACATATCGAGACTGTTCTCTACTTAGCGAAACAAGCAGTCGCATTTGGCGTGCATGGAATTGTCTGCTCAGCAGAAGAGCTCCCCTATCTCGCATCGGAACCGAATCTCGGACGAGTTTCCAAGGTGGTTCCCGGTGTGCGGCCAAGCTGGTATCAGAGCGCGGATGACCAGAAGCGAATTGGCACGCCGAAAGCAATTGTTGAAGCTGGAGCAGCCTATCTCGTCATTGGCAGGCCAATTACTTCGGATCGAAATCCGAAGGCAGCAACAATTCGAATCATCGAAGAACTGCAGGCAACCAAATAGTTTTTTGTCGCCCGCAATTCCTCGCTACGAAATCCGGAGCAATCGCTTCCAGAGCGGGCCAGAGCTTCCTTCAGCGAAGGATCGTAACTGTTCGAGTTTTTCTCGATCGAGGAGCACCTGGGTAGAATGGGCTGGATTGAGCACGAGGCCAGCGAACTCAGACTTGGCAATCCGCCCGGCAACCTTTCTTGGTGAATTAGGCTCGAGTCTACATCCGGGGTTTGTAACTGCGAGTCCATCCATGGTCGAACGAGCATCGTCAGGTGTAAGAAAACCGATTGCGTACGTCTTCCCTTCAATTTCCATCGAGAGCGCATATCGAGCAGCATCCTGGACGACGTAAATGCTCGCCAGGTTTGAAATACGAGAGAGCAGTGCGAGGTCGGAGAGCTGCTCGAAGTCCGATGGCTGAAGATTAAATGCACCGTCCAGTCCGAAATCAAAATGAATTCGCGGATGACGGGTCTGAATGAGACGCTCCACGAATAAGGGCGTTGGGGTAATGATCGGCGAAAGCCCCCGCCGCTGATGCCGGGACTCTTCGCGAATCTTCTTACAACCAGAAAAGAACGCGCCTTCGGAGGTATAGACGAAAACCTCGCCACTCCCGGTTACGAGCTCAAAGCCGATCGCTCGCAGTAACTCATCGTTGGCATACGTGGCATAACTTCGGAGTTTCGATGAAAGGGTACCGAAACGCGCCTCATCGACCACGAACATTACTGTTCTCAGTCGGATGAGCTCAGTGAGCGCTCGTCTAGCTTGCATTCATTTCATCGAAGGAGAGTTGCTTCCCACGCCCCGCGCTTCTGTTCCGAATCGATATAGTATCGACCGCGAAGCTGCCGCTCACGCTTCGTTGCCGTAAGCTTCACTGCATGTTGCTCATTCTGGAGAATGAGTTCAACATATCCCCGAGCAAGCAGTTTCCCTTCAATTCGAAACTCTCCGTACCCATCAATCGCAGCCGAACCGCGGATTGTCTCTCCTGACTGCTCCAATCGGAGCGTCATTGGCCGTGACGCACGACTTCCACCATCCCCATCGATGACCAAGCTTCCCGAATACTGTTCAAGATTGACGCTCTCTTCCGGGAGTGAGGGTTCAAGCGGAATTGGCATTGACGATGGTGTTACCGAATCGGCAGAGAGGCCGGCATTAACAATTGGTGACCGAGCGCTCGGAAGCGAGGCAGAGGTGGTTGGTTGTCCTGTAGCAGGATTCTCCGGAATGCTCACCACTCGCACACCTGCCTGATCGTTCATCGTATCGCGAGCCGGAGTAGCGACGACCTTTGCTCGGTAAAACGAAAGACCTTGAGTTGCTGCCACTTCGCCTGAATGTGGCATATCGAGACGATAACTGCCGACCGCAATGTCGGCACGGGCAAGCGGGCTGAAGGTGCCGCCAATGACAACTTTCCCTTCACGACTCGCAAGCAACTTTGGCTCAAGTTTCCCCACTATCTTACTACTCCGAGGATCGAACAGGTTTATCGAGATCTTTTCTACAAGTTCTTTTCCTGAGTCCGGGCCTGCCCCACCCACACTCACCTCCCAGTGCGCACTTGAGAGCGAATCGAGCGGGAAAGTATTGGTCGGTGTTCGACTTTCACCTCGATGGAGCGTAATTTGAAACGAAAGTGGGTTTTCCTCTGGTGTCGGTTCCGCCTTCTGGGTTGTTTCAGTCGGCTCGCTCGCCGGGGCAAGAGACGGAGCTAATTCCGGTCGGAGAGTACCTTCGCTGCTTGCAACGACAAGAGCCTCGGCCGAAGGCTCGACGACAGGCTGGGTTGCTCGTTCAGTCGTTGTGTTCTCCACCGCGACCGTAGGCGAAACGGGGGACACATCGGAGTTTACCGATACATTGCCCATGTCATTGCTCGCTACTGCAATCGGTTGAGAATCAAGCGTTACACCAAGCAACTTCGCCCAGAATGATGAACTCGTCGCAGAATGCGAGCGTAACCAGCTCGAAACAGCTTCATTGGCGCCATTACTGACGCGGGGGAGTGCGAGTGCAACTGTAACAAGAAAGAGCAACACTACACCCGACGAAGTTGCAGTGAAGCGCCATCGGTGGTGCTGCTCCGTTCCAACCATTGCAGCAGTCGCAGCAGACTGCGAATCTCCACGCGAAGAGAACTCCCAACGGTCACCCTGTAATTGCGAATGGTCAAGCCCAAGCTCATAAGGAGTGTCCTCAGTAACCGCTTGCGGTTTAGTGGTAGTGGTCCCGCCATCGCCCGTTCGTTTCTGTGACGAGACTCGCACGGTTGAAGTGCCAAATCGGTAGCCAGTATCGTCGACCTGCGGCGCGTGCTCGAGGATCACCTCTGCAAACTCATATGCGGACTTAAATCGCTCGTTTTTATCCTTCCGCGCCGCTTTCTCTGTCATCGCCTCGTACCATCGAGGGATATTCTTTCCCAGTGCCGACAGCTTCGGGATCTCCTCATTTAAATGCTTGAAAGCGAGTGCAACTGCACTGTCAGCACGGAAAGGCTTTTCGCTTGCCGCAAGTTCGTAGGCAATAATTCCGAGGGCATAGATGTCGCAGCTTGCATCAGTCGATTCCCCACGAATCTGCTCCGGTGACATGTAGTCAGGTGTGCCAAGCTGTTGGCCACTCTGTGTTATCTGAGTCTGAGTGCCGAGAATTCGGGCCATCCCGAAGTCAGCAAGTTTCACCTCACCAGTACGACTGATCATAACATTCGCTGGCTTGAGATCTCGATGAATGACTCCCCGTTCATGCGCATAGCCCACACCGAGAGCGATGCGGTAAAAAATCGAGAGTACTTCGGCAAAAGCAAGCGGTTCTTCCGGCATCCCAGGAATATTTTTGCGCCGGCTAAGACGTTCAGCGAGGCTATAGCCTTCCACAAACTCCATCGAGATATAGGAGTAACCGGTCTCAGCCTTCCCAATATCGTAAATTCGAATGATATTCGGGTGCGCGAGCGAGCGCGCGATGAGCACTTCGTTACGGAACCTCGCGAACACCTTCTCGTCCTGAGCGAGGTGTGGATGGAGGAGTTTTAGCGCGACGATCTCATTATCCAGTTCCCGGTCCATGACTCGGTAGACGGTTCCCATACCGCCTGTTCCGAGTTGACCGAGAACGTGGTATCGGTTCGCAATCAGCGCGCCGACTTCGATATTAATCATCGCGAAACTTAAAACCCCTTACAACGACTAACAACTTACGAATAGCATTCCTACTGTTCGAGCAGTTCGTTTAGTAACTTCTCGCGCTCCGCATCCTCGGCCGAAGGTGACGGTGGAGTCGGAGTGTCGGGAACAGATCCAACGACGGGTTCAAGTCCGAGAGCAGTATCAGGAGTCGGCGGCGGAGTTCCATCAGACGGAAGCAAGCTGCCAGTTGGAAGTGAAGCCGGAGTTGGCTCTGCCGTGGATGAGTCCATCGCTGGAGAGGTCGGTATCTCTTCCATTGCCGAGCCACTGTCCATTCCACCAGAAAATGGTTCAGTCGGCATCGCTTCCGAACCCATTCCATCCTCGACACCTGGCTCCATCGGACTGCCAGTTCTCCGCACGCTCACCGTCCGCACCTTTTCCCGCGGCAGCGGACGTTGTTCAACAACTAGTGTTTGGGGAATCCGAATTACTTGGCCAAGACGAATCGCTTCGGGTCGAAGCCCCGGATTTGCATCTTGGATTGCACGCCAGTTCGCCCCCTTGCCGGTGTACCACGCAGAGATAACTGCAAGGGTCTCTCCTTGATACTTCACCACGTGGTCTAAATAGGCTGGTTCCTGACGAACGGGCTCGATCGGCTTCACTTGCCGTCGTGCAGTATTACAGCTCACCAATTGACCCAAACTCACGAGTAGAATGAAGGTGATCGTAAGCTTTCTCAACATATTCTCCTCTTCTCTCAATTATTCAATTCAATCGTTATCTTTTATTCTTCAACGCGGACTCAACCCCAGTAATGGATTTAGAAATCATCGTACGAACGACACTGTTCGGCTCGATTCCAAGCCGTGAATTGAGTGCCATGAGCACTTCGTTACTTGGAAACTCAACTAACGCCTTTGCAGCGAAGCCTCGTACCAGAAATTCCTCGTCATTTAATCGACCGATAAATATTCGATCGGTCCCAGTTCGCGTTTGATGTGATTTACCCAAAAGCGCCTTTAACACATCGACTCGCACCCGATAATCCGGACTATTTGTGAGCGAATTCAGTGCAGTGGTAACCGAAGCCGAATCACGTTTCCCCGCCTCGGCAATGGAAGCGCGAAGTAACTCGTTCCCACCTTCTCCAAGCTCGCCGCTACGTGTGAGAAGCTCGCCGATCGTCTCGTCCGATTGGGCGGAGATATTGGCTACCGTGATTCCTTGGAGCGAAGGCTTTGGCGGCGGCGGTGCCTCAGTCTTTGGAATGGCTGGTGGCTTGCTGCTGTTTTCACTTTCTGGTGTGGTTGATGACAATTTTGTTTCAGATTGAAAAGCGCCGCCAGCAATTAACCAGATTCCAATAAAAGCTATCGGCAGGATGATGACGCCGACGATGAGCATCCGCGTCCAGTTCCCTTCACTCGTCCGCTTCTTCGGAATGAGCGGCGGAACGTCTACTGCGGTGCTCTCCGTCCGCGATTTCTCCCGCTCAGGGAAACTTGCGATCGCTTGTTTCGGAGCGTTCTCAACGCTTCGCATTCCATCAGTCGAGGGAACCTGTGACAGAGAGCTACTCTGAGGAGTTGCTTCCCTCGCCCGCCCGTCCATTCCTCCCGGCGTTGCTTCAGTCATCGAGGAACTCCCTCGTGAAGCACGCAAGAGTGCTTGAGCGGTCTCGATCGTCACGCCCCGCCGAAATCCACCGACGAGTCCTGAGCCATCAACCATTACCGAATATGCCTCGGCGAGCTCGTCAACAAAGGAAAGTGCATTTGCGAATCGCTGTTTCCGATCTTTCGCCATAGCACGCCGCAACACTCCTTCGAGGGCATGTGGACAGCGAACGCCAAGACTTTCAAAGCTCAACGGGTCACCGTGGAGAATATTGTTCACAACAGTGGTGAAATCCTTTCCTGGGAAAGGACGCACACCAGTAAAGACCTCAAAGCTCACAACGGCAAAGGAGAACAGATCAGTACTCCCGTCCAATGTTTCCCCACGGATCTGCTCTGGTGACATGTAACTCGGTGTGCCGACCACTGTTCCTGCTGGCGTGAGTGAAGTATCGCTCAGTTTCGCCACGCCAAAGTCGAGAAGGTGAGGGCGAAATTGTTGATCGACGATGATGTTACTTGGTTTAATATCGCGGTGGATGACACTGTTACGGTGAGCATAATCGATCGCATTTGCAACTTGGGCGAGGTAATGGAGAATCTCTGCGGGATCAATCGGACTCCGTTCGAGCAGTACCTGGTCGAGGCTCTGCCCTTCGATATACTCCATAACAATATATGGAGAACCGCTCCCTGTACGGCCGGCCTCAAAGATCGTGACGATATTCGGATGTTGAAGTCTTCCTGCGGAACGAGATTCGGTTCGAAAACGTTGTAAAGCTTCATTCCCCGCGGGATCATCGCCGACAATTACCGAACGAAGGGTTTTGACGGCGACAACGCGACCAATCTCAGGGTCGCGGGCTTTGTACACCACGCCCATCGAGCCCCGACCCAACGTCGAGATGATCTCGTACTTATCGATTAGTCGTGAGTTCACCTCACTCATCGAGAAATTCCCCGGTCCGCGCAAAACCTAACAAGTTCACCAGTATGAGATGTCCTCAATGCCGTTGGAGAGTGGTGAATCCTGGGCTTACATTGACTTACGGACGATTACTTTTGTGACTTTACTCACAATTAGTTTGTGACTTAAAGCACAATAACTTTGCCATATCATTGGAAAAATAGCGAGTGAATATCGAAGTTAGGAGATCAGAGAGAGGGTATTACCTAAAATATGACTCGGAAATTACCCTTGTGGAAGCTTTGAGTAAGGTTGGTTTTGGGATGAGAAGCCTTATCAGACCTAGCCCAGAAATATCTGTTCGAGTAACCGCCGGCGCAGCTTACGGCGTTTGATATCGTGGATTTGAACATGGAACAGCGACCAAAAGAGTGGCTGTGGAAGGCGTTCTCGCTTCCTTGCAGCATCCATCACTGAATTTTTCAGCGAGGCAAGGTCGCGAGCGATCTCGGTCTGCTTTGGTTCGCACTCGGCCTCCCCACCTGGAACATCACCACTCATCGAATTAAAACCTGCTTCAAGCCGAATACTCATCCATCTGCAGTAACATACCACATACAACTCGCATTTTAACACGAGGCTCTCTGCTTGTTCAAGGAATTTATCGCTCTAATGCGATCCGAGGAAATGTGATACAATTTCAAACCAATTCGTAAACAGTGTCGGTGCGACAAGACACACCGCGAGAAGAAAGCTCACAATTGTCAAAAGCGAAATCTTTGAAAAAACGTCGGGAGTGAGCGTACGCATATTCAGCTGAAGTAATCGCTGCCGAAGCTGTATGGTTACGCGTGGTTTCGTTACTGATTTTGCTTCTCTGCCATAGTTATGAGCTTGCTCGTGCGTTCTGCTCCGCGAATGATTACGTTCCGATGTTCGAGATTCGGATGGCTGACTATGACCATTTTTCGTTGCAACTGCGGCGACTTCATTTTGAGTATCATCAATAGGGTCAGGCGCGGCCATTTCCAATTCTTCACTTTCACCGCTCGCTATAACGTCGCTCTCACTCATTTCTTGGAGGAGATTCATCGCCTGACCAATAATCTCGCGCGTTGCTGCGACCGGATTGGGCGATTCAATTGCTGGAGTTGTCATTCCCCGCTCACGACCAATATCAACTACTTGCCGGTCGCAGAGAGTGACGAGCGCTTCGCGGAGTTGATATTCGGTGAGCAACGTCAGACGGCAAATTTCAGCAAGTGAACGGCGCCCATCGGAGAGCTCATAGAGAGCTTGTTCGTTCTCAGTAAGTCCAGATTTATCTGGCTTTTTTCGGCTAAGGAATACGTCGGTGAAGCTTGCGCCCCGGAGCAATTGGCTGAGTTTCTTGTCTTGGGTTTCAAGTTCAACCATGTCTAAGAGGAACTGTCCCGGAGCAACCGAGAGCGCTAGTTTTGGATCTGGTTGAACAACTTTCGAAACAAATTCAAACCTTCCGCTCGATTGTTTCCGGAGGTCATATAACAGGTTCATCTCATATGCAGTCTTCGCTCGCATGAAATCAGCATGTTTCACCAGATGATTCCGCACCACAATCGCTTCATAGAGCGCCGACGCGCTGAGTTCGGAGTCGAGCGCGGGCGCAACTTGCTCAGTCTTCACAAATCCACAGCCGATGAGTCGGTCGCAGATTGCTCGAGCCGTCGGATAATTGAGTTGCAAAACTTCAACGATCTTCCCGTTATGGAAACTGATCCGAAGCGCCTCCGCACCATCGCCCACATGAAGAATTCCGTGGCGACGCTTCTGTGACACCGCGCGAAAAACCCGGGTGAGTTCCTCTTGTGACATGATTCCGGAGTACACCGCGGTCTTCTCCTCTTAGAACTCTGCTTTTGTCGCGTGCCCGAATCTATCACTGAAGATCAGCGAACTGATAAGGAGCAGCGTAAAGTTGAAAATCACCACCGCAAACCAGAAAGTCTGTAGCGAATTTCCCGCCGGAGCGATCTCGAATAGTTCCGTCGGTCGACCAAGTGCAACCATCGAACAAGCAACGAAAATTCCCAGGAGCAGCACGCCAATGCTAGGTGCCTCGCCCGCGACGAATGCACCTGCAGGAAGGAAGAGCCAAATCCGGGAACGGGGTCGAGCAAGGAGGAGCGGGGTCGACGCCGCAAGACGCATCGGGCGTCGCCGTCGCACCATCAACCAAATACTAATGAGCACGAGTATCCCACCAAAGGCGAGGAGTACCTGTTCAGACCCCCCACGCATGAGGCTCGTGGTAAGTTGCATTCGCCGGTATTGAGAGAACAATGCTTGGGCGTCATCGCCAGCATGAATCGAGCCTAAGTACGGTAGGTACTTGCGCCATGAAGGCAGTGAGAACGACGCGAGCTTCCTCATCGCTGCATCTCCTCCTGCTTCAACCTCTTGGAGTCGCTTTAGTTCAGCGCGGTCTGCGTCACCAGCACGATTAAAGAACTCACGATGTTGCGCGGTATCAAGCAGCGCAAGATGTGACTGTGCTAAATTGAAAAGGACTGGAAGTGAGTCATTCCCAGCCCTTTCTTCCTCACTAAAAATCGTTTTTGCCTGCTCATATTGACCGCTAAGGAACGCTACTGTGCCAAGTTGGAGCTTGAGTGCTGAGCGAAGCGTGGGATCGTCTGCCAGTTCAGAGAATGAGAGAGATGTTTCAAGCCGCACCCGCGCATCCTCTAACGCTCCCTGCCGGGTAAGTTCCCGCGCGAGCGTTAGGTTGAGCACCGGATCTCGTGGATTGCGCTCCACGGCCTCGAGCAGCCGTTCTTTGAAAAACGGGCTATAGTTTCCGTTGTTCACTTCCTCAACAGCACGGACGAGCTCACTTTGGATTCGGGCGCCAAGCGTCTCTAATATCGGTATCGCCCGAGCCCAACAGAGCACGAATACTGCAGTGAGGAGCGCAAGAGATCGACAGGAACGGAGCGAAAAACTAAGCAATAATGCCCAGCCGGCAATTGCAACGAGCAGTCCCCCAAATAAGGGGAGGACGAGAGCGATAAAGGTCACCAGAGGGCCGGTGATCCCGCGGAATCCATCGGGCACGACAATCATCATTGCCGAGATAACTCGCTCGATATTACACACGAGCTGCACCACACAAACGAGAAAGAGCGCTACCGTAACTGCAACGAGCCCGACGAAGAGCACATTTAACATCATCGAGATCACAACCGTGGGAGTTTTTGGTAACAGCGTGAGCGCCTTCCAGCCATAGCCCAGCGCCTCAGGTATCCCAATAGTTTGGTAGTAGCTCGCTGCAGCGAGTACAATTCGAGCATCCCCAGGCGAGAGCATTACGGCTCGCCGAACAAGGTAGGCAGTTTCAGTTTCATTGAAATCGTCTCGGCCATTTGCCAATTCGAGCAAACGGACTGAATGAACAGAGAGATTCTCGTAACCAAAATCATAGGCCCGCTGTTTCACCGCATCGAATCTTTCGGAGGCTTCCCCTAAATCGCGAGCCTGTATTGACTCCATGGCGGCGAAAAATAAGCTATCGAGTACGGAGGGGTTCGACTCACTTGGCAAAGCATGAGCTCCTTGTGGGAAACCCACGACGCCAAAAACTAAGATCAAACCAATGAACGAGCGCATCGATTTTCGAGTCGGTAGCCTTAATTGAGACGAGCGAACTGAGCGTTACCTACCGCTAGAATCGACACTGCGAAGTTGAAACCATAACGATTTTAGGGTGCGGAAAGAAATTACGAGCTGTTTCAATCGTTTACGCTTAGCAGAAGTGATCGAAATGTGGAGTGGCACGGAGCAAACTATGAAAAACTATTCACAGTATGCCCGAAATAGCGTGGAGCAGTTAAGTGCGAGCGACGGCATGCGTCGCTCGCCTTCTGCTTTAATTACTTCACTACGGACTCTACTCGACGGTTCTTAGACCATGATGATTCATTATGGCCTGGATCCGCGGGAACTTCCTCGCCAAAACTCCGTGTGCTCATCTGGTCAACCGGGATTCCAAGACTGCGGAGGAAATCATATGCCGCCCGGCTGCGACGTTCACCAAGTGCCATGTTGTACTCATTGGTTCCCCGCTCGTCGCAATGCCCATCCAGACTAACGTCCGAATCAGGATTCTTCCGTAACCAATCAGCATTCTGCTGGAGTTTGGTTTTTGAGTCCTTGGTCAACGACGACTTGTCGAAATCAAAGTAGATTGTCTGAAGCGGAGAAGTTGATGGTCCGCCGAGACCGTCTTCACGCCCTGAGCCGAGCCCACCACTCATTCCCTCGCCCCAAACATATCGGACAAAGATTAACGCATAATGATTGAGCTGAGCATCTTCGCCAGCGGCGACGAGCTGATAATCGCCTCGAACTGACCAAGCGTTATTGATTTCGTAAGCGACACCCCCGCCGGCGCCAGCGTACCCTTCCCAGTTACTATCCTCTCGACGCTTACCGTAATAGAGGCCACCTCCGCCGATCGAGAGATAGGGATCGACGCGCTCGCCGCGATCTTCTCGAAAGTGGTAGAGGAGATTTAAATTTGGCTTAACGAACCAATTCTCCCCGGGCGAGTTCTTTCCACCGAATGTCCCCTCACGGGAATCGGGAGCGCCAAAGTCGTTCCCTTCGAGGAATGGTGCGCCACCGAGTCCGCCTTCGACAGTGAGACGCGGATTAAAGTCATAACCAAGACGAAGCTCGTAGAGCTGTCCACTCTCGTTTGGTTCATCTGCTTCATAGAACACACCACCGCCACCAAGCCAGGCCTTCCAACCCGAATCAGCATCCTCAGCTGCGCTCGCGTACCCAGGAAAAACGACGAACGCGAACATGCTGAACAACCCAAACCGATACCACACCCCACGAGCGACAACTGACTTTGTTTCCATAGTACTCTCTAATTTTAGTAAACGTGAAAAAACTGTTTTTTGAATTACCATCACCAGTCCTGCACTTTCAAGGAGTTTTTCGCGAAATGGATTAAGAGTTCGAAAAGCTTACACCAGCGAAATGAAGAGCCTTTTCTGACAGAACTGGTCTTTTGTTACTATGGTTATTACGCAGTAATACGTAACCACTGTAGTGAGGAATCTTTTCTGCGTTATTCTAGGCCGGACGGGTTGCTTCCTTACAACTGAGCCGAATTCTTCCCTGGCGGTCAATATCAAGCACTCGAACGAGCACCTCGTCTCCCTCTTTCACAACGTCTGACACCTTCCCTACCCGCTCATGTGCTAACTGCGAGATATGGACGAGGCCTTCCGTGCCAGGAAGAATCTCCACAAAGGCACCGAAATCGGTAATTCGTTTCACTACTCCGGTGTAGTTCCTCCCAATTTCCGCTTCTTCGGTAAGGCCCATGATGATATCAATCGCACGCTTACTCGCCTCTGGATCGGAGCTTGCGATACTCACCGAGCCATCATCGGAAATGTCGATCTTCACACCGGTGGTCTCCACAATAGAGCGAATGACCTTCCCTCCTGGTCCGATTACATCCTTGATTTTCTCCGGATTGATTTTAATCGTGGCGATCGTTGGTGCATATGGGCTGAGATTCTCGCGTGGCTTACCGAGCGTCGCATTCATTCGCTCGAGCACGTGCAAGCGGGCGACACGAGCCTGCTCTAAGGCTGTTTCCATCGTTTCACGCGAGAGGCCATCGCATTTTATATCCATCTGTAAAGCGGTCACACCTCGTTTCGTTCCACAGACTTTGAAATCCATATCACCGAGATGATCTTCATCCCCGAGAATATCCGTAAGAACCGCTACGGCACTCTCTTCCTTCACCAAGCCCATGGCAATTCCAGCAACTGGCTCAACTGTCGGGACGCCTGCCTCCATGAGCGCAAGACTCCCGCCGCAGACAGATGCCATTGAGCTTGAACCGTTTGATTCGGTGATATCGGAAACGACACGCATGACATAGGGGAACTCCTTCGCATTCGGGAGCACTGCCCGAAGCGCCCGCTCAGCGAGTGCGCCGTGTCCCACTTCGCGCCGGCCGGTTCCACGGAGGAACTTCACCTCACCTGTTGAGTACGGAGGGAAGTTGTAGTGCAACATGAAGTGCTTCTCTGTCGATTCACTGATGGAATCGATCCGCTGCGCATCAACGGAAGTTCCAAGCGTGGCCGTGACAATCGCTTGGGTCTCCCCACGAGTAAACAGCGCGGAACCGTGCGCCCGAGGAATAATACCAACCTCACACTCAATTGGTCGAACATCGGTGAGTCCGCGACCATCAAGCCTCTTCTTGTCCTTCAAAATTCGGTTACGGACGAACTCACGCTCAATCTCTTCAAATTCCGCACGGATTGACTTCTCACCTTCTGGGAATTCGAGCGCAAGCGCCGTCTTCACTTCATCCTTAATCGAAGATATTGCGTCTCGGCGTTCATGTTTTCCAGCGATGGTTAAGGCTTGCCGTAGACGTTCAGTAGAGAGCTCCCGAACGCGCTTCACGATCGCTTGATCTTTCTCTTTCGGTGTAAACTCCCGCTTTGGTTTTCCAACTTTCGCACGGAGGTCTTCCTGTAACTTAATAATCTTCTGGATTTCACTATGGCCAAAGTAGAGTGCATCGAGCACGTCCTTCTCTGGGACGAAACGTGCCCCACCTTCAACCATCACGATTGCATCTTTCGTTCCAGCAATGACGAGGTCGATATCGGACTGCTCCATATCCGCACGACTCGGATTAATGACGAGCTTCTCACGAATTCGGCCAACACGAACGGCACCGATTGGGCCATTAAATGGGATATCTGAAATATGGAGTGCTGCGGACGCGCCGCAGATCGCGAGCATACTCGGATTGTGACGGCCATCGTACGAGAGTACCGTACAGATTACCTGGACTTCGTCGAAGTATCCGTCCGGGAATAAGGGGCGAATCGGCCGGTCGGTGAGCCGTGCGGCGAGAATCTCATGTTCACCTGGACGATTTTCTCGCTTAATGAACCCACCGGGGATCTTTCCAGCGGCATAAAATTTCTCTTGGTATTCGACCGTGAGCGGGAAGAAGTCTCGATCCTCAGCTGCATCAGCAGAACAAGCGGTAACGAGGACTAAGGTCTCACCTTGACGCACGAGGACAGCGCCATTCGCCTGTTTCGCAATCCAACCACTCTCCATTGAGAGCGTTGGTCCGTGGAATGGTGTCTCTACAATCACGCGAGCGTTTGAACCGGTTACTTGTGCCATTTTTTCACTTAATTATTGAGAATACGTTAGTAGAATCTGCAAAGAATTTGCCGAAGTGGGGCTATTTCCGGATATCGAGTTCACTTATCAGCGTTCGATATCGGTTTACATCCTGCCGGCGCAGGTATTCAAGCAATCGACGTCGTTTCCCTACGAGCCGTAGCAATCCACGGCGAGAATGGAAATCCATGCGGTGCTGCTCGAAATGGCCTTGGAGGTACTTTAGCCTGGCAGTGATAAGCGCCACCTGGACCTCAGGAGATCCGGA
>FKKE01000219.1_pt2 | contig 70696 bp, 72 predicted proteins | sample 1106331 | NCBI WGS metagenome assembly FKKE01 (sample SAMEA3931202, study PRJEB13176) | freshwater metagenome | biome: Drinking water system; feature: drinking water; material: freshwater | place: China | collected 2013-02-06 | reverse complement strand
CCCTACACGGCCCACCAAATTCCTCAATAGCTTCCGAATCCATCCGCTCGATTATGTTTACTTGGTGCCAAGTTTTGGTGCCAAGTTTTTCAAGTTGGGTGTCCAACACATTCACGAACCTCTGTTCCCCGGTCGGGAGCCACTTCGCATAGTGGTCCAGTGTCGTTGTCGCCTTTGCGTGGCCAAGTTGTTTCGATACATACAGGAGCGGCACGTTACTAGAGAGTAGGATCGACGCAAAGGTGTGCCGCAAGTCGTATGGCACGAACGGGGGCAACTTAGCTGCCCCTAGAACGTGTTTGAACAGATCCCGATGCCATCGCTCATCGGCCTCGGTGACCAGCCCGCCTTGCCGGCCAGGGAACAGCCAAAAAGGTTCCGGCAGATTCTTCGCCATGGCTTCTGCCCTCACAAAGTCTACATAGCCCGCCAAGGTAAGGGCTAAGGCATCGCTCATATCCACCAGGCGCCGCTCGTGGGTTTTGGTTGCCTTAACCTTTCCGAGACTCACCGCCCGCTCCACCCGTAGCGTTCTCGATCCAAAGTCCACGTCTCCAGTATGCAAAGCATAGGCTTCTTCTGGCCGTAATCCGGTCTTGACGCGTAACTCCCACATCATTCGCAGGGCGGAAGGAAGCAACTGTTGTTCTTCGCGTAGAATGGCATGGGATAAGAAAGCGTCACGCTGCCTCATGGCCATGGCGTTCACGTCCGGTCGGCTGGTGCCGATACGATTCCGTTTCTTGCGTGAGGTAATCGCCAAGGCCGGATTGCTTTTCAACAGGCTGTCCAGTTCCACAGCATCAGTCAGCACACTTGAAAGCGAAGCCTTCATCAGGCGCAGCGCCGTCCCTGAATACGACTTCCCTTGCCCTGGCCCATAACGAGCTCTCCGTTTCTCCGCCAAGAATCGCGCGACGTGCGATACAGACAAGTCCCGGACCTTGATGTGACCGAGAATTGGTACCACATGGCGGTCCAGATTCTGCTTGTAGCTGCGCCAAGTTTTTTCTTCAATTTCCGATTTGACCCGCTCTCCCCATCGTTCGACATACTCCTTCAAGGTGATGTCCCGCAGGTCAAGGGAAACCGCATGGGCCTCATTGCTCTCCTTGATCTTCTCGGCGAGGATAGCCTCCGCTTCCTGACGTGACGATGCCGCAAGGCGCATCCGTTTACCAATCGCATCGCGGAAATCCGCTACCCACACATTGCGATCTTTTCGTTTCCAGACTTTGGCCATTGTTTAGTCCCCGATGTCGAAGCGATAGCCGCATCGCGGGCAAGAATACCCAACAACACCTGCCTCGCCTCTCTCTTCCTCCAAGAAAATTCTTCGAGGGTATTCTCTGCTTGCGCAGTCAACGCACATAATGTTTGTCTCGGTGTCAGTCACTGGTCTCTTTTTTTTCCTTCCACCTGAAAGCAATTTTATTAGCCTGGCGAGCGGTTGAGGAATTTGGACCTCTCCCCGCTCCATGCGCGCGACCGTGTTCCAATGTAAACCAACCTGGACCGCCATTTCTCTTTGCGTTAGCCCCAGCTCTTTTCTTCGTTTCTTAAACTCTCTGCCTGTCACTAGTTGAGTGTATCCATTATGGATACAATACGTCAAGCCCCATTTTGGGCCACATAGTCGTTGACGGCTGCTTCTTTGAAGCGGATGTACTTCCCCACCTTGTAGGACTTTAACTTCTTCTGTCGCGCCATTTCATACACGAACGATGGCTTGACGTTAAGAATGACTGCAACGTCCTCTACGGTCAGGGCATTCTCTTTTGACCGTTCCCGTGGTGGGACTTGAGGTAGCATCAGCGCCCGCTGAATCAGGATCGGTTGCAAAGACACCAGCCCGATCAACAACGTCTGTGCCGCCTCAGGCGCCAGCGTGGCGGCCTTGCCAGGATCAACTAATAGCTCGTCCACAGTCGGGATGTCCGCCATGTCGGGATCCACCACCAGGCCGTCCAATCGTGGGACCCTTAGCAAGTGGCTGTGGTCCATAGCTTTGGGCGGGCAGTATCGTGCCATGCCGAGACTCTATTGCCTGGATGCACATCTGAGTGCATGTGCAGTGCACCGGTTCTCATCACGCCAGAACCAGCTCCGGACCCCAAACTGGGCGCCCGGAGCCGCTTGGGTGTGTGTTAATGCCCCACACGGGGCCGTCACGGATGACCTGAACATCCGTGAACATTCAAAACGCCTCGCCGATCATTTCAGATATAATCAAAAGCTCTTTCCTTTCCCTTCCCAGATCTTTTCTAACCTACTCTCCCCTAAGCTCTGGTACCAGAAGAGGCCCACGAAAACGGGTCCTGTATTGATCTTCCTGGTTTTGCGTGAGCCGGGAATTGGCAAAACCCGATACCGGGCATAATCATCCCCCGCCTCCCGCCACCCGCTCGATCAGTTCGACGATCATCGGCATGGCATACCCGCATTTCGCGGGCGCACTCCACGCAATACGGACTCGCCAGTATCCCCGGAATACGCGAGGCGACATGCGGTCGCCGCGTGAGGGCAGACCCCCGTTAGCCCTCACCCAGAGCGCATAAAACTTTGAGCGACGGGAAATCCGTTTCCCCATAGTGGCAAAAAGACCCACTTCTATTCCGGCATACTGCGCAGGGTCGATTATCTCGTAGGTCAACCGAATCTTGCGCTGGCCGAACCACGAGCGAATCGTGTGAGCCAGGAACGCGACGATGTATTCGCCGTCCGGCAAGTCGGATGGGGATGGTGGAGCGACGGGCCAAGGAGCCTCTCCTTCCTGATTGGGAGGAGTCAGACGGGCTTCGGCTGCCGCCTTCATGGCATCACCTTGCTCCCGCCTTCGCGGCTCGATAGGACACGCTTTTCGATCCAAGCTGTCACATCCGATTCGAGCCAACCGACGGCGCGGGGGCCGAGACCGATGGGCGGGGGGAAATCTCCAGCCGCAATTCTCGCGTAGATTCCGCTTCGCGAGAGTTTGACTCGCTCTTGTAGGTCCTTGAACCGAAGTATGGAAGGTGTGGATGTAGATTGTGCCAACATGAGCAATCTCCTTTGAGATGCTCGCATCGGCCCAAATAAAGAAGCCGAGCGAGCGCCGTAACGTTTTGGGCAAACCCCGACAGGGTCCCCCTCCTTCGTCACGATACTCTGCTCGGCGGCGTGGTATTACCCCGTCACCGGCTAAACCAACGTCGGCCGAATAGCCGGCGCTGGACGAGATCGTCGTTCTGTCTACGGTACCGATGCACCCAGACAGACCTCTAAGTTCATTGTGGGTCCTATTTGGAAGAAGTCAAGAAAACTCGTGATACCGACCGACCTCATCAACCAGGCCGACGCGATGCCGGTACCGGCGATCTGTGACCGTGACGAAAACCGTGAGGAGCTACGTTGTGAACCTTCCTCTTATTACTCCGATTTCTTGGGCTTGAATGTGAAGTAAAGTTTTGTCCTGTCCCCCCTCCGGACCGCGAGGTCACGTCCACTTGTGGAGGTAGCGGAAAGCAGGAAGTCCCCTTCAACCATGGTCTTGGTTTCCTTCGACTGGCTTGGGATATGTTCGTCGGGTCGATCCACTGGTTCGTGGGCTTGGGAGATCGTCGGGACGGGCCCGATAGCCCCGAGTGTGAGAGGAAGTGCTGTTGCTGCGGCGCATACTGCTTGGCGATATGAATCCAGCGTACTCCCCGCAACGGTCTTTTTCAGGTCCTCAATTAGTTCTTCGTTGGGACTCTTCTCTTTGTGAGTCATTGAATGCGCTCCCATGCTGAGGTGGACCGCTGAATGCGAGACTAGGTGGCCATTGCAAGAATGTGCAGATTCTAAGATGTACCTGGAGAATGTGCAAATATCTCTTTCTCGGAAACTTCCGCGCGAACTGGAGGCTTGTATCAGAAGGGAAATCGCACCGCAGGCAGCACATGGCTGAGCGTGTCCATAGAGAGATAATCCGGAGCATATGAATCTAATAAGGCATGAGGGGCGTGACTCGAAACTTCGATCGGCGCTTAGACATACCTCCATTTCTAAACTGCCTCCGTTGACAAACCCATATGCCCAGACTACCCTCGCCGGTATGCGTTGAGGGCTATAAGCATCCAGATAGAGTTACCGTCATGGCTAGCTCATCCCTGCCTGAACCAACTACATTCATACTTCCGAATGAACCTGGGACCATCCCACTCACAGTTATTGAGGTATATCCACCTGATGAGGAGCCGCCGTTAGATCCCCAACAATACCTCAAATGGTATGCCCAAGCAGTCACAGACAAGGTTCTTGATAAGTACACATCTGGCCTAGGTCCTTATCTGGAGAAACATCCAGCCTCCAAAGAAGTCACGAATACCGCAGTAGCAGTTGTCTATCGAGGGGGGACTTACTGGATTCCCTTCGTCGACTCACAGATGGAACCCCTAGTAGAGAAAATCTACTCGTGTTTCCAGGAATCTGGGCTTGCAGAGCTTCGCAACGCTCTGCATGAGAAAAGTGAGGAAATACAACGTCAGCTAGAAGACACATTGAAGTATTCAAGGAACTTAAGGTTCTCTTTGGGATATGCCGGAAAAACGATTCCCAAATACCTCACGGCTAAAGAAGCCGTTCCAGACGCCTATGAAGACATTGCCTCTCTGCTGGAATCAAGGAGGGATGCTTATTCTCAGGCGCTATCTGCCTTCGATCGTGCGTTATCGAAAGTCAGGCTTAGACAAGCACAATTCCTTCGCGACTTTGAGGTAGAGTTGTTCGGTATTTGGGGGAGCCTACTCCAGGACAATGCGAATGCAATAAAACATGAAACCGGTCGATACGACTTGCAGACGCAAATTAGCAGCAAAGAACCCGACTCTGGTGGCTCTCAAAAGTCTGGCCAAGAGTCAACGAGATGGAATACAACCTCCGTTAAACAGGTTCAATCTCTAGCCACTGAGAAACTAGAAAGCCTTCGCAAACTTCAAGGGGCAGAAGCCACAAAAGAGCTGAGGGCTGGCCTAAGTGCACTGGCAGAGAAGCGTGAAGCCCTCAAAGACAGAAAGTTCTGGGCATTAATGTTCCCTACCCCGTTTACAATTTCTTCCGGATCGAGTTTCCTGTACCCAATCCCGTATGCAATTCCCATCGGATCGAAGTTTTACTACATAACGAAGAATGATTCCGACGTTTACATCAACCAGTTACAAGAGGAATGTCTCGCCTTGCAAGAACTAATACGGACATCGTTCCCAGTAGCCATTCAACTTTTCGATAAAGTTGACTGGGACGCAAAGACACGAGACCTATCAGAGTCAAACGAACAGCTGCTCAAATTGATTCATGAGGCTTTGGCTAACGCACAGGACGCCTCGACGAAGCTCGCGAGCTCCAAAAGGCTCCTCGCAGCTTGGAACAAAGCATTTGCCCCATATCGATGGTCACTTATGAAGCGCACCGGAGCGCCTTACCCCGAGGTGTACCATTCCATCCACGCTCAACGATCCGACTTTGTCGTTACACACATGGAGTATATGCAAATCTACTCAAGCCTACCTAGCGATGAGCAGATGGACGACGTGTCACCACCTAGGCAACTTGCTTTCGTGGTGATGACCAACGATTCACCCACTCCATGGACACAGTTTCTTGCCTTGGCCAAAACCGCCGAAGCCATGAATATCCAACCAGGATCGCTAGAGTTCCAAACCTACAATGACTATTTGAGGTCCCTGGAAGAAGAAATGGGAAAGCAAGCCTCGAAGAAGCAGCAAGTGGCACTGCTCCTTTCTGTCAGCGCACTGATACTCGCTCCATTTACCGATGGTGGAAGTCTTGTTGCACTGGCGCTCTTTACCGCGTGGCAAGCAGGCCAACACGGATTGGATTACCTCAGCGTCGCTCAAATCTCTCGTGGTGTTCTCACGGAAGACTTATCCCCCCTGATTCGTAATCCATCACTGGCGAGAGTTGTATGGGAGCTTGTGGATGCAGGCATTGATCTCGTGCCCGCCCTCGGCATTGTTGGTAAGCTTAGTCCAATCATTACTCGTGCGCAGGCGCTCGGCAATGCTGTTGATTTCTTTTCCTCCTTAGAGGAGGAGTGAACCGATGCCCGCGGCTTCGATTTACATGTTTACGAGGGCTGCAGCGAAAGAAGTGAAACAACTAGGTGCCGAAGCGGCAAACATGGGTCTGAACGAGGCTACAATTAGCAAAGTCACTAATACAAGATCTTGGGAAGGAGTTCTCGCAGGTAGTCCAAAACTGGACAATCGAACGAAATCCCAAGCTGAATCAGTTTTTTCAAATGCAGAACAAGCTACGAAAAAGGCCGGTGGAGAAATCCTTCGTCCAAGGCCGGTTGAATCTGCCTTGGTGAATCCGACGGATGCTCTGAAGGCTGTCGAAGATACCGAAATACGGCTTTTGAGAAAGAACATGAAGGAGGAGCTCCAATTATTCAAGGCGATTGGCAAAGACGTTTTGGTTTCTGCCTTGACCGTGCTAGGGCACAACTTTCTGGCCGAGTGGGATGATACGAGAATGTATTCATCCTTCGTGGGAATACAAAGCAAAGCACAGGGATTTCTAGGAGAACTGGCCGCACTGCAGAACCCTGAAGTGGCAACCAAGATTTTGGAAAAGTCGGCTGAGGTCAAGGAGAAGTATCCTCATTGGGACCCACGCCCGGTTGTGCTGTTGGGCAGTCGAGCTGAGAAAAGCGGAGAGAGACCACTCGGCCTAGGAGAATACGTTGACATCGTTGTCCTCTATCGTGGCAAGGAAGATGGACCGTACAAAGACCAACACGCGTTCGGCATAGCGATAGAAATCAAGAACGGTGACGAAGCTGTCAAGTCAGCTGTCTACAAAAAAGTAAAAAACAAAACGACAATCAGCACAGCTAAAAAGTGGCTCAGGGTGCCGGGGCAGTTCGGAAGAATACTTCCACGACTGATGGCATCAGGTGGAACACTCCATATTGGTGCCGTCAGAATCGATAGTGTGCACTTGATACCACCCTCCCTGAGTACTGGATTGAAGTCTATGACAGGCATTCCTGAAGCCACCTATCTTTTGGTGGCCACACGCCCATTGAGAAAGGGTGAGCAGTCTCATCTTATTAAAGCGGACATGCGTGTTGATGTTGTACAGGCCCCATATAAGGCATCAACTATCAAGACAGTTGCTCATTTTCTTACTACAAGCATTCCGAGCACTAGAAAAACAAGGTGAGACGAAAAATGAGGCAGCAGACACACTGGTGTCTACAACTAAGTCATGGCACCTGATGAATTCTATGCGAGTTAATGGCTCCAAAGGGTCGCCAATATCGTTACTTCTCTTAGGCCCGGAGAATGGGGCAAATGCATTGGAATCCGCTTAGGCTTATTGAGAAAGGAAGCTGCACATGGCGAAAAATGGAGTGGCTAGGAAAAAAGGACCCGGGGGAAAGCCTATTTCAACGAAAAACAAAACAGAGAAAAAGAACGAACCTGTCAAGGCTACTCCAAAATACGAGACCTTCAGTGGGGGGGATTGCAATAGCAAGCTACCTGCAAGTGATGTCGTCCATGAGGTGACGATACAGGAGTTTAAGCTGCTGCAGCGCACCATCAATGACTTGCCCTATCCCATTATCCTACTAGAGGACCTAAAGTTGACTGGGCTGGTAAAGGGATCCAAGACACCAGTTTATAGGACGAAGACAGCGACGTGGCTGTCAGCCCGTAATGGACCAGTGACAAAGATCGAGCTAATGGGGGGAGTGCCCCTGCATCTCGCGCTTGAGCAGAAAGTCAACGACTTATTCCAGCCAGCATTTATCGATGTATCACTTTCTGATCTGGATGCTGTCCTTTCAGACCGAACTGGGTCGATACTTGTTTCGGCAAATGGCAAGAAAATGCGCGTCCCTCTCGACAGCGCTGCCCGTGCATCTCTTGCGGTTGGGAAACCAGCTATAGTGGCATCTTCCCAGCCACATTTCAAAGGACTTATCCGCCTGCTTCCTGGGTCGTTGCCACATACGGCTGTTCGGCAGCAAGAGTACATTATTAATGATCTCGCTAGTTTTCTTGCTCGACCTGTACTGAAGACCCCTGGTGGTGTCGAGCATCGAGTTAAACTAACTGCACCTCAGATCAAGGAGCTACGCGTCACTGGTGGCGTTACGATGCCCGTTATGGGCACATCTATAGTGCTACGGCATTCTTCGCCATTGCAGGCCGCAAGTTCCGCGTTGCAGGCTTCAACCGCCCCCCTACTAAGCTCAACTCCTACTCGTCCGCAAAGCGAGAATGCTGTTCTGGACCCCGTGCAGGATGAAAAGGGCTTCGAGCTGGCCCTGCACCTTGCATGGAAGCAACAGTGGCACCTTAAAGGTTACACTCGTGGACAACTGCTGTACTCATTAACCCTTGGGCCCCAGGAGGAGACGGTCATCGAAGTGTCCTCGTGGGACAGGCGAAAGCAAACGACAGATGAATCAACAAGCACAGACGTCGAAATGACAACGGAGTTCACTGATACGAACAAGGATGTATTCGGGGTATTGAACGAGCTTAAGCAGGACAATCAGTTCTCCGTTGACACCAAATTTTCAGCTGGGATCAAACTAGGGGACGTTGTCAATTTGCAAGGCCATGCGGGCACGGGATTCAAGACAGCGCTGGCAGATTCAAGTCGAACATCTCTTGACAATGTGCATGAGGCTGTGTTGAAGACAAGCTCAAAACTCAAGATTGATCGGCAGATCAAAGTGGGAGAATCAGTCGAGATTGGCCGCGAAGAAAAGGTCACTCGACGCGTAAAGAACCCCAACATGTGCCACACGCTCACGCTGAACTACTTTGAAACACTTGCACACTACACCATTACTACCGAGCTTGATGCACCAGCCGCGCGCTTGTGTGTCCTCCTCTCTAGCCCCTATGGCCCCTCGTTTACCTTTAGTAAGCAGAACATCCGTTTGTACGAAGGAGTCTTACGGCAAGTGTTGCTGCAGCCCGAGCTAGGCACCGGGTTCGCGGCGGCACACAAGCTTGTCGCGGTCGATGAGCTTGCTTCAGCTCAGATTCTCCTAAAGTCTCAGAACCCCGAGCCGCTCACCCCAATATCTGCAGGCCCGCTGGCAGTGGCCACGACAGAGGTCTCTGAAACAATTAGCGCGGTCAAAAAAGCTTCTCATGCGCTAAAAACTGCTGCTATTACAAAAAAATTATTCATGGGCCATCTAGTCGGCGATACGGCGGAAGAGGATGGGTTCCGCCGAAAGGTGTTCTATCGCCTACGCCTAAAGGAACTTGCACCTGGACTCTATTCCGCCCTTTTCCTCGACGAAACCCTTGACGCCAAAACCTTGAGTCGGGCCCTCTCTGACATCACATCCTTAGATCAGATCAGTCGGGATCAGATGAACCAACCAGGGGCCGCGATCACTCGTATCTTTGAGATTGCGGGGAGAGAACTTGGTGCCGGATTTGGTTGGAATCCTGGAGACGCGTTTCTTTACGTCGATGATGCTGGGCTGGTCGGAGCACTGAAGAACTTCAAGAACGCTTACGCTAAGCTCATTCAAGCCCAAGCTATGGATTCGGCAAACAAAGGGACTGAGAACGCGAGGAGCGCTCCGCCTCCGAGCTATTCTGCAAAAGAGATCGGCGAAGCGATAGAACAGCTTGATGCTCTCCTGGGTCACTTAAACGAGTACCGGAGATATTATCTTAGTGCCTTAGTAAAGCTTTTGCCCCTTAATGACCAGCTACTGAATTCGATCTCAAGGTTATCCAATCTTGCCGAGCGTCGAGTGCTTGGAGAAATCGATGGAAAAATCGCCATACCACTTCGAGCAGACCTTGATCCTCGCACCAAGCTTCTGTTCACACAGTTGGTTTCGGCGAACCCCGCTCTTACTGGCCTTAGTGATAGTTTTGAGATTAGCTTGCCGACTTCTGGCCTACATGTTGAGACTCGGCTTGGTGGCTGCGATGCGTGTGAACCCTATGTACAATCGTTGCGTGAGCTAGACCTCTTGAGCCGTGAAGCAGATCTCAAGCTTAAACAAGAAAAGGTGAATCAGGAAAAAGTCGAAACTTCACGATACGAGGCACGTTTGAAAGCCCGTAAACTCTCGGATCCTGAAGACAAGGCGGGGATTGTTCGAGTTGCCTTGGAGGGCGAAGAGGCAACGGCTCTCGTGTCCAGCTTAACTTCTGCCAAGGGAACCGAGTGATCCTTGGAATTCCCTACCCAGACCCGCGAAGCTGTACAAATTCTCAGAAGAGGAGCCCAACGCTGCCCCCTGCAGAAAATGAATTCCTCTCTGAGATAGAGGCTGATCAGGTTCCACTACTGGACGAGAGCAGAGGAACCCTCTAAGATGATCACTACATTGTGTGGCCAAAATGTGGCAGAACTATCCTGTCGGACCAGTTGTAACCGATTCTTCGTCTGCCTCTGACTCCTCTGTAAGTGATTGAGAACAAATCGATAAGATACCATCAAGTCCTATAGTCTCTGAGCCCGTAGGGATTTCCAACTTCAGGGCCAACGTACCGTCCCCTTTGTGACTTGTTCTTCAGGGACAGACCCCATCCGCAATCGATTCCCACGCTGGCTGTGTACTGCCGGTCACAAGAAGCTGTAATTCTTTCACCGTCAGAGTGACGGTTGAGAACTGTTGTTCGACCAGTCCTGTCACGACGTAGGCGTGATTCGTGGCGAGCAGGTGACAATACCGGCGATAGGTGTTCGGGAACACCGTCGCATCATACAAGCCGGTTTGGTCCTCTAACGTAATGAACTCCATTGGCTCACCTTTCTTGGTCGAGATGATCTTCTCCGTGACGAGCCAGCCGATCACCGTCACGTCTTCGCCGATGTGCTGAGCGAGGTCCTTCGCTGCCACATGCGGCGTGCGAGCCAGTACATCCTGGAACAAATCGAGGGGATGGCAGCTCAATGGAAACCCGAAGAGCTTTAGCTCATGTGTCAGCCGTTGCTCGAAAGAGTATTCCGGTGGAATAGGGACATGGCCTGGCGGCTTGGTCGCCTGAGCCGCGAACAGTCTCCACAGCAACGCTGGACGTGTGAGTTCTCCCGCAATCGAATCGAAACAACCTGCCTTAATCAGCAACACGACTTGAGCCACTTCGGGCTTCAGTCGCTCCAGGAAGTCATGCAGCGAACGGTACGAGCCGTTCGCCCGTTGCTCTGCGACGATCCGTTTGGCGAAGTCCTCCTGAAGGTCCTTGATCTGCATGAGACCGACACGGACTGTCCGGCCTGAGCCGGTATAGACCCACTCACTCGCATTCACGTCAGGCGAGAGGATCGTCAATCCCATCCGTCTGCCTTCGGACAAATAGGCAAACGCTGAGTAGTATCCGCCTTGATTGCTGACCACAGACGCAATGAACTCAGCCGGATAGTGGGCTCGTAGGTAGGCTGACTTGAAGCTCACCTGCGCGTAGCTCGCGGAGTGCGGCTTACAGAAACTATACCCTGCGAAGCTCATTATCATGGCCCAGACTTGATCGATCACGGCGCGGGAGAGTCCCCGTGCTGACGCACCGTGGTAGAACTGCCGTTGATAATCACGGAGCTGTCGCTCCTTGTGCTTCTTGCTCAGCACCTTCCTAAGTTGATCCCCGTCTTCGACGGAGAAGCCCGCCAGGGCGACCGCTACTTTCATGACATCCTCCTGGTAGACCATGATCCCCAACGTCTCTGCCAGAACCTCATCGAGCAAGGGATGGAGTGAGCGATACCGTTGTCCATGCGCTCGACGCACAAACTCGTCGGCAAAGACGTTCGCCGCAGGACGGATGATCGAGGACACGATCACCAGGTGCTCGAACACATCGGCCTTAGCTCGTTGAGCCACTGGCATCCCGTTCCATAGTTTCTTGAGCAGCAAGCGTGTCGCTGGGGACTCGACGTAGAAGCAGCCCATCGTGTCGCCGCGTCGAATCAAGTCATTCGTGGCTGGATCGCTGATCGGGTCCCAGGCTGCATAGTCGATCGTTCGACCTGTGTTCCGCTTGATTGCCGCCAGCACATCGCGGATCACAGCGAGTGACCGATTGCCCAACAGGTCGATCTTCACAAGTCCGGCATCCTCCGTCTGATCCTTCTCCCACTGGATCACCGGCAAACCGGAGGCGGAGATTTCCACCGGCACATAGCGACGAATCTCATCTGGTACCAACACCACCCCTCCAGGGTGGAGGCCGAGATTGCGGAAATGGCCTTGAAGCTGCACCGACCAGAACAGGATCTCCGGCCATGGAGCCTTGAGTGTGAGGGCCTGACAGACGTGTGTCGCCCAGCTCTGCACCGTCATCCCAGGCTGGACCTCGACGAAGTCCGCTCGCCGCTCCAGAAAGTTGAGCGCCTTCCCGATCTCCGCAGCAGGAATCCCGTGTACCTTCGCCAGCTCTCGCAAGGCCGCACGAGTCGCCAGCGTGTTCTGATTGGCGACCATCGCGGCATGACATTGCCCATAGTGGGCAAAGACCCATTCGAGAATCGCCGGTCGCTCATCCCACGGGAAGTCGATGTCGATGTCTGGGGGATCATGGCGCCCTGGGTTGAGGAATCGCTCAAAGAACAGGTTGTGTCGAATGGGATCAACGTGGGTGATGCCGAGGCAATAGGACACGATGGAGGCAGCAGCAGAGCCGCGGCCGCACGTCCTGGGTGCCTGCCTGACGATCTCATCGACCACGAGGAAGTAATCGGCATAGCCTTTCTCTCGAATGACCGCCAGTTCCTTCTCGATCCGCTGCTGGACCGCAGCGGTCAACGAGCCGTAGCGCCACACAGCTCCGTCGTAGGTCTTGGCCTTCAACGTCTCGAAGGCTGATCCCGCCGAGAGCTGACGGAACGATGGGAAGATCGTCTCCTTGAAGTCCCAATCGGTGAAGCACGATGCAGCGATCCGTTGGGTGTTGGTCAACGCTTCAGGCACGTTCGGATAGTATCGACTGAGCACCGTCTCCGGCATGAGCCAATGGAACGGGGATGCACCGTGCTCAGCTCGAAGCCGAGCGAGGGTCGTGTTCTCCGCGATCGCTCGCAGCAGTCGATGGGCCTGGTAGTCACCGGGACGGAGAAATGTCGCCTGTGTGGTGGCCACAGACGGAAGCGTGAGCTGTCGGCTGAGTGTCACCGCCTCATGTAATGTCGGCCCAGGCGTCAGCTCCACGTACAGGTCTTCGATCGACTCCTGACGCCAGGCTGTGAGTGCCAGAGGATCGTCCGACAGAAGGACTAGTCCCGCTCGATGCTGAGCGACCGCTTCAATAAAGCTAAAGGACTCGTCACAGTGACGGGAGGAGAGTATCCGACAGAGATTGGCATAGCCGTCCGGCGTCTTGGCCAACAGCACGGCACGATGGGAGTCGTGGATAAGTTTTGCACCAATAATGGGCTTGAGTCCGGCTTCTCGTGCGACATCGAGAAACCGAATGGCACCATAGAGTCCGTTGGTATCGGTGAGGGCAAGGGCCTCCTGGCCTTGCGTTCGGACGGCCTGACACAGCGCCTCCAACGTCGGGACACCGTACATCGGCGAATAGGACGAATGCGTGTGCAGGTGAACAAAGCGGGACGGCACTCAATGATTCCTCCCGTAATGGATCGCCTGCTCGCCGAAGCGAGCATGGAGTTGATCAAGAGCCACGGCCAACTTCTTCGCTCGATCCTGTCGTCGTTGCTCAGCGACAGACCGTTCATCAAACAAGCTGATCTGTTCGGCATAGGCCGTCAGGCCGGTCATGCTGACGGTCATGTGTCTGAGGCGTATCCGCCGTGTGAAGCATCGCTGGAAGAGTGACCAGAGCACAGAGGACAGATCACATTCCCAACAGGTCTCCGGTGTGATCCGCTCGCGCTTCATGACTTCGAGCTGATCGCTGTAGCGAATCAGCAGCGAGAGCGTTCCGCAGACACGACGCTGAGTCCGTAGCGTCCGACAGAGCCGTTGCAAGGCATCCAGCAAATACCCCCACAGAATTGCATCATCGATGTGATCCGGCTCTAACAGAATCGTCTCGTCAAGCGAAGGCTGTACTGCCGGAGGCAAGACCGGCACATGATCGATGCCCATCGCCCATCGGGAGAGTTGACCGGCGTAGTCACCCAGGGCGACTTCCAAGGCGTCAACCTGACTCTCGGCCACATCGCCCAATGTCAGCAGGTTCAGATCGTCGAGCCGTTCGAGCACCTTCCGCATGCAGGGCCGATGGAGCCATGGCAGTGTTCGCACGGCCAATGGGGACATGAACACGCGCTCGGAGCCATGCCGCACATCGTAGAGTTCTGAAGGTCCAATCAGTCTCGCCGCAGTTTGTGCGACGAGCTTGTTACTCCCGACTCCGGCTACGCCGTCGAGCTGGTACCGTGCGAGGACTTCCTGCTGGACCTGTGCCGCCACGTCACAGGCGGGACCAAACAGTTTCCCGATGCCGGTGACATCCAGCACGAATGATCCAGGTTGAGACGGTTCCCACACGGGGGCATAGCGGCCAATGACGCTGAGCCAGGCGTCATCCGCATACCGGCCTCGTTGCGGATTCGGCGACAGCACATGCAGCGACGGACAGAGCCGCCGTGCTTGGTCGAGCGACATTCCCACTGCCAGTCCCTCGTGTTCAGCCTCGACAGAGACTTCTCGCAGCAACGCCCGTGGGGTGCTCAAGGGGGCAATGGAGACAGGTCGAGTTCGGAGCGTGGGATCGTGCAGACGAGCGACCGCGACTTCAACGGACGGAATACCGACACACACAATCTGTCGGTCCATGGGACCTACTTTCGGAGATGACGAATGACGCCAACGACAACCCCTTCAATGTGAAAGGTATCGCTATCCTTCACGACAATCGGGCTCATGGCGGCATTGGCGGGATGCAGTTCGATGGTTCTGGCTTTTCGCTGATAGGTTTTGATTGTGGCTTCGCCATTGACCATGGCAATAACCGTCTCGCCATTGCGAGCGGCATGCTGTTTCCGCACGACCACGAGATCCCCAGGGAGAATCCCATCATCCCGCATCGAGGTCCCCTTCACCCGGAGGGCGAAGGTCTCCCCACGACCGACCATGCTTTTCGGGACTTCCACTCGTTCCGTCTGTGGAATAGGCTCAATGGGTGCTCCAGCCGCCACGATACCGGCCATCGGAACATGGGCGGAACTCAGGTGGGTGAGAGCGAGTTCGACCGCCGCAGGAATCGAACAGGTCCCGTCTTCATAGCGGATGATCGTGCGGCGTGTGCATTCGAGGGTATCGGCTAGTTCCGCTTGCGTCAGACCCAGCTCAGAGCGCACCTGTTTTAACTGTCCAGCTCGCATGTGACAAATTGTCACATTGCAGCCGAGGCGCTGTCAAGCCCTCGGAAATACCATCAATAGCCTTTCGGCCCTATTGCGCCGTTCTTGAATTCCTTCCTACAATGCCTTCCCTTCGGGAGGCTGTGATGCCCTTCGTATTCCGTCCCTACCGTCGTTTTCCCGTGCAATGCGCCGTCACTTATTCGGTGGGGGCATTCACCGGCCTCGGCACGGTCTGGAACCTCTCACCGGCTGGCGATTCTCTCGGAATTCGCCATTGCGGATCGGGGAAGTATGTTCACTGACGGTGACTCTGCCACCACATCAGCTCGTGTGCGTGGTCGCTGCGTACCAACTCCATGAGGCGTTGAATGAAGCACGGTAGGTTCCTTTTGTTCATCCTGGCGGCAATGACCGTTGCCTTAATCGGCGGATGTTCCGCGACACAGGCCGATGACCTGTATCGGCAACGCTTGGAGGCAAGGAAACGCTCGCCTCCGAAGCCATTACCTGAAGCCAAGCACTTAGTTGGCCTCGATGAAGAAACGGTGCGACGTGGGAAAGCACTCTTTAATGGCAAAGCGGTCTGTTTTGGGTGTCATGGAACGGATGGAGACCTCACCCAGGTGAAAAATCCACAGGTGGCCAAGTTGAACCCCAGACCGGCCAATCTGAAAGAACCGTCCGACAAGTCCGTGCGACAACTGTACTTCATCATCAAGTACGGCATCCCGAACACCGGCATGGTTCCGGTTAAGGAACAAGCGGGGGTCCAAGAGGAGGAATTGCTGTCCATTCTCTCCTATGTCTTGGCGCTGCAAGGGATGCCCCTCTCTCAGGATGAGCTATTCGACCAACTCCATCGGCGGGATGGAGAAGCCGACCGAACCATCCTCGCAATCTGCGACGCACAAGCAATTGGCGACACGGACGCGAGAGAAGCCTGTGAGCATCGGTACGCGAAACGGTATCGGGATTTGCTAGTCGGACGCCCTGCCGACATTCCCCCTGCCCGATATGCAGACATCCAAGCGAGTTGTAAGCAACGGTTCGGGACCGACTTGGACGGGCTCGCACGGTGCTACCGGCTGGAATATGGAATGACGCGCAATGCTACCAACTGAGCAGGGAAAGGGCGCACGATGTTCGGGAGTCTTGGCCTCGCTGAACTGATTCTGTTGGTTCTCGTCTTTGCCGGTCTCGCCGGAATCATTTCATTGGTTCGGCCCCAACAGACTCGCGCACCGGACTCACAGCTCCGCCAAAGAGCCGCGTTCGTGGAAGCGGATCGGGCCTCTACATCGCCTTCTAGAGAGCCGAGTGAGGCAGGAGTGAAAGGACCAGACGAAAAGTATTGTCAGGAATGCGGGAGCATCATTCGCGCCAAGGCCGAAATCTGTCCCAAGTGCGGCGTCCGTCAAGCGGTTGGGTCACTGTCGGGTCGAACTCGTGTGGCGGCGGCGTTGTTCGCCCTCTTGTTGGGCGGCTTTGGCATTCACAAGTTCTATCTCGGCAAAGTTGGGCAAGGCGTTCTGTACTTGCTGTTCTGCTGGACCTTCATTCCACTCATCGTCTCATTGATTGAGGGGATAGTATACCTCACGATGACGGACGCCCATTTCGCGGCAAAGTATGGATAATGCTTTAGGTTGAAGCGGAGGAGTCATGCCCCGTAGACGATGGAGTGTTTTGGGCCTCGCAGCGTGTATTTGGATTGCCGTCAGTCCCGTTCCTGTTGTAGCCGCTGAAGGCCAGGTGATCCAACAAGTCTCCGCCAACGGAATGAGAAATCTCCGGCCCTTTACGGTCAAGGACCGGTGGGAAATTCAGTGGGAGTCTAAAGGGACATTGCTGACTATCACGATCTACAAACCGGATGGGACGGGGGGAGATATTGCCGCCATGCAAAATGGTCCTGGTAGGGGCTCATCGTATCTGCCGAAGGGCGGAGAGTATTATCTTCAGGTCAGCGGGGTTGGCGAATGGACGGTCACGGTCATGCAACTGCCCTAACGAGCCTTCTGTTCCTCGTTCTGGTTCTGGGTCTGATCTCACCTGGCTGGACGACTGACTTCTCCGGCCCCGTGACCGACGTGCTCGACGGCGACACGATCAAGGTCTCCCGCAATCACCACAACGTCACAATTCGATTAAACGGTATCGATGCGCCTGAGAAGGGCCAAGCCTACGGACACAAATCAGCGGAGTTTTCTTTCACACATTCCTTCGGCAAAGACGTGACTGTGCAGACGTTCGGACTAGATAAGTACGGACGCACAATCGGCGACGTACATCTTCCTGATGGAACCATGCTCAACAAGGAACTCGTCAAGGCAGGCTTGGCGTGGTGGTACTGCAAGTACTCGATGGACCAATCTCTGGCTCAACTCGAAGTTGAGGCACGACAGGCAAAGGTAGGGTTATGGCAAGACCCGAAACCGGTCCCGCCGTGGGTGTTTCGCAAGCGGCAACGCGGTCAGTCGGTCAGCCGAGATGAGATGACGTGCTTTCCACCCGTGGCGGTTCCACTTGAAGGTGTCCAGCTACCCTCAAAATCAGAGTCTCAGGAGACCGTGATGATGCCTGTGGTCGGCAATAAGAGGAGCGGCAAATACCATCTGCCGCACTGCTCGGGGTACAGTCAGATCAACTTGGAGAATCGGGTGGAGTTTGCGAGTGAGTCTGAGGCGGAAGAAGCGGGGTATCGGCGAGCGGGGAATTGCCCTTGATCCGCACCTACTTCTCCGTCAATCGCATTTCAACATCTGCTACGAGCTTGGTAGCCTTACAGCCCAACGCCTGGGTTAGCTTGAGAATAACCGTCAGAGTAGGAGACTTGAGCCCTCGTTCAATCTGGCTCACGTAGGTCCGATGCAGGCCTGCCTGAAAGCCAAGTTCCTCCTGCGAAATGCCTCGCTTCTTCCGAAGCTGTCGAATTTCTTCACCAAATAGCCGTTCCGCTGTTTTTGATTTTTGTCGGGGTCCCACCCCGCGATGCTGCCTCGTTGAATACCATAGTGCTACAGACTATAGTATTCACACCGAGGGATAGACCTATGAAGGGCTGGGTATACATCATCGGCAATCGCTCCATGCCGGGCCTGTGGAAGATCGGGTATACCGAGAGAACTGCCGAAGAGCGGGCTGAGGAGCTGGACCATACCGGGATACCTCACCCTTATGAGGTGGCATACAAGATCGAGATAGAGAACGCGAGAGAAATCGAACAGCAAACGCACAGGTACCTCGCGCCAAGACGTGAAGGAAGAGAATGGTTTCGCTGTACCCTCGAAGAAGCCGTAGTCGCGATCAAGGTGACGGCTGGAGCAGGCATCATCAGCGAAGTATACGTGCGACTCGACAGATACAAAGCTGAGGCATTACATCTACTGGAACTTCGCAAACGTGAAGAAGCCGAGCGGGCCTTTGAATACCGACGACAAGTAGAGGCCTGGGCGCGAGAGCAAGAGCGAGCCATTGAAAGAAAGTATGATGAGCAAATTTCGATCTCGTTCAATACCCATTCTGCATCATTCCGTTATTACTGGGTGCCAAGTGCCATGTTTCTTTTTCTCGTCCTTATTACCGTAACGAAGCCCGNNCCGGTCCTGCACTCCTATTTTCGACCACCTTTGGTGCTCTTGTTGGGCTGTTGCTGAAAGAGCACCTTGAAAAAAAGCGCTCCAGCCTACACAGTGAGATCGAGAGGCAGCGCAAGGCGGAGTTAGATGCGGTACAGAAGAAAGCCCTTGTGCAACTCGCGAATTCGGACCAGATGCCAGCGCAGGACAATGAATCCCTGGAGACTCAGAAGGCAAAGACCATAAAGCTGCTCATGAAGGCTGGACGGGGAGACGCGAAAGCACAGGCTGAGTTGGGATGGCAGTGCATCCAGGGGGCGATGGGTGACGAAGGTCGCGCTATCGGGAGGATCTGCTTGGAGGAGGCTGCGACACAGGGTTACGTGAAATCACAGTTCCTGCTTGGTATGGTCCACTTTGCAGGGCTCCATGTCGCGAAGGATTACAGAACAGCCAGGGAATGGTGGGAACAAGCTGCACAGCAATCATTTAGCCCCGCATGCTACTTTCTGGGAGAATTGTACCGAATGGGATTGGGTGTACCGATCGATAATGTTCGCGCATACATGTGGTACACGCTTGCTGCGAAAGATGGAGCAGGACGATCCGCCTCATCCCTTGAGGCCATCTCTAAACGAATGACGCCTGGAGAAATCGCTCAAGGACGACTGTTGGCGCAACAGTTCGATTGTCGAAAAGTTGACGAAGAGGCGGAGCTGACAGCTTAAGGAGGCCCTGTATGAGTCTCAGGACGCTTGTAGTTGTCTTCAGCCTACTGGGAGGGTTTCCGGGACTAGCCCAAGGACAAATCAGCTGTTACCGATTGGGCCAATACCTGACCTGTAACGGCCCGGATCGCCAGTCAACGACCCGGACAGAGATTTCCCCAGATCGTGGCGTAATCACCACCGAGGACGATGTAATCCCGTACACCATCTTCCCGGATGAGTCACGTGAACGATCCCGCCGACTCGATCGGCTCTTGGATGATAATCGGGACGAACGCCGGCGGTCCCGCGAGGACCATGATGAATTCTTACCGCTGTTTCTACCGAGAGAGTAATGGCACGTACACCGAGCATCTTCCCGGAAGGAGATAGCAAGTTGAGGCAATGGCGTAGCCTGTGTAACGCGGTCGTTGGAAGTGGGACATACATGATCCGAGGGTACCCAGAGGAACAGGTCACCACCTTGAGAGACGTTTTGAGACTAACGGCTGATGATGGAGTAGAATGGCGACCGATCTACGAAGACTTGTACAACAGGTGGCATACCCGCCGTCCGCATTTTCCAACTCCCGCTGAAATGGCAATTCAAATTGAACGGGACGTCAGTCGCTAGCCACAGCAGGCTTTACCAGGCACCGCGTATTACATAAACGACCACCTCACACCGGCTGATGTTGCGGACCACTGGCCTCCTAAGTAGACGCGCTTCGTGGTCCGCCCGTGGCTGGCGAGAGTTTCCCCCGCACGTTTCACGGACCTAAATCGGGACCAACAGGATACAAGAAAGGGCCAGCCCTCTAGCGAGAACTGGCCCTTCCCCGCTGCCAGGAAGGAAGACCGAGTGGGGCCTCCCTTACAACTTCTCGATGGCTCGCTCGGCCACCGTAATGGATTCGACGACCCGCTTCACCCTCTCCGTGAGTGCCTTGATCAGCGAATCAACCTTTTCGAGCGCCGCAATGCGTACCTCCCGTGATGCCTGAAGCAACGGCGTGCGTGGGCCCTCATTGATCATGACCCACTCATCCTGCTCCCATCGATAGGTCACGGACTGGATAAGGAGCCCGTATCTTTCACCCATGCGCCCCCATCCGAGCACCACGTCATATGATTCGCGGTATTCCCTATCCTTTTCTCCGTCATAGAAATTCGTTGGCGTAGTTGCCAACGGGTCGTCATAGGCCCATTCCTCCACGCCCAAATTCAGAGCGTAGAGCTTTTGCTCGAACTCCTTCAGGAGATCGTTCACCTGATTCGATTGTCGATTGAGATTCTTGCTGAGACCAGTCAGTACTGCGAGGTTGCTCATGGCAATCCGCCTTTCCCCCTAACTGGGGTTTTGATGTGAATGTTGGAAAGACCGCCACTCCGGTCGATCTTCCTTGTGTGCCCCCGTTGCGGTGAAGTTCCCTTCATCCGGTTAAGAGCACGCAACAGACTACTGGATCGGCCCGCGCTCAGTCAAGAGTCCCTCCGGACCCAACACAGGAGATGTTTTCGGCAGGACTCTTAATCAACAGGCCACGCGGAAATCACCACACCCGCCCTGTCACATAATTCGCCAACGGCGAGCCATCATCTCTTCTTGTGTCCTCATCTGAGGATACGCCCGGCGCGTAGGTTAGCTGACCAATTCTGTTGGGGGCCGGATTGTCGGGGACCGACGGCGCGTGGTTACTCTTGGGGCTTGGTATAAAGACGACTGCATAGCTCGGCTGTTTTTCTTCTGTCTCTACCTGGCTCACTTCCAGCCCTTGTAGTGGCCTGCCGTATGCCCTATCGAGAAGGGCCTCTGCGGCTCTCGCAGCCACGGTTTCATTGTTGCTACGCATCAGGGTGACTAGCCGCACTATCGCCTCAGGCCCGTAACGACGGGCGAGTTCGCGAACCTCGGCTGCGATCTTGGGCCTGCCTCCAGGGTTACCACTCTGACCCGGTTTCCAGGCCGAAGAAGGCGCCTTCCTGCGTCCTTTAACCTGTTTCGGTTTGTTCTGTACTTCCATTGCCACTACCCCCTGTAACTAATGTAGTGTCACTGCCATTCAGGGCTCCCACCCCCGGGCATACGCCTGAGCCTCGCCAGATTGGATCTTCTGGCGGGGATAGCCAGGCCGTTTTAATCAGCAAATGCAGGGGTTCCTGTTCTCGGCTAAATTCAAATTCATGCGCCACATAGTGTCTGCGATCACCGCCAACCTGGCACCGCCTTGGCACCACAGAAAAGTTCCCCCAATAAATCAAGCATGTGCGGCATGGGAGCTGATAGCGGATCAGCGGGGTAACCGTTGCAGATATTGTGGTCCTCCCGCTATCATCGCCGCATCGCCCCAGGTTCATCCCAAACCCGACGCGTGTAACATGAAGGTGATTGAACTCGACTCCTGGGAACAGTTTGAAGTGAGCCTCAAAACTCTGCGTGCCGAAATGGCGGCCTTGAGGAAAGAAAAAGGGCATCATTATATTTCCACTCCTCTTTTTAGGGGACAATCGGATGCCTCCTGGGAGTTGAAAACTACCTTGGATCGTGTGACCGATCGACCCTTTGGAATGGAAGCCTACTTCAGAGCCATTCAAGCCGTCAGACCAGCCGTTATTTCGATTACAGGAAAAGAGTGGGATCTTCCCCAAACCTTCGATTCCGAGAAATCCGTTCCTCAGGGATATGAGTTTATGATTTATCTCCGGCACCATGGCTTCCCATCGCCATTGCTTGATTGGACGCGTTCACCGTACGTCGCTGCCTATTTTGCCTTCCGTCCATACGAGAAACCGCAAAATGGAACAGTTGCCATCTATTCCTATGTCGAATATGTGGGTGAAGGGAAAAGTTGGACATCAGGCAGTCCCAGCATCCACGGGTTGGGCCACTATGTCATCAGCCACAAGCGACATTATGCGCAACAGTGCGAATATACGATTTGTAAGGTACGGACCGATGCGGTTATGTCCTACACCAAACACCAGCTTGCGATAGCCACAAGCGAGAAGGACCAAGATCAGTTGACAAAGTACATACTTCCTTGGGCTGAACGACAAGAAGTCATGAGAATTTTGCACCGAATGAATGTGACTGCGTTCTCTTTGTTTGGCAGCGAAGAAAGCCTCATGGAGACGTTGGCCTTTCAAGAAATCGAAGAAGTGAGGGAATAACCCTGAACCGAACAGCAACCGATGGAAAGATCCCACTCTGGCTGAGAGGTTTGGTGCCAACTTGGTGCCAAACCACCCTGTTACACCATGATCCATGATGGGATAAGCCCTCATGAATCTTCACCTTTTGCTGGTGATTCGTCGTGCTGAGTGCTCTCAGGTAGGGTTTCGGCGGGACTCTTAATCAGCGGGCCGTAGGTTCGACCCCTACACGGCCCACCAAACAAGACAACAACTTAGGCGGGTACAGACACCACGTTCTCACTGGAGAGCGCTTCGGGTGTTAATACGGTGCTACCGGAATCCAAAACGTTCACCCGATGCACCTGACCGCTGGCGATCCAGCTGCAATGCACGCCCTTCGCTCGGACGCAACCCTGCCTTGAGATAGGTCCGTAACAGCATCGCATAGGAAGGGCTTAGGACTCCTCGCTCCTCCATGTCGTCTAACGTTCCGCTGCTTCCGGAGCGTTATCGTATCCATTTCTGCAAGCTTCCATATCTCTGTCGATACGCTTCACAAGCAACCTAGATTTCATGGTCTAGCGGTTTCACGCACTTCGACAGTGCTGCGGCCGCGTTCCTGTAGGCATGGGGATTGCCCCTCGATCACGCCATGCGTCTGACTCCTGCCATCACACTTGAAGATCGGACAGCGAACAACGGAATTGCGGCGGCCCTCATCCGTGCACACGTGGAAGACTGGTGTTCGGCACTGATGGACTGGGTGTACGGATGGCCCAATACTCCCGACCTGTGGGCACAGATCGTCAAGGACCTCAGCGGGCATCTGTGCGTCCTGTGGGCGTCCGGCATGCTCCATGGCAAGACGAGGAAGGAAGCGTTCTTTGTGACGTGCGATCGTAGTACGATGACTACGACGGACATTGAGAACGGACTAGTTATCTGTGACATCGGGGTAGTGCCTGAGCAGTCGGCTGAGTTTGTGGTCTTCCGTCTTCAAATCGAGCTTCAGCACAGGTCTGGGAGTTGTGAGAAAGGCATTCGCCCATTGGACACGGCCAGATAGCAGTATTTTCGGCCCCCCTGCCGAATCTCTTGCTAGAACAGATATTCCAGCCCGATCGACGCGTTCGTGTTGAAAAAATCCCTTGTTGCAATATTGGATGACCGCTGTGTGCGCTGAAAGCCCAGGGTCACCCTTGTAGCCGCCGATAGGTCGTAATGGAGTTCCGCACTCCCCTGGTGCAAATAGTCGATCGCACCCCGGGCCGAATCTCCCACGATCTCGGATGTGAATTGCTTTTCGCGAAACACGTAGGTCAGTTCCAGGGATAGCGGGGCAGTCAGTTGGAAGATCGTCCCGAAGGACAGGAAATGCTGACGATATGAGACGTCGTCTTTGAACTGGGGCTGGTCGCGCCCATCCGCCAGTCCTCGTTCATAGAGGTAATCAAGGGTGATCGTCGCCCAAGAGACCGGACGATATCGGAGTCGCGGACCGACAGTATAGAACGTGGTATCCCGCTCCGAGAACGCTTGGTTGTACAACCGCAGCCCGTACCGGCCGACGAGGGTGGCCATCCATCGATCGGACAGTTGCCGCTCTAACTGCATTCGCCACGTATGCGACGTCACGCGCTCCTCTTCCAGCAACTGTTGGCCGGTCCGGCGTTCCGAATTAGGCCCGAGGAATAGGTTCGGCGTATAGCGGTACCGCAGGAGCACGAAGGTCTCGGGGGCGATCTGTTGATGGAGCTGAAGCCGGTAGTCCCCATGGTTAAAGACGGGATTGTTGGTATAGAGGTACCCATGGGCCTTGAAGGACAGTTCGGTAGATCCGATGCTCGAGGAGGACTTCCTCCTGATGTCGATGGAAGGCGTCCAGACGAAGTCCGAGGGGCGATCGGTCGGGACTATGACGGGCTGGCTCGGGTCTTCGCTCAACGCCAGCCGGCGGGCGGCGGATAACTCAAACACATTGTCCGTGTAGATCGTCTTGGCTTGGGCGATCGCCGACCATTCCGCCCGTGCCGCAGCAGGCCGAAGCAGTGACGTGATCAGACTGATCACAAGAACGAGTCCGATCAGGTGTGCAACTCGATCCAAGGGGAGACCCTAGGGCAGGCCGAAGGATCGCACGTACAGCAGGACCTGCCAGGCTTCTTCTTCCGTGAGGACCAGCGGGATAAACGAGGCCATGTCGGTGCCGGGGCTCCCGTTCTTGAGGATCCAGATCAGTTCGCCGTCCGTTCTCGCGGCTTGCCAGGCCTTGTCGGTGAAATTTCGCGGGAGCTTCCCGCGCAGCCCCTCGATATCCCTCAAACCTTTCCCGTCACGCCCATGACAGGTGACACAAAAGGCTTTCCCATGAAAAATCTGCCGGCCCTTTTCGATGTTCTCGGGCGTGGCTTCGAAGGGATTTTTCCATGTCCGGGCCTCGTCGATCTTGTCGATCGGCACCCGCGGTCTCAGCACGGCTTCATCGGCGCCCAGGGACGGGCCGGGAAACCAACTTACCAATGCGGCAAGAGCGACGGAAAGCAATCCAATCCAAGGGAGGATTCTGTGCATAGCAAGGTTCTGATTCATGGTGAACGGGGAGATTGCGACCCGCTGGGTCCATCGGGCCGGCCCCTTGTGAGAAGGAGCCGGCTTGGAGGTGTTGCCGTTACTTGTCCGAATGGCCCGGGAACTTATGTCCGAGGGACTGCGGGAAGCTGACCGTTCCGTCCGGGAACTCCTGTCCATGCTGCCACAGGTGATAGATCACGCCGTCCGTCCCCGCGGCGACTTCCGCGACTTTGGCGGCTTGATCAGCCGGCATGTCGAGAATCTGGACTCGACCGGTGGCAATTTCGACTTTATGGTCATGGAAATGCCGATGCCATTGGATGGCAGGCAGCTTTCGTGTGAGATCCTTCGCCACGAAGTACTCGATGCCGACCAATGGGGCCTTGGGGTCGGTGGATTCAAAGAGTAAACACTGGAGGATTTTGTCTGAAATGCCTTTGCAGTAGTGGTGGTAGGGCCCGCCCGGTTCACCGTTCGGCATCAGGTGCGGGGCCTGAACGTGCAGATCGTATCCGACGGCCGGGCTTGCTGTTTCTCCGCTGACCGCTTTCTGAGGGACGGCCCCTGCCCATCCGATCACTGTCACGGCCGCGGCAACAAGTAATCCTTTTCTCATCACAACAAACCTCCTATGGTTGGGTTGGTTGATAGCAAACATACGGTTTGGTCTTGCAGCAGACCAGGACCATGGGTCTCGCAGTCGTTATGAGCGTTGAGGCAACGAAAGGATTCACTTTTTTTTCTGATATCGTCGGCCTTTCACGGCAGAACGACTTTTGACAATTATTTCGGCTGCTTCGGCAACGTCACCTTGATCGGTTCGCCGGTCAAGGCCTTCAGAAACGCGATAAGATCTCTTTTCTCTTCGCTGGTCAGATCGAGCGGTTTGACCAATGGGCTCAGATGTTGGTTCGCTCCTCCGCCCGTATTCAAGAAATCGACCACCTCTTCAAGCGTCTTGAACGCCCCATCGTGCATATAGGGCGCTGTGTCTGCGATGCTCCGTAACGTCGGTGTCTTGAAGGCGCCTTTGTCCTTTTCGGACCTGGTCACGCCGAAACGTCCGAGATCCTCCTTCATCGGTCCCACTTGCGGCACACCGAGATTGTGAAACTGGTTGTCGGTGAAATTCGGACCGCCGTGGCAAAGAACGCAGCGGGCCTTTCCACGGAACAGAGCCATCCCCCGGACCGCCGCTTCTTCCATGGCTTTCTGATCGCCGGCCATGTACTTATCGAACGGAGCATTCGTCGAAATCACGGTCCGTTCATAGGCCGCGATGGCTTCGGCGATACCCTGGAGATTCACGTCAGTTCCGAAGACACTGCGAAACTGCTGCTGGTATCCCTTGATCTTGTTTAATTTCGCCACCACGTTTTCGTGGGTTTCACCCATCTCGATGGGATTGTGGATCGGGCCGATCGCCTGTTCTTCGAGCGACCGCGCGCGTCCGTCCCAGAACTGGAGATGATTGAAGGCGGTATTGAGCACGGTCGGAGCCTGGCGCCCGCCGACTCCGCCGCCGATCCCGATCGATGTCTGGCGAGGATCGGCCCATCCGGTCCCCGGGTTGTGACAGAAGGCACAGGAGATGGCCCCGTTCTTCGAAAGCCGGCCGTCGAAATAGAGCTGCTTCCCCAATTCGAGTTTGGCGGTGTAGTTCAGGTTGGTTGACGGCTGCGGAACGGCGGTCGGGAGGGGTCCGATGTCTGGTACGGTCACTCCGTCGATCGTGATCGTCCCGTGCGGAGCATGCCCAGAAGGTGATGCCGATAATTCGACTGGGACCGCACCGAACCAAGCGGTGAGCAAAAGGGGTGGTACGAACAACCTCCGCCAGGAAGGGACTTGATTCTTCGTCATGAGAGTCCTCCATCGGTGACAAGGATAGTGCCCTGAATAGGAGCTTTGAGTATGCGGAACAGTAGCACGATTGATTCATCCTGGGTAGGGAACGTCCGGACCCAACTGATCGAGATTCATGGAGTGGTTTGTACTCGATCCGCGAACAAATCAGGAGGAAATGCTCAATCCATCAGGCGAATTTTCTTCCGCCGATGAATGCCATAAGCTATTGAAATACCTATACTTTCAGCCATGTAGACGGACCGGTCTTTATGGTAGGCTATCAAGCTGAAGGAGAGTGGAGAAGTCATGCGGATTCCGTCACGAGTCGTGCTGCCCTTCGGCTATCGGATCTCGGTCCGACAACTGCCGGATGCTGAAATGGATCGGCGCGATCCCAATGCCGACGGCATCTGGGACGATGAGGCTAAAACCATCTATCTTCGGAAGCGGCTCCCCGTCACGAGACGGCGGTACATCCTGGCCCATGAATTGGGCCACGCCTGGCTGGACTGGCAGCATCGGCACCTGGACAACGGAAAAGCGAAAACGTGAGCCCCTTCATCGATCCCTAACTCGCCTCGGCTCTCGGGGAGCACTTCGACGACATCATCCGCCTGTTGTTATTCGCCTCCGGCAATCTTGATGATGACCTTCCACTCGGTCTCCGTCACCGGTTGAACCGAAAGGCGCGAGCCTTTCCGTAGCAACACCATCCCCTTCAATTTCAGCTCCGACCGCAGCCGGTCCAACGGAACGCACGTCTTGAACGTTTCGCGATGGCGGATATCGACCATGTCCCAACGAGGCGCCGATCGCAGGCTGGCCGGATCGTAGTGATGGCTCGTCTTGTCGAATTGTGAATCGTCTGGGTAGGCCGTCCGCACGACTTCGGCAATACCGACGATGGCCGGCGGCTCCGCGTTGCTGTGGTAAAAGAACACTCGGTCTCCGACGGCCATCTCGCGCATGAAATTCCTGGCCTGGTAGTTGCGCACACCGTCCCAGGCCGTCGTCTGTTTTGGTGATGCGACGAGATCGTCGATCGAGAACGTGTTCGGCTCCGACTTCATCAACCAATAACGTGGTTTCGCTGGCATGCTACTCCTTTGACGTTAGATCCTTCGCCGGCATGGGTCAGCTATCTAGTCCCTTGCCTCGAGAAAATGGATGAGCGCCCGATAGGTCATTTCGCGGACCAGGGCTTTTGAGGCCGGTTGGTCGCGGATGTTTCGATCCAGCCAGACCTGTTCCATCACAACAGGCCTCGCTTCATTGCAGAGCGTCCACATCTGGTGAAGAAAATCGGGCGGCAGCCCTACTTGAACACCTTCGGACTCGATCCGGTCGTCGAGAATCGCCAAGAGATCGGAGAGGGCTTGATCGGACCGATAGGGTGCGGCAGCAAAGCCGAACGATGCATGGGCATCGGCCTCCTGGTTTGCCTGCTCCACGAGATCACGCATGTATTCCTTCAGGAGTCCGATTACATGTCCGGAAAGAGCCATCCCTTCCTCTTGTTCAGCACATTATGCGTCGGCTCAGCGCGGGAGAACAAGGCTGCGTGTTCCGAGAGCATGGGCCGTTGACCGAACCGTGAAGGGTTCCCTATGATGCCGTCATGTCGACAAGTCCAGCAGAGCGATTCGAGGTAGCCCTCAATACGCCGGCCGGCCAGCTGATGACGGGAGTGGAGGTCCCGACGGGATTCGTGCCGATCACGTCGATCGTCCCGCTCACCAGACGCCTAGGGGAAGAGATGGCCGCTTTGGAAGAGCGCCTGGTCCGAGAAAAAGGACTGGCCATTTCCTGCCGTATGGGTTGCGCGGCCTGCTGCCGCATGCTCGTCCCCCTGTCTCCACCGGAAGCCTTCGCGCTACGGAACTATGTAAACCAGTTGCCGCCGGAACGTCGTGATCGTTTGACTCGCCAGCTTGCCGAGATCAGGCGGACGTTAACCGATAATGGGCTCTTGGGACGGCTCAATGCCGTTGCCGAGACGGCCCAGCCGATCCCGGACCATGAACTGGAGCCGATTAATCGCGCCTACTACGCGCTGCGGGTTCCTTGTCCGTTCCTCGAGAATGAGATGTGCTCGATCTATGAAGCGAGGCCAGCAGCCTGCCGTGAGCTGCTGGTCACGTCGCCGGCTGAGCTCTGCCAGGACCTGGCGAACAATCCGGTGACTCCGATTCCTATCTCGGCCCGTATCGGCACCGTGCTGGGTCTGCTGTGGAGCGGGTTGACCGATACCCCTCCCCGCCTGATCCCCCTCCCTGTAGCGCTGGATTGGGCAGATCGGCATGAACAGGAGTCGAAGCGGACCTGGCCTGGCTCAATGCTCATCGATCAGATGCTCGACAAATTGTGGCGGTTTCTGAGTCAGGAGTTTCAGCGTCGCAAAGGCGGCGAATCTTGAACGTTCAAAGGAGCCCTATGAACAAGCCCGTAATCGCCTGCCTCGATCTTGAAGGGGTGCTGGTCCCGGAAATCTGGATTAATGTCGCCCTCAAGACCGGGATCGAAGAATTGAAGATCACCACCAGGGAGATGCCGGATTACGACGCCTTGATGAAGCGGCGCCTGGCCATTCTCGACAAACACAGGCTCACGATCGCCGACATCCAATCTGTCATCGACAAAATGGGCCCGCTGGAAGGGGCTCCTGCCTTCGTGACCTGGCTTCGTGAACGGTGTCAGGTCATCATTCTCTCCGACACGTTCTATCAATTCGCCCTGCCGCTGATGCGACAGCTCGATTTCCCGACGCTCTTCTGCAATCAACTGGAAATCGACGCCGGGGGACGGATTCGGGCTCATCACATGCGGATGCAGAATCAAAAGAAGCATTCCGTTGCCGCATTCAAGTCGCTGAACTTCTTTACGCTGGCAGCCGGCGACGCGTACAACGACACAGCCATGCTCGGCGAGGCCGATGCAGGCTTCTTCTTCCGCCCGCCCGACCACCTGCCGAAGGAATTCCCGCAATTTCCCGTGACGATGACCTACGTGGAATTGCAGGGGCGGTTTCAAAAGGCAGGAAATCTAACCTAGGAGTGTGCTGAAGCCTTGTGGGGGACCGTCCCCCTTGAGGGACCGTCGCTAGTGGTTTCACACATGCTGCAAGGCTAGTCTTCGACCTGTCTCCATCCCTTCTTCTGTAAACAACGGTAGAGCCTTTGCTTTTCGATCACGGGACTGTCGTGGACGGCCGCAGCGCCGGGATTCAGTGTCACGTTGTTCAGCCAGTCCCGCTCGCATTGGTTCCAATCGTAGGTGAGGTGTTGTTCGGTCTTGGAAGGATGGACCCACCGTTGGGAAGAGCAGGAAGACCACACAAACGCGACGGAGCAGATGACCAGCAGATGGAACCAACGCATGAGGGCCTCCCTTGTGGATTCACGGTACGATGGATGGTGCGGAAGAATACGGCCCTTCGAATGGAGACGTCAAGGCGGCCCCTCCCGGGGCCGCCCGAGCGATTGGGTGGGTTCCTCTAGGACTTTGGCCAGGACTGTTCGAGCTTGTAGATGGCCTGTTCCAGGGCTTCGTCCCCGGCAACGCTGCGAAGGACGTCTTTCGCCTCCACTTCCGTCGGATAGATCGGCGCAACCCTCAGCGACCGGTGAATAACCGGATAGCCGTTCGACTTGACCGGCACATTCAACCGGTTCAGCCGGCTCCAGGCCCGCCCGTTTGAGCGGGCGACGACCTGCCCGCCGGAGGTCTCGATCAGGGCGAGTTCGGCGAGGGCATAGTTCACTGCTTCGAAACCCAAGGCTCTCGGTCGGCCCCCGCCCTGCTCCGGATCGGCCGTAAATGGCAGCATCATCGGCACTTCCGATTCCGCGCTCGAAAACAGAGCCACGAGCAGGTTGGAGAGCCCCTGGTCACGCGCGATCTTCACGAGGGCCTGATGGTCCCGAGGTTGCGTCGAGTTGTCCAGCGAGACGACTTTCACGATCCTCACCGGGATAGAGGTCTCTGCCCGCCGACGAACCTGGTCCGTAAGGAAGGCCTTCGTCGCGTCGGAAAAGGCCGGAGCCGAACCTTCAGCCGTTGTGTCATTGATCAAGAGCAGCCCTGCCTCAACCGGGCCTGGCGAACCCGTCGGCTGGACATAGACTGCGCCGGCGTCTTTCTGGCCGGCACTTCCCAAGTAATTATCCATGCGAGCGAGCGGTTTCTGACTGCACCCGCTGAGCAGCACAGGACCCAGTAACGCGGCAACCACGAACAGTTGGCTGAATGCCATGGATGACCTCCCGGTTAAGGTCAGGACCGAATGTTTTTCTCCTAGTATCTTCCACCCCGAAAAACGCACTGTCAAGACGGGCCGCAAGGCCGCGACAGGGCTCGTTCGACGCGTCGAGAACACCTCTGCGCTTGTTGTAACCGTATCTGCCTATCGGTTATCTTACTTGGATGCCCTCACAAACCTTCCGAGGCCCGATCATCGTCTTGCTGGTTTCCGCAGTCACGTTGACCGCGGCTTGCAGCAACTTCAAGCTGCCCCGTATGACGGAGGAACAATTCCCTAAGCCGCTCATCTCCGGATCGGTCAACCTCATTTTTGAAGAGCCGCTCCAGGACTCCAAACTGACATTCAATCAGCTGGTCTGCTCGAACACGACCTGGGAAGGCCGGTTGGGCGAGACGATCGTCGAGACCTTTACAAAAGCCGCTCGTTCCCGCGTCGCCCAGGTGACGGTCGGGCCTCAGGCACAAGCCGTCACACCAGCTGCGGGATCCGCTGCGCCTGTGACCGCAAGTCTCGCCATCGAGCATGCATCGTTCAATGCGCGGACACGCATGGGTTCGGAGGACGTGTTCCTTGCACACCTGGAGCTCCACCTTCGCGCCACGGCGACCGACCCTACGAGCCAGCAGACGGCTGTCGCACCGCTCGTCTTCTCCGATGACGTCAAGTTGTGGGTTCCTCAGTACGGGGGCAACGCCTGCACCACGATGCAGTTCGATGAACGGATGAACACCGCGGTGGACAATCTGGCCAGCCAATGGCTGAATTTCATCATGGCCGCGCTGTCCCGTCCATCCCAGAGCCCGACCCAGGTGGCGAAAGCATCCCCGACCGTTCAAACGGGACCTGCTGGCGTTTCGGCAACCGGTCAGAGCCCGATAGCGCCGGCGACCCTAAACCGAGCCGGGGGGAAAGACCCGGATCGTTTCGCGGTCATCGTCGGGTTGAACCTCTACCGCTCGCCTTGGCCAGGTTGGAAAGAGGGGCTGACCTTCGACAGCAAAGAATCGCTCTCGACGTTCGCGGAGCGATTCGATGTGCCGGAGGCCCAGACCCTGCTTCTTCAGGATGAACTCGCGGCGCAATCGGACATCGAAGAGGCTCTCACTCAGTGGCTCCCCAAACGGGTGACAAAAGACTCAGTGGTGCTGTTCTATTTTGCCGGCCGTACGACGGCCAACCAAAAGGACGGGGAAGTGTTCTTGATCCCCTATGACGCTACGCCGGCATCTTCGCCCTATCGGTTGATCTCACTTCGATATCTTCAAAGCCGTTTGCAGAAACTTGGTGCACGCCTAACCCTGGCCATGATCGACGGTCCTTTAGCAACGGCCAATCTTCCAGCAGACCGCAAGGCCAAGGTTATTCCACCGAACTGGATCGCCGACCTCAACAGCCCGACCGGTCCCAAGGGGGGAAGCGTCATTCAGCTTTCGAAAGGTCAACCCTCCAGCACGGATCAGGGCACCCTCCTGGCCAGCTCAGGCCACAGCGCAGATTTGGACCACGATGGGATCGTTACGGTCGGCGAATGGCTGCGTTCCCTGAGAGGACATGCCGTGACCGCCCCCAGCCTTCCCCCATCATTAGCCGTGCAGTCGATTCCCCTCGCACATCTGAACCACAAGTAGGTTCCCTCTGATACAAGGGGTCAGGGCCCCTTTAACTCCAATGGAGCCTGCCCCCTCTCCCCTGCTAAGAACCCTGACCCCTTCTGAACCTCAGTAACGAAGAAGCCCCGTGGGGGATCACCCCACGGGGCTTCTGTCCATCGGCCAGGCGAAAGATCGTTTCGCCCTCAGCCTTCGAGTGAATTCCTACCCAACTAGAAGTTCACGTGAATCTGCGTGTAGCCCCAGGACTGGTTGACCGCCTGGTTTCCATTGGCTCCGTTTGTGCTGGCAATGTTGTCCAGGAATCCGCCGGCAAACATGTAGCTGAAGCCGGTCTGCCAGGCCACCTTGTTCCCTTTGAAGAAGAGGGTGTAGATGAAATCGATTTCATCGTACAGGTGCGCCCCTCTATTGGCCAAGTTGGCGTTGAAGTAGGCGTTCTGGGCGGCGCGGTACCAGTTGTCACCCGTGCTCGCGCGCCGGAAGTTCCAGTAACGGAATTCCAGGTGGTTGGCCGGGTTGTTGAACGGGATGACCTGCAAGCTGCCGCTGTAAGCCACCATGTTCCGCCAGGCCATCAAGTCCGCATAACCCATGACGATGTGGTTTGTCGGATAGAGGTTTTCGAACGTATTCGCCGTTCCGTTACAGGTTGTTGCATTGGTACAGTTCGCCGCGTCGCCGTCACCGGAGGCGTAGTTGAACTCCGCGCCGATACGGGGTGACCAGGGCACGTTCGCCAAAGTCACACCGCCCTCCGCCGCCAACGCATAGGCGTTGATGTGGAGGTTTTGGCTATTCCCTAAAGTGGCGGAGTCAGAAGATGCCATACCGAACTGATGGTAGCCTTCCAAGGTACCGTCGAAGATACCCTGCTTAACCGCCAAGCGGGCGCCGACCGTATGCCGCTTCTGTCCGTTGGCGTGGGCTGCAACGACGCTGCTGCCCGCCGTTCTCGCATTGTTGTTCTGGAACACCCAGAGGGGTTCAAACGCTACACCTGCCATCGGCTTGAATGCCAGGCGGGTGAAGAAGATATCCGAATCGCCGAACCCACCCTGACCCTGGCTGACGCCAGGAGGCACGACACCGAACGATGAACCGTTAATACCACCGGCCGCTGCCGCCATATTGAAATCCGTCTCCATCGGACGGAGCCAACCGCCCCAGACTTCGAAGGTCGGCTGGTTGTATTGGAAGGTAATACCGTCATGGCTGAAGCCGGTGTTCGCCCAGTCGAAGTGGCCGAACAGCCGGTGGTTACCCATCACGACCATCTGGCGGCCGAGTTTCAGGCTCAAACCGTCCACACCCAGGTTCCGGATCATGATGAAGGCCTGGCGGGCGAACAGACTGTCGCCCTGGCCAGATTGAAAGGGATCGTTGGCGCAAATCGCACCTTGGCAGCCGGCACCAGCGCCGGTGTTGTTCGCCGCGCCGAAGTTCTTGGCCCATTGCGGTTGGAAGAAGACATCCACGTCGGGCGAAATGGCGTAGTTGATCCCGAGCCGCATCCACTGCTGAACGATGAAATCGTTATTGGCGGCGGTCACGCGACCGAATCCACCGTTGTTCTGAACTCCGAAGGTCGTCTGGCTCCTGAATTCCGGCCTGACGCGCATGTCGCCGGAGATCGTCAACTTTCCGATATCAAACAGCGGGCTCTTGGGTGGATCGAAATTGTGATAGGAAATCAGATCCGGCATCCCGCGGGGAATCGGAGGGATGTTCGTCGGCTGATCGATGACCTTCGGAGCCACCGGCGGATCCGCCAGGGCCTGGGTCACAGGGAGGGCCGCCAACAGGGCGACCGCCAAGACCCACATAACAACCATCTTCCCATGTTTCATATCGTTCCTCCTGTGAATTGGATGACAGTCGTCACCTTGACCAATCGGTGTCCGACTGCCGACTTGAGATCCAAACCGCACCGGGAATTCCGAGCTGACTCCCACCCACCGAGCGGGCACGATCGGTTGTGCCTCCGATGTCCCACCATGATTCACACTCGACTGACGACCTGAATTTTCTTTTCATCCGAACCTCAAGCATGACCCCCATCATGCCTGAATCGTTTCCACCGTCCGATCAGTTAGGAGAGGCGGTCACCTCCCTTCCCTTTCGACCTGGGACATTCGACTGTTCAGGCCTGGTTCGTCGACCCTGCCGATCCGGCCTGCTTTTCACTCGGACTGGTCGCCGCGTTGATTTCCTCTTCCGCCTCCTTCATCGAGGCTTGGAAATCCTGCTCGACCATCTTGACCTCCTGCTGGATCATGTTGAGCTCCGGCTCAACCGACTTACGGAGGTCTTCTGCCGTTTCCTTGAACCCCTTGACTGCTTTACCGACCTGCCGGCCGACTTCCGGCAATTGCTTCGGACCGAACAGGAGAAACGCGATGACCAGGATAATGAGTATTTCGCCCGCTCCCAGTCCGAACATGCTTCGTCATGCGTAAAACGATGCGCGTCATGCGGAAAGCAAAGAAGGAAGCGTCTGTTCCTCTTGGCGCTTCACGCCTTACGCCTCACGCTTCACGTCACCTTTAGCCTTGCTTGACCGCCTGGCCTTGCTGCACCGGCGTGCCAGCTGGCGGAGCCGCTTGATTCTGCGCCACTTGAGCCTGTGCCTGCGGCGGGCCTTCCGCCGGAGGAGGCGTGACGTCGATCGCATCCGCCTCGTTGACGCTCTTCTTGAATCCCTTGATCGCTTTGCCCAGCCCTTCCCCGAGCTGCGGGATCTTGCCGGCGCCGAAAATGATCAACACGATGATCAGAATCAGCAACAGCTCCATCCACCCGAACGATCCGAACATGATCAGCCCGCCTGGTTGAAATCCTTCCCCAGTTTCGCGGGCATATCCATCCCTACGGCCCGACGAAAGGTGGGGGTCCTTCCGCAAACGGGGGAGAGGCTATAGCAGTGCGTGAGATTAGTCAAGTCTAATTTTTCGGGAGCGGTAGAAAATCTGCAGAATGAGAGCTAGGGCCGAATGGCCATGTGGTAGTAATCCACAGGGCCGGGAGGCGCGGTCAAGGCAATGAGGAACGACTGCGGATCATAACCGACTGCTTCCAGGACTTTGGAGGCGGCTGTCAACTCTTCTTCGGTCAGATAGGCTACGGTATCGGGAACTCCGTTCGATTTCAGCGCTCGGACGAGCGCCCGCAGCATCTCGCGCTCCTCGGTCGGCATTTCAGGTCTGATCGAGAAGTCGATCTTGCGATCGTAGGGACTCTGGTAGACCTGATTCAGTGCGCCCATCGTCTTCAAGATCAGCCGGTCCTGCTCCCAGGGCTCCAACGCAGATCCGCCCGTCGGATGGGTCGCCAGGAGATCCATCAGCGTCAACACATTGGTGTTGAGGCTTCGTCCGACGAACTCCCGCTGGCTCTCCAGCGCGAGCTGCTTGAACCCGAGCTGCTTCCCGACCGCTTCGACCAGGGCGAAATTCACCATGAAACTCTGCTGGCCTCCGAACTGCCCGGAACAGGGCTTGTCGGGATCGTTCAGCACCTTGAAGTCCGCCGTGCCCGCGTCAAAGCTGCTGAAGCCGATCGCATCAGGCGCCAAGACCCGTTTCGCCTCCTTGAGCACCGCGAAGGCGCCCACGTTGACGGGCACCACCACCTGCTCGTCGATCCGCTTGAGAAACTCCGTGATCGTCTTGCGATAGGGTACATCTTTCCATTCGATGGCCCGGTACTCCCGTTCCCACACCAGATCGTCGAAGAAGGGCGGATACTGTGCCAAGGCCGCTGCGTCCCCTGCGTCGAACGCCCGCACAAACCCGGCCCAATCCTCGATCTTGGCGTGGAGCGTTTCGCTCAGGTTCGGCCGCAGGAATTCCTCTTCGATTTCGGTTCCCTGCCGGGACAGCAGCTTCGTCGGCAGATCGTTCCACAGCTCGTTGCAGAAGATCCGGTCCACCGTCCCGTCGGCGATCCCAGCCAAATGATCGACCGTCGCACAGAGGCTTTCGACCCGATCTCGATGTTGTTGAAGGCCCGGGGAGGCCAGGGCCGCATCGAGCGCATCCTGCTCCCAATCCACGAGTCGGTACGTGACGCGGGGATAGACCAAACCTTCCTTGTCGATCGCTTTCAAGTGGCTCAGGAAGCAGACGGCGAGATTGCCGTTGCCCGGGCCGAGTTCGAGAATGACGAGGCGCGACTCGCGCGACAGGTTCGGCGGCTCGACCGCAGCCGTCCCGCCTTTCGCACGCTTCATCACGCGCTCATAGTAATCGGTTGCGAGGGCATGGGCCAATCGATAGTCGGCGGAGGCAAAGGTCTGATAGAAGCTCCTGACCTGGTCGCCCCGCATCCGATAGAACAGCCGGTTGGTATGGACCTGCCACTGATCGACCGGTTTGTAGTCTCCGATCAGTTGAGGCAGGGCATCGGCATCTTGCAGCATGGCCCGGTGATCACTCCCTATTCCATATCCCACGCGGGGGTGAATAGTAACAGATGGCCGGAAAGAGCCGCAACGGGCCATCCGGCCTCGCCTGGCGGTCGGGGCGACCCCGTAATTCATCAGAACAGCCAGACAGCTCTCGGCATAGTGTTGGCCCCTGCTTCCGCTTGACTCTCCCCCTGTCCAGGTGTACGAGATCGGCCATGGGATTCGGATGGATCGAACGGCTCCCGTGGGGCATCCTGCTCTGGCTTGTCATCCTGCACGTGAGTTTCACTCAGACGGCCTTCGCCGACCCGCTTCCGCTCAAGAAAGACCTCTCGATTCCGGAGTTCCAGAACAGGACGGAGGACGCGAAACCCTACGACTTCGATGCGCCGCCGCAGGGAATGTTTCGATCCATCACGCTGGCCGAAGGGTTCGATGAAGAACTGGGATTCCGGCGTACGCACGAAATCGTGCCGTTGAAACCGACGGAACGTTTTCAGCCCGACACAGCCGGGGTCTTCATCGTTTTCCAACTCCATCAGCACTATCAGGGGTTCCAGGTGTTCGGCCGTTGTTATCCGGAAGCCGTCGAAGGACTCGACCCCAAGACCCTCGTGAGCCAGGACTCCATGTACATCGCGCTGGAAGATGAGTCGGGGTACTTGAAGATCCCCTCACCGCCGGAAGGCTGGAAACCGGGCCGCTACAAAGTTGAGATCCATGCAGGCGAGCAGGTCAACGAGATGAGCCTCATGGGCACGATGCGGTTCACGATCACAACCGACCTTACCCGTCTCCCGTGAGGCCTCCGGCCGCCTTACTCGTTGCAGCCGAAAGCCGCAATCGGTTGACCGTCGGTGACACAAGGTATATAAGCGAAGTCAAACAATCCGTACGGTGATGGGGTTCACCGGAACCGCCTGGCCCTGCCAGGCTGATAACTCCTGCCACATCCCCGGTAGGAGTTGCGCCCCGTTCCATACACTCCTCCCGAGCACCAGGCGGAGGGTATTGGACGCGCACATGGCCTCATCTGATCCACAGCCGTTCTTCCCCCAGTATCAGCTCCGTCAGATCCTCGACGATATTCTGACACAATTGGGGCTGCTCGTCCGGCTGGAACGCCGGATGCTCGCGATCATCGCGTCTTACGCCGCCGCCATCGGCATGTTCATGCTCTGCGTGCCGATCGCGGTACAGGAACTCGTCAGCACCTTCTCGTTCGCGATCCAGCCTGTCATGATCTTCACGCTGGCCCTGGTCGTGGGCTCCGCCCTGACAGGAGCCGCCGCATTCCGCATCCTGCAAGCCCGCGCCGTTGAAACGCTGCAGCAGCGCATTTATACGAGAATCGCGATCGCCTTCACCGAAACCCTCCCACGCTTGAGGGAAGAGTCGTTCCTGCCTCAGCAGGCGAACCGTTTCGCCGAGGCCGACCTCATGACCCGGGCGCTGGTGGCAATGGTTTCCGACCTGTTCAACGTGGCGGTTGTCGGATCGGTCGGGATGTCGCTGCTCATGTTTTTTCATCCCTACTTCCTGCTCTACAACTTGGTTCTGGTCACGGGCTTCGTGTTTCTCATCACGGTGTTCGGGCGAGGCGGTTTTCTCATCACCCTCGAGATGTCGAGGCTGAACTACGAGATTTACCATTGGATGCAGAACATCGCCGAAAATCTCCCGCATTTGCGCGCGGCGGGCCATAGCCCGTACCTGATCAAGAAGACGGACGAGCTGACGCGCGCGTACGTCCGTGTCCGCCAGCGGCGCTCCGATCTGCTGACGGGGCGTCAGTACAAAGCGGCGGCCCTTTGGCAAGTCGTGGGGCACGCCGGCATGATCGCCACTGCAGGCATGCTCGTGTCGATCGGCCAGTTGACGGTCGGCCAGTTTGCGGCTGCGGAGCTCTTGGCCGGCCAATTGCTCCTCAACATGGATACGCTGGCGCGCCGCATGGTCCACATGTTCTTCGCGTTCGTCTCCTTCCGTGAACTGAACGCGTTCTTCGCCTTGCCGCAGGAATTGTCCGGCTCAAAAACGGTCGTCCCGCTCAGCCAGTTCGGCCTGGCTGGGATCAAGATCGAAGCGCGCAATCTAGGCTTCGCCTATCCGGGAGGCGACCGGCTGTTCAAGGACTTCAATCTGGACGTGGCCCCCGGCGAGAAAGTCGTGGTCCTGTGTCAAACGAGCATGCAAAAGGTCGCTTTGGCCAAAGTACTGGCTGGCCTCCTTCCGCCGTCCGACGGCGTCGTGCAGTACAACGATTTCAACCTCAAGGAGGTCGCGCTCGAATCCATCGACGCGTGCCGCAGCCTCATGCTTGATTCTCATCCCACTCTCCTCGAAGGCACGATCGAGGACAACCTCACACTAGGACGGCCGGGCATTTCCTACGAAGACATCCAATGGGTCCTGCAGTTCGTCGAGCTGGACGAGGAAATCGATCGGATGCCTGACGGCCTGACCACCATGATCACGGGCCACACCGGTCAATTCGCGACCAGTCAAGTCCTGCGTCTGCTCCTGGCGCGCGCGCTCGTCACGCGCCCCCACGTGTTGATCGTAGACGGCACGTTGCACAGCATGGTGCCCGCCGTCCGCGAGGTGATCTTGCGTCGGCTTTGCTCGAAAGACGAACCCTGGTCGGTCGTCTTCGTCTCCAACGATCCCACCTTCACCTCCTACGTCGATCGCCGCGTCACGCTCGACTAGTCCGCGTTCCGCCGGTTTGACCGTCGTTCAGGCCTTCGGTAGAATGCCGCCGTGATCCTCCGATTGGCCGCGGACCACAACCCGGTCGGCTCTTCATGACCGACGCATCGCCTCCATGGGCTTCCGTCATCGTTCCCATTAAGGATGAGCGAGACAACCTTGTGCCCCTGATCGAGGGGTTGCTCAAGGTGATGCGCAGCCATCCGACGTCCCGAACCAAGTCGTTCGAAATCATCTTCATTGACGACGGAAGCACGGACGGTAGCAGCGACCTCATGGATCGGTTCGCGGCCCAACATCCCGAGGTCGTCACATTGCATTTCGATCGAAATTACGGAAAGACGGCCGCGCTCGACGCCGGCTTCAACCATAGCCGCGGCGACATCATCGTCCATATCGACGGAGACCTCCAGCAGGACAGCGAAGACATCTTGACCTTGCTGGCATTCACAGAGACGCACGACGTCGTCTGCGGATGGCGGAAGGAGCGCCAGGACAATCTGGTGCGCCGGCTCTCTTCACGGATTGCCAATCGATTCAGAATCGCCTTTACGCACGACGGCGTACACGATACGGGGTGTCCACTGAAAATCTTTCGGCGCCCGGTGCTGGAGCGACTCTATCTCTTCGAGGGTATGCACAGATTCTTCCCTGCCCTCGCCCTCATGCACGGTTTCACGGTCAAAGAAGTGCCGGTCCGCCACTATCCCCGCATTCACGGCCAGTCGAAATTCGGCGTCGGGAACCGTCTGTTCAAGAGCCTGTATGATCTCATTGCCGTGCGTTGGATGAGTGCGCGCCTGCTGCGATACAAATACCGGGATTCGAGAAACGGCCGCGAGCCGGCGAGAAAACGGACCGGATGATGTCGGATGTCGAAACCGTCTGGATCGCGATCGGCTTTCTCGGACAGGGGCTGTTTTTCGGGCGATGGGTCGTGCAATGGATCGCGTCCGAACGCCACGCCAAGAGCCAGGTTCCCGTGGCCTTCTGGTACATGAGCTTGATCGGCGGATTGATCACGCTGGCCTATGCCATTTATCGGAGGGACCCCGTGTTCATCGCGGGGCAGGGCGTCGGCGCAGTCGTGTACGTTCGAAACCTCGTGCTCATTCGCCGGACAGGCACCGGGCAGGCTTCGGACACTCCTCGGTGAATCGGTAACTCCTGATCCTCCGTCAACTTCCATTCACACAAAGGACTATTTCCTTCCATGTCGCTTCCCAAATCCCTGACCAACCTGCTCATCCTTGCAGCCCTCGCCGGCACGCTATTCTTCGTGGGACTCGGATCGATTGGGCTCACCGACCGGGACGAAGGACGTAACGCCGAAGCCGGGCGTGAAATGTTCGAGACCGGTGATTGGGTCACGCCGACGTTCAACTACGAGCCGCGGTTCTACAAGCCCGCCCTGGTCTACTGGTTGATGTCCGGTTCGTACCACCTCTTCGGCGTCGATGAATTTTCCGCCCGGTTTCCCTCCGCCCTATTCGGCTCGGCGCTGATTCTCCTCCAGTATTGGTTCCTCGCCCGGTGGCGCGGCGAGCAGGTCGGCCTCATCGGAGCGCTCATGCTCCTCCTCAATATCGAAATCATCGGCCTGAGCCGGATGGCGCTCACCGACGCGGTCCTGATCTTCTTTACGACCGCAGCACAGCTGGCATTCTGGGCCGGTTTCCATGGAACCGGTCGCCATCGCCACTGGCTCTGGGGGTTCTATGCAGGAATGGCCTTCGCGACGCTGGCGAAAGGTCCAGTCGGTTTCATCGTTCCGCTCGTCACGATGAGTCTCTACCTCTCCTTCACCGGACGATGGCGCCAATATTGGGAGCGGGGCTTCCCCTTACTTGGCGCGGGATTCTTCGTCCTCCTGACACTCCCCTGGTACGCCACGATGCTCTCGATTCACGGGACTCTCTATGTGACGATTGCCAAAGCGCAGACGGTCGGCCGGTTCATGGCTCCGATGGAAGGGCACGGTTTCGGATTCCTGTTCTATGTTCCCGTCCTGTTATTCGGATTTTTCCCTTGGAGCGGCCTGCTGCCGATGGCACTGTTCCACGCTTTTCAGGACTGGCACAAGGCCGGACGGGAGAAGCTCGAGGTACGGGAATCGCTTCGCGCGGATGATCGAGAGTCGGCCTCCCATGAGCTCGAACTGTACGCGGCCCTCTGGGTAGCCGGCGCCTTCATCTTCTTCACAATTTCCTCGACCAGGCTCCAGCACTATATCGCTCCGCTCTTTCCAGGCGCCGCCTTGCTCACCGCGGCTTACTGGCACCGCGGGCTGCTCGATTCGACGACCAAAGGACTTCGCGCTTCTATCCATACGATGATGGGGCTCGGCTTTCTCCTGGCGCTTGGATTTTCGTCGGTCCCCTGGATCTATTCGAAGTTCATCGACAAGATGCTGAGAGAATTTCCCGCCGCGAGATTGTTGGATCCGAGCGCGCCGGATGCCGGCCCCTATGCGGCAGCCATGGTTCTCTTGGCGGGAATGGCGTTGGTGGGGTATTTCGGTCTGAATGAGGAGCGCCGTGCCGGCGCGTTCTGGGCCGCCGGCGCCAGCTTGGCGATCGTGGCATTGATCACCATTCAACTCACGTTTCCTCTTGTGAACCGCTATTTCATCGCCCCGCAGCAGGAACTGGCCTATGCGGCCGGCGTCAACCTGGGGCCGGCCGATCATTTCGTGGTCTACGGCGCAACCAGACCCTCCGCTATTTTTTATGCCAAGCGAAGGGGGATATTTGTGCCTTCTGGAGAGGAGGATACCATCCGGAAGACACTGTCCTTGCCTGGAAAGACGATGATCCTCCTGCCGGAATCCTACATGTCGAAACTGCCGCCGGAAGCGGGAACCCTCGTGCCGATCCTGAAACGCTACGGGTTTCTCCTGCTGGCGAACCAGCCGATGGTGACGATTCCCGAAGGGGCCTCTCAGCCCCCTCCAGTTCCCCCGTCACCCCACTGAGGCTAGCGCATCGGTAGGATCCCGCGCAGCTCTATGGCCAGAACAAGGGCGCACAGGACAAACAGAATGAATCCGACTTGTTGCAGCCTGACGCTGGCGGTCGTCTGAACGGCGCGAGCCTCCGCCGAACGGCGATGGAGCCATAACGCCGCGCAGGCGCAACAGACGGTGGCCGTGACCCAGAGCGAGCCGGTCATCATGCCGAATCCTAATCCGACCACGTAATGCGCCGTCGAGTGGAACCACCTCCCTGTCACCATCTCGGATTTCAGGACGAACAGGCCCAGTCCGATGAGACCCAGGGCAACCACGAGAAGTCCTGCAGCTGAGAGTTGGGGATGAGGCCAAGCGCCCGAGGGGTGCCATCCGATCGTCCAGACGACGACGGTGATGGCCGCTGATACGGAGGCGGCGGCCACAACCGCACCCTCGACGGAGCGCTGCCACTCACTCAGCGGATTGGCCACGACGGTGCCCACCGTGTATCCAATGACCGCCCCGCCTACCGTGTCGGTCAGAAAATGGGAGCCTCGGAGAACACGACTGAGCGTGATCGCGCCGGCCAGAGCGAAGAGAAACCAACGAACGCGTGGAAATCGCGTTGCAAACACGGCCGCCAGAGCAAATGATGCTGTGGCGTGGCCGGAGGGGAATGAATCCCACCCGCTGCCGGTTCCGGGAGAGAGCGCAAACTGTCCGGAGTGCATGAATTTGGGCCTCGGCCGACCGACGAGATGTTTGACGAGATTGCTGATCAGCGCCGCAAACGCGTGGGCGGCAAGACTCTGCCATCCCGCCCTCTTCCATTCCGCCTGCTTCAGGCCGAACCCCACCGCAAGCACGACGACACTAATGACGACGAGCGACTCTCCCCTGCCGAGTCGATCGCCGACGTCGCTGAGACGCGCCAGCCAGGGATTGGCCAGATGATCGATGTGAAAATCGTTGAGGGAACGAACGAACCGGGTGAGCGGAACGTCCCAATCCAACAATCCGAGGAAAGCAAGCAAGAGAGCCGAGCAAGCCAACCCCAGCGCAGCAACGCGGACAGCAAGGGGCGGCAGGGATGAGATCCGGCTCGTCGACCCCTCGCTCACCCCTTACCCCTTCCCCATTCCGTCAGGGCACCCAATCGGCGAGAAAGACGTTGAACTCACCGGGCGTCTTGGCATTCCGGTCCGACACCCACACCAGACGAGTGCCGTCCGGCGAGAACATCGGAAAGCTGTTGAAGTGGCCGTCGAGGGTCAGCCGTTCGAGGCCAGCCCCGTCGTCGCCGATGAGATAGAGATGGAAGCTCGGTCGGCCGCCTTCTCCCCTGGTTTGCACATTGGAGGAAAAGATGATCCGCTTCCCGTCCGGATGAAAGAACGGCGAAAAATTTGAGGCGCCGTTCGAGGTCACCTGCCGCTTCCCGCTGCCGTCCGCATTCATCACGAAGATTTCAAGCCGGCCCGGCTCCACCAGCCCTTGTTTCAGAAGATCCTGATACTTGGCGATTTCGCCCGTATCCGTCGGATGCGACGCGCGGTAGACTATTCGCTTGCTGTCGGGAGAAAAGAACGCTCCTCCGTCGTAGCCGACCTCGTCCGTCAACCGCCGTACCTTGGTGCCGTCCAGATTCATCGCATAGAGATCGAGATCGCCGTCTTTGACGGAGGTCCACACGATGGTCTTGCCGTCCGGCGAGACGGTGGCTTCGGCATCGTACCCCGGAGTGTTCGTCAGCCGCTGCATTTCCTGCCCGTCGATCCGCACCGCATACAGATCGTAGTCGTCCAGGGCCCAGCGATAGGCGCCCTCACGGGAAGGTTTCGGAGGACAGTTCGGTCCGGCCGCATGGGTCGACGAATACAAGACGCGACGGTCTCCGGGGAAAAAATAGCCGCATGTCGTCGCCCCGGCCCCGGTGCTGACCAGCCGTACCGTGTCGCTTTCCAAATCCATAATGTACATCTGATAGCAACCGAGGGGGACCTCCGCCGGCTTCAATGTGGCGGCAAAGGTGTCTTTCATCCAGTTGTTTGTGGATTGAAAGATCAGTTTCGCCCCGTTAAATGAAAAATAGGCTTCGGCATTCTGACGGCCGAAGGTCAGCTGCCGGACATTTTTTAGATGCCGTTCGGCAGATTGACCGGATGGACCCTTCCGCTCCGCCGGCTGCCCGCCGGTTCCCTGGCCTGGCACCAGCAAGGCTACCGTCACCACCGCCGCGAGCAGGCCGCCACGAGCGAACGCACTATTCATGAATCGATACCCCCATCTCATTTCCCGGCACCGACCATTCACCTCGGGCCGTGACGACGCCGTCTTTGAATACGACGTAACTGTTCCAACCATAGAAAAACAACAACCGCGCCACATTGGAAGCAGCCTGCGGAGTCACCGCGTACACCAGCGACAAGACGCTGTCGGGCTGATCCTGGCGGCGGCAGGTGACGAGGACGGCAATCTCCGCCCCTTCATAGACCGCCCCCTCGAGAACTGCGCCGTTATCCCGCAGAACAAACCGCTCGCCGCAGTGGGGACGCACCATCGATTCAATCGCCTCACGCGACTCAGGGCTCCCCAATAGTAGCACCGAACCTTCCCGCAGCAACAGGGCGCCGGAAGCGATAGGCCCGATCGCCGTGCGCTCGGTCGGAAGCTTTCTGCTCTCTTGCGCTTCGACTCGCGACACCACGTTGCGCAGCGGATGAGGCACCGACGGCTCTGATTCGAGCCCATCGATAATCGACCGCCGCTGGTCCGTCACGTAGTGATTCAACAGGGGCGGAAGGGCGTGCCTGGGGATCCGCTGCAGCAACATCGAGTTGGGATCGAGTGAGATTCGGCGCGGGCTCGACGGTAGCGTCAAGGTGATTCGCTCTTTGGGCGCCGTGATCCGAACCGACCGTGTCTGTTGCCGCCCATCGTCCAGGTCAATCTGCAATTGCAGGGGGATGTCGAAGGACTTGCCGGGCTGTTCGATCTCTACCAGCAGTTGGAATGGATGAGAGGCCTCTCCCAGAGTCCGGTTGGCCGTCGCGAGCTTCAGCACGGGCGAGGGAGCACCGGTCCCTTCGATCCACTGGGCGAAGAACCAACGGAGGTCTCGGCCGGCAGTGTCCGACATGAGCCTCTCCACATCCCGCCATTCCGCATGACGCCCTCCAAATTCCGTGACGAGACGGCGGAGGGCCGACCAGAAATGCTCCTCTCCGATCTCCTGCCGCAAAACGTGAAACACCAGAGCGGTCTTCTGGTAACCGATGGCATTGTCCCGTTCGTCCCGCTTTTGCGTGAATTGCGCAATCGGGTAGTCCCGCTCGATCGGAACATGCAGGTTGTAGCCCCATAAGAACAGTTTCCGTTGGTCGCGGGCCTGGACAGGATCGTTGGAGAGTTCGTGCCAATAGTAGTTCGCGAGATAGGTCGTGAGCCCTTCCACCCAGTTTCCGCGATCAACCCGGTTGTAGACGAAGTTCCCGATCCAAGAATGGACGATCTCGTGTCCCAATGCGTAGGGCTGGACGTAGTGACGCTTGATGATTCCGCTTCCCAGCAGCGTGAACGACGGCATCCCTAACCCGCTGGAGAAAAAGTTCTCCACGACGGCGAATGTGTCGAATGGAAAGGGACCCAGCAGGGGGATATACCCGTCGAGATAACGGGCTGTCGCATCCAGATACTCATCGGCCAGCGCGGCATCTTCCGGAAACAAGTATGCGGCCAGTTGAATGGATTGGCCGGTAGTGGCTCGCCAGTCGCGCGTCTTGCCGATGAACCGGTTCGCCACCAGTGTGAGCGCCTCGCTGGGTTGGGTTTCAGGCCACTCCGTTACGATAAACCCAGCCTGGCGGCAGCGATCGATCGGGCACAGAAGGGCCGATCGCGGTTTTCCCTGCGTCACCGCAGTCCAGCCTTCGGGCAGTGCCACCTGCAGCCTATATGTGCTGAGCGACTCAGGCTGGTCCGCATACCACTGTGTTTCGCTGCTGAGGTAGACGCCTTCGGGGCCGATATGTCCCGCTGTCTCGCTGGGCGTCACAAATCGGAGATGTCGCGGTTCTTTCGGCGGATCGTTGATCAGCCCATGGTAAGTCAGCCTCACCCGTACCGTGCCTGACGGTACAGCAGCGGCAGGAATCATGAGGTGTTGGCTCGGCTGCGCCCCAGTCGGGCGCTCGATATTGAACGGGATGTCTCGCCCGGTATCGGCGGCTACCGGGTCACCCGACAGGAGCATCACGCGATCCACGATTAAAGTCGGCGCCAAGGAGAGTCGGATGGCATGCTCCTGTCGCGCCTTCAACGTCAGCCGGTCTTCCGCAATGAGGCTGTGAATTGCGGGATCGATCTGGACGAAGAGGTCGTGATGGGTGATGGACGGCGCCGTCTCTGGAGCGGCATGGGCCAGACCGGGTATGGTCAGAAAGAGGGCAACGCCGGCGATGAGCTGGAGAGAGGAAACCCGTGAACGCCCGTTCCGGATGGCCATCCGGAATCTATTAACACTCGCGGCAGACGAGCACAAGCTGGATGATGGAGAGCATCCGTTCGAGATCGACTGGTTTTGTCAGGACCTCCTGCGGATGGAGGGCCCAAGCTTCTTCGAGAACTTCCTCGTCATGGCTTCCTGTGATGATGATCACGGCTCCGGGAAACTCTTTCTCCCGCAACCGACGGAGGACTTCCACCCCATTCATGCCGGGCAGGAACAGGTCGAGCAGGACGAGATCGGGCGGTGCTTCTTCGATCATGGAGAGCGCATCCGCACCGTTCTTCACACCGAGCGCCCGATAGCCTCGCAAGCCGAGGAACTGGACGAGGAGATCGCGGACGAGCTGTTCGTCATCGACAACAAGAACTGTCTCCCCCGTGTCCACACCGGGACCAGGAAAAGCCGCAGCACGTTGCTCTCCCGCCGGCTTGACAGGCTGCTGGACGACACGATTGACCCCCTCCACCAGGACGTCGAGGGAGAGCCCCTTCCGGATGAAGTCCGTGACCCGCAATGCCCTGGCTTGGTTCTCCTGGACTTCTGTTGCGCCGCCGCCGAGGATGATGACGGGGGCTTGGGGATCCATGGCACGAATCTCTTTCAACACGGTCAACCCGTCCATCTCGGGCATACGGAGATCGAGGATGGTCACGCGAGGGGCATGTTTACGGAATAGCGTCAGCCCTTCGAACCCGCTGGTGGCAGTGTGAACTTCATAGCCGTGGCGGGTTAGAACGGCCTGCAGGAGGTCACAGTTCATTCGGTCGTCGTCGATGATCAGAATCTTAACCATCGCCCATCCTCATGAAAACACTCGCGATTCACCGTCAAATGATTCTGTGGCGAGCCTAACACAGGACCGTTCATTAGAGAAGTAAATGACGGGATCCGGCAAGAGATCTATTCGGATGTACCCAGGAGGGCGTCCACGAACGCGTCCGGCCGGAAGTCTTGGAGATCCTCGACCGATTCGCCGACGCCGAGGAGCCGGACTGGAAGTTTCAACTCCTCAGCAATCGCGACGACGATCCCTCCACGCGCCGTGCCATCCAACTTGGTTAGCGCCAATCCCGTCACTTTCACCGCCTGGTGGAACTGCCGGGCCTGCGCCAACGCGTTTTGTCCCAATGTCGCGTCCAGAACGAGCAGCACCTCGTGCGGCGCACCCGGCATCTCCTGGCCGATCACTTTGGAGATCTTCTTGAGCTCGTCCATCAAGTTGGACTTGGTATGGAGCCGGCCGGCCGTGTCGATCAAGACCGCGTCCGCGGCGCGAGCCTTTGCGGCAGCCATTCCGTCGAACGCAACGGCCGCAGGGTCCGCCCCGTGCCGATGCCGTACTAATTCGGCTCCAATCCGATCGGCCCAGACTTGCAGTTGATCGATCGCAGCTGCCCGGAAGGTGTCGGCAGCCACCAGCAGCGGCGTCTTTCCCTCTTGCAAGAGCCGCTGCGCGATCTTTGCGATGGTCGTCGTCTTGCCGACGCCGTTGACTCCTACCGCGAGGATGACGAAGGGCTTCGGCCCTTTGGCGACCAACTCGGATATCGAAGCCCCAGATGCAGAGCCGAGCGTAGCCAGCAGCGTGTCTTTCAAGGTGCTCCTGACGCGGGTGGTCTGGGACGCGTCGGTTCCCTCCAACGCTAATTTCAGTCGTTCCATGACCCGTTCCGCGACTGGCGCACCCAGATCTGCTGAAATCAGCGAGGCCTCGAACTCGTCCAGCAGCGCCGGATCGGCTGCGCGGCCGAGCAATCGGTCAAGGGAACCGCGCACCACGGAGCGAGTCTTGGTCAGACCGTCACTGAGCCGTTCAAGCCAACCCATCGAATATCTATCTCCTCATGGCGTCGATCGACTGTTGCGCCGACGACTTCGGCTCAGTTCTCGATGTTTTCCCACCTTACGCAACACGATCCGCTCCTGTCGCTCCATTCTCAGCGCTTCGGAGCGGCTTCGTTCGTGATCGTACCCGCACAGATGGAGGACACCATGGACCAGGAGTATCGCCAACTCTTCGTCAAGCGTACGGTGCCCTCGCCGAGCCTGTCGTAGCGCGGTCGGAATGGAAATGACGACGTCGCCGAGGGGAAATGTTTTATTTCGCCTCACCCCCGGCACCTTCGCCTCACGCATGGCGAACGCGAGGACGTCGGTTGTCCGGTCTTTCCCACGAAAATCTCGATTCAACCGCTGCATACGGCGATCGCCCACAAAGGTCAGTCCCAGCTCGGAGGAGGATTCTCCGACCACGGACAGAACGTGCTGTCCCAGTTTCAGTACGAGTGGCGAGTTGAGCCGTACTCGACGGACATAGTTCCGCACAAAGACGGGCATTAATGGGGCTGGCCTTGATGATCTTTTTGAGACTGGGAAGCGGCAGGCTGGTTCACTGTTCGGCCAGGCGAGGTGCCCCGGCGTGCCGGAGAACCGGCCGGTGAAGCTGAGGAAGGATTTCCGGCTTGGTGCTGATCATAGGCCTTGATGATGTCTTGTACAAGCTTGTGCCGTACGACATCCTGCTCGTTGAAATACACGAAGCGGATCCCCTCCACCTCCTTGAGTATATCGCGCACCTCGATCAAACCCGACACCTTTTCCGGCGGCAAGTCGACCTGCGTGATATCGCCTGTGACGACGGCTTTGGAATTGAAGCCCAATCGTGTCAGGAACATCTTCATCTGTTCGGCTGTCGCGTTCTGCGCTTCGTCCAGAATCACGAACGAATCGTTCAAGGTTCTGCCTCGCATGAAGGCCAGCGGCGCAATTTCGATGTCCCCCCTCTCAATCGCCCTGCTCGCCCGGTCCATATCCATCATGTCGAAGAGGGCGTCGTACAAGGGGCGAAGATAGGGGTTGACCTTGGCATACATGTCACCCGGTAAAAATCCGAGCTTTTCGCCGGCTTCAACGGCAGGTCGCGCCAGTATAATGCGGCTTACCTCGCGCTTGATCAACGCACTCACCGCCATCGCCATGGCGAGATAGGTCTTTCCCGTGCCCGCCGGCCCGATTCCGATCACGATGTCGTAAGACTCGATCGCTTCGATGTAAGACTTCTGGGTCGGTGTCTTCGGCGCAACAAACCGCTTCTTGGTGACGATGGTCGTCGAGCCGGACAACAGTTCTTTGAGGGGAACTTCAGGGCTTTGCTTGATGGCGCTCAAGGCATGGGCGATATCGTCCGGCTGGAGCACGATTCCTTCGTTGGCCAAACCGGCCAATTCGGTCAGCAGACGTTCCGCATGGCGGGTAGCATCAGGAGTTCCATCAAGCGTGAGTTCCTCGCCTCGCGCGGATAGGCGCACGCCGAGGTCGTCTTCGATCAGCTTGAGGTGCCGGTCGTGATGACCGAACAGGACGGCGGTGTTGGTGCCTTCTCGTAGCTTAAGCTTGCGCACGCGAGGGTGAAATGACTCCGTTGTAGTTCACTCCTCCGGTCAGTCTAGCAAATGGGCCGAAAGTCTGACAAGTAAAGACTGGGATCGGCAACAGACGCGGGCGACGAGGTTATGAGGCTGTCTGCGTGGAAGCGATCGCGATGTCAAAGTCCTGGGACGCTGAGCCGCCCTGACCGTCCTGTACGACGACTCTCACTCGGTACGAACCCTTCGCATCCGGACCGATGCTCCACGAAATCATCCCGCTGGCGGAATCGATTTTCATTCCTGCAGGTGCCGTGGCCAACTCGAACTTCAACGCATCCTTATCTTCATCCGTCGCCTGAACCTGGTAGGAAAAGACGCCCTTCTCGTACTTGGCCGGAGGAATCGATGTGATCGAAGGCGCGCTGTTCCCCAGCACGATCGGGTCCGATAGCTTCGGGCTCCCGGGTCCTCCGGCGTCACGCCCTGTCACTTCAACCGTAACGGAGTCCCCTCTCGCGAATGCGCGGGTATCAATGATCGCTTGCTCGCCTTCAGTGACCACGGTCGTGTTTCTCCGCCACCGATAGTGGAGCTGAATATCATCACCATCGACATCCACGCTTTCGACTGTAGCCTTGAATTGGGTCCTATCGGCACCCGCCGGCTCCACCTTGACCGAAATCACTCCGGGAGGGGTGTTCCCCACAACTACCGGAGCAGCCTGATAGACACGGCTATCAGATTGTCCGTCTGATGCCACGATGTCAACGTGAACTTTGTCGCCGCGCTTAAGGAGACTGGAAGCCAGAGTCGGATGGGCTTCTCCCTCGACTCGCGTCCCATTGATAAACCACTGATGGCGAAACGTGAGAGGATTTCTGTCCGGATCTTCTGCATCGATCTGGACAGAGACAGGACCGGTCAAAACGATCGGGGTCGGGACGATTGTAGCTCGCTGAATGAAGGGAGGCCTGTTCCCTCCCGTAGTTCCCGACGCATTCGGTAAGGCAGGACGTTCCGATTCTGCACTGCAACCGAAAAAGACGCCCAGGCAGAGGATTCCAAGACCTGCGAATCGAGCAGATTTGACCAGAGCGCAGGGGGATTTTCCCTGCGCTCTGGCCCGCCTTGCCGGCATATTCTTATGCGCTACCGGTTGAGCCACGAGATAAAGCGGCTTCGTGGATCGAGGCTGCTGCCGCTACCGCCGCCGCCTCCGCCGCCGCCGTCATCGCCGCCACCGGCAATGTCATGGTCATTACAGACCAGTGCGCCGGTACTGGTGTTGTTGCAGAGCTTGAACGGCGCTCCACCGTCCGCCTGACTTCCGATATGGGTCACGCCTCCGAAAGCCAAACCTTCACCAAGCGACATCTTCCCGAGTACGTTAGAGTTGCCGCTCCCGCCAGGCGTGGTTCCGATGATGGATTCGCTATAAGCCGACCCTGTCTTGTAGTACAGGGCGTAGAGATAGCTCGTCCCGGAGGATGCACAGATGTCGTTCGTCGGAATGAACGTGGGGAAGAACACGATTCCGCCGAAGACGACCGGGCTTGCCAGGACTCGTTCCCCGTTGGCCGCCCCGCTTTGAGGCAACTTGGTGAACCAGCCGTCCTTGCTTTGAATCAGCGAGATAAGGCTGGTAAAGGAGGTCGCTCCTGTCACACCGGTCACCTGATTGGTCCCTCCCGCGAGTCCGCAATTGCCTTGGCCAACGATACAGACGGTGGCGCTCGTCACATCCAACAAGTCGTTGTCGATACAGTCTGAGCCAGTGGTCTGTGTGCACTGATTGTTGATGACCGAATCTTTGATCCCCACAAAGTATTGATTGGTCATGTCGGTCTTGTCGGACGCACTGTAGTAGCGCCCGGACCCGGCGAAGACCCAGACTTTCGCGTTGTCGTCGATGGCAATTCCAGGAGCCGTCGCCACAGGCCCCATTTCGATGGTTGGCGCCGTGCATGGAGCCGGCGAACAGGTCCCAGTAAACGAATCGAGGATCTCTGTCGGGATGCGATTCCCGCCCGATGCAACGCCCCACTGCGAGGCACTCGCTTGTCCTCCGTATGGCGCGGTCGATCCCATGGTCAATCGATAAAGTTTCCCTCTCCATGGCAAGCTTCCGTCGTGGATGACCCGCCCGAAGTACACCGCGTCGGTCCTGTAGTCGACGTTGCGATCGAAAGCGGCGATATCCCCGATGAATGAATTCCAACTGCCGACCGTAAACGGCTGCACCAAGGTGTTGCCGGAACCCGGACCGGTCGCAAGATTGATCGCAAATACCCTGGCGCTTTGGGCAATGCTGCCGTCGTACCCGGTGGGACCGGACCCGACGACCAGATACCACTTCGCGTTCGTATTGCTGACAAGATTGTCCGCAGTGGGGTTCACGCGCACCACGCGGGGAACACTCGTCGTCAACCCGAGGTCGGGCGAAGCAAAGGACCAGAGGAGCTTCGGCGAGACTTCAGGATTCGTGATGTCGAGTACGAAGTACGCGCTGAAGAAATCTCGATTGGTGCCGCTGATATTCACCGTCATCTTGGGTCCGCCTGATCCCGCCGTGCAGGCGTTGCAGCTTCCGCCCATCCGGAACCCGCCGATGAGAATCGTCCCCCATCCGTTCGGATGGTCCGTGTCGGGCGTGAAGATTCGGACATCCGCCACGGTCGGCTGCAAGTCGACGTAGTACACATGCTGATAATCCGCGCGCGTCAGCCACTGCAATTGCGGCAGCAGTTGATAGGGAATGAAGCCCCAGAGTTCTTCTCCGAGTTGCGGACCGCTGCTGTCGTCTGTCGGGGTTCTGGTAAACCATCCGTGTTCGACGATTGGGGATGCGACAGTCCCGGTCGCCGGGTTGTCTCCTGGATGGTAGTACCCGCCGTTGAAGGCATGCAGCATGCCGTCGTTCGCCCCGGCATAGATGACCTGTCTGCGGTTATGGTACTTCGCGAGGTATGCCTCGTAGCTGAGATCTCCGAATACGGCGTCGAAACGATCAGTGGGAGTGGCAACCACGATCGGGGTGGAATGGATCAGATCGCCGAGCTTCCAGGTCTTCAGTGTTCCGCTTCCAGCCGGCACTTGAAGTCGCCTATCACGCAGGCTTGCCTGCTCGGCGCAGACTGAGGGTTCGCAGCCCCTGATGAAGTTAATGATCGCGGTCGCGGTAAAGGGCGCGGCGCCGGCTCTCAGATAGGGACTGAGCGTCGCAGAATTGGCGGTCGTGAAAGGAATTTGTTCTCCTGTATCGACGAGCCCATCATTGTCCAGGTCAACCCAGGTCAGGATCGTTCTTGTGCTGGCATCCTTGAGAGCCAACTGATTGCCCGCTTCCCAAATAGGCTTGATGCTGCCCAGAAGCTGGTTGCACGGGTTGCAATCGAGGTTCGTAATCAGATTGTCACCGTTCTTGTCGTCCGGCAGGCCGTCCGAGTTGGCATCGTCGTAGTAGTCAACCTTGACCAGGTTGGCAACCGTATCGTACCTCGTGACGAGGATCTTGTCCTGGTTGTAGATCAGTCTCTTGTCGTTGTTGGTGTCCTCTCTCAAGTTGCCGAACGTATCGATGAACAGACTTTGCGTATAGCCGGTCCAGGTCACATCTTTAAGGGTCGAGGATTCGAGTGTGCTCGGATAGAAGTAGGACTGATACAGGGCGCCTTCACCGGCTGTCGAAGTGGCAAGCACTGACACGGATGAACCGGCCGCGCTCTTTCGCAAGATACTGGCGATCGTCGCCAACATCTTATCCTGCAAATCGTCGACATTCGAAGATTCGAAGTAGGCGTCGGGAATACCGTCCGGTGTCGAGACGCCGGTGTAGTTATTCTCCTTGTCCCACTCGTTGGTTTGTGGAATTCCATCATTGTTGCTGTCCTCGAACGCGCCCAGCTTCGCCGCCTGAGCCAAAATGCTCCGACCATTGATGTTGCCGAAGGCAAAGAAGGTGTAGACGCTGACGTTCTGCGTACCGGGCAAGCAGTGGCCCGTGACTCCGATTACCGCGATTGTCCCGTCGCCCGTTCCGCTGCAGGGACGCAAGTCTGTCGTATGGGCCCAGTAGGCCACGGAATCCAAGAACCCACTGCCGCTGGAGGCATAGTCGGTCCTGTGCTCGCCGAGAAGATCTCCCCAGGGCGTGTTGACATTGGTGTTACAGGTCCCGTCAATCGGGCGGGGGGGGGCAGCGCCGTCGCTGTTCGTACAATGGACACCATGGTGCGCATGACCATAGTCTTGAAGCGCCGCAGGAATATTCTGGTCCTGAGTCGGCTCTCCGTCGGTAAACACGATCACGAAGGTCTTGCAGCAGTTTACTGGCTGTGATGTCGAAGCCCAGGCCGGCGTATGGTTACTGCCGAAGAAGAAAGGATCACGCCCGCAGGCACTGGCAATGTAGCCGGCAGGGCAGGTCTCTGATCCGGTAAGTACGGAAATTTCCGATGTCCCGATCGAGCCTATACCGTTGGTCGCAAAGGACACGCCGCTGGACCCAGCGCCAGAGAAGGCAATGGGATAGACATAGGACGTCGGATAGTAGGCCGAGTTGACTTGCGCGACGTAGCGGACTGCGTCATACAGCGTTTCTGCGAGCGGAGTCCAAGTCGCCGGGCTCGCTTCATCGACCGAATCGATCATCGCCGCCGTGTTGGTATTGAACGTCTCGACCGAGGTTCCGTTGAAGTTGATCGATTGTCTTGACGCGACCGGGGTCAATACCTGAAGACCGTCGTTGGCTCCTGAGCCGTTGAACACGGCGAGTCCGAACCGTGCCTTGTTCCCGACCTGCTGGATCACGCCGGTCGGTTCACTGGGCATTTCGAAGGCGATCTCGTTCAGCTCCGTTTCGGCGAAACCGCCGCCGTCTGGGCAGCCTCCGCCATTGTCGTCGTCAACACAGAGATCCCCGTCAGCTTCATACTGAAAAAACAGGTTCGCAGGATTTCCCGGATGGACCGCGGTTGGGATTCGTCCAACGTAGGTTGTATCCCCGGTCCCACCCGCATAAGGAACTGCCGGCGTCGTTTCGTCTCCCGTTCCAAGATTCTGCGCCTTGACCGTACGGGCCGAAGGCGTCCCATAGGGTTTGCAGGTCCCATCCGGATTGCGAGCAGGAGAGGTGGTGGGATTCCAGCAGTTCCCGCCCGTCATGGCCTTCTTCACGGCGTCGAACCGACGGAATGTCGCCCAGTTGACAAAGTTCCCATCCCATTGTGTGGCGGGGCAGGCGGTATTCAAGGCAGCCTTGGCGGTTCCGATTTCAAACCGGTTATCCGTCGCATCCCAAGTGTAACAGCGTAGGGGATCGGCAAACCCGTTGTATCTGGTCGTCGCCACGAACGTGGTGACCGTCGAGGTCCCTCCACCGGCCAGGATCCCGCAGCTTGTGGATTCGCAGGCTCGATTGCTCATGCTGCCGGAATTGTCCATGATGATCAGAATGTTCGGTGTCACGACGTTGGATACGAACTGGGGCTGGGCTGCATAGTCGGCGTTGGACTGGGCATGGCTGTGACCGGTCAATGCTAGAACTCCTGTGAATGCCAGCAAAAGGCTCGTACGCATCGCGTTGGTTCGGCGATTCATAGCAAGTCCCTCCTCCACTCTTGACTTGTTCATGAAAATCGACATCCCCAAAGCTCCAGATAAATTGGTTGCTACTGTGGGTTCGTAACAACCATCAGTTCGATCTCTCCGGCCTTCAGCAGATATTTGATGAGACCATTCGGCCGGATCCCTTCGACCGTTAAAGGCATTCCCTCATGATCGACGATTTCTGCCTTCGGATTGATGCGGTAGGTATGACCATCAATCCGGATATCGTCCTTGCCCACAGCTGTAATCGTCCCGCCCTTCATCTGCGCCATGACCGCAGCAGGAGGCAGCTCGGCCTTGCCATGACCTGGAACTCCGATAATCAGTAACAGGGCAACTCCAATCATCCTAAGCATCTTGCGGTGTTTCATGCTGCCTCCTACCCGATGATGACGGCACATTCCGCACTGCCGCCGACCTTCGTACAACTGTAGACAGCGGTTGCGGGGCTGGTAGTTCCCACCGCGACATTCGTCGATACGCAACTGATTCGGTAAAGTACCGTGGTCGAGGGAGAGCCTGACGGTGATCCCGTCCCGACCGTATTCTGGCTATACAGGCGGTCGATGTCGCCGTTCACCGCAAAACCGTTCACGTTCATGGCGATGTTGGGCGATCCTGTTGCGGTATCAACGTTATTCGACATGTCATTGCCAAGATCGTCGCGGCCCTTGATTTCGTAGCGCAACATTGTGGCATTCGGCGCCGGCACCGGACCAGGAGGGACCGCCGTGTTTAAGAACGTGGCTGGAATTGCCGTTGCGTTCTGAACCAACCACGTCTGTTTAATGATGTTCGCCCCAATTCCCAAACAGGATTCGGCGGCCGTTGCCGCTGTTTCGTTCGTCCGCATGAAGCCCGACATGCGATTCTCCAGACCGGTGAGCGTGATCGAGGCGATACCTAGCACAGTCATGATCAGCAGCATGAGCATGACCGTCAGCAACGCCACGCCCGCTTGGCCATGCGGACTGATCGTCGTGGTTCCGAGATTGCGAATCTTCTCGTTCGTCCTTGTCATGATTCAATGTTCCTCACTTGTATGGTCCTGGTCAGGACGCGCCGCCGCTGCTGGTTGTAGACACCGGCGTTGTAGCCTGCATCTGCGGAGGGGTTATGGTCGCTAACGATCACAGGGCCAGCGGTGTTCGAAGCGATGCCTCCTCCTTCTTCGGCAATGCCTTGCTCCGCCGCAGCCTGGCGGGCGACAATCGTCACCTGCACGAGTTTGATCTTGTCCGGCGTCATCGGGACGATGCTCCACGCGCTGTTTGTGATGAGGTCTCCCTGGGTGAAAGTCCCTCCACTGGCGTCCTGTTCATCGACAACCCCGTTGGGCAGCGGAGGGTTTGGGGGAGCTGTGTTGCAGCCGTCGCAGCCGTAGGCGAATTGGAGGTCTTCGATCCCGTCCACCATCGGAATGCCATTCCGCGTCAGACAGGTCGCGCTACCACCACAAGTCGCCGCAACGTTGGATACGGCGTAGGCCACGCATTGCAACAGATACACTGGCGTTCCGATCGGAAAGAGCACAGTTCCCGCAGGCGACGGAGGAAGAGGTTTCTCAATCGTGAGCATCGTGGCAGTCGTCGCCGTGATCCGGGTGGCGTGACCTCCCCCGATCGATACGACGGATCCAACTCCCATTCCTGCTGTTCCCATGGCCGCTACATCGGCGGCCGAAAGGGTAACTGTCGTCGCATCTCCCGTTCCGTTGGCGGAGAGTACCGGCACACTCCCTGTGCTGCCGGCAGTGAGGGACGGCACGACCATTCTGATTCCGTCAGGCCCAACATCATTGATGGCGCCCACGACTCCACCAGGCGTGTTGTCTAGCGGGACGATCGGGACCGGGACTGGAGGGTTTCCCACGGTGCAGTTGCCGATGGTTCCGGTCATATTGAAGCCGGCCAACTTGATGTCCGTCGCAATCAAGTCCATGGCTAATCTGGCATTTTGCTGGGTGTCGGCGACCTGAGTATTGACTCGAGCAGCCTTGTTGCTCGTCACGAGAATCGTGAAGGCCGCAGCGACAATGGCCATCGCGATGACCATCGCGACCATTACCTCAATGAGCGTGAATCCTTGTTCGCGACGATTATTCGGTTTCATCTCCGAGTTCCCCATGGGTCTCCCGTTTATTCCGGAGCCAACACAGTGGCGAACACAGCCTGTTTTGCGCGAAGCGCCGTGCTCCCCTCGCCTTTCATAGACCCCATCCAGTTGACTTGGACGATCACTTGGAATTGGTTGAGAGTAATAGGATTCAATGTAGGGTCTGCATCCAATCGCACGACCTGGACGACACCTTGTGCGTTATTTAACCCAGAGTTATTCACAAGCGTCTGCCATTGGGTACAGTCGCCTCTGGCCATCACTTGCGCAACCGGAATCGCCGCGCAACCGGCACCGGTGTTGATATTGTTATAGGAAAGCGCGTTTCTCCTGTTGAACTTGATCCGTTCCACCATATCGGCCGCGATGTTCGTGACGCGACCTGATTCGTTCGCATCCACGTTTCGATTGAGCGCGATGCCCTGCATCCCGGCAAGCCCGAGAAGACCGATACCGAGAATGGCAGCTGCCACGAGCCCCTCGATTAACGTGAATCCATTCTCATTTTTTGTTTTCGAGGTCACTATCTACTCCTTGCACGAACGCTTTACGGGCACGTGGACTTCGCGCACCACATAACCTTGCCGCTCAACCCGATGACGACCGAATGGGTAAGACCCTGCGCGCTTTGAAGGGCTATCGTCTGATTGCCAAGCCCACCCCCGCTCCTAACGCCTTGCTGAGAGAATCCGACTGTGGCGATATTTCCAGGGGCTGCCGCATAGAAATCAATTGACGCCGTAGTTGGCGGAGGCCCAAGCGCAGTCACCGTGGTCATGCTGCCTCCGGTGACAACGGTTGGAATGGTTACAGGACTCAATCCAGCTCCGAACGTCACGCTGAGGCTGCCATTGGCCGCTTTGACGAACGTTGCCGTGACAGGGGCATTGCGATTCTTCGCCGCCATCCTGGCCAGATTTAGGCTGGCAGCCAACTCTGAGCTCGCTTGATTCAACTGATAGCGGGAGATCCATCCAGTAAACGCCGGAACTATGATGGCGGTACCAAGGGCGATAATCGCCACTACCATCATCATCTCCAGCAGCGTAAAGCCTTTTGCGGTTGACAATTTTCCGTACATCCCGGTCTTCCCAAGTAAACGCCGGAAAGGCCCAAGACCGTACAGCAAGGGCTATGCCGATCACGGGAGCCGGGTCACTACTTCTAAGCCATTGAAACCTATGAATGTTTTGGCGAGCTTCTTTGCATAAAGTCGCCTGTTCTTCTCAGCACACTGACAATTTTCGTCATGAAGAGTTCCGGTTTTGCGCCCATGAAGTACGCGGGTATTCGGTCGCACGATGTGTCAGGCTGCTGATGAAGTGACACAGCCTTCGCAGGAGCCAGAGCTGATCTCTTGGCAAGGCGACGTCTTGACACTCGCTCTACGAGGACGCGAGACAGAACCGATTACAGGTGGAGTGGGGAAGAGAGAAGCTTGAAGAGGAATATTATCGCATCGCCACGGCCCGGACCTGGGAATAAGTCGTTAGCCCCCGTAGCACCTTCCGAATCCCATCTTGGAGCAAGGTTGTCATCCCTTCTTCACTCGCTTTTTGAAGGAGTTCGCCCGTTCGAGCTCTCGCTTGGACGAGTTGTTTGATAACCCTTGATGCAATCAGCAACTCATGAATCGGCACCCTTCCCTTGAACCCTGTCTTATTGCAGGCGCCACACCCTCTGCCACGACTGAGTGTCCACCCGTCATGATAGTCCACGCCCAGTCGTTCCCATGATGCCGATCCATAGCCGCGAAGGAGTTCATCATATTCCGAACGTCCGGGATGATACGACTCCGCACAGTTCTGGCAGATCTTCTTGCAGAGGCGTTGCGCCAAGATCCCCAGCATCGCATCGGAAAAATTGAAGGGGTCACACCCCAGATCAAGTAATCTGACGACGGTTTCCACTGCGCTGTTCGTGTGAAGAGTGCTGAGCACGAGATGGCCGGTCAGCGAGGCTTCGATGGCAATGTCGGCAGTTTCACGATCCCGCATCTCCCCAATCATGATCACGTCCGGATCCGCGCGCAAGAACGCGCGCATCGCGGCTGCGAACGTGAGACCGATTTTCTGGTGAACCTGCACCTGCCTGAGTCCATCCTGGGTAATCTCGATCGGATCCTCAGCTGTCCAGACCTTTCGCTCGTCCGTGTTGATGTGTTTCAACAACGCATGCAGCGTGGTCGTCTTTCCAGACCCCGTTGGGCCTACGCACAAAATGAGCCCGTGCGGTTTCTCGGAGAGGCTGCGAAGCGCATGCAGTGTTGCGGCTGAGAACTCCATTGTCTCCAGCGGCATCGGCTCCTTCGCTGTCAGCAGTCGCAAGACCACGTCTTCGTCGCCACCGGCGGTCGGCAGCGTGGCCACCCGGAGTTCGATCTCACGATTTCGCTCGAGCCTGAACCGAATCTTTCCGTCCTGGGGCTTGCGCCGCTCGGCTATGTCCAGGTTCGCCATGATCTTGATCCGAGAGACCACCCCACGCCGATACATGGCCGGAAACTTCATGTACATAAAACAAGTTCCGTCGACGCGAAATCGTACGGCTGTATCTTTTCGGTCTGCATAGGGCTCGATGTGGACGTCCGAGGCACCGAGTCTGTCAGCCTCACCGATTACGTAATTCGTCAAACGGACGATTCCGGAGTCATTCTCGTCGATCTCACAACCGGTGGATTCTGCAGTGGACTCTACAGGAATGTCTTGGACCAGTTCGTTGAGTAGTGAGCCAATCGAGGGGGCTTTTGCGTGACCGATCGCCTGGGTGAGAAACAACTCGATATCCCGTCGCAGCCCAACGACGTACCGGATCGTCGAGCCGGGGAAGGCCCGTCTGATGTCCCAACTCTTGTCGGGATCGTTCGGATCAGTAGTTAGGATATCGACTAGTGACCCTCGCCTTGAGAGTGGAATCCAGAGACTATGTCTCAGGTAGTCGACGTTCAAAGTCCTGAGGAGATCCGGTTCGATAACGGTACGCTCGTCATACGGCAGGTACGGGCATTGGTAAAAGTCGCTCAGCGCAAGGCCAAGCTCGTGCTTCGGGACATGAAAGCGGTCCAACAGCACAGCTTCGAGGTCATTGTCTTCTCCCTTCGCCGTCTCGATCGCCGCCTCAAGTTCGGTCTGACCAAGTGCCCCTCTGCCAACCAACGTATCAAGGACATTTTGCTCAATGCTGCGTCGCGGGCGAGCCGAGAGGCGTCCTGATCCCTTTCGACTTCCAGCCGGGCTGTCTTCACGGCGCCCTGTATCCTTTTTAGAGCTTCCCGTCTCGACGGGCATGTTCCGTCCGATCTGAGGTCACATTACACGCCAAGTTCCCGGCGCCCGATAGACCACCGGCAGGCCTCTAAAGCGTCCCCGAGAGAAGTCGGTGTCATACCAGATTTCGAGTCGTGCCGAGTTGTCCGCCGCGATGACGGTGTTGCCGGCCATCACGGCACCGTACATTCCGACCGGACGGTCGAGCGTAATCGAACCAGCAGCCCAGACCAATCCGGTCAGATGGATTCCAGACAGCTGCACGGGAATTCTTGCTCCAAGCCCGCGTCCCGGCTCGGCGGGAGGACTGAGCACCGTAAAGGATCGGCCTGAACCTTGCGGTTTCAGGGCGACGTGGCCCTGAACCACAAGCAAGGCTTCAAGGTACTCCGATTCCCAAACCAAGGTGCCGAGATTGTCCGATCGGGGAGCCCTGCCGTCTAAGGTATCGATGAATACGATGCCTCGATGGTCCCCGACAATCCGAGACCCGAGGACCTCCGACGGAGCCACGCCTTCATCGGCGCTCGACGACCATTGGGAATGGAGCCGTCCATCCTCATCGAGCCGATAATATGTTCCATGACGTTGTGCGGCAGCCTTGACGGATTCGTAGTCCCACTGATCGATGCGGACTCCTGGCGTCGGAGCCTGGTGGATGTGCACGTTCGATGGAGGAATTGGATGGACGCCTTGACCAGGCGGAGGTAACGAGACGGAAAGTTCCCCTCCGATCCAGTACTCACTCCATCGATCAAGAGCCTGCTCTGAAGGATCATACGGTTGTCCTGTAACCGGGGCATTGGCTGACTTCAGGGCCAGTGTCTCGAGCTGCTTCACTGCCAAATCGCCAGCAATGCGCTGGTCACCCCAGTGAGCACGCACGGGAGACTCTCTCCCTGGCAGGGGAAACCCTAGACCTTGTCCCACTTGCACGGCCGCCCGCACTGCAGGAATCGACAGGGCACCGAGCTGAACTTGCACGGTCGTCGCCATCGGCTTGTGGCCGAGCGTTCTTGCAGTTACTTCCACCGTGGCCAACAGGCCCGGTCGAATAGGGCCATATACTTTGAGTTTGGTGAATTCACCGGATCCTAACAACGGTCCACCAAACCCGCTGGGAGAACTATTGAGGAGTTGATAGTCTGTTGGATTCTTTCCATCGAGGAGCAGATCCGGATGGTCGGATGTCCCAGAAAATTGAGAGCGTTGTGCCGGATCGAAAAAAGAGGGACCTGTTGCAGGATCGTCCTGTCGACGGGAGAACAAATCCGCAACGGTCGGAGGTGTGACTGCAGGATCGTGAAACCAGGCGATTGCGAGTTCGGCCGCTGCATCCGCGAGTTGCTGAGACACCGTCTCCTCCTTCATCGCCGCAATGCCGGGAACATCTTGACCGGCCAAGTAGAGCGCAGTCATCGCCAGGAGCGAGAGAATCAGCATCACAGCGAGCGCGGCCACGAGAACATGCCCGGTTGCATCGCAAGTCGGCAATCCTCCGCTGGTCTGATCCTTCATGTCACCATTTTCTTCGTTCAATATCCGGCTATGTCCGTAATCCGATTTCCCTGACTGCCTTGCGCGGATCGCGAGGCACAGTGACTTCGACCACGATTCGTCTGACCTGCGCGGGCAAGGTAGTCAGACGGCCGCGATCATCCCAGTAGGAGAACCGTACGTCCCGTATCTCCCCGACAAGCACGCCGGCACCACCGTCGAGTTGGCGCAGGAATCTCGGCACCCCCTGCTCGTCTTGCCGGCTGTAGTAGCGAACGCGATTCACTATGTTGACGGAAGCCCCAGCCGGAATCGTGCGGGAGAGAGGCTGTGTAATCGTGAGACTGCCGCGTTGGCCGTCGCGAGCCAGCGTCCGTGACTCACACTGGTCGTTCCAGCAGACGCGGACCGTCTTCCGTTCCGGCCATCCACTGCCGTTCACGACCGACAGGATCGTTTGGCCGGCGTGGGCCTCAGCAGTCAGTTTGGTGACGTAACCGTGAATATTCGCGATGAATTCGATTTCCTCCGATTCAATGATGGACAGAGCGCCTGGCTCAGCAAGACGGAGTTCCTGCTGCAGGATCTCCAGCCCGATCCTGAGGTCCTGCGCGCGGGACAGGGCGGCCTGCTGATTGGAATAGTGCCGCTGAAAGAACGCCACGGACTGCAGCATCGCCCCCAGCAGGATGAACCCGGCGGCCAGAGCCAGGAAGACTTCGAGGAGGCTTGTCCCGGAATCGGATGCTCCCGAGACGCCTTGTGCGCGGTTCTTGCCCATAATCTGCACGATCGATCCTCCTCACCCAGGGTCGACTCCTACGAATCGTGGATTGGCCCGCAGTGTCGTCGCTCTGATTTCGCGTTGTTGCACTCCGGATCCGAATGATGCCCGAGCCTCAAGGAAGACATAGCCGGCTGCCGCCAACGTGCCGCTGCGGTTCGGTGTGACCGTCCACGTCAGTACCACACCGTCTTGCTCCCAACTGCCGGTATAGCGACAATCGCCGCCGATCTCATCCCCGTTGAGTCCGTCGTCATGCATGACCACATCTGTCTTGCCATCGGCATTTAAGTCATCAAACAACAGGAGATCCCAACGGGCAGCGCGTTTTGCTTCGATCCTGCTCTCCACTAAGGCCAACGCTCGGCTGGCCGTCTCTCCCTGACTGATGAACTGTTCAGCCGCATGGAACGCTCCCATTGCGCCTAATAGAGAGATCGGCACAATGACCAATGCGATGAGCACTTCGGAAAAGCTCGTACCTCGACAATCGACAATGAGCCGCCGCACGTTCATGAAATGGTAACCCGACCGATGAGACTCACGGTGAGCAGCGTACGCCGCCCATGAGCGTCCCGCACCGCAATTGTCGTCGCCGTCGCAGAGCGTCCGCTTGGATGGAAGAAGAGATCTGGCCCTCCCGTCGGTTCTTCGACGTCGATACCCTTGTCCCGATATCGATACACATCGAGGACGTCGCCTGCATCGACACGTTCAAGCGTGATAGTCTGCTGCGTCCGATCAAACCGGACCCGCAGTCGTTCCCGACGAGACATGGCGAGCTGCCTTGCCATACGCAACTCCGATGCGATTTCGATGACGACGGCTCTGGCCTTGGCCCGCTCGATACTGGCTTGATAGACAGGCATCGCCATACCCGCCAGCAGACCGGTGATGGCGAGAACCAAAAGAAGCTCGATCAGGCTTCGACCATGCTGCCGGAGGTTCGCTAGCACGACCGGTCCCTTCTATCCGACATTCATACATCGCCGAGTAGGGTTGACGGGAATCCAAGACCTATGCCGGTTCGTCGCAAGCTGCTTCTATCTCACGCTGTCCACAGAAAGAGATCAAACGCCGCCGATGGTTGGATATCAAGAGGAGCCCCCATAACTCGTCGTACAACGGCAAAGGATTGGGGGCATGAACTCGGGACGAGGAACTATTCAGATACAGGGGGAACGGATGAGATACAGGTACAGAGGAAGCTTCAATAGGGAGGGCTGAGCAATCCCTGATACCAGTCAAGCAAGGGCTGGCCGAAAAACAGGGAAATAAGTGCCCCAACGACGAGAAACGGTCCGAAGGGAATGTATTCGTCCCGCTTCAACAGGCCTGATCCAATCAAACCGATCCCGACAATGGATCCGGCAAGTGAACCGATCATGATGGTGAGCAGAGCCGGCTTCCACCCCAGAAAGGCACCGACCATGCCGAGCAACTTGATATCTCCTCCGCCCATCCCTTCCTTGCCGAATAAATAAGGACTGGCCCAAGCCAGGGCCCAGAGCAAACCGCCTCCGACCAGTACGCCGAGTACGGCGTTGAGGATCCCAACCGGCAGAACGGTCGCCGCCCCGCCTAGTCCCACCAAGATTCCAGGCAACGTAATCACGTCGGGAATGATCTTGTGCGACAGATCGGTCCCTGCCACGACAAGAAGAGCCGAAAAGAGGATGGCGTAGAGCGCCGCGCTCCACGTAAGTCCGAACACCCAGAGGATGACCAGAAAGCCGGCGGCGGTGACGGCCTCGATGAGCGGATAACGCAGAGGGATCAGGGTCCTGCAGTACCGACACCGCCCCCCCAGGAATAGATAACCGAATAACGGAATATTGTCATAGACCGCTACCGGCCTTCCGCACGATGGGCATCGTGAACTGGGCCAGATTAGCGATTCGCCGCGCGGCAAGCGATAGATACAGACATTGAGAAAGCTCCCGATCAATGCCCCAACGATTCCCGTTACGACATACTCGGATACCTCAGTCATTGAAACCTCACTCCTTCTTGGGGGCCCGGATTACTCGCTCCATCGAGGCAGCAGGATCAGAATAGATCTACGTGTATTCCCTAGGGCCGTAAGCTTCGATTTACAGCTTGGGTAGGAGCCCCTATAATTCTCTTCTGTTCGCTCAGGGTTTCTCCTCCGGGGTTTTCACGTTCAGTAGGATTATAGCGGATCTCACACGACTCATAGGAGAACGGAGTTCATGACGCGAACGACTCGATTGAAAACCAGGCCTTCATTGGCCGATCTGACCCCCCCGCCGCGCAAGAAGCGTCCGGAATCGCTAACGAGCCGGGAGCAAGAAATCCTTGAACTCATCTGGGCCGGCTTCAAGAACAAAGAGATCGGGCAGCGCCTCAAGATCAGCGTGAAGACCGTGGAAGCCCACCGTGCCAACATGATGAAGAAGATGCGGGTTTCGAATACGGCTCAACTCCTCAAGACGGCCATCCAAGGCGGCATGCTCAGGATTCGGTAGTTTACGACCCCGACTTGAGTCCCCTCTGACGCACCACCTCGAATAACGCGATCGCGGCGGCCGCAGACACGTTCAGCGATTCGACCTTCCCCTTCATCGAGATAGAGACCAGATCGTCACATTCCTTCAACACGCCCGGGCGAATCCCTTCCCCCTCACCTCCGACAACGATCGCGACCGGTCCGGTCATGTCCAACGCGATGTACGATTTCGCGGCGGACGGCTCGACTCCGTAGATCCAGACTCCCACGGCCTTGAGTTCTTCGATCAGTCGGGACAGGTTCGAAACTCGGGCCACCAGCATGTGCTCCAACGCTCCGGCGGATACCTTGGCCACGATGGAGCTAAGTCCCGCCGACCGGCGCTCCGGGATGAAGACGCCGTGCACCCCAGCAGCTTCGGCTGTCCGGATGACCGCGCCGAGATTGTGAGGGTCTTCGATGCCGTCCAGGATGATTAAGAAGGGTGGCTCACCGCGACGGCGCGCACGATCCAGAATGTCTTCCGTGCTGCTGTAGGCCTTCGCAGCGACAAAGGCGATGACACCTTGGTGCTTCCCGGCCGGCACGAGTCGGTCGAACGCTGCGAGCGGTTCGACGCGCACTGGAATGCGCTTGGCCCTGGCTTGCTGAACGATCTCAGCGAACTGGCGATCGGGACGCAGCACCAGCAGGCGCTGCAACGGCCGCGTTCCCGCCCGCAAAGCCTCTCGGACAGCATGGAGGCCGTACAGCAGTTCGGAGTAGTCAGCGCTTCCAGCGGCTGGTGCCATCGGGTTTGTCTTCTATCGTGATGCCCTGGGCCGCAAGCTCTGCTCGAATAGCATCGGCGAGTTTGAAGTCTTTCCGTTTTTTGGCTTCCACGCGTTCGGACAATTTGGCTTCGATAGCTGCTCCCGAGAGTTGATACCCTCCCGGCTCAGCTTTCATACCGAACTCCCACTGATCGAGTTGAAACAATTCCAAGACCTGCCCAAGAGCACGAAATCCTTCACGAGCCCGTCGTCTTCCACTTGTCGAAAGGCCGGAACCAAGCAGCTTATTCACCTCGCCCCGGAGGGCTTGCAAGGCTGCGAGGGCGACCGGAGTGCTGAGATCGTTGTCCAGAGCCGATTCAAACATTCTCGATGCCTCGTCGATCCGGTCTTTGAGGGTCCGTTCGGCATCGGGCGGACCTTGCCCGCTTTCTGCCAAGCGCGCGAACAAATCGTAAAACCCGTTCAAAGCATTCTTTGCTTCCCTTAAGGCCTGGTCGGAAAAATCCAGAGGCCCTCGATAATGTGTCGACAGAAGAAAATACCGCAAGACCTCTCCGGTGACTGCTTCGGACCATTCTGATTTCTCGAAGATCTTCCGAATTGTGAAAAAGTTCCCGAGTGATTTCGACATCTTCTCCTGGTTCACCTGGACGAAGCCGTTGTGAATCCAGAACCGCGCGAACTCCTTGTCCGTCGCCCCGCAGGACTGTGCAATCTCGTTCTCATGGTGGGGAAAGATCAGGTCCATTCCTCCGCCATGAATGTCGAAGGTCTCCCCCAGGTGCCGAATCGACATCGCCGAACATTCAATGTGCCAGCCGGGGCGGCCCGATCCCCAGGGACTGGGCCAAGACGGCTCGCCGGGCTTGCTGCCTTTCCATAAGGCGAAGTCCATCGGATGCCGCTTGCGTTCATCCACATCGACGCGGGCCCCTGCTTGAAGATCATCCAGTTTACGCCTCGAAAGACGACCGTAGGCGGGATATTTGGCCACCTCGAAATACACGTCTCCGTCCACCCGGTAGGCCAGTCCTTTCTCCATCAACCGCAGCGTAATGGCGATGATGTCTCCGATGTGCTCCGTGGCCTTGGGTTCCTTCGTGGCCCTCCGAATGCCCAGCCTGGCCATGTCCTCGTAGTATGCATCGATGAATTGTCCCGTAATGGTTTCGCAGGAGACGCTTTGCTCGTTCGCTCGTTTGATGATTTTGTCATCGACGTCCGTAAAGTTCTTCACGAATTCGACGGTATAGCCGCTATATTCCAAATAGCGTCGGAGCATGTCGAAGACCAGGGCGCTGCGGGCATGTCCGATATGGCAGTAGTCATACACCGTCACGCCGCACACGTACATCCGGACGCGGTTCGCCTCCAGCGGCTGGAACCGTTCCAACGTCCCTGAGAGGGTGTTATAGAGGGTCAGCATGGTCCCTTACGATCCCGGAGTTACCGCTCGTCTCGGCCAATGGGACCAGAGAAAATAGCCGACGGCAAGCGCGAGCCCCACTCCGATCACGAGATCGAACCGGTGGAAATAGTCCCGCAGGTGCTCCCATTCTTCCCCCATTTTCACGCCGATGTAGGCCAACAGGTAGCACCATGGGAGGGCGCCGAGAAACGTAAACAGCACGAAGCGGGGGAAATTCATGCGGGCGATCCCGGCCGGCAGAGAAATAAAGGTGCGCACGACCGGTAGCATGCGACTGAAGAACACTGCGGCTTCTCCGTACTTCGCGAACCACCGATCGGCCACGTCGAGGTCGTGGTGCGACACGAGGAAATAGGGACCATAGCGTTCCACGAACGGGCGCCCTCCCCAGACACCTACGTAGTAGGCCAAGATGGATCCCACGACGTTGCCGATCGCGCCGGCCATGGTAACGCCCAGCATCGTGAACTGGCCGGTCGTCACGAGATACCCCGAGAACGGCATGATGATCTCACTGGGAAGTGGAATGCAGGCGCTCTCGATCGCCATCGTCAACAAGATGCCGGCATAGCCGAACGTCGAGATCATGTCGATTACGAACCGGCTGAGTACTACAATGACGGATTCGATGAGCTGTCCCATGCGGTCTTACCGAGACCCTCTCCGGCGTGAGCCGGATGGAGACGTCCCTCTGCTCGATCGCCCCTGGATTGCTGATTCCCACGTCCTCAGCCGGTCCAGCACGCCGTAATGCGTGCTGTCGAGATGAAGGGGCGTGAGCGACACGACCCCGGCTTCGATGGCCTCATGGTCGGCGTCCTTGCTCCGGCTCCATGAGATGCGGGTCCCGGCGATCCAATAGTATCTCCTTCCGTGCGGGTCCACCTTTTCGATGACGGGGTTTTCAAATCGCCTCCTGCTTAGGCAGGTGACCCGGACTCCGGCGATGGCGCGCAGCGGGCGGTTGGGAACGTTGAGGTTGACCAGCGTTTCTTCCGGCAGCCCCTGCTCCAGAATCAGCCGCGCAACGCGCAAGGCAAAGTGTCCCCCGGTCCCAAAGTAAAAGCTATCGCGCCCCTCTTGCGAAACTGCCATTGACGGCACGCCGAGAATCGTCCCCTCCACCGCCGCCGAAACGGTTCCCGAGTACAGCACGTCGTCGCCCAAGTTCACTCCCTTGTTGATTCCAGATACCAAGAGATGCGGTTTCTTCGGAAGGATGTTCAAGAGCGCCAGATTGACGCAATCGACCGGCGTGCCATTGATGGCATAGACCCGTTTCCCCAGTTCTTGGACTCGCAGGGGTTTGTGCAGGGTCACGGCATGGGCGACCGCAGTTCGTTCACGGTCCGGCGCGACGACCCAGACCTCGCCGAGCTGAGCCAGAACGTCGGCGAGCATGGTCAGACCCGGGGACTGAATTCCGTCGTCGTTTGTCACCAGAATGCAGGGACGGCGCTTAGGCATAAAAAAAGCTGCGCAAGGCAGCTTCCTCCTGGGATTGGAAGACGGAATCGCGCGGGTGCTCCTGCGGTCCAGACCTCAGCACTCACCACCCGGCATGATGATTTGGTCGGGGCGAGCCGATTTGAACGGCCGACCACTCGCACCCCAAGCGAGTACGCTACCGGGCTGCGCCACGCCCCGACGGAAGCCATCATCTCTTGAATACCGTTGCATTGTCTCCTTGTAAGGGTGCGGAATGCAACCCGCTCTAATAGGAGACGTTGCGTGGGGGGATCAGGCGGAATGGGACTCGAGCATCTTTAAGATCGCCTGGAGATTGCC
>FKKE01001271.1_pt5 | contig 71531 bp, 72 predicted proteins | sample 1106331 | NCBI WGS metagenome assembly FKKE01 (sample SAMEA3931202, study PRJEB13176) | freshwater metagenome | biome: Drinking water system; feature: drinking water; material: freshwater | place: China | collected 2013-02-06 | reverse complement strand
TCGGCCGGATGCATCGGCTCTCGTTGGACGTTCTCGGCCAGCGAGGCTTCCGTCGCATCGTCCAATGGCACGACCCGGCAGGGGATCGGCTCGTTGCCGGGAATGGTCTTCGCCTTGGCGAGTTTTCGCAGCGCCTTCAGGCGGCGGCCGCCGGCCTCCACCGAATAGCGTCCCTTGTCAGCTTCCGAGACGACCAGGTTCTGCAAGAGGCCATGCGCCGCGATGGACGCGGCGAGTTCATCAATGCTCATCGCAGGCTTGGTCTTGCGGACATTGCGCTGTCCAGGAACCAGCTTCGACAAAGCGATCATGGTGATGTCGGTCATTGCATTTCTCCATCGCCCGCACGCGAGGAGCCGCGCCGGGCGATGCTCGCCCTGCACGCCGGCATGCGCGGTCAAGGGCGAAGAGCGCAGCGTCCCTTGACCGCACGGAGCAGGGCGGCGTGCGACAAGAAGTGGCCCGGCGCGGTGCGCGGCGTCATCGCCGACGCCAAACGCCTTCGATTAGGTCCGAGGCAACAGGTCCCCAATAACGCCCGTCAAAACTGTCGGCTGTATCGCCGATCAGGAATACTTGACCATGGAGGCGCCGGCATCCCGACCAAGTTGGCAATGTGCGTCCGACGCTGTCCACTGTTCGCCGCTGAAGTGTAAGCTCGTGATTGATTGTTACCAGGGGACCAAACGCACAGACGACATCGCCATCCAATGCGGCGACGCGTTTGAGAAACCGATCGTTCGCGTCTGTAAAGTGCCGCGCTGTGGCATAGTTCAACGCGACATCCCGCGCCCGCACGGTAACGATTGATTGCCGCACGATTGGCGAGTGCATACGCACGTAGATGCCCTGGGGCATCGACGGGCTCGCATTGTAGATGACGACGTCCGAAAGCGCCGATACGGCAACAAAGCCGATGCCGAGACACAGAGCAAAAATGAGGAAGCCGCCCAATGCGACAGCCCGCGTTGGCGCCACTAACCTGATGCGTCGCATTTAGATGTTTTTGACGCGCGGCGGCGCGGGACGCCAAACCATTCCACTTAGTCACGAGCGCGATCACCTGAAACGGGCAGACAAGGTGCGATGAGGTTCAGGCAAAGAGGGGGACTCGCCTCCCGGGATGGGGCCGGCGCCCACGTCGCGCGCTACGAGAATGGGCGACGTGCAATGCTTATAAACTTGCAATTCACTTGAAAAAGGGCGCGCTTAAGGTTCAACCTGAGCGCGCAGGGCGGAGTAGATGTATCGATGGGCCGGCGTGAGGCCACGTTGGACTTTGTGCAAAAGTGCCGGGCGGCGGCGTCGGCAGAGGATATCGCGCGTTTTCTTTTTGCGGAGATGGAGGCGTGCGGGATCAGATATGTTGCTTGCGCCTCACATGTCGATCCACTGAAGCCCCCGACGGGCGCCGTCGCCATCGTTAACTATCCCCACCCTTGGCTGGTCTGGTTTTCCGATAAGAAGTACGCCAACCGCGATCCAATCTTCTTCGGCGCGCACAACGCACTGCTGCCGTTCTGGTGGGAAGAGTTCGTAGTTCAATACGATCTGGCGCGCGACCAGCGCCGGATTTTGAACGAAGCCGCTGAATGCGGCTTGAGGAAGGGGCTGACTATTCCCATTCATTCGCCCGGGGCGCTGCCGGCGTCGTGTTCGCTTGTGCCTGGTCCTGACGGCATCGATCCTCTCATCGTCCCTGACTTACAGTTGATGGCGTTTCACGCCCACGAGGAAGCGCGGCTGCGCGCGACGGGTGAGACGCGAAAGCCGGTCGTGTTGACCAAGCGTCAGAAGGAGTGCTTGGCGCTCGCAGCCCGCGGCAAGAGCGATCCGTTGATCGCGGACATTCTTGGCATCAAGACCGCAACTGCCAAACATACAATTGAGCATGCGCGGGCGCGCTATGGGGTGAGCTCCCGCATCCAAGCGATCATGTTCGCTTATCTCGATGGTACACTGACCCTGTCCGATCTGGCGGACTGACTTCTCCACACCTCCTTCTGGTGCAAAGCGCGTCAATGGGCCGATCGGCCCATAGCAGAGCGCACGTGTCTGCACTCAATCTCACGGGGTTCGGTGCGGAGGACTTTAGGCTCATGATCCAGATCATCACGCGCGACAATCGCCGTCTCTTTCATCACGCGCTGATGGAGATGCATCGGCAGCGCAAGCAGGTCTTTATCGACCGCATGCATTGGCGGCTGAGCGAAAGCATGGGCCTTGAGATCGACGAGTTCGATAGCGAGGAAGCAATGTATCTGATTGATGTGGATGCAAACGGCGACGTGCAGCAATCGGCGCGGCTACTGCCAACGCTCTCGCCACATCTTATGAGCGAAGTGTTCGCCAAGCTCTGCGACGATGGACCGCCGCGGTCGGCGCGCGTTTGGGAGGCATCCCGATTTTGCCCCGCGCCAACCATTGCGAAAGGCGCGCCGCGCCGCGAACTGCTGGCGCGGATGATCGCGGGCATCCTGGAGACTTCGATCCTCTTCGGCATCGAGAAGGTGAGTTTCGTGGCCGGCGCCGCGCTGGCGCCGCGTGCAGCCCAAGCGGGCTGGAACGTCTGTGCTTTGGGTCCAAAGCAGAGGATGGGGCGGGAGCGCCTCATTGCCATGCTGGCCGACGTCACCAGCGATGGCCTTGCCGCCGTACGCCAACAGGCGCGGCTAACCGGCCCTGTTACGCGCTTCGCTGATGCCGGGCTGGCGCGTGCCGCCTGAGCGCGCGCGAAACAACTAAACACGTTAAGGAGGCCGTCATGCAAGTCGCCACCCAGCGCATGTCTATTCAACCGGCGCTTCATTCAGAGGCTCGTTTCACGCGGGCGTTTGAGGACTTAATGCGGGACGGTTATGTCATCTTGCCAGAAGCGATCAGTCATCTGAAATCGCGTTTGATTTGCGCCGAGGTCGCGCCGCATTTGGCCGCCACGCCGAAGTGCGTAGGCGATTTTTACGGATGGAAGACAACGCGGGTCGGAGGCCTCCTCAACAAGGCCCCTTCAACACAAGACCTGGTTCTTCATCCCGACGTGCTCGCGATCACGCGCGCGGCGTTGCAGCCGTCGTGCGATTGCATCCAGCTCAATTTGACGCAAGCCATTCGCGTGCACCCACAAGAGCGAGCCCAGGCGCCCCATCGCGATGAAGAGATGTGGCCCCACGAACCGAAGCTCCGCCCCTGGCTCATCAATGTGATGTGGCCGTTGACTGCTTTCACCGAAGAGAATGGCGCCACGCGCCTTTGGCCAGGCAGTCACACGGACGTGCTCGACCGCAGCATTGATCCAGCGCGGTCGATCCCCGCGGAGATGCAGCCCGGTGATGCGCTGGTCTTCCTCGGCGCGCTGACGCACGGCGCCGGCGAGAACTGGTCGAGCGCGCCGCGCGACGGCATCATTGTCTCCTATTGTTTGGGTTGGCTGAAGCAGTACGAAAACCAGTTCTTGGCTTACCCGCCCGCGGTCGCGCGGTCTTTCCCAGAACCCCTGCAGCGGCTCATCGGCTATCAGATGCATCGCCCCAACCTGGGCGGCTGGGAGGGGCGCGATCCGATCTGCGCGCTTGAGGACGGGCAGTTCTTGCCCGGACCGCACATCGACGCGCTGACGCCGGATATCGCCCGTCAACTAAAGGCTCATTATGGCGAAGACGCCTGAGACGCCAACATCCGAGCGGGCTTACCAGGAGATCAAGGCAAGGCTGATGGCCGGGCGCTTCCGGCTGCGTCAGCGTCTCGACGCAACCGCGATTGCTACGGACCTGGCCGTCTCGACAACGCCCGTGCGGGAAGCCTTGCTGCGCCTCACGGCCGAACGCCTTGTGGCCTTCCGGCCTTCGCACGGGTTCAGCGTGGCGATGTGGAGCGAAAGCGGATTGCGCGATCTCTATCGATGGCGTGGTGAGCTCGCAGAGCTTGCGCTCAAGAGCGCAAGCGCATTGAGCACGCCCACAAGTGCCGTTACCCGAGACTATCCGAGCCGTACAGCTGCGCTGTTGACGGCGATGCAGAGTGGGACCCACGGCGAGCTTGTGGCGTCAGCTCGCAACGCCGATGACAGGTTACACATTGCGCGCGTGGCGGAGCGCGAACTTTGGGCTGATGTTGAGGAAGAACTTACTCCCTTAGATGAAGCTATAGAAAAGGGCGACGTCAGCCGCTTGAAGATCGCACTCCGGCTTTACCATGATAAACGCGCAGCGGCCGCAAAGGCGATCCGCGACTGCGCGGCGTTGCTAGGGCTGCCGTCGAACGGCGCCTGACGCGCTGCCAGAACCCCGCAAAATATTCACGTTTATAAACTCTCTTATCGACGCCAGTAGACGCAGCATCGCTCCTGGGCCGAGCCTCGGTCCTTCAAAGGAGCTTTGACAATGCGTGACGAAAACACGTTCGAACAAGACCCGATCGAACTGGGCGCCGTCTCCGAGCAAACGCACGGCGGCGTGGACACCGAAATCGAAGACCGTGAGCCGCTTTTCTAAGCGGCACGAGGAGGCGCGCGGGACGTGTTCCCGCGCGCTGGCTCTATCAGACGAAAAGCAGACGGAGTGAAAAGATGTCGGATCATGAAGTAATCGAACTGGGCGCGGTGTCGGCCGAGACCCAAGGCGGGGTGGATCATCTCATGGAGGACCGCGACCCGCTGATGTGAACCGGTGAGCAGGTCCACACCACATTTGCGCGCTGATGTGTTTATGGCATTCGCCGACGAGACAATTGTTTTCCTCGATCTCCAGGCCGATCGCTACTGCGCACTAAGCCGCGCAATGTCCTTGCGCCTTGCCGATGAGTTGAGGCGCCGCGCGCCGCTGTCAGGGGAGGTCGTGCAAAGCCTCCGCGCGGCGCGCGTGCTCGCGGACGGCGCCGGGCGTCCGCTTGCGTTAGCGAAAGCCCCAACGCCATCACGCGAGGTCTCCGCTAGTCGTCCTCAGATTTTCACCATAGCGCGCGCAGCGTTGTGCCGCAGGCGTGCGTCGAAGCTGCTCCGCGGGAGCCATATCAGTTCAATAGCCTCCCAGCGGCGGGCGCGACGAAAAAATCACGAACGATCTGGGGAAGCGATCGTCCGCATGGCGGCCGCCTTTTCTGCGAGCCGCCCGTTGGGGACGGCGCGCAATGCGTGCCTTCGCGAGACACTTGCGCTGCTTCTATTTCTGGGTCCGCGCGGGGCGGCGGTCGACTGGGTGTTCGCGGTGAAGGGCGCGCCGTTCGCCGCTCATTGCTGGGCGCAGCTGGGCGACCAGGTCCTGAATGACAGCGCCGATCACGCACGCGGTTATACGCCAATCATGGTCGTCTAGGCATGAACCGTTTCATAGCGCTCGTTTGGAGCTATCAGTCCGAAGTCGCGTCTAAGGACGCCGCTGATGTCCTTGCCGCTATGGCGACCACTCATTCGGCCTGGGTGCATCGTGTCGATGCGCCTGGCCTCTCGGTGCTGGAGGCGCCGCACCGGTCCAGCGCCGAGGAGGGCTTGCACGTTGGCGCGCACGTGAGCTTTATTGGGACTGTATTCGCGGGCAAATCTCGCGCTCAGTCGGAGCAGTTGCGCGACGCAGAATTCATTGAGAGTCGCGGGGCCGTCGCCTTTACGCGTGTTTGGGGCCGTTACGTTTGCTTCATTCGTGACGTCCCCAACGCATGTGTCTTCATTGTTCGCGACCCGTCTGGCGCGCTGCCATGCTTCGTTGCGAGGCGCGGCAACGCCTTCATCTTTCTATCCCACAGTGAAGACATTGATGCCCTTGGACTGGGACCGACTGCGGTCGACTGGGGCTATGTAGCTCTGAGATTGGCGAACAATCGTCAGATCACGACCAAGACGGGCCTGGAGGGCGTATCAGAACTGAAGCCTGGCGCGGTGGCTCGCGTCGGCCAATCACGGCTGTTCATTGAGCAGGTCTGGCGCCCCGAAGCGCTTGCGAGGGCGCCAGACGAGCAGCAAGCCGCCAAGTCCGCGCTTCGGGACGCTGTGGAGACGGCATGTGGCGCCTGGGCCGATTGCTTTCCCCGGTTCGGTCTTCGCCTTTCAGGTGGGCTGGATTCAAGCATCGTGCTTGCGTGCATGCCTGACCCATCGCGGGTGCGCGCCATAAATTTCGCGACCTCCAATCTTGAAGGAGATGAGCGCGCTTACGCGCGCGCGGCGGCGCAGTTCGTGGGCGCGTCCCTGTCTGAAGCCCGGCGTGATCCTTGCCGCGTGAACCTCCAAGCCGCAGTCCAGCTCAAACCGGCGCTCAACCCGCCATTATGGTTGGCTGATGGTGAGACCGATGAAATCGAAGCTGCCTTCGCCGCTCAACACGGTATTACGGCGTTCTTCTCAGGCCGAGGTGGTGACAACGTTTTTTTTCGTACATTGCGAAATGACGTGCTAGCCGATCGCTTGATTGCCCGCGGACCGGGCCCCGGGTTCTGGCGCCGCTGCTGGTCGCACGCCGCGGAGACCGGCGCGCCATTTTGGGGAAGCGCCTTTAGCGCTTGGCGTCAGGCGCTGAGCCGCGATGCAGCGGCGCCCAGCACTCATCCGACGTACCTCACTTCCAAGGCTCTTGGCCTTTTGCCGGCGGCCGAGGAAGCGCCCGAAGGTCTGCTCCCAGGCAAACGTCTGCATCTCGCGCTGATAGAAGATCGCCTCAACTATTTCGATTGGCGTTCGCACGCAGATTATATCTATCCGCTTGTCGCCCAACCGGTTCTTGAAGCGTGTCTCAGCCTTCCGACCTTCGTGCTGTCACCCAGCGGGAGAGACCGCGGCCTCGTGCGAGACGCGTTTGGCGGGCGCATCGCCCCACAAGTACTGCAGCGCCGCTCTAAAGGGCAGACCAGCGCCTATCTCGCCCAGATCCTGCTGCGGCAGCTTCCATTCCTGCGCGAATACCTTCTAGAAGGTGCGCTCGCTGGGCACGGCCTTGTTTCACGCGATGTGTTGTCGGTGATGTTGAGCGAAGCCGGCGTGTTGCGCACGTCGGAGAATTTGCCGCGTATCGTTGGCCTACTGAGTGTCGAGGCTTGGCTGCGCCACCTGCCGCGGGGCGTCGCTCTCGGCTAGGAGCGCACGCCAGGCACGCCAGCGCGCGTGCTCATCGCTTAACGCCGCGTCCTCGCTCTCGCGCTGCAACAGCCAGAACTCGAACCATCTGAGGCTCCTTTGGTAGATGGCGAGCCGGTGTCGAGGCCGCCATTTTACATGGTACTCATCGGGAAACACATAGAGATCGAAGGGTTTGCCGAGGTCGGAGAACGTGCGTTGCGCCTGCAACATGAAGAGCGCTTCGCGATCGGCGACTTGAGCCAGGATGGGCGCTTCCATGCGGTCGGCGTTTCGAGACAGTGATACGTCGTCCCAGAACTGAATATCGTCAGGCCCGCGCCCGTGTACGCGCATTGCCTCACGCTGGCGGTCTGAGGTCAAGTAATACGACATCGGGTCGTGCACGCCGCTGCTGATGGCCGCGGCGGCAATGCAGGCGCAATGGATAAGACCAAAGACAGCGGTCTCGGCGCCATCGCTCAAACCCGTCACGCCTACACGCGCGCGATCGGCTAGTCCCATCTCGACCATTCGATCAATGCCCGATGTGAGCGCGGCCAGTGTGCGGCGGCGCTCGGTTAGTCCCTCCCATTCTCGCCGATCGATCTCGTCTGCATCCCGAACAACAGCGCGCAGCGCGATTGGGTCGGGCCGCTCCAGCGCCAGCACGGCAAAGCCGGCGCGCACGAAAGCTTGAATAGGGTATTCGTCCCCGACGCCGCCGCGCAGAAAGCCGGTCGCGCGATACTGCACAATGATGAGCGGGTGAGGCCCTCGTGCATCGGGCGGCGTGATATAATAGCCGAACAATTCATCGCCCAGGGGGCTGCGCCATTCCAGCTTTTGCGCCGGCGCGAAGGCGGCCTCCGGCAAAGCCGGATTGGCATCGACAAGCGTACGCACTGCGCCGCTGGCGTAGTCGACGGATACGATCCGTCGCGGGCGCGTCGGGCCCTCGTGAAGACAAATCGCATCCGTGCGCCTTGGCGCGCACACGCGAATGACGTCATCTGTCACGAGTAGCGAACGGATGGTGTTCGTGTCGATATCCCAAAGATACAGGCCGTGGCGGCTGAGCCCCCAACCTTCGCGCCGAACAAACAGGACGCTCGTCTCGTCACGCGCGGCGAGTTCCACAATGTAGCCTTCGCATTCCGGCGCGCCGCACCGCACATCACGACTTTCATGCGAGGCAAAAAGCGTGAGCGGTGGTGCGCTTCCTGCCGCGTCTGGGGAAGATGGTTCAGTCCACGCGGCCTCGTCGCGTCCGAGACTGATGAAGTCGCGCACATCGCGCCCTGACAAGAAGGCAGGCTGGGTTACGGGCGCGGAGGCAAACAGGGTCGCGCTCCTCCCCGCGCCCATTGTAGTTGAAATGGGACTGCGTCTGTGAGTTTGGAAGCGTTCAATCTCTTGCGCATTTGCGGTGCGTTCGCGTCCCGTAAGCAAATCGATATGACGCACATCGCGGTTCGTTTCGAACCCGCGGAGCGGAAAGAGAGCGTGAAACACATCGAACCGGTCATCAAAGCGATACCCGAGGTCGCCTTCGTCAGAGCGTGCGGCTGCTCTCTCTGCGTCTGACGGTGTGCTGGTGAAGAGGATGCCCCGGCCATCGCCGCTCCACACCAAGTCCTCGACGTCGCCGCTCGTCATAAAAAGTCGACAGCGCATCCGCCGCAATTCGCAGGTCTGCAATGCGGTCCGCCCATCGCGGCGCCCCAGCATGGCGACGGCGCGTCCGTCAGAAGTCCAGCGTGGCTGCAGCGTCATCCACATGCCGGTTCGCCGTCCAAGCCCGGCGAGAACTGGCATCGCGATGGCGCCCCCATCGCTGAGGTCGCGAATGTCGCCAGTAGCGAAGTCGACCAAGCACCACACCGAGTTATAGTCGTCGCGTTCTACATCGGCTCGCTGAACCTGATAGACCGCGTGTGTTGCGTCTGGGGACAGACTCAAACCCGAAAGGTCGCGCAGGGAGATAAGCTCGGCGACGCCGACGCTCGTCGCTGGCTCTATATGCGGCGGCGTGCACGATAGCGCCGCGGCGATCGCCCATGTCAGCATGGCTAGAAGCGGGTCCGCAGCTCAACGGCGACGAAACGGCCAAGAGGATCGGCATTGCTCGGATCGTAGCCTACGCCCGCCGCGTTGTTGACGAAGGGCGGAGCCTCGTCGAACGCATTGACAACCGAGAGCGACAGTTCAGGACCGGGGCCGCTATCGGACGGGCCAAACCGCCATCCCAGGTGCAAGTCAATCGTGGTCCAGGCATCGATCGCGCGGGAGGGCGTGCTCAGATTGTCGGTAAACCCGTCGGTGTAGTTGACGAAGGCCGAGGCGTTGAAACGGCCGATGTCATAGGTCGCGCCGAGGCGCGCCTTGAGGTCCACCGGGTTGCCAACCGTGTCCACGACATTGACCGCGTTCGCGAGTGGAGACGCGGCCCGCAGAAAGTCGATCAGATACGTGGCGTCTGCCCGCAGCGTGAGTTCGCCAGGACCGATGTCTGTTGTATACGAAACGGCCAAATCCAAGCCGCGCACGTCCGTACGCGCCAGATTGGTGGAACGCGCATCGACGATGACGGTGATATCGCTCGCGCTGAAGCCGCCGCTGGTGCCGAGCGCCTGCGCTTCGGCAAGAAGCGTAGCGATCTCGGATGGATCGGGGCTGCGATCGATTAGTGACGCAAACTCGGACGCGGGATTGAGCGCCCCTGCGATGTTGGTGATGCTGGCGATGCGATCGGAGAACCGGACGTCGAAGTAATTGAGGTCGGCGCGAAAGCCCGAGGCGGGCGGCGCGTAGGTTACGCCCGCCGACCAGCTTTCAGCGCGTTGCTCTTGCAGGTCGGGATTAGCGCCAAGCACCAAGATGATGTTGCTGCGTCCGCTGGGGGCGCCTGCATCCGTGATGTTGAGACCGCGCACTTGCCGGCGCGCCAGCGTGCCATCTGGATCTAAATCGGAGAGATTGGGGGCGCGGAAAGACTGGCCATAAGAGGCGCGCAAGCTCAGCGCATCTGAAAGGTCCCAACGGATGCCGAGCTTTGGATTGAACGTCTCGCCGAAGTCGCTGTAGCGCTCATATCGTCCAGCTAGCGAAAGATCGACGCGCTCACCGATCGGCGGAGGCAATCCTGGACCAAACAGGGGGACTAACACTTCAGCGAACGCGGCCTCGACGTTGCGGTCGTTCTTGCTCGATGTCGACGGCGTCGGCGCGGCCGTTGTGGTGAAGCTTACTTCGCTGATCTCGAAAAATTCGTGGCGATAGTCGCCACCCAACGCCAAGCGAACATCGCCCGCTGGTAGAGAGAAGAGCGGTCCGTCGGCTTTGAGGGACACGCTCCAGGTTTCCGACAAAAGGTCGCTGTGACCAAAGCCACGGATCGACGCGATGGTTGCCGGATTGGTGAAGGCGCCGTCGCCGAACGGGTTAAAGGCGATGTTGGGATCGTTGCTGGCGAGCGAGGCGGTGAGCGCTGGCATGTTGATTAAGTTGCGTCTGGTGTGATCGCTGGCGATGCGCCCATAGGCCAATTGCGGCTCAAGGCGCCAAGCCTCGCTCAGGTCCCAGCGCAGTCCGGCGGCCAAGTCGAGCGTTGTTGTTTCACCATCTTCCAGACGGGGGCCGAGGTCGCGATAGAAGTCGTAGTCGGCCTGGACAGTGCGGCCAGGAAAGAGATTGTTGCGCGCTCTGAACGCATTGCTGGCGGGGATGGTGATGCGCTGTGTGGTGTGTGCGTTCGCTGATAGAAAACTACGCGACGCATAGCGGCCATCGGCGAAGATCAGCATGTTTGGCGAAAGGTCGAGTTCGGCGCTCAACACGACGGCGTGCTGCTCAATTTCGGGAAGGGCGTCGAGGCCTTCATTTGCGTTGGCTGTATTGACAAGGCCGGCGATCAGGTCGGTCTGGCGGATATTTCTCCCGTCTTGCCCGAACGGCACACCAAAGTTGCCGAGCCCGCTTACGATCAATGTCGCGGGATTGCCGCGCAGCGAGTCAAAATTAGCGCCTCCCAGCGCGCGAAGGTCGCTGTCAGCTAGGTAATCCCGGTCTTTGGTTTGAAGCGCGGTCCGATTGAAGAATTCGTAAGCGCCAAAAAGGCGCAAGGGACCAAAATGTCGGCCCGCCGCCGCGCTAATGCGCATCTCTTCCAGGTCGCCATCAGTGACTGCCCCCAACCGGGCGCCCAATTCGAAACCTTCGAAATCGCGCCGCAAAATGAAATTGACGACGCCGCCGACGGCGTCGCTGCCGTAGATGGCCGACGCGGCGTCGGGCAATACTTCAATGCGTTCGATGGCGCTCGCTGGAATGCTCGATATGTCGGTGAAGTTGCCGCGCAGGCCCATGACCGGAAGACGCCGACCGTTGACCAGGGTCAGTGTCGCGTCCGCGCCTAGTCCGCGCAGATTGAGACCAGATCCGCCGCCGATATTGCCGTTCTGGAAAGAGATGTGCTGAGCGAATCCACCGTTGAACACCTGTGGCAAAGTCCGCATCAGTTCTTCAGTGGTGGAGAGGCCGCTTTGCTCAATCTCGGCCCGGTCGATCGTGACCACATTAGATCCGACAGGGGCCGTACCGCGGATACGGGTCCCGGTGACTACGATTTCCTCGTCCGCCTCGGCGCCGGGCGCCTCCGCGTTGGCGTTCGCTTCGGCTCGAACGCGCGTCTCAGCGTTCGCGCGGCCGGGCTGGGGGCTCTGATCTTGCTCCAGCGAAAGCGTATTTGTGGGCGTAATCTCGCCCCGGACATTGGAGTTGGAAAGCAACTGAGACAGCGCTTCTTCGCGCGTGAAGCGGCCACGCACCGCTGGCGCAAATTGGCCAGCAAAGCGGTCCGCTGGGACAAGTGTGCTTAGTCCGGATTGTTGCGCGTATAATGCCAGGGCGCTGGAGAGCGGCTGTGCCGGGATGTTGTACTCGATCCGGGTTTCACCAGCGAGCGAAGCGCCGTTGGTCTGAGCGCGTGCGTCAGGCGCAAACGCAAATGGCGACACGCCCAACAACAGGCCGGCAATCCAATGCGAAACGCGCTCTGCGCGCTTGACGGTTTTGGTCAAGCTTACCTCCCTTTGGACCGCATGCTCGGTCTTCAAGAAGGGGAGACGAACGGCCTTGGCAAAAACGACAACGACCGGGAGTTTTTCTCGCGCTCAGTCGCTGCGCAGCACTATGACGCCATCGGCCCGGCGATTGGCGCTGACCCCGACATTGTTTTCCAACAATTCGAGAAACGCCTCAACGTCGTCCCCCGCCACGTATCCCGCGAGACGCACTTGCGCGGTCGCGGTGTCAGCGAACGCGAAGCGAACGCCCGAAAAGCGCGTCACCTCAGCCGCTGCTTCGCGCAAGGATTGGCCGTCGAGCGCCACCATACGCTCGCGCCACACCAGCCGGCGATCCAGGGCGTCCCGCTCCAGAACTGAAACGGTTGGAGCGCCACCGGCCAGCTCGATCTCCTGATCGGCTGACGCCGCCACACTGTTGTCAGGTGAGAACAGCATCTCGCGGCGTGCTTCGACGCGTCCGCTGAGCACTGTGGTAATGGCGCCATCAGGTCCGAGCCGCACGACGAAAGAGGTGCCTAGCACGCGGATGTCTCCGAACCTGGTCGTCACGACGAAGGGCCGCGAGGCGTCGTGCGCAACATTAAAGAGCGCCACGCCTTCTTCGAACCGCACGCGGCGTTCACCGCCCTGAAGAGTGGCCCGCAACCGCGCGCCAGGCGCCATTTCGATCGTGGTGCCGTCGCTTAACCGCACCAGGCGCTCCTGTTCCGGCGCCGTGGCATAGATGGCGCCCGGCTCGTCCCGAAGCGGGCTGAGCGGTGAGATGACGAACAAGGCGAGAGCGGCCGCTGCCGAGACCGCGGCGATCGCGATCGGCCGAACTGGGACGACCCAGCTCCTCCGATGGCGCACATCGCGCCCAATTGGTTCTGCGGCCAGCACGGCATCGATCTTGTCGGCAGTCGCCGAGACCGCTTCATAGGCGCGCTTGTGGGTTTCGTCCGCGGCAAGCCAAGCCTGGAACGCGTCAATGTCTTGGCGGCTGACGCGGGGCTCGTCCAAAACCACGAGCCAATGCGCGGCCTCCAATTCGGCCTGTGTTGGCTCGCGGTGGGCCATGGCGATCTGTCTTAAGGCGCCGAAGCGCCGCCGTCAGCGGCGGTGAGCCTGGCGTGACAAAAGGCGATGGCCTTCAAGACGAGCCGCTGCACCTGACGCTCGCTCACGCCGAGCGCCGCAGCGACCTCGGAAGGCGGCAAGAGTTCAACCCGGCGCATTAGGAGCGCCTTGCGCTCAAGCTCCGGCAGCGCCGCGATCGCAGCACGCAGGGCTGCCGCCTCTTCAGCGGCAATGCAATGATCCTCGGCGCTGGGCGCGTGCGCAGCAGTCGGCACGAGATCAATGCTCGCGACGGCGCGATAGGGCGCTGCCTTGTGCCTTCGAAGCGCATCCACTGCCATATTTTTGGCCGTCTGGAATAAAAAGGCGCGCGGCGAAACAATCTGTCTGGCGTCCACCGCGCAGAGCTTCAAGAAGGCGTCTTGCGCGATGTCGTCTGGCGACACAACTCGCCCAAATGAACGCAGAAAGCGCCGAAGTCCTGAAGACTCCGCGCGGAAGAAACGAACAAGATCGGGCGGAGGCGCCACGTTAAGCAACGCCCCGCAATGCGATTGCTCTCGCGGCATCCCCGCAGATAGGTGCACACTTGTGGTCGAATGGGATGCCATCGCCGTCTACAAAGAACGCGGCTTCGAATGGCCCCTGGCAAAGAATTGTGGTCAATTCCAAGGAAGCGCTTGGCGCCTTGTCGACGAACCGCAGAAGGATGGACCGGCGTCCGTCATCTATGAGCGCGACGTCTGTGTGATCCCCACGATCCGAACAGACAGAGGCAAGCAGACGCAAACCAAACGCATTAAGCGACGCCACAAGTTTCACCTGCTGCTCAGTAAAGCTGAGCTGATCGCAAACGTCGGCTCGCGTCGAATACATACTATAGACGATAACATCAAAGTATGTGGCGCGTCACGCTTTCGCCATGGACGTGCGTGCGCTGGTTGGGCGCAACTTTAGGCGACTCCGACTAAAGGCAGACCTCACCCAAGAGGATGTCCAAGAACGCGCAGGCTTTTCTCAGCAATATGTGAGTGAGCTTGAGAACGGAAAGTGTAATCCTGAACTTGAAACATTGTTTGGGTTAGCAAAGGCCGTAGGCGCCTCGGCGGTAGACTTGGTGACAATGGACGAGATCGCCGTTCGGGAGCTTAAGTTGAAGTAATCGGTCGGCCTAGCGAGCACGAATACATACTATAGTAGATAACATTATAGTGCGTAGCGCGCGAGGCATGCTGCATGGATATGCGCGCGCTCGTGGGGCGCAACTTTGCACGGATCAGACGAGAGAAAGGGCTGACCCAGGAGCAGGTCGAAGAACGATCAGGCTTCAGCCAGCAGTACATAAGCGATCTGGAGCAGGGCAAACGCAACCCGACAATCGTCACCTTGTATGAACTCTCGCAGGCGTTGGGCGTCTCACACGTCGATCTAGTGACACCGGATGCCGCGGCTAAGTCGCGGAAGAGGCGGTAGCCTCAGGGATCGCCGCCCAACGGGCTGAGACGGCACAGCCGGCTCAGCGCGAAGCGCAAGAGCCCGGCGCGCCGAAGGTGCGCGAGGCCCAATCACTTCGGCAATCGGTGGTCCTCGACGTAGTCGAGCAGTCTTCCTCAGCTGGACGGGGCCTTACGGCGTGCGGGTGTGTCGTCCCGCCGCACTGTGGGGGAGGGGGCGCGCCGCTCCCCGTGCGTACTAACAGGCGACGGCCTTTGACCAATTGGTGATCAAGGTCGAGTATGATGGGGCAATGCGCCAGTTCGGGCTCTCGATGCTTATGGTTATCGCGCTCGCCGTCAGCGGCGTCGCGAACGCCATGAGCTTTGCCGATTGCCCGATGGCGTCAGCCCAAACGGCTGGAGCGGCGGTCCCTGGACACGATTGCTGCCCAGATGGCGCGCCGGGCGCGCCCGGCGACGAGACCCCAACAAAGATGACGGGCTGTTTTGTCGGTCAAGCATGCCGGACCGCGCCCGCGCTTATGCCTAACGCGGGTCCGCTTCGTGTATCCGCGCCTCCCTTGCAAGCCAGGCTCACTTTGGAGTGGGATCCGGTCTTGGCCTCGCGGGCGCCCGACGCGTTTTGGCGCCCTCCACGAACCATCTGACATCGGAAGATTAGCGCTTTGCGCGCGCGTTATCCGCGCCGTCGCGTTCTGGCTTGTCCATCTTTCCGGAGTTTCTCATGCGTGTTGCATGGCTTGCATGCTGCGCACTCGGCTTGGCGCCGATCGCACATGCGCAAGATCTCAGTTTCAACGATGCGCTCGCGCGGGCTAGCGACGGCCCCCGCATCGAAGCGGGCCGCGCCTCCGTGCGCGCAGCCGAACTCGCCATTGGTCCCGCGGGCCAATTGCCCGATCCCGAGCTTGTGCTCGGGCTAGAAAACGTCCCGCTCTCGGGCGTGGATCGCTATCGGCTCGACCGCGATGAGATGACGATGCAGCGCATCGGCGTGATGCAAGAAATGCCAAGCGGCCTGGGCGCGCGCCGGTCGATGGCTGAAGCGGAAGCCGGTCGCGCCGGCGCGAGCCTTGCCATAGCCGAACTTGAGGCGCGCCTCGGCGCCGGCCAGGCCTGGATCAATCTCTACTACGTCGAACGGCGCGGCGAGGCACTGCGCACGCTAGCGGAGGAAGCGAGTGCCGCAGCGGCCGCGGCCCGCGGCCGCCTGGCCGCCGGCGCGGGCACAGTGGACGAAACGATCGCGGTTGAGATTGAAGTCGCGCGCATGGCCGACCGGCTCGCCGAGCTTGAGGCGGCGCGCATTCGTGCGCGCAGCGAACTGCGGCGATGGATCGGCGACGCGGCCGATCAGGAATTGGACGCAGCCGCGCCCGCGTTCGCAATCGATCCTGCTCAAATGCGCGAACGTTTGCGCCGCCATCCCGCTCTTGGCGCCTACCGCGCCGAAATCGATGCGGCAGAAGCGGGCCTAGCGATGGCCCGCGCCGAGCGGCGTCCTGACTGGTCGTGGGAGCTGTCCTACGGGCGGCGCGATCCGAGCTTTGGCGACATGGCTTCCATCGAGTTTCGCGTTGGCCTGCCGCTTTTCCAGCCCTGGCGTCAGGGACCGCTTGTGGCCGCACGCCGCGCTGACGTTGCGCGCGCTGAAGCCGATAGAACTGCCGCTGAGCGCGAATACGCCGCCGCGTTGGACGCGCAACTCGCCGAATATAGCGCGCTGTCGGCCAATCTGGAGCGGGCGCGCAGCTTGCGTTTGCCGCTCGCAACTCAACGCGCCAATGCGGCCGCCGGCGCCTTCGCCGCTGGGCGCGCGAATGCCGCTCAACTGATCGACGCGCGCCGCGCACGTCTCGAAGCAGAACTCGAAACAATCGAACTTGAAGAGCGCCGCGCGCTGGTCGGCGCAGCCCTCACAATGCAATACGGGGAGAGCCTTCCATGAACGATGACTTGAAGGCAAAGCTGCCGCGTTTCGCGCTGATCGGCGCCGCAGCGATCGTCGCCGCCGCTGGTATTGGCGGCGCCGGTTACTGGCTGGGCGTCAGCCGCACGCCTGCCGGGGCTGGCGCCGAAGCTGGCCGGACTATCCTCTATTGGTATGACCCGATGCTGCCGAACGAGCGCTATCCGGGTCCGGGCCAATCATCCATGGGCATGGATCTTATTCCTCGCTACGCCGACGAAGGCGCGAGCGAGGCAGGCGTGCGCATCGATCCTGGCGTGTCGCAAAATCTCGGCGTGCGGCTTGCAACGGTTGAACGCAGAGAACTGGCGCGCACCGTGACCGCGGCGGGCGTGATCGCGTTCAACGAACGCAATCTTGCCATCGTGCAGGCGCGTGCGTCTGGTTTCGTGGAGCGCTCTTTTGGCCGCGCCATAGGCGATGTCGTCGCCGCGGGCGCGCCCATCGTTGACATTCGCGTGCCGGAATGGACGGCGGCGCAGGCCGAATACCTCGCGCTGCGCGGGGCAGGCGGCGATCTGGCGGACGCCGCGCGGCGGCGGCTCGCCATGCTTGGCATGCCGGCCTCGCTCATCGCGCGCGTCGAGCGCGAGGGGAGGCCCTATCCTGTCACGACTGTGACCGCGCCCATTGGAGGCGCCATCAGCCAGCTCGACATTCGCGCCGGCATGACCGTCATGCAAGGCGCGCCCTTGGCCACAATCAACGCGGTGTCGCCGGTCTGGCTCGTAGCGTCCTTGACGCAGGCCGACGCCGGCGTCGCGCGTCCCGGTGAGCAGGCGGTCGCGAGGACGCCAGCGTTTCCGGGTGAGACCTTCGCGGGCCGCATCGAAAGCGTGCTGCCATCGGCTGATCCAGCAACGCGCACGATCGAAGTGCGCATTGCCCTCGCCAATCCGCAGGGGCGCCTGCGGCCGGGCATGACCGCCAATGTCGAAATCGCCGAGCCACAAGCGCGCGCGTCACTCATCGTGCCGGCCGAAGCCGTGATCCAGACGGGGCGGCGCAGCGTCGTCATCGTCGCCGACGATGAGGGGCGTTTCATGCCAGTCGAAGTCGAACTCGGCCGGCGCGCGGGTGATCGCATCGAAGTGGCGAGCGGCCTCGAAGAGGGACAGCGCGTCGTCGCGTCCGGACAATTCCTGATCGATTCAGAAGCAAGTCTGACCGGCGCGCTTGATCGGCTCGAAGCGTCCACCGCCCGCCAAAGCGCGTCTCCCGTCGGCTATGAGTCAAGCGGACGCATCACCGCTCTGAGCGGCGAGAGCATCTCGATAGCGCACGGGCCGATCGCCGGCCTCAACTGGCCCGCGATGACGATGCAGTTCACCCTCGAAACCGCCCATCTCGCACATGGGATCGCGGTCGGGGATGAGGTCAGCTTCCGCATTCGCCAAGAGGGCTCGCGCTACATCGTCACCTCGATCAGCAAGACCGGAGCGCAGCCATGATCGCGGCCATCATCCGCTGGTCGGTCGCCAACCGTTTCTTGGTTGTGCTGGCGACGCTGGCGCTCGCGGTTGCCGGCGCGCTCGCAATCCGGTCGACGCCTGTCGATGCGCTGCCTGATCTCTCGGACGTCCAGGTCGTCATTCGCACGTCCTATCCCGGCCAAGCGCCGCAGATCGTCGAGGATCAGGTCACCTATCCCTTGACTACGACGATGCTGTCCGTTCCGGGCGCGCGCACGGTCAGGGGCTATTCGTTTTTCGGCGACAGTTTCGTCTACATCATCTTTGAAGACGGCACGGACCTTTATTGGGCGCGCTCACGCGTGCTTGAATATCTCAATCAGGTCCAAGGCAGGCTTCCCTCTCAGGCGCGGTCCTCGATCGGTCCTGACGCGACGGGCGTTGGCTGGGTGTTCCAGTACGCGCTGGTCGATCGCAGCGGCCGCCATGATCTTGGTCAATTGCGCAGCCTGCAGGACTGGCTTTTGCGCTTTGAATTGAAGAGCGTGCCAGGTGTCGCCGAAGTCGCCTCGATTGGCGGCATGGTGCGCCAGTACCAGATCGTCTTGGATCCCGAGCGCATGGCCGCTTACGGGATTAGCCAACAGCGCGTCGCCGATGCTGTGCGCGCCGCCAACGGCGAAGCTGGCGGCGCCGTTGTCGAGATGGCGGAAGCAGAGCACATGGTGCGCGCCACCGGCTATTTGCGCACGCTTGAGGATTTCGACGCCATTCCGCTCGGCGTCAATGCCGTGGGCGTGCCCGTGCGGCTATCCGATGTCGCGTGGGTGCAGATAGGCCCCGAGATGCGGCGCGGCATCGCCGAACTTAATGGCGAAGGCGAGGTCGCGGGCGGGGTCGCCATCATCCGCGCCGGCGAGAATGCGCGCGAGGTGATCGCCGCCGTGCGTGCAAGGCTTACAGAACTTCAGCGCAGCCTTCCTGAAGGTGTGGAGATCGTCACCACCTACGACCGCTCCAATCTGATCGACCGCGCCATCGAGAACCTCACCAGCAAACTCGCCGAGGAATTCATCGTCGTCGCCCTGGTGTGCGCGCTCTTTCTCTTCCATCTGCGTTCGGCGCTCGTCGCCGTCATCACGCTACCCTTGGGGGTGGGCGCGGCCTTTCTGGTGATGCGCGTGCAAGGCGTCGACGCCAACATCATGTCGCTCTCCGGCATCGCCATCGCCATCGGCGCCATGGTCGATGCGGCCATCGTCATGATTGAGAATGCGCACAAGAAACTCGAACGATGGCGCGACGCGCACGACGGAGAAATGCCGAATGGCGCCGACCACTGGCGCGTCATCACTGACGCGTCAATCGAGGTTGGCCCTGCGCTCTTCTTCAGCCTCCTCATCATCACGCTCTCGTTCTTGCCCGTGTTCACGCTGCAAGCCCAAGAGGGGCGGCTTTTTGCACCGCTCGCCTTCACCAAGACCTACGCGATGGCCGCATCTGCGGCGCTCGCGGTGACGCTGACGCCTGTGCTGATGGGCTATTGGATCCGCGGCAAGATTCCTCACGAGGACGCAAATCCAATCAATCGGTGGCTCGCCTCGCTCTACCGGCCGGCAATCGATTTCGCTTTGGCGACGCCGAAGCTCGTGCTGCTGATCGCGGCGCTCGCGCTTGCAACGACCGCCTGGCCCTTGTCGCGCCTCGGCGGCGAGTTCATGCCGATGATGGACGAGGGCGACCTCTTATACATGCCCACAGCTTTGCCGGGCTTGTCGGCGGGCGAAGCTTCGGAATTGCTGCAGCAGACCGACCGGCTCATCCGCACCGTGCCGGAAGTGGAGAGCGTGTTCGGCAAGGCGGGGCGCGCTGAGTCCGCCACCGATCCCGCGCCGCTTGAAATGTTCGAGACCACCATTCGTCTGAGGCCGCGCTCGGAGTGGCGGCAGGGCATGACGCCAGAACGTCTGATCGAAGAACTCGACCGCACCGTGCGCGTGCCTGGCCTCACCAATGTCTGGGTGCCGCCGATTCGCAACCGCATCGACATGCTGGCGACCGGGATCAAGAGCCCGATCGGCGTCAAGGTAAGCGGCCCTGATCTGGCTTCGATCGAGCAGGCCGCTCGTGCAATCGAGGCGGTGGCGCGCGCTGTTCCAGGCGTCTCTTCGGCAATTGCTGAGCGCATTTCGGGCGGGCGCTATGTCAATGTCGAGATCGACCGCTTCGCCGCGGCGCGTTACGGCCTCAACGTCGCCGACGTTCAAGAGGTGGTCTCCGGGGCGATTGGGGGAGAAAACATCGGCGAGGTGATCGCCGGGCGCGCGCGCTATCCGATCAATCTGCGTTATCCACGCGAAGTGCGCGATACGCTCGACCGATTGATCGCGCTGCCGGTTGTGACTGAAGCGGGTTTGCGTCTCACGCTTGGCGAAGTCGCCAATATCGAAATCGCCGACGGTCCCGCCATGATCCGCAGCGAGAACGGGCGTTTGTCTGCTTTCATCTATGTCGATGTGCGCGGGCGCGACCTTGCCTCCGTCGTGGGTGATCTGAGGCGGTCCGTTGCAAGCGGGGTGGAACTACCGGCGGGGGTCAGCGTCGCCTATTCCGGGCAATTCGAGTATCTTGAGCGGGCGGCCCAACGCCTTCTGATCGTAGGCCCGGCCACCCTCTTCATAATCTTCCTCTTGCTCTATTTCACCTTCCGCCGCTTCGATGAGGCGGCGATCGTGATGGCCAGCCTTCCGTTCGCGCTCACCGGCGGCATCTGGCTGGTCTATCTCCTCGGTTACGACTTCTCCGTCGCGGTCGCTGTCGGCTTCATTGCTCTTGCTGGGCTTGCGGCCGAATTTGGCGTGGTCATGCTGATCTATCTGAAGAATGCGCTCAAGGAGCGCGTTGAACGCGGCGAGACGATCACGCAGGACGTGGTGGCCGACGCCGTGCGCGAAGGCGCACTGCTGCGGCTGCGCCCCAAGGCTATGACCGTCGCGGTGATATTGGCCGGCCTCTTCCCCATCCTGTGGACCGGCGGCGCCGGCGCGGAAGTCATGCGTCGCATCGCTGCGCCCCTGGTCGGGGGCATGCTGTCTGCGCCGCTTCTGTCCTTATTCGTGATCCCGGCAGCCTATCTCATGATCCGGCGGATGGAACTCAAACGCGCGACGCCGGACGTATCGGCTCCGCAGATCGCTTTGCAAAGAGGAGACTAACGCCATGCTGAGACATCTGGTCTTGACCGCCGCGCTCTTGGGCGCAGCCTGCACGCCGCCCGCTGGCGATGGGGCGCAGAGCCCAGCGACCGACCAGGCCGAACCCGCCGCGCCAGCGGGAGAGGCCGCGCCAGTCAGCGCGACGGGAACGGTGACGGCCGTGGATGCGGCAGCCGGCACAATCTCGATCGATCACGGCGCGATCGCAGCGATCAATTGGCCTGCGATGGAGATGCAATTCACCGCGCAGGATCCAGCGATCCTGCAGGGGATCGCTGTCGGCGATCGCGTCCAGTTTGAACTGAAGAGCGCCGCTGAAAGCACGGTTGTGACGGCGGTTCGCAAGGATTAGCGCTTGAAGGCCCGCGGGGAAAGGCCGGCTGGTGCGTATCAGTAGTGAAGGGTGGACGAACCCTGATGCGGACACTAGCGCTCTTTGTGTTGAGCCTCGCCTTGATCATGGCGCTTACGCCGCAGTCTGCGCGCGCCTGTGTCCCGCATCAGGCCCCTGTCTGCGTTTCGATCGGTTGTACAATGAACAACCAATGTGAGGAGGGCCAAAATGCCTGCGCCCTGTGCTGTGCAACAGCGTGCGCTGTAGCAGCAGCGCTCGCGGAGAACGCAGCCGCTTTGCCCGCGCCGCCGCACCCGCATTTTGCCCGCTCGCCCTCGCAGCGCGTTCGCGTCGGCTATCGCTCGCACGATCCTCCCGTGCCTCGTCTCGGTTGAACGCTTCTCGCGCTGGCGTACGCCCGAAGGAAACCCCGGACCGCGCTCACTTCAATCTCAAGACAAGTACGAGGATCATCATGCGTGTTCTTATCCTTGCGGCCGCGATGGCGCTGGTCGCTCAACCCGCGTTCGCGCACCATAAACCGAACCATCGCGACTTCGTCTCGCGCGCAGAGGCGAGCGCAGCCGCGCCCGATGCGTGTGCGGCGCGCCGACACCGCCATCGTCAGGCCGGCAGTCAGCAGGCGTTGGCCCAGCACTGCCGCGAGCTTCGTGAGGCGCTGCGCGCCGCGCCCGGCGATGAAGGCTTGCGCACGCGTTGCGATCAGGCCGCGCACGCCTTGAGCGGGCGCCCGTGCGAGGACTGATGGCGTCAGTTGCGAGGCGGCGCGAACGTTAGCGCGTTTCGCGCCGCTTCGGTCCTTCGGTCTCGATGGGTGGCGATCCACGCGGCGCGCACATCCCGCATGCGGATTGAAAGTGGCGAGGATTGGAACGCTAACGCCCAGGGCGCCGTTGGAAAGGAATGAGGCGCCCTGTGGCGCGATCGATGGAGTCTCGTCATGGAAGCAACAGGCAGCCACCATAAGCCCTACGCCCGGCTCGCGATCATGGCGTTGCTTTCCTTCGTCGCCATGTATGCGCTGATGTATGCGATGGTGGATCGCTTCGCGAACGTCTACCCCAACCTCAATCAAGCCTATATGGCCGCGTTAATGGCAGCGCCGATGGTCGCCATCGAGATCGTATTAATGGCCTCGATGTATCCGAACCAGCGGACCAACGCCCTCATTCTGGCCGGCAGCGCGCTTGTGCTGGTCGGCGCATTCTGGGCGATCCGTGAACAAGGCGCCATTGGTGACGACGAGTTTTTACGCTCGATGATCCCCCACCATGCGGGCGCGATCCTGATGTGTGAGGAGGCCTCGATCAGCGACGCCGAGATCCGGGAACTTTGCGGCGCCATCATCGAGAGCCAGCGCCAGGAGATCGCGACCATGAAGCAGATGCTTGATCGCCGCGGCTGAGCGCCCCTTTGTGTCTAACGCAGGCGCGCATCGAGAAAATCGAACGTGACTTGCCAATCGGCGTCGTTGATCCCGTGTGTGCCCCCGCGCAGCGCAAATCTGGGCGGCGGCGCCTCTAGCAGGTCAAACGCCGGGCGCGCGCCGGCCAGCGCCATATAGGCGCCTTGAGGATCGGCCCAAGCGTCGCGCTCGGCGTGCCCGATGAGGAGAGGGCGCGGTGCGATCAGCGCCAGCAATTGGTGTTGGTCAACGGGCGGATCTCGCCGCGCATAATTGCGGTAGCGCGGCGAAAACCAATGCGGATAAATCCGCGTAATCGCAGCGACGCTCTCCCCGGCGCGATGCGCCGTCAATGCGTCGCCGCCGCGGCCTGACTGCAATGCGATCACGGCATCGATGCGTGGATCAAGTGCGCCGGCCAGCAGCGCGACTTTGCCAAACCGTGACTGACCCCAGGCGACGATCCGCTCGTGATCAAAGCGCGGATCGTCCTCGATGACATCGACGACGCGCGCATGTGTCCAGGTCCAGGCTGCAATCGCGCCATCGGCATCCAACACGCGTAAGGCATCAGGCGCATCCGGCGCATGATCAGGCACGACATCGCCGCCATAGAAAAGTGCAAGCGCATAGCCGCGCTCGGCGATTCGCGCGAAAGGAGGTCCCAGCATCCACCGCCCGAACGCGGCTTGATGCAAAGGATCGAAGGCGCTGTGCCGGCAGGGGATTGGATATTGGTTCCGCGGCGCCGCTATTGCGTGGGGGCGTGCGGGAAACGCGGCCTGATTGCCGCAGAAGTTCTGCATGACGATGACCGGCGCTGGTCCATCCCCAGGCGGCATGACCAGGACAAGGTTAAAGTGGACGCCATCGCCAACCTCGACCTCGATCTGCTCGACGCCAGCAACGCCGCCAGCGTCGCCAGCAGCGATTGAAATGCGCCGCACGGCGCGCGCGCGAACTTCTGCGGGCAGAGGGCCATAGATTTCCGCTTGCAGTGCGGCCACGATGCGCTGGCGTTGGTCTTGCCAGGCGTCCGGCGTGGCAACGCGCACACCGGAAGCGTCATCAAGTGCGTTAGGCGCGGCGGACGCAAGCGCGCGCCTGTCGAGCGCGACCGCGCGGTAGGGGCCCGCAGAATAGAGCCATGCCAACACAGCGGCGGCCACCGTCACCGCAGCTAGCGCTATCTTCGCCCTTGGCCCGATGCGCGCGCTTCGTTCCGTCATGGGTTCGATCTCAGCTCCACCGCGGCGTTCGTCGCGCGCGGCCCTCTGTCATTTACGCACGACGCCAGCAAATCCCGCGCGCGCCGTCGCTGAATGTCATGCCGCCAGCAAATTTTCTGACCGCTTCGTTGACCTAGCTTGTGAGCATTGGCGACGCAGGTCATGCTCTAGAGTGCCGGGGCCGCCCTAGCTCAGTGGTAGAGCAGCGCAATTGTAATGCGAAGGTCGGGTGTTCGAATCATCTGGGCGGCCTCCCCCTCATATTCAGTCTGTTTTCAGACTGCTATGAACCGGCACAGGCTGCATGTGAGCCGTCTCGACATTGCTTTGGCTCGGCGCAACTCTTGGCGCTCGTCGTAGGGGGCGTTCATTCGCGCCGCGCTCGCACTTTCAGTCGCGTTCAATCCGCCAGCTTTGGCTTGGCCGCAGTTCGGCGCAGAAGCCCGGGAAGTTCGGTGCGTATAAGCCGAACGGCATCTTCCATGGTGGCGCGGCCGCGCGCAAACAGGGCGACAGTAATCCACGATGCGGCGTAAGCGATGATTGCGCTTACAACGAGCAACATGAGGTCGCTCGCGAACGCTACTTGCTGTACAAGACTAAGCGCGACGAACGCGATTGCGGCGCCGGCGGCGAAGGGAGTGGCGCTGAGATAAAGGTCAGCTAGCCGGATGGGGCCGCGCCGTGTGGCCCACCACCAAAGCGCGGGCATGCGCACAAAGAGATCGCTTAGCGCGAATGCGGCCGCGACACCAACCGCGCCCCAGCGCAGTCCCACCACGAACGCAGTGACGCTGGTGAGCGTGCTGAAGGCGCTCCAGGCCAAATAATCGCGCATCCGCGCCTGGCTGATGAACAAAAGGTCCATTGACATGCTGACGGGGCGGTGGAGCGCCGCAAGAGTGAGCCACGCAAAGATAGGCGCGGCCGGCGCCCATTGCGCGCCAAGCACAAACGGCACGAGCACCGGCGCTGTGGCGCCGACCGCAACGACGCCCGGCGTCAGGAACAACATGAGCTGACGAATGACGCGAAGATATGCGTAGCGGTAGCGTTCACCGTCGTCGTTGAGCCTTGAGAGGATGGGCAACAGCAATTGCTGCAGCAAGGTGTTGATGCGTTGGATCGGGATAATCGCAAGCTTGTTGCCGCGATCGTAGAAGCCAAGCTGCGCGCCGCCGACGTACCGGCCAATGAGAACGCTGTCGGCCTCGCGCGCCATCACGGTTGCGCCTTCCGCGACCATGATGGCGGCGCCAAACTTGTAGAAGTGAAAGAGGCCCCGGAACGAGGGCGCTTCGCGAGGGATCCAGCCGACGCCCAGCCACACCCCAAGCAGACTGACCAATTGTTGAACGCCAAATCCCAGGACAAGCGCCCAATAGCCCGCGCCCAAGAGCGCCGCGATCAAGCTCGCACCAAAGCCAAGCGCCATGCCCAAAGCGCCGATCATTGCGACCCAGCCAAACTTCATTTGCCGGTTGAGCAGCGCTTCGTGGACATTGGTGAGGCCGGTCAAGATCAAGAAGATCGATGACACCGCCGCAACTGCGCCCGCGCGCGGGTCGTTGTAAAAGTCAGAAACGAGCGGAGACGCACCAAGCATGAGCGCTGCGGCGGCACAGCCAGCTAAAGCCGTGATCCAGAAGAGCCCGCTCACTTGGTCGCGCCGAAGCGAGGGCGCCTGGATTAGGGCTTGGCCTATGCCGAAATTGAGGATGAGCGCCGAAATCGAAACGAGAGGATCGATCATGGCGTAGACGCCATAATCGATCGGCTGCAACAGACGGGGCAAAATGAGAAGTGACGCCGCTTGAAATGGCAGCTTCAAGCATTGCGCGATGCCGATAGCGAGGGCGCCATTGACGGCATGGGTTTGCATCGACCCATGCTTCGCCTCAAAAATCGGATCTCCGCTGCTCATGCTTTCCCACCGCCAAGCGAGCTCGTGAATCTGCAACCACCACCAGATGAGCATAGCGCGACAAGCCGCCCAAACGCGTCGGCCCCAACGCCGCCGCCGTTATCGCTGGCGTTGAGGTCATCGGCTGTCGGCACGCCAGCTTCTCGCCCTCGTTTAAGAACGCAATCGTCATCAGACACGCCGATCCAGACCCGCCGTTGCGTCGATGTGTTATCGCAGCCCGCCGAGGGAGTATTGCTCAGTGCGATTGCTTTTGCGCCAGCAAGATAAGCGCAGCAGCTGGATCGGATGCCGCATCGCCAAGCAACGAAGGCATGACAGCTTTGTCTACAAGCTGGAAGCTCGCGCCGAGCACCGCGCCCCAATCCTCGGTTTCGTTGAAGGCCTGATGTGTCGGGGGACTCCACACGAACCAGCCCCCGTCAGCAAGTATGTCGGCGATGCTCGCGCAGAAGCGGAAAAAATCGCTAGGTAATGTGGGCGCATTGAGCGCCAGCGCGACGCTGAAACCATCCTTGCTGCGAGGTGAGGGGACGCCACCTGTTACGTACCGAGGCAGCAGGCGATTGTTCCTGTCGCCAGCGTGATACTCGCCTCGCGCGAGCGCGCGAATCCCAAGCGAGCGTCCAACATCGCAATCATCGATTCCGCTTACGGGCCCATAGGCCGTGAGGCGTCCCGCAAGCCAACCGCCGCCGCAACCGATATCGAGGATATCGACACTGAGCGGCTGCAGCCGAGCGAGCCAGTCGAGCGTTATCGATCCAGTCCAAATCTCAACGTCGGCCGAACGCCGTGTTCCCCGATACGAAGTAGAATAGTCGCGATACGCCGCACGCAGAGCGCCGAACGCATCGTCGTTCATCAGAACGCCAAGTGACCGGCGCCGTGTGTCACTTCCGCGCCGAGATAGGCCTGGGCGAGGATCACCAGCACGCTCAAAGCTAGGACTGTTTCGTAGAAGCGGCTGCCTTGGCGAACGGCGGCCTCGTCGACCGGTTTTTTGAGCCACCAAACGAAGGCGATGAGGAACGGGATCGCGGTGCCGATCCACCGGTGCAGAACAAGCGCGGATTCGTCATCAGCCGCAGGAAGACCTGCATTCGCCCAACCCAATGGCGCGGCGGCAAAAGCGCCGAGCGTGGCCACAGCAAGCAAGATCTTATTGCTGGCCGCGTAGATGGGCTTGCGACGGATGGCGGCCATCGCTTCCAAGAATGCGACGGTAAGCAGCAAGGCAATGGGAAAATGGATGACGGCTGGGTGCCACACGCCAAGCCAGCGTATGATCCTGCCTGACAAGGTGGTCGGGCGGGCATCATGATCCATCATCATCCCGCCCGCGCCTTCAGCGGTCGGCCATGTCATTTCGCCGGGCTGCATCGCGCCCATGTCGTGTTCGGGTGCGGTCTGCGATGCGTCGGTTTGCGCCGCTTGCGGGGGATGTTGCTCGCCGCTGTGAGCGAAAGAGATTTGTGGGGTTAGCAGCAGTAGCGAAAACGCCACGGCCAGCACTGCCGCAATGCGGACCATCGACTTCGTGTTCGCCATATTCTTCCCCTCAAAGGCCCGCGCCGCACGAGCCTTAGCTGCGTGCGGCGCCTCGCTTCCGTTTTGAATCAAAGCACGTGGATTTCCGTCACCATCGGACGGCCGTTGTCGTTCATCAGCTCAAAATGGACACGCTGGCCGACGCTGACGCCTTGCAACACGGCGGCGGAATGCACGCGGAACGTCATCGTCATTGCTGGCCAGCCGAGGCTCGCGATCGGGCCGTGATTGAGGGTGACGGTTCCGGCCTGCGCATCAATGGCGGTCACCGTTCCCTCACCCTCGGCGGTTTGCGGCACCGCCTGATGGTTTTCTCCCTGATGGGCGAGGGCTGGCGCGGCCATAGCGAAGCTTGACGCCAACGCCGCAGCAATCGCGGTGACCAGAAGTTTGCGTTTCATGTAAATTCTCCGTTCGTGAGCGTCGGGGCCGCTCACATCCTTCAATACGCGCGCGTCTTGCCAATCCCTCAGCTGTCCGCCGCGGCGCTGACCGTCGGCCCGTTCTTGCGCCGGCGCCCGCCGCCGAACCGGATGCGGTAGGGGATGAGAACGATGCCGGCGATGACCGACAAAAGCGTGATGGCGGTCACGATGATGATGAGGGGATGATTGAAATCTTCGTGGTTTTGCCAGTCCATGATGTGGAGCGCCCAGAGCGTGTCATAGAGCCGCCACATATCAGAGCGCCGGGCTGTGACCGCGCCAGTATTGGCGGCGACATAGACCGCTAAGCCGCCATCGGCGAATTGAGCGCGCCACGCTGGCAAGGCCCCGCGATATTCTGAACTTTCGGTCTCAATGAGCTCGACCCGCGCGGGCGCCGATGCGAGCGTTACATGCCCGCGCGCAACCGCGGCGGCGGCCTCCGCATCGAGCGGGGACAGCTGTCGAAACGAAGCCGCCTCGAAGAGCGCCGGCGGTCCGTCTGCGAACTCGGCGACGATGACTTGCCCGAGCGTGGGACGCGTCTCGATCGTCAATTTGATGGGCGCTCGGCCTTGGGCGTCGCGGAGTTCACTTAAAGCTGCGCCACTGGCGATGGCGAGCGGACGCGCCGTCTCAGGCGGGCGGATCAGGTGCTCGCTGCGAATCTGCTCGATGGGGATGATCGTGAAGAAAAGGCCGCTGACGACCCAAAAGACGATCTGCACCCCGACCAGGAGCGCAAGCCATTTATGTACAAACGACGCCAAACGCGCGAGATTCACGATGTCCCTCCCCCAAGGTTTTCGTAGTTCTAAGTTGCCGTGACTCTGACCGTGCGGCGCACCTGATTACTGCCCCGGCGGATGCTCCATATTGGGCATGTCCGACATGTCGTGATCAGGCGTAGTTTGCGCGGGCGCGGGGGCAGGTGTAGGCGCGGGCTCAGCGCGGGGCCGCCGTGGCGGCGGCGTGCTCGGTGCCGGCGTTGCCGTCGGTTCGGTCGCCGGCGCCGTCTCCGCGGTTTGCGGCGCGGTGACCGCGGGCTCTTCTGTAGCCACAGTGTCAGCTGGCGAGGGTGTGTCCTGATTGGCTGCTGGCTGGCATGCCGCCAGCGCGGCGGCGGCGAGAGCAACGATTGCGAATCTTCTCATCTTCGATTTCCTTTTTGGAGATGTTCAAAACCAGGCGCGGATGCCCAAGACCAAACGCGTGTCTTCCGCGTCTTCGCCCCTCGCTTCGACGTAATCGCGGGTATCCCCGAAGCTGCTTGACCACTCGATCCCGACATAAGGCGCAAATTCGCGCCGGATTTCGTAGCGCAAGCGCACGCCCAGCTCTGCGTTCGTCAGGCCAGAGCCCGTGGCAAGTTCGGGAACATCCTCGGCCGAAAAATCGACCTCGGCGCGCGGCTGCAGGATGAGACGCTGTGTCAAACGCAGATCGTATTCGGCTTCGGCGCGCGCGCTGAACTCGCCTTCATTCGACAAGAACGCGGCGACGTCGACCTCGAACCAATAAGGCGCAAGACCTTGCACCCCGACGACAAGATCGGTGCGGTCGGCGTCGGGCGTATAGCGCTGGCGAACGCCCGCTTGAAAGTCAAAGTAGGGCGTGAACGCACGACTGTAGAGTGCTTCAATCTCGCCGCGCTCGAGTTCGCCGTTGATGGCGCCTTCGCCTTCGCTCTTCCACCAGAAGCGGTTGATGTCGCCGCCATACCAGCCTTGTGCGTCCCAGACATAGCCATCCGCGCCGTCGCCGAAAGTGGCCTCAAGACGATCGAGAATGACCACGTTTGTGCGGATGTCGCCATTCTCGACGAGCAATTGTTCGCGCGCGGCGGCCATTTGCTGAGCATCGAAGTAAAGATCGGCCGCGTGCGCGGGGCCGGCGCCCGCAGCAGCCGGAGGAGGCGGTTCGGGTGGTCGGCCCGCATTGTCGGCGCTGGTCTCGACATTGGGCATCATCGTCATGCCTGGCATGTCGTGACCGGCCTCGCTTGGCGGCGTTTGCGGCCAGGCCATCTCCGGCATCGTCGACATGTCATGCCCGGCGTGGGGATCAGGCTGGGTTGCCTGCGGCGTAGTCATGCCCGGCATGTCGTGGCCGGCGTGTGGATCAGGCGTCGCAGGCGGCGTGGTCATGCCAGGCATGTCATGGGCCGGTTGCGGATCGGGCTCTGTGGCCTGCGGCGCGCTCACGCCGGGCATCGTGTGCCCCGCATGCGGATCGGCAGTCTGGGCCGGTTGCGAAGTCGTAGGAGGCGTTTGTTGGTGGGCTGAATGATCGCTTGTTTGCGCAAGCGCGGGGCTTACGACCGCGAGCACGAGCGGGGTGAGGGTGGCGGCGAAAAATCTCACGAGACGTCTCCGTCAAGCGGACGGATGGTCACGACGTTGAACATGCCCGCGTGCATGTGCAGCAAGAGGTGGCAATGGAAAGCCCAATCACCGGGATTGTCAGCTGTGAGATCGAAAGTCACCTTGCCACCCGGAGCGACATTGACCGTGTGCTTCAAGGGCTGGTGACCGTCATGGCCGTTGACCAGTTCGAAGAAGTGACCGTGCAGGTGAATGGGATGCGACATCATTGTGTCGTTGACTAGCGTCACGCGCACGCGCTCGTTGCGCTCAAACCGGATGGGCTCGACCAATTCGCTGAAGCGGCGCCCGTCAAAGCCCCACATGAATCGTTCCATGTTGCCGGTGAGATGAATCTCCATCGTGCGCGAGGGCGGCCGGCGGTCGCGATTGGGCGCAAGGGCGATAAGGTCGGTGTAGACGAGCACGCGATGATCGACATTCTCGAGCCCAACCGGGCGCTCGCCCATCCGGTTCTGGGGCATCGGCGAAATCGTTTGCACGCCAACGCCGACCGCCATGTCGGGCGGCGCGTTCTCTGGATCGCGCATGTTCATGGCGGAGTGACCGCCAGCGCTGTGATCTGCGGCGCCCATTTGCATGCCGTCCATCTGCATGCCGCTCATGTCCATGCCTGAGTGGTCCATGCCGGGCATGGCGCCGGACATGTCCATTCCACCCATTCCGCCCATATCCATGCCCATGTCGCGCATAGTGAGATTTGGGACTTCGCGCAGCGGCGGGATTTCTCCGCTCATGCCAAGCCGAGGCGCCAAGGTGGCGCGGCCCATCCCAGAGCGGTCTATGGCTTCGGAGACAATCGTGTAAGCGCGGTCTTCGGTCGGTGTGACGATGACGTCGTAGGTTTCAGCGACGGAAATTTGGAATTCATCGGTTTCGACAGGTCGCACGTTTTCGCCGTCGGCTTGGACGACGGTCATGGCGAGGCCCGGAATGCGCACGTTGAAGATCGACATCGCCGAGGCGTTGATGATGCGCAGCCGCACGCGCTCGCCGGGACGGAAGAGACCCGTCCAGTTTTCGTCAGGCCCATGGCCATTGATCAAATACGTGTAGGTTGAGCCGCTGACGTCGAGCACGTCGCGCGGGTCCATGCGCATTTCAGCCCACATGCGCCGGTCGGCGGCGCTCATACGGTCTTCACCTGAAAGAAGGCCAGCCACCGTCGTTCGCTGATAGTTGAAATAGCCGGGGCTTTGCTTGAGACGCGCCAAAATCTGGTGCGGATGCATGAAGCTCCAGTCCGACAAGACGAGCACGTGTTCGCGGTCGTATTCGATCGGATCGCGCGAAGCCGGATCGATGATGATCGGTCCGTAATGGCCTAATGCTTCCTGCAGGCCTGAATGGCTGTGATACCAAAACGTGCCCGCCTGAATGATCGGGAACTCATAGACGAAGGTTTCCCGCGGACGGATGCCCGGAAAGCTGATGCCCGGCACCCCGTCCATCTGGAAGGGAAGCAGGATACCGTGCCAATGGATCGAAGTGTCTTCATCGAGTGTGTTGGTGACGGCCAGGCGAACGTTTTGGCCTTCTCTGAGCCGCATTAGCGGCGCCGGCAGCGTGCCGTTGATGGTCACGGCGTGTCCGGTTCTGCCGCCTACCGTAAAAGGTGAGCGGCCGATGCTCAGCGCCACATCGGGGCCGGCCAAGGTGGTCATGGCGGGCGCGATGCCGGGCGAGCCCGTCTGCGCCCAAGCAGGCAGCATGCTCTCAAACGCCAGCCAGCCGGCACCCGCGCCCGCAGCCTTCAGTAGCGATCGACGGTCGAGGGCCTTGCGCACCACGTTGCTCCACTCTGAGAAAAACCCGACAGTATCTTAGAATACGCGCGCTTCCGCGCGATCCCTCAGGCCTTACGCCTGAGATTGGCGCCAAGATGCGGGAAATCAGCAACCGGCGCGTAAACGCAAATAGATGCAGCACTGAAAAAGGGGAGGCGTGGATGCTGAAGAAATTGGTCGTCGTCTTTGTCGCAGCCTGGGCCATGGCGGGCGCAGCGGCAGCCCAGCCCAGCGCCGACGAGGCGGCCGTGGAAGCGGTCCTCTCAGGTTACCGGCAAGCGGTTGAGGCCCGCGACGGCGAGGCGGCCGCACGCTACTTCTGGCCAGACTCGCAAGTCTTCGAGCAAGGCGGCGTCGAGGGCGATTTCGCCACCTACCTCGCTCACCACTTGGGGCCGGAATTGCGCGACATCGCCAGCTTTGATTTTGACGGCCTTGAGACCGACGTCGAGGTGGTGGGGGATCTGGCTTACGCCAGCGAAGTCTACACCTACGAGATCACGTTCCCTGAAGCTGCAGCCCGCGCGCCGATTTCACGCCGCGGCGTCGCGACCAGCGTGTTGCAGCGTCGCGCAGGCGAGTGGGGCATCGTCGTTTATCATTCCTCCGCGCGCGCGCCGCGGCCGCCCGCAAACTAGCGGTTCATGAACTGCGAGCAGGTTTGACCGGGTTTCACCCGGCTCTTGCGACTGCGCTTATGGCTGCGCGCTTGCGCGCAAACCTGACGCGACCGAAATTGCGGTTGATTGGCGACGCAGTTCGCCTTGCCCACACGATCTGGCGTCTTGAAGCGCTTTGCAGCTCGCACGGCAGTCGCCGGACGCGTTACCGGGCGGGTCATTAGCCGTAGCGGCGTTGGTTTGCTTAGACTTCCTTCGTGGCTCGCCAAATCGAGATCAGGCCGGTCGCCGTAGGTACGCGCTTTACTATCTCAGTGCGTTGAAAGCCGCAGGCTTGCAACAAATGGGGGACCGCGCCGCGGCGATTGTGCTCGGTCGGCTCGAAGCCGTCGGTCATCTGGACCAACAAGAAGGCCGTTCGCATCAACGGCGTCGGCTGTTCGCCGTAATCGGCAAGCACGAGCCGCCCGCCGGGCTTTAGCAGCCGAAACGCGTTCTCCAGAATACTCTGCTTCGCTTCAAGCGGACATTGGTGCAGCACCAGCGAGCATGTCACCGCATCCGCGTCGGCTGCCCCAACAGAGGCGAGGTGCGCGTCTCCCATGGCGGTTTCGTAGTCGATTTCCACGCCCGCCGCGCGGGCCTTTCGTTCGCCGATGAGCCTTACGTCAGGGTCTGGATCGACAGCCACGAGGCGGGCGCCCGGCGCGTGCTTTTTGATCATGATGCCGAGCGAGCCGGTGCCTGCGCCCAGATCGACGATGACCTCGCCGGTGCGCGCGTCGAGCGCCGTAAGGACAAGCGATCGCCAGACGCGCTCGCGCGTCATGGCCGCAATGACCCAATCATACATCCCGGTCCATTCGCGGCGACCGAGTGCGGGGATGTAGGCAGAGCTGTTCATTCGTCGTGACCATTCAAATGGAACGCAATGACGGACCGAAACTCGCGCAAAAGCCTTGCAGGCGAAGCGAACATTCTCAGCGCCGCGGGTCGAACGGCGCCGCGTGCTGGGTGAAAAACCCCTTCGGATAGGTCGCGTCGCTCAAGCCCAAGTCTGCGCTTTCGATTTTCTCTGAGGCGTCGTGAAGGCTCCCGAACAGCCAATCCCACACAAGGAACACCTCGCCGAAATTGACCTGGGCGTCCTCGTAGTCGCGCTTGTGGTGCCAACGATGCATCTCGGCGACGCCGAGCAGGCGGCGGAATGGTCCGAGCGTGTAGTCGATATTGGCGTGCTGGAAAGCGAGATGCACCGGCAGGATCGCAAACCATGCCGCAAGCGCTGCCTGAGGCGCGCCGAGTAATGCTACAGCGGCGAGGCCAGGCGTCGCCAGAAGGAGCGCGCTCACCAAATGGCGGCGCTCGCCGTTCAGCCAATAGAGACGTTCGGGGCTATGATGTGGCTGATGGAAACGCCAAAGAATTGCCGAGCGATGGCTCCAGCGGTGCATCCAATAGAGTCCGAAATCGATAATAACGCCGACGCCGAGCACGCTCGCCCAGAGCGGCCATGTGCTGGGCCAAAGTCCGAGCGACAGCGCCGCTGCGCTAAGCGGGTAGATGAAATGCACGCTCGCCTGAATGAGGACCGCACCCATGAGATTATACTGGACGTCAGCCAAGAGATCGCCGTGGTTCTTGGTCCAGGCCTGCTGATATGGCGAGAGCCGCTCCAGTCCCCCAATCACAAGCACGCCGGCAAGCGTCAGAATAGGCAAAGCAATGGCGGCGCCCGGCGCGGCGGCCAGCGTTACGGCGCCAATGAATACGATCCCGATGACGAGCGGGTAGGCAAGATAGCGAACGGCAAGGTGCATTGGGATCTCCTCGCGCCCAAATTGGCTGGGATCGCCGCAAAATGCTTGAACGAAACAGCTACGCTTCGTCGAACTTCATCGCGCCCGTGATGGTGAGCGGGCTCGCGCCAAACATGCGCACGCAAGTGCGCGAGAAGTGAGCCTGGTCTGCAAAGCCGCCATGATGGGCGGCCTCGGTGAGCGACAATCCCTGGGCGATGCCGGTCATGGCGCGCCGGAGCTTCGACCAAAGCAGGAAAGACCGGATCGGCATCCCGATTTCATCGCGAAAAAGGTGCGCGGCGCGTGATTGCGAGAGATTGAGAGCGCGCGCGATTGCGCGCGCGTCAAGGGGCGCCTCGCTCTCGTGAAAAGCGGTGAGCGCCATACCAATGCGAGCGTCGCGGGTTGGCGCGATCTCTGCCGCGCCCAACAAACTGGCTAGTCGCTCGGCTGGATCGGCGTCTTCATCCGCCATCGAGGTTTCGACGATGGTGGCCAGTTCTGCTGCTTGGGCTGGGGAAAGCACGTTGATCCGATCGCCGATTGCGCGAGCGATCCGTTGCCCGGGTGCGCTGTCGGGATCGACGTAAAGAAAGCTGCTGGGATATGCCGCTGTCGCGCGATGGGACATGTTGGCGGGCGCAACAAATCCTTGGCCGTGATGTTCGCCGCTTGCGTCCACGAGCAGTGCGTGGGGGCCAGCGAATGCTTGAATGGCGTGGTGGCTATGAAAGCCATTGTCGCCCGCAGCACCCAGGAATGCCGCCCACCACGGCCCGATGCGTGCTGCGCCCCGCCATTTGGCGGCCTTATTCATCGCGAAGCGCCCGTGCGAGAGCGATCTTGGCGCGGTAGACGCGCGTTTCGACCGCTTTGGTCGTCAAATTCAGCACGCGCGCAGCATCGTGATGGCTCATGCCGCTGATCGCCGTCAGCAGCAGAGGTTCTTTCAGACCCGCCGGCAAAGCTGCAATCGCGGAATCGAGCCGGGCAAGGTTGCGCTGCAAGGCTTCATCGCTTGCATCTGTTGCGGCGGCGATATCTGGGGATGTCTCGATGCTCTCAGCGCCAAAGAAGAAGCGCCGGACGGCGCGGCGGCGGGCCCAGTCGCGGCATTTGTTGAGCGCGATCCGCTTGATCCAGGCGGGGAATGGACGGTCCTTGTCATAGCGAGCAAGCGCAAGCCAAGCCGCGGCAAACGCTTCCTGGGTTAGGTCATAGGCTTCGTCGGCGTCGGCGACATAGGAGCGCACGAACCGATAGACCTTTTCCTTGTGACGGCGCACGAGCAGAGAAAATGCCGCCTCCTGACCGGCGAGCGCCGCGGCCACGAGCGATGCGTCATCGCTTTCGGGCGATGGGACGCTCATTGCGGCTCGGTGGTTAACGCCTCAACGACGGTGTCGTCGAAAATCGCCTTCTGCTCATCGTTCAAGACCTCGCGCATCGCAAACATGTGAGCGATGGTTTCGGTCTGCAGCCGTCCCATCGCGTCATGAAATCTCTCGACGGCGGCGGCCACCCTTGGACCGTTCTCGTGTTCTTCGCGGATCGCCGCGGCCAGTTCCGCGTTTGCGGAGCGCATCTCAAGCTCAAGCGCGTGCTTGCGGGCGGCGAACGCTTCTTCCAGCGTCTCGATTCTAGCCAGTTGATCGCCGCTTAAATCCAACCGGTGATGGACGACATCGTGCATGGAGGGGGCGGGCGCAGGCGCCAGCGCCTTCATGCCTAACCAGACCCCGCCAAAGCCTGCCGCCAGCGCCACCAAGGCCGTCACCAAGATGGCCCGAACCGAAAATCTCAACGATCATCCCCGAGCAAGGTTGAAGGTGCATAGGCCGCATGCACCGCAAAGGGTGAGAAGTCGCTCTCGGGGCGGGCCGCCGAGGCGCCGCCGGCAAAGGCGCCGAAGGTGAGCATGACGGCCGCCAAGCCCGCCTGCCAGCGCCAGCTGCGGGTCGGCCCGACAACTATGCGCGCAGCTTCAATGCGCTCCCAAACCCTTGGCTCCAACTGATCGAGCCTGCGGTCAACGGGACGCTCGCGAAGCGCAAGAAGCAATCGTTCAAGATCGGCGGTCATGGGTTCCAACTCTTGTTCCACCACCAATACGCATGAATGCACCGGAACCCTCAAGGGGCGTTCTGCTTGAGGGGTTTGGACAGGCGCTGCGTAGCAAAAGGGAGGGGTGAGAAACCCTCGGGGCGCGAGGGGGCGCGGGTCATGGATCAACCGATTGATGTTCAGCAGGCGTATTGGAACGACTGGAACGCGGCCAAGAACGAGCGCCCGCTCTCTGATATTTCTGCCGATCAGCGTGAGTTGGTCGTGCAATGGCTGTCCGAGATCAGGCGCACCGACCTTAAAATTCTTGAGGTCGGATGCGGGGCAGGCTGGCTTTGCCCCTCGCTGAAACCGTTTGGCAAGGTCACCGCCACCGATCTCTCCGACGCTGTGCTTCGCGAGGCGGCTGAGCGTGTCCCTGACGTCGAGTTCGTCGCTGGCGACTTCATGGAACTCGATTTCGGCGCCGGGCAGTTTGATGTCATCGTTAGCCTCGAAGTGCTGTCGCATGTGGCCGATCATCCGGCGTTCATGGCAAAACTCGCCAGCCTCTTGCGCCCAGGCGGGCTGCTGATGTTAGCCACGCAAAACCGACCGGTTCTCGAGCGTCACAACAACGTACCGCCGCCCGCGCCAGAGCAATTGCGCAATTGGGTTGATCGCGATGAATTGACGGCGTTGCTTATGCCGCACTTTGAGATACGGCGCCTGCGATCCATCTCTGCTGCGGCTAACAAGGGCTTTTATCGGCTCATTCTCGGGCGCAAAGCCAAGCGCGCTATGCGCGCTCTGTTTGGACGGAGCCTCGAAAACGCGATGGCGCGAGCGGGATTGGGTTGGACGCTCATTGCGCTCGCGCGGAAGCGCTGATTGCAAAGTTAGGACAGCACGTGAACCGTCGCAGACTATTATCCGCCACCATTTCGTTGTTCGCTGCCAGCGTGACGCCGGGCTGCGCGCAAGAGGCGCAAGCGACACCGATGCAGGTGCGGCGCGACGCCGGATGCGGCTGTTGCGAAGTATGGACTCAGCAAATGGGGGCGAGCGGGCGCTTTCGTACAACACTCGTCAATGAGGCGGACATGGGCGCGCTGAAGCGCCGTCTGGGCGTGCCCGACGATCTTGCCTCATGTCATACTGCAGAGGTCGAAGGCTTTGTGATTGAAGGCCACGTGCCCGTGCGTGAAATCATCCGGCTCATTGAAGACCGTCCCGCCGGCGTCCGCGGTCTTGCGGTCGCTGGCATGCCGGCAGGTTCGCCCGGCATGGAAATGCCGGATGGGCGGCGCGACGCATTCGATGTCGTAGCATTCGGCGCCGAACGGAGCGTGTTTGCGAGCTATCCGGCTTCGGCCTGACGCAGCAACGATGAGCTGGCGGCGGCGGATATTGGTTCTTGGAACCTATGGCGGGGGCAACTTTGGCAATGATGCGTGTTTCGAGGCCACGCTCGAATGGCTGCGCGCGGCCTTCACCAACGCCTCGATCGTAGCTGTTTGCGCCGATCCGGTGATCACATCAGAGCGTTTTGGAATTGCGGCAGTCAGCTTGAGGGTGTCTCCATCATTCCTGCCGCGCTGGTTGGACACGTTGCTGCTGCGCCAGCCCAGCCTTTGGTTGAATTGGCTGGTCTGTCTTCGCGCTTTGAAGCGCTGTGATCTCTTGGTCGTCGCCGGCGCCGGCGTCATTCATGATTTCCGTGACCGCCCCTGGGGATGGCCCAGCCGCTTCCTCCGCTGGATGCTTGCCGCGCGTCTGCGCGGCGCATCCGTTTGGTTCGCCTGCGTTGGCGCCGGTCCGGTTATCAATCCGGTCAGCCGATTGATGATGGTCTGGGCGGCAAAGCTCGCGGCTCGGCGCTGTTACCGTGACGAGAGCTCTCGGGCCTACATGAGCGCGCAAGGGGTGGATCAAAGCCAGAGCCTGGTCACCGGCGATATCGCCTTCTTGCTGCCCGCCCCGACGCCAAGTGATCGCGGCGTCGGACAAGCCGTCGTTGGCGTCGGGGTCATGAACTATCGAGGCTGGCGCACCAACGAAAAGGTCTATCGCGCCTACATCGAAAGCATGGCCCATCTCATCGAATGGCTGAAATTCAAGGGGCACAAGGTTCGCATTCTGATCGGTCAGCGGCCAACCGATCTCATCGCCGTCGGCGATCTTGAAGCACGCTTAGGCTATGCGCTGATGAGCGATGCGGAGCGTCAAGTCCGCTCATATCAAGACATCTTGAGTGTGGTCGACGACACTGATGTGGTCGTGGCGTCACGTTACCATGTGCAGATTGCGGCCCTCAAAATGCGCCGCCCCGTGCTCTCGATCAGTTATGGGCCGATGAACAATGATTTGATGCGCGCCGCGGGGCTCGGCGAGTTCATTCATGACATCGAGCACATGGACCATCGCGCGCTCATTTTGCAGTGCGACCGACTGATCAATATGCGCGTTCACTACGCAAGGGCCGTGCGAACGGAAATCAAGGCATTGGAGGCCGGGCTGCATGAGCGACTTCGAGACTTCATTTCGCCTTCCTAGTCCGCCTTGGCTGGCGTGTGTGTTTGGTCGTGGTCGTCGCCGGCGTGGCGGCAAGGTCGTCAAGGATCGGGCACTCGGGACGATCGTCGCCGTGGCAGGCATGGACGAGCCGCTTCAGCGTCCGCGACACCGCTCGCATGTCCGCTATGCGGGCGTCGATGTCGGCCAGGTGCTTTTCAGCAAGGCGGCGCACCTCGCGCGAGGACCGGCGCCGGTTGCGCCAAAGCGTCAGCAACGAGGCGACCTCGTCAAGCGAGAAACCCAAATCCCTGGTCCGCCGGACGAACTGGAGCATCGCGACTTCCGTGTCGCCATAGTCGCGATAACCGTTGTCGCGACGGTCGGCCGCTTCAATGAGGCCTATGCTCTCATAATAGCGGATCATCTTCGCCGATACGCCCGATTGCTCGGCGGCCATGCTGATGTTCATTTTGAATTCGCTCGTGAATTTTTCCCGTTGACCTTCCCATTGTGGGAAGGTGCAGATTGCTTTTCAAGTCAAACCAGGAGCGCGAGCGCTCGCGTTAGTCAGCTATGAACACCCACGACCACAGCCACGATCATAAGAGCCATGCAGGCGCCGATAGCGCGCCGCGCGATCCCGTCTGCGGCATGACGCCTAAGCCTGATACGCCGCATCGGCTCATGCACGCGGGCCAAGAGGTGTTGTTCTGCAGCGCTGGCTGCAAGGCCAAGTTCGAGGCTTCTCCCGCGAAATATACAAAGCCCGCCGGCGCGGGCGCGAAACCCGCCGCACACGATGGCGCTTCATGTCATGCCCATGGCCATGCGCCCCACGGGGCGCCCGCCGTCGATCCAGCCACAGTTCCAGCGGGCTCGAAATGGACATGCCCGATGCACCCCGAAATCGTGCGCGCCGGTCCAGGCTCATGCCCAATCTGCGGCATGGCGCTTGAGCCGATGATGCCCAGCGCGGACGCCGGACCCAATCCGGAACTGATCGACATGACGCGCCGCTTCTGGATCGGCGCTGCGCTCGCATTGCCGGTGTTAGCGCTCGAAATGGGCCGCCACTTCCTTGGTATCGATGGTTTCGTGCCGCCAGCTTGGAATGGTTGGCTGCAGTTCGCGCTGGCGAGCCCTGTCGTGCTGTGGGGCGGCTGGCCGTTCTTCGAGCGCGGCTGGGCCTCGCTCAAGACGCGCAATCTCAACATGTTCACTTTGATCGCGCTCGGGACCGGCGTGGCGTGGTCCTACAGCGTCGTCGCATTGTTAGCGCCCTCGCTTTTTCCGGCGGGGTTCCGCGACGCGCACGGCCTCGTTGCTGTCTACTTCGAGGCGGCCGCCGTCATCACTGTGCTTGTTCTGTTGGGTCAGGTGCTTGAGCTGCAAGCGCGCGAACGCACCGGCGGGGCCATTCGTGCGCTGCTTGATCTTGCGCCCAAAACGGCGCGTCGTCTGCGCGACGGCGCCGAAGAAGAAATTCCGCTCGATCAGATCGTCGTGGGCGACCGCCTGCGCGTGCGTCCGGGTGAAAAAATCCCCGTCGACGCCATCGTGCTCGACGGTCGCTCTTCCATCGATGAATCCATGGTGACGGGCGAATCTATGCCGGTGACGCGGGAGGGCGGCGAGCGCGTGATCGGCGGGACCCTCAATCAAACCGGCGCATTGGTGATCGAAGCCGATCGCGTCGGCGCTGACACAATGCTCTCACGCATCGTCCAGATGGTGGCCGAGGCCCAACGCTCGCGCGCTCCGATTCAGCGGCTAGCGGACAAGGTTTCGGGCTGGTTTGTGCCGGCCGTTATTGGCGTCGCCGTGATCGCCTTTTTGGTGTGGTGGGCCGTTGGTCCATCGCCGGCGTTGTCATACGGTCTGATCGCTGCGGTTTCGGTGTTGATCATTGCCTGTCCGTGTGCGCTCGGGCTCGCAACGCCCATGTCGATCATGCAGGGCGTGGGGCGCGGCGCGCGCGCGGGCGTCCTCATCAAGAACGCCGAAGCGTTGGAGCGGTTCGAGAAGGTTGATACGCTTGTGCTCGACAAGACCGGCACGCTGACCGAAGGCAAGCCGGCGGTGACAGCGATCCACACAGCTGTGGGCGGCGATCTCGACGAAATGCTGCGCCTTGCAGCAAGCCTTGAGAACCGCAGCGAACATCCGCTCGGCTTGGCTATAGTCGCCGCAGCTCAGGCGCGCGGCGTTGGGCTTGTCGAGCCTACAGAATTCGAGTCGCCCACCGGCAAGGGCGTCCTAGGCGTCGTCGAGGGGCGCAATGTCGTGATCGGCGCCGAACGCTTTCTAGACGAACAGGGCATCGACGCGTCGGGTTTGAAGAGCGAAGCAGACGCGGCGCGGCGCGACGGCGCGACCGCGATCTATGTTGCGATCGACACTAAGCTTGCTGGCCTATTTGCGATCGCCGATCCGGTGAAGGCGACGACGCCGGCGGCGCTTGAAGCTTTGCGGGCTCAAGGTATGCGGCTCGTGATGCTGACCGGCGACAATCGCACTACGGCCGAGGCGGTGGCGCGCGGCCTTGGCATCGATGAGATCGAGGCCGAAGTGCTGCCCCAAGACAAGTCGCAAATTGTCGAGCGGCTGAAGCGGGAAGGGCGCGTCGTGGCGATGGCGGGCGACGGCGTCAACGATGCGCCGGCTCTTGCGGCGGCCGATGTTGGCATCGCCATGGGCGGGGGTACGGATGTGGCGATCGAAAGTGCGGGTGTGACACTGCTGCGCGGCGACCTTGGCGCCATTGTGCGCGCCCGCATCATCTCGCGTGCGGTCATGCGCAACATCCGCCAGAATCTCTTCTTCGCGTTTGCCTACAACATCGCTGGCATTCCGGTCGCCGCAGGCGTCCTCTATCCGATAACAGGGGCGCTGCTTTCGCCGATGATCGCAGCCATGGCGATGGCGTTATCGTCGGTTTCGGTGATTGCAAACTCTTTGCGTCTGGGCTCGTTACGGGTCTGAGGCCCGTTGTGGGTGGGGAGGGCGGCCGCGTGGCCGCCCTTTGTGGCCGCGTAGCGGCCCCACTGGCTCCGTGGCGCTTGGCTTCCGCTTGGTTAGCCGCAACAGTGCCCTCCTGAAGAAGCGATCAATGCTATGGCTGGGGACCCAAACGACTTGCCTGAAGCGGATGTGCGGCGCGCACTCGAAGAGGGCCTCGACAAGATCCGCGCGTACCTGCGCTCCAGGCTGGGCGATCCAAATCATGCCGACGAAGTGCTGCAGGCTTTTTGCGCCCGCGCCTTGGAGCGCGCTGGCGATCTGAAAGAGGGCGGTGCGGCGCGTTCCTGGTTGTCGCGCGTGCTGGCGACAGCCATCGCCGATCACTATCGCGGTCTCGCTCGCCAGCGGGCGCGCGAAGCGTCAACCGAGGATCTGCGCTCTCTCGCTACCGAGACCGAGACCGACAGCGTTGCTTGCGCATGTTTGCTGGCGCTCCTGGATGCTCTTTCGGCACAAGACGCGGCGCTGATCAGAGCCATCGATATCGAGGGGCGAGATCGAGCGAGTGTCGCCGCGACCTTGGGTCTCAACTTGAATGCGCTGACCGTCCGCTTACACCGCGCGCGGGCGCGGCTACGAGCGCTGGTGCTGCGACTCTGCGCCGTGTGCGTCATCCACGGCTTTGGCGATTGCGAATGTCCGCCGCCCAACCCGGCGAGTGCCGAAGGTTGATAGCCAAGCGCTGAACGACATCGTTTTTGTCTGTCCCTCTTGGGTAGGCGAAAGACCACAAAATAATGGGCGAGCGGGGGCGTCCAATCGGTCGCGGAGGGGCTGCCTGTAATAATTGCGGCGCCGCAGCGTCCTTTCTCTCAAGGGGCGCCCCAAGCATGAACCAGGCTTTCCAGTGACGATGCAGTCTTACGAAAGCACGGGTGCGGGCCATTCTTCCGCGCCCGCTTCATAAAGCCCATGCGCGCCGATCGCCATTCTTGGTTTCCTCCACATCGCGAAGGCGGCGGCCGCTTATTCTTCGTCCACGCCGCGCAGCAATTCTTCGCGCACGATAATGTCGAACCGCGCCTGTTGATCGGCATTGAGCACAGCGCGCATTTCGAAGACGTGCGCGATAGCGTCTCTTTGGGTTTGGCCCATGGCGTTGTGAAACCGATCAATCGCTTGGCTGAGGCGCTCACTCTGGGCGTGATCCTCGGCTACCGCGGCGGCGATGTCACGCGCGGCTGCGCGCAGCTCAGCGTCAAGGGCGCCCTTGCGCAGGGCGTAACCGGCTTCGATCGCTTCCAGACGCTGGTTCTGTTCAGGCGTCAGATCAAGTTCGCGATGGACCGCTGCATCGAGCGTGTCCCGATGGGCGTCGGAACGCGTGAGCATTGTCCCGACAAAGACGCCCCCCAGCCCAGACCCGAACCCGACGAGTGCTGCGAGCGCCAGCAGCTTCCAAGTTTTCAGCATGACTTATCGGCCGAGCGCAGTGGCCGGCGCATAGGGCTGATCGAGCGCAAACGGTCCAGCATCGACCGCAACCGACGCGGTGGCCGTCGACACGCCGATGGCCGAGCTGACCAAAAGCACAAAGCCGCAGACGCCGGCCACGGCGCCGTTGGCGCCGGCGCTCGCGCGGCTTTGTGCGCGCGCATCAATCCGGGCCCAGACATCGCTTTCCAGCCCCTCCAATGCTGTGTCGATGTCCACCCGGCCCAAAGCGGCGAGTTGGCGATCAAGGTCGGTCAGGTAAGCCTCCGGGCGATCACACTCTTCTATACGCGCGCGGCGGCGCGCGCCCTGGGTAGAGCTAGCCCATCGGGCTCCGCCAGAGCAAGGACGAGACGCCCAAGGCGCAAATGCAGGGACTTGATCCAAAGCAAAGCACGGATGCAAGTTAGGCGCGACCTTGTCATGGGGCCGCGCTTCTTGCGGCCAGCGAGGTGACCATGAATTCCATTACGGCTCAGCCTTCCGCGCTGTCGAGGCAAGCCCGCTTGCCGCTGCGGCGCGCAACCTTCATCGGTGGTTTCGATGATCAGATTGCACGCGCCCAAAGGGGCGACCGGACCGCGTTCAGCGCGCTCATGAGCGCCCATAAAGACGACCTCTTTCGCTTCGTGCGCCGCCGCGTCGCTGACGCGGACGCGGCAAGCGATGTCGTTCAAGAAGCCTTCGTCGCGGCCTGGGGCGCAATGGCGAGCTTCGATCCAGAGCGTTCATTCAAGACCTGGCTCCACGCGATCGCGTTGAACAAATGCCGGGACGCAGCGCGACGCGCCGCGACCCGCCGAACCTTCTGGGGCCAGTGTCCTGATGGCGACGACCTGCGCGTCGCCGACGAGCGGCCCTCGCCCGAGGCGGAGACGATAAGCCGCGAAGAAGTGCGCATACTGCGCCAGGCGCTGGCGACCTTGCCCGAACATCTCCGCGAGGCGCTGATGCTGACAGCCGTCGACGGTCTATCGCAAGCGGCCGCTAGTGCAACGCTCGGCTGCTCAGTCAAGTCGCTCGAGTATCGCGTGCATCGGGCGCGCGAATTGCTTGCAAGCGAGATGGCGCGCCGCGCGACGCCGCAGCGCTAGCTTTGGCCCTGAAGGCATGGGACAAATCGCACGCTTGAGGCGGCCTTGAAGATGGGTCCCATTCTTACAATCAATTGCGGCTCATCGAGCGTGCGCGTGGCTTGCTTTGAAGCCGATGTCGTGTGGCGCGCCCATTTCAGCGGCATTGGGCGCGAGGACCCGCAACTCACAATCGGGCGCGCGGGCAAAATGAAAACGATTGAACCATCGCGCGCCGGCGATCATGGCGAGGCGCTTGAGGCGCTTTTCAGCGCCTTGCCGCCGATTGCGCCTAACGCCATTGGCCACCGTGTGGTCCATGGCGGCGTCGACTTTGTGGCGCCCACTCTGCTTGGGGCCCGGGTCGAGGCGAGGCTTTTGGACTTCGCCGCCATGGCCCCCTTGCACCAAGGCGCCAACCTTGCGGGCGTCGCCGCGGCCCGGGCGCGCTGGCCCGCCCGCCCGCACGTCGCCTGCTTCGACACCGCCTTCCACGCCAGTCTGCCCAAGGCGGCGGCGATGATGGCGCTGCCGCGGGATTTCTTCAACGCTGGCGTACGCCGCTTCGGTTTTCATGGACTGTCGATTGTTTCGATTTTGGCGGCGTTGCAAAGCGAGGGTGTCGACACTAGCCGCGAGCGCATCGTCGTCGCGCACCTGGGCGCCGGCGCATCGATGACGGCGATCGAAGGCGGGCGCAGCATCGAGACATCAATGGGGTTCTCAACTGTTTCGGGCTTGCCGATGGCGACGCGGAGCGGAGACATCGACCCGGGCGTTGTGCTGCACCTGCTGCGCGCCGGCCGCTCTCTTGAGGACGTCGAGGATCTTCTCAATCGCCGATCAGGATTGCTCGGCCTTTCGGGCGTGAGCGCAGATATGGCCGAATTGTTGGTTTCGCCAGACCCCCGCGCCGCGGAAGCGGTGGAACTCTTCTGCCGGACGGCCCGGCGCTGGCTTGCGGGCCTCGCGGGCGTTCTCGGCGGCGTCGACCGGGTGGTGTTTACCGGCGGCATTGGCGAGAACGCGCCCCGCGTGCGCGCGGCCATCTGTGAAGGTCTGATCTTTATGGGGGTCGACCTCGATCAGGCGCGCAACGAGGCGGGCGCGGGGGTGCTTTCGCGCGACGGCGCGCAAGTCATCATCGAGGCGCGCGCCGCCGACGAAGAAGCCGTCATCGCACATGAGACCCGCGCCGCGCTGGCGACGATGAGCTAGTTTGGACCCAGACCCTTTTGTCAGGGCGCGGACGCTGGCGTGCGTATTGGTTGATGGCGAGAAGAAGGGCGCGCGCCGGCCCCAAGCGGATCATTGTCGTGTCAGCACCAGCCAGCAACGCATGGCGGGAGGGGTATGGCGTCATCCGCCACCGGCCCGAGACCGTCGCGAAAATCGAAAACCTTGTCGCGCGCCACTGGATGGACGGGGCGCTGGCTGATCGCGACAGGGCGCTTACCTTGTGCGCGGCCGCTGACCGTCTCGCCAGCGCCGCGCTGTGGACCGTAGCGCACATGAGTTACGCCACGCGCGTCGATCTCAGCGGCGCAGACTTGGCCGCGGACGCTTTTAAGACAGCGCCCGAAGGCCATATGGGCGGCTCGCTCAACGCAGCCATCGCCTTTGTCGGCTATCATCTTGCCAACGCACTCACCGGGCAGACGCGCGCCTGGGTGTTGGGGCAGGGCCATTGCGTGGCTGCGATCGAAGCGGTCAACGCGCTCTTGGAGGATGTATCTCCCGCCCAACAGGGGCGCTACGGGCGCAGCGAAGCTGGTCTCTCGCGGCTCGCGGCCGACTTTTATTCTTATGCGTTGACGCCAGAAGGGCGCCCAGCGGCGCCGCTCGGCAGTCACGTCAATCCGCACACCGCAGGCGGCGTCTCCGAAGGCGGCTATCTGGGTTTTGCCGAAACCCAATACGTTCATATGCCTTTGCCGGGTGAGCGCTTGGTTGCGTTCTTGAGCGATGGAGCGTTCGAAGAACAGCGTGGCTCCGATTGGTCCCCGCGCTGGTGGCGCGCCGAAGACAGCGGCTTTGTCGTGCCCGTCATGATCCTCAATGGCAGGCGCATCGAGCAGCGCACCGAAATCGGCCAGGAGGGAGGCGCTGAGTGGCTCGCTCAGCATCTGCGGCTAAGCGGTTTTGATCCCATCATCATCGACGGTCACGATCCGCTTGCCTACGCCTCTGCCATCATCGAAGCCGAATCTGCGCTCATGCACTTCACGTCCATGTCGGAGCGGACCTATCCAGCGCGGCTTCCCTATGTGATCGCGCGCTGTGTCAAGGGCTATGGCTTTCCGGGGGCCGGCACAAATCGCGCGCACAATCTGCCGCTTGCCGGAAATCCTCGCGCCGACGCCGAGGCGCGGCGGCAATTTAATGAGGGCGCGCGCGCTCTCTTTGTGCCGAAAGCTGAACTCGATGCGGCGGCGCAGGCGTTTGCTGTCCACGATGCGCAAGAGCGGCCGCGCGAAAGCCGCCATCCGCTGGCAATGAGGTCTATGCCGTCGCCGGTTTTGCCTGAGCCGTCTTGGGCGCCCGAAGGGGGCGCAAGTTGCGCCATGGAGGCGCTCGACGCACTTTTCGTTGAGATCGTCAAAGCCAATCCGGATCGACGCGTGCGTGTCGGCAACCCTGACGAGTTGAAAAGCAACCACATGGGTGCAACGCTCGATTTGTTGCGCCACCGCGTGAATGCGCCCGAGCCGGGCGCACCGGAAGCGGTGGACGGCGCCGTCATTACCGCGCTCAATGAGGAAGCAGTCATTGGCGCGGCGCTCGGCAATAAAGGCGGGCTCAATCTCGCCGTGAGCTACGAAGCCTTCGCCATGAAAATGCTGGGGGCGCTGCGCCAAGACATCATCTTTGCCCGCCGTCAACGTGAGATCGGCGCGCCGCCGCGCTGGCTGTCGGTGGCGCTTATCGCCACGTCGCACACCTGGGAAAACGCCAAGAACGAACAATCGCACCAGGATCCGACCTTGCCCGAGGCGCTTCTGGGCGAAATGGCGGACACCGCGCGCGTGCTGTTTCCGATCGACGCCAATTCCGCAGCGGCCTCGCTTCGAAGCGTCTACGCCTCGCATGGTCAAATCGCGTGCCTCGTGACGCCCAAGCGCGCTGTGGCTCGCTTGCTCAGCGGGGCGCGCGCCCAACAAGCCGTTGCGGATGGCGCAGCACTTCTCCTCGGCGACCCTAGAGAGGCTGACCTCCAATTCGTCGCGATTGGCGCCTATCAAACTGCGGAAGCCCTACGTGCGAGCGAACGCTTGATGGCGCGTGGCCGTTCGGCATGCGTCACCGCGCTTTTGGAGCCTGGCCGCTTCCGCGCCGGGCGCGACGAGATCGAAACGGCCTATGCCGCGAGCGAGGCGCAGCGCAGACATTTCTTCCCGGAGGGGACGCCGCGCGTTTTTCTCACCCATACTCGCCCAGAGCCTATGCTTGGGGCCTTGCGCCGGCTCGACGCCGGACCTTCACGCACCAGCGCGCTTGGCTTCATCAATCGGGGCGGCACGCTCGACGTATTCGGCATGCTGTTCGCCAACCACTCGACCTGGACGCATGCGCTTGAGGCCGCAGCTCGCATCCTCGGCTGTGGTCGCGAGGAGTTTTTGTCCGAGGTCGAACTGACCGCACTCGACGGACGCGGCGACCCCAATGTTCTACGCGTTGCACCTCAGTAGAAAGAAGCCAACGACATGAGTTTGACCTTAACGAGTCTCGGCGCTGCGGGAACGGTCACCGGTTCAAAGCACCTCTTGGAGGCGGACGGCCGGCGCATTCTGGTGGATTGCGGCATGTTCCAGGGGCTTAAGGTCCTGCGCGAGCGCAATTGGGCGCCGCTCGCGATCCCGCCGGATTCGATCGATGCGGTGGTGCTGACGCATGCGCACTTGGACCACAGCGGCTATCTCCCGAAGCTCGTGCGCGACGGCTTTAGGGGGCCCGTCTATTGCTCCTCCGCGACGGCCGATCTCTGCGACATCCTGTTGAAGGATAGCGCCAGAATAGCCGAGAACGATGCCGAATACGCCAACCGTAGAGGCCACACAAAGCATAAGCCCGCGCTTCCACTTTACACCGTGCGCAACGCTGAGGCCGCATTGAAGCAGCTGAAGCCGATCGCCTTCGAGACGGAAACAAGCGTTGAAGGCGGCGCCAAGATGCAGCTGCGCCGTGCAGGCCACATCCTCGGCGCGGCCACGGTCGAATTCAATTGGCAAGGGCGCGGAATCGTATTTTCCGGCGATTTGGGACGTTATGATGACGTGTTCATGCCTGATCCCGCGCCGGTGAACGCGGCCGATTATGTGGTCGTTGAATCGACATATGGCGATCGCATCCATCCCAAAAACGATCCGATGGAAGCCTTGGGCGCGGTCGTGGAGCGGACGGTGCGCCGCGGCGGCACCGTCGTTATTCCCGCGTTCGCCGTCGGGCGCACTCAAGTTCTCCTTTATCACCTGTGGATGCTGAAGCGCGCAGGACGCATCCAGTCCGTGCCTATCTTTCTCGACAGTCCGATGGCGATCAATGCGACCGAACTCCTATGCGGCCATTTAGACGACCATCGCTTTTCAGCCGAGACCTGCGAGCAATCCTGCGCGATCGCCACCTATGTGCGCGATGTCGAAGACTCAAAGGCCATTGTGTCAAATCCGATGCCCAAGATCGTCATCGCAGGCAGCGGCATGGCGACCGGCGGGCGCGTCTTGCACCACATCAAGGCGTTCGGGCCCGAGGCCAAGAATACGATCCTGTTTGCCGGCTATCAGGCCGTCGGCACGCGAGGCGCCCGTCTGCTTGCTGGTGAAACCGAGATCAAGATGTTTGGCCAATGGATTCCGATCCGGGCTGAAATCGCCAACCTGCCTGAACTCTCCGCCCACGCCGACGCCGGCGAGATCATCCGCTGGCTGAGCGGCTTTGAAAAGCCGCCGCGCCGCACCTTCATAGTGCACGGAGAGCCGGACGCTTCCGATGCGCTGCGCGTGCGCATCGAGCGCGAACTCGGCTGGGACGCGGCGGTTGTCGATGATCAGCGCAGGTATGAACTCGCATGAGCGCCGCGCCAACGACCAGGGAGGGCGAACACGCTTCGCATCTTGTGGCCAAGCGCCTCAAGCTTCTCTCGCAAGACGATGCGATCGTTCTGATGCGCACCGATTGTCACGTCTGCAAGTCCGAAGGGCTGTCCGCGCGCGCTCGCGTGCTCTTGACCGCTGGTGATCGGCGCGTGATCGCAACGCTCTACCAGGTCGAGAACGATTGGCTGACTGTCGATGAAGCAGGGTTGTCCGAGGCGGCGTGGAAACGCCTGGCCGTAGCCGATGGTGAACACATAGCCGTCAGTCATGCGCCGCCGCTTGACTCGCTTGCTGACGTGCGACGGCGCATGTATGGCGGCCGCCTCGATCAGCGCGCGTTCCGCTCTATCATCGGCGACATCGCCGGTGGTCGCTATGTCGACATTCATCTCGCCACGTTTATCGCCGCGTGCTCGGCCTTTCCGCTCGATCTCGATGAAATCACCTCGCTCACGCGCGCCATGGTGGAAGTGGGCGAGCGTCTCTCCTGGCCTTCGGCGATGGTGGTCGACAAACATTGCGTGGGCGGCCTTCCTGGCAATCGCACCACACCAATCGTGGTCGCTATCGTCGCGAGCTTGGGGCTCCTCATGCCCAAGACCTCTTCGCGCGCGATCACCTCGCCGTCGGGCACGGCCGACACAATGGAGACGTTGGCGCCCGTCGATCTCGATATTGCCGCCATGCGCCGCGTCGTCGAGGCCGAAGGCGGCTGCATCGCCTGGGGCGGCGCCGTGCGCCTCTCGCCAGCCGATGACGTGCTCATCCGCATCGAGCGCGCGCTTGATATCGACACCGAAGGTCAGCTCATCGCCTCGGTCCTGTCCAAAAAAATCGCCGCGGGCGCAAGTCACGTCGTGCTCGATCTGCCTGTGGGGCTCACAGCGAAGATCCGCACGCAGGAGGCGGCGCGCGATCTGAGCGCGCACATGACCGCCGTCGCCGAGGCGTTTGGTCTTAAGACACGCTTTGTATTGAGCGATGGCGCGCAGCCCGTTGGACGCGGCATCGGGCCGGCGCTCGAAGCCAACGACGTGCTCGCCGTGCTTGTCGGCGCTCCCGACGCGCCAACAGACTTGCGCGAGCGGGCGCTCGCGATCGCGGGCGCGGTGCTTGAGCTTTCAGGAACGGCGCCTGACGGACAAGGGTATGAGTTGGCGCGCGCTGCGCTCGACGACGGGCGCGCTTGGGCGAAGTTTCAAGCCATCTGCGAAGCGCAGGGCGGCATGCGCACGCCTCCGAGCGCGCCGCTCACGCGCCCATGGGCGGCGGCCCGTTCGGGCATTCTCACCAACATCAACAATCGCAAGATCTCCCGCCTCGCTAAGCTCGCGGGCGCGCCCGACGATCCCGCCGCCGGAATTGTGTTGCATGTGCGGTTAGGTGATGGCGTCGTCGCCGGGGCCCCGCTTGTGACCGTGCACGCCCAAGCACCTGGGCAACTCGCCTATGCGCTCGACTATGCGGCGGCCAACCCAGACATATTCGAAATCGAGGCTTGAACGTGACGCGCCTTTACCTCCCCATGCCCGGAAACGAGACCATCGCCCGTGCGCTTGCTCTCTCCGCCGGCGCCGAACTCGGCGCGATCGAGACGCGCCGCTTTCCCGATGGCGAAGCCTATGTTCGGCTTCTCTCGGCGGTCGAGGGCCGCGAGGTTGAGATTGTCTGCACGCTAGCGCGGCCGGACGAGCAGTTTCTGAGCCTTATCTTCGCCGCCGAAACTGCGCGCGAGATGGGCGCGGCGCGCGTCAATCTCATCGCGCCCTATTTAGCCTACATGCGCCAGGATAAAAGGTTCAAGGACGGCGAGGCGATTTCCTCGGTGCATTTCGCGCGGCTTTTGTCGCGGTCGTTCGACGGACTCATTACTGTCGATCCGCATCTCCATCGCCGCAGGGACTTGGACGAAATATTCACCATCGCCACGCGCGTAGAGCATGCAGCGCCCCTCCTTGCCGACTGGATCAAGGACAATGTGAGCGACCCCCTCGTGGTGGGACCGGATGCGGAAAGCGAGCAATGGGTTGCAGCGGTCGCCGGGCGGGCAGGCGCGCCGCACATCGTCTCGAACAAAACCCGCCGCGGCGACCGCGACGTGAGCATTGACCTGCCGGATCTGTCCGCTCTACGCGCCAGGCGGGCGGTTCTTGTCGACGACATCGTCTCCTCGGGGCGCACCATGATCGAGACTGCGCGCAAGTTGAGCGCAGCTGGCATGGCCAAGCCGGTTTGTGTCGCCGTGCATGCGCTTTTTGCCGATCAATCCTACGCCGAGCTCTTGAGCCTGTGCGAGCGCGTCGTTTCGACAGACACCGTGCCGCATGCTTCGAACGCCATTAGCGTAGCGGCGCTGCTAGCGCCGGCGTGACCGGCGTCTCACAGTTTACTTGGACGCAACGTCTCGAACTCACACGGGCAGCGCGGCGGCCAGCGCCGCGCCAATTGCCGCCACGATGAGGACGCCGCTCAGAACAAGAAGGAAACCGTCGCGGGCAAAAAGCCCAAGACCTAACACGGTGATGGCAAGACCCGGGATCAGCGGCGCCAAAGGAATTAAGCTCAACGGAAAGGTTGCGATCGCCGCGAGCGCGCACAAGAGCCCCGCTGCGTTCGCAAACGGCGTCTCGGACAGAAAGACAAGACGGGGCTGAAGCACACGGTCGAGCCGACGCGCCCACTTGCGCAAGCCGTCACTGGTCGCCGCTTTAATGGACGATCGAGCGATGCGCAGGCGCAAGAGCATGCCTGGCAGCCAAAGATGCGATGACCCGAAGGCCAGTTGTAGAGACACCGCCAGCGTCACCAGCGCCGCAGCGGAAGTCATGCCTGGCAATATGGTGGCTGGAGAAATGGAGAATAGTCCGAGCACCAGAAGCAATGGGCCATAGGAGCGCCGGCCGACCACCGCCATTATGTCGGCAACGCTTACACTTTCTGGTTCGCCAATGCTGGCGTCCTCGGCAAGCACTGCGATGCTCTCGACGAGATGCGAGAATGAGTGAGGCCTGCACGCAAGCCTTGGCGCACACACGCCGCCGCTTGTCGTCTCAGCGCACATGAGCACGCGTCCGCTGTCGCATGGAGCTCACCCGCAGGCGTCAGTTCGGCTGCGGCGTCTCGCCATGTTGATGCGGGTCGGCGGCAACTGGCGGGCATTCCGCTGGCGCCGGATCGGCGTGCTGATGCTCGCCCTGTGCTTGTCCGGAGGGCGCAGGCGCTGGCGCATGTTCGCTTTGCTGGGCGCCTGGACAGTTCGCCTGACCGTGCTCTCCCGACATGGCGCCCATCATGCCATCGTGATGGGCGCCATGCATGCCATGGCCCATGCCGGCGCAGCCGCCGAGGCTAAGCGCCAGAGCCAGCACCGCTCCTGAACTCAATATATGCATGCCCGTCATCTCCCTTGGCGCGATGTTGATCCTGATTATACGCACGCCGCCCTAGCGGCCCCGGCGCAGTCGAACGTGGCCCACAGGTTCTCACGGCTTCGTGCCGCAGCCGTAGGCTTCTTTGGAGGCTTCGTGTTGCGCCGTTGACTGGGCGAAAAGCGGGCGGATCGCTGGCAGGGAAGGATTGGTCCAACGCTTCGTTGATCCTTTCTTCGCGCCTCGCCTTGTGGCCACAGCGATTGCCATCAAGCGTGTGCGCCGCGCGCGAGGCCGATGAGACCGGGCGCAGGCGAGCCTGGGGTGCAGTTGGATCTTGGCCCCCGCTCGTCCTCGCCACCGCACTCATCGCGAGCGCCGCCACAAAGGATAAACGCCCAAGAGGAGCGCTGCGACTATCAGCAACGGCAACACCACCATCAGATGCACGCCGTGTTCGACGATGGCATAGTGAGCAAGCGCGCCGAGCAATGCGAAAATCAGGAGCGCGACGATGAGATAGCGCACAAACCAGAATGCTGCTGACGCAAAAAAGAGCATGAACCAGGAGGTTTGAGAGCCTGCTCCACCTTTTCGAGGTTCGTTGTGACGAGGCTCCCGCAATGACATTTGTCGTCAACTCCTAGCCCCGGCGGCGAGCCACAACGCGCTGATCGGCCGGGGACGAAGCGCGGACCCACCAAGCTATACGCGTGAGGCTCGACGATCCCCGGAGCCGACGCTTGAACCGAAGGTGGGCGTTCGCTAGCCATCTCTTTCGCCGGTGCGGTGAGGCCTGGCTCGGCGCGAGTTGTCGGGCGAGAAGACTACGAGCGCCGCGATGTCGCTTGTAGTGCATCGATTGGTTCAGCGAGGTTAGCTCCGTCGCTCGCCCAAGAAGGCGAGCAGGAATTGGAAAAGATTGATGAAGTCGAGATAGAGGCTGAGCGCGCCGTAAGAGGTGGCCGCGCCCAAGGCGGCCGCATCGCCGCCAAGCTGATAATAGGCGTTCTTGAGCCGTTGGGTGTCATAGGCGATGAGGCCAGCGAAGATGAGGACGCCTGCAGCGCTGACGACGAACGAAAAGCCGGGCGGATTCCAGAACATCTGGACGAAAGTTGCGATGATCAGTCCAACGAGGCCGACAAGTAGAAAGCTTCCGAAGCCAGACATGTCCATCCGCGTGGTGTAGCCGAACAGCGAAAGGGCGCCGAACGCCGTGGCCGTGATCAGGAAAGTCGAGACCAGCGAGGCGCCGGTGTACACAAGTCCGAGCACACCAAGCGATGCCCCGATGAGAGCCGCGACCGTCCAATATATGAAGCTCGCGCCGCTTGCGTTCGGGCGGCGCATGACGAACATGGCGCCCAGGAGCACGACAAGCGGCGCGAAAACGACAGCAAGGCCAACCGGCGTGTAGCCGGCGAAAGAGCCTTCGGGTGTCACCCGAAACAAGGTATCGCGCACAGGCGCGATCATGCTTGTTGTGTAAGCAAGCGCCCCCGACAGCGTAAGTCCGAGCGCCACCTTGTTGTAGACGCCCAGCATAAAGCGGCGAAGCCCAAGATCGATCGACATGTCGGCGCGCGCCGCTGGCGCAGCGGGGAAGCGCTCGTCGTGAGAGTGCGACATGTCGGTTGCTCCTCTGTTTAGTCGTCCTTCGTAACCGCCACGCGCTGCAATGGAGCGATGGCGCCTGATTAGCAGCCGCGCCTGCGATCGGCATCCGATGTCGGTTGGCCGCCGTGATCTGCGTGCGCGTCCGGCGTCTCGTCGGCACGTTGGGTGATGCGACGGCCGTGGCGATGCCCGCCATGGCGATGTCCAAACAGGTGAAGGGCGAAAAACGCGATGATCAGAATAATCCACGCCCAATTGCTGGCTAGCCAATCCATGACCGACCTCATTGTGAGAGCGGCGGGACTTGCCGCTCCTTATTTCTTGATACGCAGCGGATCGGATCGCCCCTGGAGCCTTGTCCGCGTTTCATCAGCCCTGCTTGCCTGCACCCGCGCGTGGACGCAGCTCTTCCCGGCGAGAGTGCTCTGGTCGCATGCGGGGTGGGACGCATCTGGCCGGTACGGGCGTTGCGCCTATGCCGCGCCCTCCGGGAGGTGATAGTTCGAGAAGACGCGGGTGCAAGCGGGCGAGCGTTCGCGAGCGTCGGGTCTGAGGTCAAGGCGCGGCGACGACGTTCCGCGGCGCTCCTCGCGCAAACGCCTCGATGTTGGCCAGCGTCGTATCGATGATGCGGGCGAGCGCCTCGGTCGTATTGTAGGCATTGTGCGGCGTCACCAACACGTTGGCAAAACCCAGCAATGCGTGATTAGCGGCGAAGGCTCTAAGGTCGGCGTTGGTCGCGGCGCCAGCGCGAAATATCTGGGCTTCGTCGCGTAGCTGGGCCTCCTGCGCCATGACGTCGAGGCCAGCGCCCGCGAGGCGCCCCTCGGCGAGCGCGCGCATCAGCGCCTCCGCATCGACTACAGAGCCCCTGGCGGTGTTGATGAGCACCGCGCCTGGCTTCATCAGCGCAAATTCCCGCTCGGCGATAAGACGCCGCGTTTCCGGCGTTGCCGGAACATGCAAGGTCACGATGTCGGCTTGGCCAAGCGCCGCATCGAGGGAAGCGTACCGAAAGCCAAGACGCTGTGCCGCCAGTTCGTCGGGGCGGGCATCGACCGCGATGACCTTCATGGAAAAGCCCCGTGCGATTTCAATTACGCGCATGCCGATGCGCCCGGCGCCAATGACGGCGATCGTCCTACCCTTCAGTTCGAAGCCACGAAGACCGGCCTGATCGAAGCGGCCGCGCCGGGTGCGCTCGGCGGCGTCGGCGATCTTGCGCGCAAGTCCTAGTAGCAGCGCAAACACGTGTTCGGCCACGCTCGTGTCGCCGTAGCCTGGTACGTTGCAGACGATGATCCCGCGGCTCTGACAATAGCCAAGGTCGATATGGTCATAACCGGTCGAGCGCGTGGCGATGAGTCTGAGCTGCGCAAAATGCGCCAGCACGCGCGCGTCGAGCTGCGAATAGACGAACGATGAGATGATATCGGCCTTGGCATGGATGCGAGCGGACGCTTCGTCGAGAATACCTCGCACGCAACTCACTTCATAAGCGGAACTAAGGCGCAGGCAGGCGTCATGTTCCCACTGCTCAGTTTCGAACACAGCGAGCTTCATCTTTGTCCCTTCGCGTCGGAAGGATGGAAGGCGGCCGGCTGTTGCATCTGGCCGGCGCCCGCCGCTAACCGCACGTCGCAAGCTGGCGTTGCACAAAGGGTCTGCTCGCGCGGCGTGTCAGCGCGCGCCAGCCCTCGCATTCTCCTGCGCGTCCTTGCCGCCGACCACGACACGGGCAATAGCGCCCCAAAGATTATAGAAGAACACGAAGACGACGGCGACGAACCAGCCATAAAGGGCGCTGGCGATGAGCCCGTAGAAGAAGCTGGGCAAAGTGAGCAGCTCAAATTGGGGGAAGATGGTCGAGAGCAGAGCGTGCGTGGGAAGCTCCGGCATGAAGGTCCAGATCGCAAGGCACGCGAGATAGATGGTCATAAACAGCATGCACGCGCCGAACATCGTCGGCAGATAGGGGAGCGGGTGATACTTGATCATGAGGCGCCTCCTTGGCGGCCGCGGGGTGAGGCCTTGCCCGAAATGGACGCCGGACTCACTTGGCTATACGCGCGCGGGCCGTTCACGCCCTGGTGGAAATCGTTCGCCGCAAAGAGACGCGAAATGAAGCAGGGCAGAGATGGCCGCGGCCCCGCGTTGCGGCTTGGTCTTCGTCGCTTTGGCTGTAGCGGGCCTAGATCACAAAGACGGGCGCAAACCCCCCGCCAGGCGTACGCAAGTTAGTGGTCTGGCCCTGATAGAGACGGGCAGCCGCCAGCACGATCTTGGCGTCGTAGGTATAGAGCCGCACATCGACTTTGCGGTCTTGGCGCGCGCCGTCGATCAAAATCGCACGTGTTCCCGGCGGGGCAAAGGTTTGCGCGACATAGTCGCCGGCGATGATCTCGGCCCAGACGCGCTGCGTGAGCTTATCGCCGCGATAAGCCGCCTTGCTGCCATGACCGTGGGCCGGCTTGAAAAACCAATGCTTGCGCTCGGCCCAGAGCCCCGGCGCGCTTTCGGGCGTGACGCGGCGAGTCCCCGGGATCGCCGCGAGCGCTGCGATGTCAGCTTCAGGCACGTTCCACGCGCGGAGCAGAGCGCTATCGCTCATCAGTGTGAGATTGCGCTTGTCGGCGAAGAGCGCATGCACGTGCGGATTGGGCGTCACCACGGCCGCGCCCGATTCATAAGCGGCGCGCAACGGCGCATGCACGGCTTCCGACAATGAAAAATCGACCAGCCGGTTGTAAACAAGATCGATCGCTTGGCCGTCGATACGGAGACGCCCGTCGGAGAACTTAAGGTCGCGCGCATCAGCCACGATACATTCGACGCCATGGCGTTCGAGCGCGCGCGCTGCGAGCAGGAATTCCGGGTAAAGGAATTGCGCGCTTGGATCATCGTCAACGATCGCGATAGAAGCGGGGCTGCCCGCGCGTCCCTGCGCGCGCCATTCCGCCTCGATCATGGCAAGGAACGTATCCTCGAATTGTTCGGCCGGCGCCGGCGCGATGCGCGCTTCCTCGCAACAGACGCGCTGTGCGCGCGCCAGCGCCGCGTTCAGAAAAGCGCCGCCCGCATTGGTGTTGACCTCAATGAGCGCGGGGCCGGCCGCACCGAGATGGAAGTCATAACCCATAAGCACCCCGCGGGGCCCATAGTCGCGGCGCCCTAAGGCAGGCGCCCAGGCCAGAGCCGCGGCGATATAGGCGGGGCGGCGCGTCAAACTTTCGATCGCGGCGACGACCTCGCCCATGGTCTCGATTTCGGAACGCGAGACAAACACCGCGACGTTGGAGAAGAGGTGGGGGCGATCGCCCAGCAGCGCGTCGCCATCAAGCTCGCGCTCTAGCGCCGATCTAAGCGCGGTCTCGTCAAGCGTTTGGCAGAGGCATGACCGGTTGAGGGCATGCGCAGTCTCGCCCAGCGCACTCTCTTCTTCGCAGATCCGCGTCACGGTCGCTCCTCTTTGCGCGTGTTCCTCACCTGCTCGCCCGCGGCAAGTTCTTTGTGCATCAGTCGGGCAAGGGCAGCGCGGCGGCGTCATAGACAAAGTTCAGGCGCGCCACTGGCTGATCGGGACGGCGCGCCTCGATGCTCAAATGATAACGGTCGCGCGCAAGTGTCGTGAAGCCGCCATAGGCGAGGGCGCCTTCAATGTGCATGGGCTCAAGCCGCAACCGGCGCGCACCGCGGTGGCGTTCGCCGCGCAAGGTCGCTTCGACCGCCGCATCTTCGATGCGCGCGCCGGTGTTTGCGTCAAATAGCGCGATCATGACATGTGCATTGCCGCCGCCCTCGCCCGCATGCATGCGCCGCTCTGCGTGACTTGGCGCGTGCGTTGCGATCAGCGCGCTGGGGGCAACCCCCAGATATGCAGTGACCCCATCAGTGGTCTGGACGAACATGGTCTCATGCCGCGGCGCGGGCGCGCAGGCCGTGAGGGCCATCAACGCGAGCGCTGCGATGAACCGGCGGCGCACGCAGTTGCGCGGGACTTGATCGAGCCTCATGGCGCCGGACGCGCGGGCGCCGCTGCAAAGAGAGAAAGTCCAAAGCTGATAAGATTGATCGCCAAGAAGACGCCAGGCGCGATCATGCCTGAGTGCGGCAGCGCCCAAATAAGCAAGCCGCCCAGAACGATCGCGAGTACGCCGCCCAAGGCCATGCGTCCCCACGGACACGATGTGTGCGTGCGATGCGCCAAGGCGTGTCCAATCGCGATCGCTCCCTGTGCGATAAGCGCCGCGCCCAGTATCACGGTGAGTGCGAGCGCCCCCGGCCAGGGATGTAGAAGCAAACAGATTCCGCCGAGGATCGCGACCACCGACCAGAGCAAGCGCCACGCAAAGCCCTTGGCGCGCCAATCGACGATTAAAAGCGCCAAGCCGGAGACGCCGGCCGCCAGCATCGCCGCGCCGAACCATACGCTCGCGGCGAATGTGGCGAGCATTGGCGCGAAGGCGGCGGCGACGCCGAAGGCGATCATCAATGCGCCGACGACCATAAAGATGAGCCGGCCGCCAGGGCGCGGTGAAGCTTGAGGCGCTTGGGCGGGTGGGGCTGCGGTATCGCTCATGGGCGGCTCTCGCGTGGTGAGGGTCTAAAGGCTCATACGCACGCGCCGCCTTCGCCCCTCGAAATAATATGCACGAAGTGGGCGCCGACGCGCGCATTTGGCGCCGCGCCTTGACAAGGACGCGCGCGCGGCTTCGATGCTGGCGAGGTAGAACATCATGTGCTTTTCAGCTGAAGCAAGTTTCACCGCCGCCGCCCTGTTGATTCCGCTGGGTGGGCTCGCAGTGGTTCGAGCGGCAAAGGTCGCGCCCAAATATACGCCGCTCTGTGCGCTTCCATTGTTGTTTGGACTTCAGCAGGCGATGGAGGGCATGGTTTGGGTCGCCGGCGGCGGCCCCGACGCGGCTTGGGTCGAGCGTTTCTCGCTCGCCTACATGTTCTTTTCCTGGATTGCTTGGCCGGTCTGGGTGCCGGTCTCGGTCTATTTCCTAGAACCCCCGCGCCGGAGGCCGCTCTACATCGCCTTCGCCGTCGGCGGCGCGATGCTAGGTGGGGTGCAATATATCCCGTACTTTACTCATGAGGGCTGGCTGACGACGACCTTCCTCGCGAACGCCATCAGCTATGGCGACACCCAATTACTCGACGCGCTGATGACGCGCGAAGCAACCTATCTGCTCTATCTCGTGTTCATCATCATGCCGCTCATTGTCTCGAGCGACCGCGCGGCGCGTGTCTTCGGCGCGCTGGTGACGCTTGTGCTCGCCATCACCTACTTCTTCTTCTCCTACGCCTACATTTCCGTCTTCTGCATGGGCGGGGCGATCATGTCGTCTTATCTGGTGTGGATGATCTTCCGCAAAGGCGCCGATACGCCCCCGCGTGTGGTTGCGCCGGCATAGGCGCCTGCGATTACCCTTGGGAGGCGAGGAAGCGGCGGAAGCGGAAGAGACTGAAGGCGAAGAAAAGCGCGCCAATGCCGAGCGTGCCCGCAAAGTGGGGCCACACGATCGAAAGATCAGCGCCGCGTATCAGGATCGCCTGCGTCATGGCGACATAGTGCGTCGATGGCGAGGCCTGCATCACCGTCTGGAGCGAGGTAGGCATGCTTTCAAGTGGGGTGTTGCCGCCCGACAAGAGGTTCATCGGCAACACCACCAATATGAAGATCAGCGCTAATTGCGGCATGGAGCGCGAAATTGTGCCGAGGAAAATGCCGAAGCTGCCGGCAAAGAAAAGATAGCTTGCAACGCCCAAGAGAAAGAGCGGTACCGAGCCTGCCGGTTCAAGGCCGAGCAGGCCTTCAACGACGAATACGAGTGCAAGTCCCGCGAGCGCTAAAATAACGGCGCCGTTGGCAAGGGTCTTGGCCGTCATGATCTCAACGGGGCGCACCGGCATGGCCAGCAAGTGCTCAAGCGTGCCGTGCTCGCGCTCGCGCACAATGGCCGCGCCGGCGAGCAGGATGGCAAGCATTGTCGTGGTGTCGAGGAGTTCGACCACGCCGGTGAACCAGGTGCTGACCAGCCCCTGATTGAAGGCGGCGCGCAATTCAAAAGGCGGGGCGCGGGGCGGCGGGCGCGCGCGCGCGCGCAAGAAGTCGGCGACCTCCTGGTTGAGGCTGGCGGCGATATGAGAGGCGCCGAGGCCCGCCTGCGAAATGGCGGTGGCGTCGATCAGGAGTTGGATGCTGGGGCTTCGCCCGGCGAGCAATTCGGCCTCGAACCGGGGCGGGATATCGAGCGCAAATGTCGCCTCGCCGGATTCAAGCAGACCGCTGAGTTCGCCGGGCGTGACCATGACGGGTTGGCGAAAGTGCTGCTGAGGCAACATGCCCGCGATGCGGCGCGACAATTCGGAGCCGTCTTCATCGGCGATGACGATGCTGGCGTTGCGGATATCCTGCGCATTCCCGGTGGCTTGCACATAAATCGAAGCGGTGAAGGCGTAGATGACAAACCCGAGCAGGAAACGGTCGCGGGCGAGACTGCGCAATTCCTTCAGCGCCAGAGCAAGGACGATGCGCCAATTCATCTCAGCGCTCCTGCTTGCGTAGAAGCGCAATGGAAATCGCCAACAAAACGAGCCAGAAGAGTGCGAGCACCGCGAGCTCGCTCGCGAGATCGAAAAAGCCGCGGCCCTTGGCGAAAACGCCGGTGCTGATCTGGTTAAAGTGCGAGGTCGGAAAAAGCGCGCCTATGGCCCGATCCACCGGCTCTAGACTGGCGAGCGGCTGCATCAGCCCTGAGAATTCGACCGCCGGCACCATGATGACGATGGCGGTGCCGAATACGGCCGCAGTCTGCGAGCGGGTCAGCGCCGAGGAGACAAAGCCGACGGCGCTGGTGGCGGCCACGTAGAGAAGGCCGGCGAGCAATAGCGCGATCAGACTGCCCTTGATGCTGAGGCCGAAGAGCACGATCGCGAGCGCGACGAGCAACAAGAAGTTGACGAAGCCCAGCGCGATATAGGGCAATTGCTTGCCGAGCAGAAACTCGGTGCGCGAGATTGGCGTCACGTAGAAGTTGGTGATCGATCCCAACTCCTTTTCGCGCACCACGGCGAGTGAAGTGAGGATGGACGGGATCATCGCGAGCAGAATGCCGATCATAATCGGCACGACGGCGTTGAAGCTGCGGAACGCCTGATTGTAGAGAAAGCGCGGCTCCAGCTCATAGGCGGCGGAGAGAGGCGCTCTGCCGCCCGCGGCCGCCGCGATGGCGCGCTGATGCAGGGCGAGCGCATAGCCGGACACAGTCTCGGCCCGAAACGGCATGGCGCCATCGACCCAGGCGCCAATCGGGGGCGCCCGTCCGGAGGCAAGTGCGCGCCCAAAGCCCGGGGGAATGTCGAGAACGAGCGTCGCCCTGTTGCTGCGCAACGCCTGTTCGACGGCGCGGTCGTCGTTGAGCGCTGCTCTCAGTTCAAAATAAGGCGAGGAGGCAAATTCCTCGACGTAGGCGCGGCTCGCTGGGGTGCGGTCGCGGTCAATGACCGCAAGCGAAACGTCCTCGACGTTGAAGGAAATGCCATAACCGAAGGCCAAGGCCAAGACGAGCGTGCCAGCGAGCGCCATCGCAAAGCGCACCGGTTCGCGCAGCATTTCGAGAATTTCGCGCCGCGCCACGGCCAAGAGGCGCGGCATTTGCTTTGCCGGTTTGTCGCTGACCCCGGTGATGAGCGCAGATAGGGCGTGCGCCGGCGGCTCGCCGGCGCCGCCGATCTGCATGTAGCGGACGAAAGCGTCTTCCAACGTCGCCGCGTTCTGGCTTTGCCGCAATGCGTCCGGCGCGCCTTCGGCGATGACCCGGCCCGCATGCATGAAGGCGACGCGGTCGCACCGTTCTGCTTCGCTCATGAAATGCGTCGAGATAAAGATCGTGACTTCTTTGTCGCGGGCGAGCCTCTCTATTTCTTGCCAGAACGCCTCGCGCGCGGCCGGATCGACACCGGAGGTCGGCTCGTCGAGGATAAGCACTTCCGGCTCGTGCAAAATCGCGATCGCGAGCGACAGACGTTGGCGCACGCCGAGCGGCAATGCGCCTGCAATGGCGCTTGCATGGGGGTTGAGACCGAATTGCTCCTTGAGCGCGCCAATGCGCAGTGCGCCCTTATCGTCTTCCAGGCCGAAGAGCTTGGCGTGAAGATCGAGGTTCTGCTGCACGGTCAATTCGCCGTAGAGCGAAAAGCCCTGCGACATGTAGCCAACGCGCCGGCGTGTTGCCAGATCGCGTGCATCGACGGGGCGCCCGAGCATCCGGGCTTCGCCTTCGCTCGCGGGCAAAAGCCCGGTCAGCATCTTCATCGTCGTGGTCTTGCCGCACCCGTTCGAGCCCAAGAAACCGTAGATTTCGCCGCGACGAACGCTGAACTCCACTTGGTCTACAGCCACGAACGCGCCAAAGCGGCGCGTGAGCCCGTGCGCCTCCACAGCGATGGGCGCGTCGGCAGCGGGCGCGTTGCGTGCAATGCGAGCGGCAAGCTCAGCGCCGGTCAAACGCATGAACAGCGCTTCCATCGAGACCGCGCCATGTTCGGCTTTGAGCGCCATGGGCGCGCCATCGGCGATGATGGCGCCCGCCTGCATCAAGACCACACGGCCGAAACGTTCTGCTTCATCGAGATAGGAGGTGGCGACAATCAGCGCCATCGCCGGACGCGCGGCGCGAATGGCGCTGACAAGATCCCAGAATTGACGGCGTGACAGCGGGTCAACGCCCGTGGTCGGTTCGTCCAAGATGAGAATGTCGGGGTCATGCACCAGCGCGCAACAGAGCCCGAGCTTCTGCTTCATGCCGCCGGAGAGTTTTCCCGCTGCGCGCGCCGCAAACGGCGCAAGCCCCAAGGCGTCCATCAGCGCCTCGACGCGCGCGCTGGGCGCACCGCCAAACAGGGCTGCGAAATAGTCGATGTTCTCGCGGACGCTGAGCGAAGCGTAGAGATTGCGGCCAAGCCCTTGCGGCATGAAGGCAATGCGCGGCTGCACGGCGGCGCGCGCGCGTTCTTGCGAGAGGTCGCGCCCGAGCGTTTCCACCGCGCCGTGTTGGATGCGTTTGGCGCCGGCGATCAAAGCGAGCAAGGTCGACTTGCCGACCCCGTCTGGACCGATAACGACCAGCGCCTCGCCGGCGGCGACTGCAAGGCTGACATCATCGAGAGCAGGAGTGTTTCCGTAGGCGTGACGAACGCCGGTGAGCCGCGCGGCCCATGGCGGCGCCTCGCTCATGGTCGCGGCGCATCCCGAAAGCGGCGCGTCAACTCGGATTCGAGCCGCGCTGGCCATTGCGCGTTCGGGCGCATTTGAATGTAGGCCACGCCGGTGACGCCGACATTGAGCCGTTCAGTGCGGCTCAGCGCTAGCGCTTCGGGGATGCGTACGCGCACGCGGTACATGAGATTGTCGCGCTCGCCGCGTGTCTCCACTTGGCGCGGCGTGAATTGGGCTTCGGGCGAAATAAACGAGACCCGCGCCGGCAAGGGCGCGCTCGCGTCGGCGTCGAGCACGATCCGGGCAGGGGCGCCCATGGCGATCGCGCCGGCTTCGCGCGTGGGCAAAAACACGGTCATGTAGATGTCGGAGGTGTCAAGCAAGGTAGCGATCGGCCCGCCCGCATTGATGAGTTCGCCAGGTTCGGCCAAGCGATAGAGGATGCGCCCCGGGCGCGGCGCAACCAATGTCGCCTCGCCGATTTGCTCGTTGATCCGATCGGCCTCGGCCTGTGCGGCGGCGATATCGGCGTCGGCGGCTGAGCGCGCGCTTTGCGCGGCGCGCAATCCAGCCGCCGCGGTTTGTTGTGAGGCGCGCCGCTGATCCAAGAATTGTTCGGGGGCAAAGCCGCGGTGATGCAACGTCTCGGCGCGGCCGAACTCAAGCGTGGCAAGCCTAAGCGCGCTGCCTTGCTGGGCGATTGACGCCTCGCTCATGGCGCGCTGTTGGCGCGCCCGCTGAATGCGCGCCTCCGCGGCGCGTAGAGCGGCCTCAAGTTCGCGCGTGTCGAGACGCGCGATCACTTCGCCCGCGGCCACCGCGTCGCCTTCCTGCACCGCGATTTCGAGCAGGCGTCCCGGATAGCGGGCGATGATATCGATCTGGCGCGCCTCGAGCCGGCCGTTCGCCTTAGCAAAGCCCGGGGGCGGATCTGACGGCGAGGCTAGCCATACGTACGAGCCGAGCGTCGCGCCGATGAGGACAATGAACGCCCCGATCGCCGCCGGCCAGCGCTGGGCGGGACGCAGCGGCGTCTTTGCCAGTAGGGCGTCAAGCTGGCGCTTGATGGTCTCAAAGATCGCGATTGCCGCCTCCCCAGTTCGAGCGCGCATCTATGACGCGGAGGCGACATTACCTGGCGGCGTTACGCGTCCGCCGAGGAAGCGAGGCAGAAAACCCGGCGTGCGCGCCGCGTAGGCGCGCCACTGATCGCCGAACTGCGCTTCCGCTTCGCGCTCCTCGCTCTTGGCCAGCCGTAGGTACATGAACACCAGCACTGGAAACATGAGCGCGGTCAAGATTGTCGGCCATTGCACCAGAAACCCGATCATCACCAGGATGAAGGCGAGATATTGCGGGTGCCGGATCGCCTTGTAGGGGCCCTCGACGGCGAGGGCGCCGGCGGCTTGCGCCCGATGCAGTACGGTCCAGGATTCCACCAGAAGCCAGAGCCCCGCGACAATGAGGCCGTCGCTCAGCCAGTGGATCGGGGTGAAGTGCGGATCGCCGCGCCAGCCCAAGAGTGTAGGCCAGAAGTGCCCAGCATTGTGCGTCAAGATGTCGGCGCCTGGCGCAAAGCTCTGCAGCCAAGGCGCAAGCAAATAGAGCGTCAGCGGAAAGCCGTACATCTCGGTGAAGAGCGCGACGATGAAGGCGGAAAAGGCGCCAAGGCTGCGCCAATCGCGCGCCGTTTGCGGTTTAGCAAAACTCAGCGCAAACACGATGAAGAAGACGGAATTGACGAAGGCCAAAAGCCATAACCCATAGCCCGAGAAAGCGGCATGCTCAGTCATTGGCTACCCCCTCGCTGCGCTGTTGTGTTTGATTGTGCCCGCCATGGCCGCCGTGGCCGCCATGCATGAAGATGTGCATCAAAGGGCAGGCAAGCAGGATAAGCAGCGGCCATGCCGCCAAAAGGTGCGCGCCGTGTTCGGCAATGATGTAGTAGGCGCCTACGCCGAGTACGGCGAACATCAGAAGGCGCACAAGCCAAGGCGTGCGCGGGCGCTGGCCGCCGGGCGGGGCGGGCGAAGCGGGTTCATGATGGGCGTGCAGGCTCATGCTCTGATCCTTCGGCGGCGATCTGGGTGAGCGCGCCAAGCCGGGTCGACAGGCGGGGAAGGCGGAAGATCGGTGCCCCAGTTTGTCGCGCTCGCAATCTTATACGCACGCTGAACCGGGTTCCCTGGAACCGGGTTCAATTGATCGCTTTGGGACCTCGCCCAGGGAAATTGCGACGAGGCGCGTATGAAGGGAGAGAGCCCGCGAGCGGCCTTTGTTGAGGAGGATCCCATGAGCCAGCCACCAAACGCCGAACGGCCCTCTGGCATCGGCGTCCTGCCCTTGGGCATCGCGCTGGCGGTGACGCTGTTGGCCGGCTACGGCGCCTGTTGGCTTGTCGCCGCATCCCCATTTGCCGCGCCCTTCACGCATGCTTGGCTGCAATTGTTCTCCGCTGAACCAGCCGGGTCGACAGAGCAGCTCATCGAAGGCAGCATCTTCAGCGCAGTCGCCGCCTGGTTTGCCGCGCTTATCTTCGCGCCGGTCTATAACCTTGTCGCGCGCGCCGATCGCATCATCTGAAACAACATCGCCGGCGACGCGGCGCTTGAGGGCAGGCATGACGATTAAGGTGGCTGTCAACGGCTATGGCGTGATCGGCAAACGTGTCGCCGACGCGGTCACACAACAAGCCGACATGGTGCTGACAGGCGTTTGCGACATAGCCGGCGATTGGCGCATCGCCGTCGCGCGCGATCGCGGCGTGCCCGTCTATTCCGCGACCGGCGAAGCCGGCGCCGGTTCGCTGGAGGACATGGCCCGCGGCGCAGACCTTGTTGTCGACTGTACGCCCAAAGGCGTCGCGGCTAAGAACGCGGCGCTTTATCGTGAGCTCGGTAGAAAGTTCATCGTCCAAGGTGGCGAGAAACACGATGTAACGGGCCACTCTTTCGTGGCTGAAGCAAGTTATGCAAGCGCCTTGGACCGGTCGTCCACACGCGTCGTATCGTGCAACACGACCTCGATCGTGCGGGTGTTCGGCGCCCTGCGGCGCGCAGGCCTCTTACGGCGCGCGCGCGGCACACTGCTGCGGCGCGCGCTCGATCCCTGGGAAAGTCATCTCGGCGGCATCATGAACACGCTCGTGCCGGAAACGCGCGTTCCCAGTCACCAAGGGCCCGATGCACAAACGGTGGATCCCGCACTCGATATTGTCACCATGGCGGTCAAAGTGCCCGAGACACTTGGGCATATGCACTTCTGGTCGGCCGATCTTGTCGGTCGCCCAAGCCGGGAGGACGTACGTTCAGTGCTCGCAGCCTCGCCGCGCGTGGCGTTCGTGCAAGCGAGCGAGGGGCTTGGCGCTCTCAATGCCGTCAAAGAGCGCATGCTCGATCTTGGCCGGCCGCGCGGCGACCTTTATGAAGTCGCCATGCTTGAAGACACGCTAACGGTCGAAAACGGCGAATTGTTCTGCGCTTACATGGTCGACAATCAAGCGATTGTCATCCCCGAGACCATCGACGCCATTCGAGCTCTGACGGGTGCAGAACGAGACGCGGCCCTATCAATGGCCAAAACCAATCGCGCGCTCTCCATCATTGCGGCCTAAAAGCGATTTGCCCGGCGCGGCGAGCGGGAACAGAAAACGATGCAAACCGAAACCTTGACGTTCGACGATCTCGTCACGCCGCTCGATCCCCTCGTGCTCGAACGGCATTTGAAGCGCACGCCGGGCGTCGCTGACGCGAAGGCCAGTTTTGCAACGGGCTCGGTCACGGTTAAGTTTGATCCGGCGCTGACCAACGTCGCACTCGTACGCGAGGCCGTGAGCGCTTGCGGTTTTCATTGCCGCGGTGTGTCGGCTCCCCTTCATTTGACGCGTGCGCGTGAACACGAGGCTCACGCGCACAAGGCCGCGCCGGCGCCCCCCGAGCGCGGTCATCGAGAGGCGAGTGACGTGGGCCACGAGATGGGCCATGGCGCGGGCATGGACATGGCTGCCATGGCCAGGGACATGCGCAATCGCTTTCTGGTCGCGCTCGGCTTTTCCATTCCGATCTTTCTCCTGGCGCCGATGGGCATGGAGGCGATGCGGATCGATCCGCCGTTCGGCTGGGATCTCGAAGTCACGCTCTTCTTCCTCGCCAGCGGCGCCATCCTCTACCCAGGCTGGCCATTCTTTGTGGCAGCGGTGCGCGCGCTGAGGCACGGCGTCTTCAATATGGCGGTGCTGGTGCTGCTGAGCGTCGGCGCTGGCTACTTCTTTTCCATAGGCGCCACCTTCATTTGGGGCGGCGCTCAATTCTACGAAGCGTCGTCGGTCCTGCTCGTCTTCATCCTGCTCGGCCACTGGCTTGAGATGCGCGCGCGGGCAGGCGCTTCGGAAGCCATACGACGGCTCATGGATCTAGCTCCGCCGATGGCGATCGTCGTGCGCGGGGGCCAGGAGGTCGCGGTCTCAACAGCGGACGTGAAGCTCGGCGAAATTGTCGTGGTGAAGCCCGGCGGCAAAGCCCCAGTCGACGGCGTCATCATCGAAGGACGCTCCGACATCGACGAATCCATGCTCACGGGAGAATCGTTGCCCGTGAGCAAGAGCGTGGGCGACGCCGTCATCGGCGGCACCATCAATAAGAGCGGGATGATCCGCTACCGCGCCACCAAGATCGGCGCCGACACGGCTTTGGCGCAGATCGTCAAGCTCGTGCAGGAGGCGCAGAACTCAAAGGCGCCGGCGCAATTGCTGGCCGACCGCGCCTCGCAATGGCTGGTGATCGCGGCCATTATCATCGCCGCGGTGACGTTTGTGGTGTGGCTGGCAATCGGTCAGCCGCTTCTGTTTGCGCTTACTCTGGCGATCACAGTGCTGGTCATTGCCTGTCCTGACGCACTGGGGCTCGCCACGCCCATGGCCATCATGGTCGGCACCGGCATCGGCGCGCGTCACGGCATCCTGATCAAGGATGCGGTGGCGCTGGAGGATTCGGCTAAGCTCGATGTCGTCGTCTTCGATAAGACAGGCACGCTCACCTTAGGCGCGCCGAAGGTGGTTGAGGTGGTCGCGGGCGAGGGACTAAGCGAAAGCGAACTTGTCGCACTGGCCGCCGCCGTCGAGGGCGGTTCAGAACATCATATCGCCGTCGCCCTAAAAGAACGCGCCAAGGATCAGCCGCTGCCAGAGGTTTCTGACTTCGCCTCGTTCGAAGGCAAGGGCGTCAGCGGCCGCATTGGCGGGGCAACGATCCTTTCGGGCAACCGCATGCTCATGGCCGACAACAAGGTGGCGTTCGGCAGGCTCGCCGGCGAAGCCGATCGTCTCCTGGGTTCCGGGCGCACCGTCGCTCACATCTCCCGCGACGGAGCTCTCATCGGCCTCATCGCTATCGCTGACGCAGCAAGGCCGACCGCGGCGGCGACGGTCGAGCGTCTCAAGCGCCAAGGCGTCGAAGTCGCGATGATGACCGGGGACAATCTGGCGACGGCCAAGCGCATCGCCGCCGAACTCGGGGTCGATATCGTGCTTGCCGAAGTCTTGCCCGGCCAGAAGGCCGCAAAGATCAAGGAGCTGCAAGCGCAGGGCAAAAAGGTTGGGATGGTTGGCGACGGCGTCAACGACGCGCCGGCGTTGACGCAGGCCGATGTGGGCTTCGCCATCGGTGCGGGCACTGATGTGGCGATGGAGAGCGCCGATGTCGTGTTGATGCGCAGCGATCCCTATGATGTCGTGCGCGCCATCGAATTGTCGCGCGCGACGCTGCGCAAGATGCATCAAAATCTATGGTGGGCCGCAGGCTACAATGTGCTGGCCTTCCCGTTGGCGGCAGGCGTGCTCTATCCGCTGCTGCTCAGCCCCGAAATCGCGGCGCTGTCAATGTCAGGAAGCTCGGTGATCGTGGCGGCCAACGCGCTGCTGCTGCGCTGGGTGAAGCTCTAGATCGCGTGAGGTGGATCGAGCGCAAAGCGATCCGCCACTTAAGGCCGCAGAAAGTAAGCGCCGTAGAGTGCGAGTTAAGAAGTCTTTGGCGACCGCAACCATCGGCGCGCTCGATCCAACTCTCGGCGCCTGCTCGCCGCGCGACCGCCCAAGGCCCACCCATCTTCAATAGGGCGTGGCCATGCTCGCGCTGAGCCACGCTCCGCTCGCCGGTGATGAGTCGGCGAGTGGAGGGCCGGTGCGCAAGAATTATTGCGGTTGAGCTGGCGTCTCGGCCGGCGCGGCCTCAGTCTCCGCTTGTTGTTCACGGCAGCCAGGGTGGGCCGCGGTCAGCATACGACCGTTGTCGTGGGGCCGATTCATATCGTGGCTCGCCGTATCGTAAGGACAATCGGTCGGCTCTGCTGGCATGGCGGAATCGCGCATAGCCGCGCCACGGGGGCCATGGCGATGCGTATCAGCCGGCGTCGTACATGCGCCAAGCGCCAGCAGCGCGCCGACGGACACGACAGAAACAACGATTTTCAACACGGGCATATCGACAATCTCCTCGCAACGGCGCTCGCCGCCTCAGCATTAGAATACGCGCCAGATTGCTCTTGCCCTGAACCAGCAGGCTTTGTTGGCGTTCACCCAGGGCGAACACCCTGTCGTGCGTAATCAACATGAACGTGCGTTTGAGCGTACGCCCCAGAAGCGCACGTGAGAGGAAAGCGCGACTTCGATGCTTGAACGATCAACCGACTCGCCACCTAGCGGAGCCGCGCTCCGGCGCCAGCGTCACTTTCGCCCGTCCGAGACACTTCTTAGTGCAGCGCTCGATCAGCTCATTACGCGCGGGCGCCTTGTTGTCACGTTTCCCAGCGGCGAGCAGCGCCAATTCGGCGAGGACGCCGGATCGGCTGTTATCGTCGCAATTAAAGATGCTGGCGCCCTTGGCCGGCTGATGGCCAATGCAGAACTGGCTTTGGGCGAACTTTACGCCGATGGCCTTATCGCCATTGACGGCGACGATATCGATGGCCTGCTGGCGCTCGTTCTACAAAACCTTCGGCGCCATGGCTTCAAAACCGGGGCCGCGCCAGCGGGCATGCGCCTCTTCGAGGCGCCGCGCCGCGAAATCAACGACAGAAAGCGCGCCGAACACAATGTGGCGCATCACTACGACATATCGAACGAACTGTACCGGCTCTTTCTTGACGAGGATCTGCAATATTCCTGCGCCTATTACGAAACCGGCGCGGAGACGCTTGAAGAGGCCCAGGATGCCAAGAAGGAGCTCATCGCGGCGAAGCTTTGCCTTCGTCCTGGCCTCCGAGTTCTGGACATAGGTTGCGGCTGGGGCGGACTGGCGCTCCATTTGGCGCGGACGCGCGGCGTCAATGTCCGCGGCATCACGCTCTCGCAAGCGCAATTGCCGGTGGCGCGGGTGCGCGCCCAAGCGCAGAATCTAGCCGCACAGGCCGAATTCGTAC
>FKKE01001001.1_pt3 | contig 71532 bp, 60 predicted proteins | sample 1106331 | NCBI WGS metagenome assembly FKKE01 (sample SAMEA3931202, study PRJEB13176) | freshwater metagenome | biome: Drinking water system; feature: drinking water; material: freshwater | place: China | collected 2013-02-06 | reverse complement strand
GGGCCCAGCCGCTCTACGAGCGGGCGCTGAAGATTAATAAACAGGCCTTGGGGCCCAATCATCCTGCTGTTGCCTCGATCCTCAGCAACCTGGCGATACTACTCACGACCACCGGTGACTATGCGAGGGCCCAGCCCCTCTACGAGGGAGCGTTGCGGATCAAGGAGCAGGCGCTAGGACCGAACCATCCCGGTGTGGCCGAGAGCCTCAACAACCTGGCGCGTCAGTACCAGATCATGGGCGACTATGCGGGGGCCCAGCCGCTCTACGAGCGAGCGTTGCGGATCAAGGAGCAGGCGCTAGGACCGAACCATCCCGGTGTGGCCGAGAGCCTCAACAACCTGGCGCTGCTGCTTTACAAGGCTGGTGACTATGCGGGGGCCCAGCCGCTCTACGAGCGGGCGCTGGCGATCAACGAGCAGACTTTGGGATCGAACCATCCTGACCTGGCCGTTATCCTGAGCAACCTAGCGTTGCTGCATGGCACGCAACGCCAGTCTCAATCCGGCTGGTCTCTCTGCCGGAGGGCCCTCGCCATACAAGACGCGAAGATTGAGAACGTCTTCGGCTGGACCACCGAGGCGCAGAAGGTCGCCTTTCTTAGTTCCATAGCCGGCGCCCAGAATGGCTGCCTCTCCCTGCTGCACCAGCAGTTGCCGGGCGAGCGCGCCGCCGTGCAGACGGGGCTGGAGTTGGTGCTGCGCCGCAAGGGGATCATTTTTGACGCGCAGTCGCGAGAGCGGGAGGCTCTGGCCTGGCGGCTGCCGGCGGCGGCCAGGCAGGACTGGCAGCGGGTGGCGATCTTGCGGACGGAGTATGCGCGGCTCGTGCTCAACAAGCCGGCGCAGATGACACCGGCAGCCTATCAAGCAAAACTCACAGCCTTGCAACAAGAGATCGAAGCGGTGGAGAAGCGCCTAGCGGAAGCCAACGCGCTAGTGGCACGGGAACTGAAGCAGCGCACGATCACGCTCCAGGCGGCGGCGCAGGCCTTGCCACAGGGCGCGGCGCTCGCGGAGTTTGTGCGGATTCGGGACTATGACTTCTCAAAAAACCACTGGGCTCCAACGTCCCGCTATCTTGCCTTTGTCTTGCTCCCTACCGGCGAGGTGACCCTGGTGGATCTGGGGGACGCGGCGGCGCTGGAGGCGCAGGTGAGCGCGGTGCTGACGGCCTTCAAACGCATGGAAGAAGGCTTGGACACCGGCAAACTGGATCGCGCCGTCACTGCCCGCAGTCAAGAGGCCGTGACGGCGCTGTCCCGCACCCTCTGGGCCCCAGTGCAGCAGGCTCTGGGCAAGACTACCCATGTGCTGCTGAGTCCGGACGGGCAAGTGAATCTCGTCCCCTTCGCCGCGCTTGTCGATGATACGGGTCGGCCGTTAGTCGAGCAGTACCGGTTGGCCTATGTGACCAGTGGCCGGGAGTTGGTGACAGCGGACAGTGGGATCAAGCCCGACAGTGATTTGGTGTTGGTGGCCAATCCCGCCTACGACCGCACGCCGCCGACCACTTCGGCCGCAACGTCACCCGCCGCCGCGCGAGGGCCTGCCCGCCGCTCGCGGAACTTTCAGGCGCGGTTTGCCCCGCTGCCGGGGACGGCCGAGGAAGCCCAGGCCATTGCGCCGCTGGTCCAGGCGCCTGCAACCCGCAAGCACATCTGGCTGGGCGTGCAGGCCACCGAGACGGCGGTCAAGACCAGTCGCAGCCCGCGGATTCTCCATCTGGCCACCCACGGCTTCTTTCTCCAAGACCAGCCACAGGCGAGTGGCACCGAGTCACGCGGGGTGACGATCCAAGGCGGCAGCGACATGCCCCCTGGGCCACTCCCTGAGAACCCCCTCATCCGCTCCGGGCTCGCCTTTGCGGGGGCCAACCAGGCGGCCGAGGCCCAAGGCGACGACGACGGGATTCTGACAGCCTTGGAGATTACCGGGATGGACCTGCACGGCACGGACTTGGTGGTGCTCTCGGCCTGCGAGACGGGGCTGGGGGAGGTGAAGAACGGGGAGGGGGTCTATGGGCTGCGGCGGGCCTTTGCCCTGGCCGGGGCGAAAAACCTCTTGATGAGCCTCTGGCCGGTGAACGATGCGGTGGCGGCGACGCAGATGACGGCTTTCTATAAGAACTTGCAGACGCTGCCCCCGGCGGAGGCCTTGCGGCAGGCGCAAGTGGCGACGATCCAGGAGCTGACGGCGAAGGACCAGGCTCTGGTCACGCCGGTACTCTGGGCCCCCTTCTTTCTCCAAGGCGCCCAGGCGCTGGGACAATAAGAAAACAGGCTTTGCAGCAAGCCTGCGAAGATCAACGGGGAGGACATCCATGCTGGCAGTCAAACTCCATAAGAAGCCGAAACCCTGGCTGGGAAAGGGATCGTACCTCCTGCCCATTACGACCTGGCCTGCCGCGCGCGTGCAGGTCCAGAATTGGATCAAGCGCCTGCCCTACATTCGCTTCATCAGCCTGATCAAAGTTCCCGACGAATGGCCGATCGCGATCCTGGGATGGATCAGAATCTACAGTGATAAGCCGCCCTACAAACCGATCGACGACTTCAAGCCGGTTCGTGCGTGGCCGGTGGGGGAGAAACGGGAGAGGGGCGAATGGGGTGACGCCTCGGTTGACGAAATGACCAAACAAGCCGTCCCGGGAGACCTGAAACACCCTTACGCCGAAATGACGCTCGGCGCGGCTTTGCCGACGTCGTGCATCAAGTGGACGAAGGACGTTCGCGTGTTGTATCGAGGGAAGGCGGCGCGCCCAGGCAATCGTCGCACGGCACATGCAGAGTAACCTGATTCTATGATGCCCACGGTCAAACGCCATCCCATCACCCTGCACATCGCCGATCCGCAGCTCCGGCAGGCGTTCGCGACGATCGGCGCCGACGTACGGGCGGCCGGCGGACGGGCCTTACTGGTCGGGGGGAGCGTCCGCGATCTCGTGTGGGGCCTGCCGGCCAAGGACCTCGATATCGAGGTCTACGGCTTGCCGCCGCAGCAGGTCGTCGCGCTCCTCTCGGCACGGTTTCCGATCGACCTCGTCGGCCAGGCCTTTTGCGTCATCAAAGTGCACGGCCTCCCCATCGACATATCGCTCCCGCGACGCGAGAGAAAGATCGGGTTGGGCCATCAGGGCTTCGACGTCCTGTCCGACCCGCAGATGCCCTTCGAGGAGGCCGCCGCGCGGCGCGACTTCACGATCAACGCGCTGGCCTACGATCCCGAAACCGGCGAGATACTCGATGCCTACGGCGGGCTGACCGATGTGCGCGAACGGCGGCTCCGGCACACGTCCGAATGGTTCGCCGACGATCCCCTGCGAGTGTTGCGCGGCATGCAGTTGGCCGCGCGCTACGGCCTCCATATTCACGACGCCACCGCCGGCCTGGGACGGCGGGTCTTTCGCGAATACGCCGCGCTCCCTGTGGAGCGAATCTGGGGCGAATGGGCCAAGTGGGCGGGGCGCGCCGTCATCCCGTCACAGGGGTTGATCGTGCTCAAGGCGTGCGGATGGTGCGAGGCCTATCCCGAACTGACGGCCTTGAAAGGGTGTCCCCAGGATCCGGAATGGCATCCGGAAGGCGACGTGTGGACCCATACGCTCCTCGTCGCCGATGCCGCCGCGACCATTGCCGCACGCGACGGATTGGAGGAAGAGGATCGGCTGATCCTCGTGCTGGCGGCCCTCTGTCACGATCTTGGCAAACCGGCAACGACCGAGACGATCGACGGGCGGGTACGTTCGAGGGGCCACGCCGGGCGGGTGGAGGACATCGAATCGTTCCTCACCCGAATCGGCGCGCCGCCCCACGTGCAGGAGCGGATCGTCGCCCTCAGTCGCCAGCATTTGGTCCATTGCGACTTTGCCGGGTCACCAGCCCACGTGCGCCGGCTCGCGCGCACGCTCGGCGAGGCGGGCGAGACCCTTCAGATGTTGGGGCGGCTGGTGGAGGCCGACCACAGCGGGCGCCCGCCGCTCCCACCCTCTCTGCCCGAGCCGATGGCGGACATGCTTCGGATTGCCAGGGACTTGAAGGCCGCCGATGCTGCTCCCAAGCCGATTTTGCTGGGCCGCCATCTTCTCGCGCTGGGCCTGCAACCGGGTCCCGACATGGGTGCGCTCCTGAAGCGGGCCTTCGAGGCACAGCTCGACGGGGCCTTCAGCGATTTGGATGGGGCCCGGGCCTGGGTCAGCCACTCGGGCATCACCGGCTCGGGAGGGAAACATGGGTGAGCAAGAAGAGGCACGATTTGACGTCGTCGGCCATGCCTCCGTGGTGGGGCGAGGTGCGTGTGCCTACGGGCATATTCGCAGCGGGCAATTCAGCGCGGGCATGCTGGTTTGGTCGGACAGTTGGCCGTTGGACGCGCCGGTGGGCCTCCTGACCATTTCGCACATCGAGTTCATGGACCGACTTTCGACGCATGAGAGCTATGTGGCGATCTTCTTCCAAGATGGGGCGGACCTTGAGTGGCTGCGGAGCGTCGTTCCCGTTGGAGCGCACGTGCAGGGGTACAATCGGGCCGACCCTGAATGGCAGAGACGTTCTAACTTGCGCGTGGCTGTTCGTTTAGCTAAAACTCAAGTGGCAATCCACGCAGAGCCCGATCCACGTATCCGAGCGCTGCTCCAACCTATGGCCGATGAGGATGCCGTGACACTGGGCCAGCCCACGCTGACAGTCGAAGCCCACCGAGCCGAGGCTCAGCGATTCCTGGCTCAAGTCGAGGAGCTCGCCAGGCGCGACCACGATGCTGCAAAGGCGGCCGTGCGACAGGCGGCGGCCCATGCGTTCTGGGCTGAGGACCTCGCGCTCATGAGGGACGCTTGCCACGCTTACGATAGGCTCAGGATTCACGATGACGATTATTATCCGTCCATGTCCCATCCCGACGATCATCTCGAAGAGCCCTCCACAGAAGACAGGGCCTCCAGTCCGACGACCGAGCAGATTATGGAGACGCTTGAGCCGACGCGGGGACGCTGGGAGATCGTGCGGGCGGCGGCGAAGGCGAAATGGGCGTTCGTCCGCTCTTTTCTAAAAAAAGACTGGACGCTGGAAGATTACCCGATCGAATTTCATTGCCGCTCCGTCGAGGGCATTCCCAAGAGCGAGGGCTGGCTGGCCAAACCGTGGAAGGCGTGGATCACACACTGGAACATGTGGGGATTCGGTGAGACGAAAGAGGACGCCTATCAAGACTTGAAGCGGACGTTCCTCAAGCGGCGGGAGGACGGGTTGCCTCTGCCGCGTCCCGGATGCGGGATGCCCCTCGCGATGGCTCCGGCGCACGAACTGGCTCGCTATGAGGATGTCGCGCGGGACTTCCTGGCGCGGATTCTTGACCGCTCGTACGACAACGTTCTCCTGACCGACCAATCCAGCTTGTGGTTGTTTGCCGACGACCAAGAGGAGACGATCGCCAAGATTCGAGCCGTCTACGGCGTGGATGTCTCGGACATCACGGACGGCAATCTGGTCCGCATTTTTCAGCGCATCGCCGCCCGGTCGTGAATGGGTCGTCAAGACGGGGAGGTCGCGTGAATCTGCACGGACGTTGCGTGGTCGTCCTGACCATACTGGCCCTCGGCGCGGTCCGGTTATACGGGGCTGGGGGTGTAGCAGCGGCAGATGTCTGGGTGCCGGTGACCGAGCAAGCGGCGCTCGGTTTCGACGCAGAAGGCCGGAAGGTGCTCCGCGTTACAGGGCTCGGCAGTCTCGATCTCACCTTCTATCCTCAACCACCGGACGAGCAGCCTCCCGGCTATACGCGACGGCAGTCCGCCTTTGTTGCAGCCCTGTTCGACGCCGTGCGGCAGACGATGGCGGCATTGCCGTCGTTCTCCCTGGAACGTCGAACGGTGCCCGGCGTTCCAGGCCGGACCATCACGGACCTTCGCGGCAGTCTCGGCGAGATCGCGATGGAAGCCCAGACGGTGAAGGACCGGCACATCACGATTGGCGACATGATTATGGCGGCGTATCGTGGGCAAAAGGTGATGATTGCCGACGGGTTGTTGGTCTACCCGCCGGTGGCGTTTGTGGACCTGCCGAGCTGGGATCAGATCGGCGAACGTTTCGGCGCCTTTCAGGTTCAGCGGGTGCATTTTGAGGACGATGGTCATTGCACGGTGACGGTGACCTATCGCGTGGAGGGCGCGCTCCGCGAGGAAGGCTTTCCGAGCAGACCGTAATGGATTCCGGGAAGCGGGCGGCGCATGCCGCTACTTGTTCCCCCGCCGGTGCTGTGTTATACATCGCGCGCCGTCGGTCGGACGGCAGATGCTCGAACAAAGGAGAGGCTATGGCCCGTGGACGCGAGAAAGATCGCCTGGTTCAACGCAAGCACCGCAAGAACGTCGCTCGGTTGAAGCGGTTGGCGAAGGCCCGCCGCGCGCAGGCGAAGAGGGGCAAGAAGTAGCCGAAACGCGGCTATTTCGGCAAGAGGCCGTGCTCGCGAAGGGCGGCTTCCACCGCCTGTTTGACGGCCGGGCCTATGGCGTCGGCCACCTGCCGCTGAATCGCCGGTTTCAGATCCGCCATGACCTGCGCCGAGATGTCCGGCAAGCTCTGCTGGACGGCTTCCATCGCGATCAAGACAAAATCTTCCCGCGGCAGGGCGGCCGCCATGCGGGCCGGGAGTTCTTGATCCAGGAGGCGCAGAATTGTCTCGCGCCCATCCGGCCCTCCGCTTCCTGCGGGCTGGCCGGCAGACGACAGGGGAGCGGAAGCCGCAGGAGCCGGCGGACCGGCGCCCAGCCCCATCTGGTCGAACTGGGCATGAACGGCTTCTATCTGCACAGGCTTGGGGAGCAACGCCTTGACCCCAAGATACCGCAGCTCCTGTTCGTCGATACGCTCGCTCGGATTGACCAGCCCGATAATGGGAGGGATGGGTTGAATGTCCAGGCCGGCCAGCCGCTCGCAAAACGCCACGAGCGAGGTGCCGCTCATGTGATAGTCGGCAACGATGAGGTCGGGCGGGCCGCGTCTGATGATGTCCAGGGCGGAGGGACCGTCCATGCTGATCTTGACCGTGAGTCCGCGGAGCCGCCCGGCTTGCTCGAAGACCTGCAGCAGCTCCGGCTGCTTCCCCACCACCAGCACGACTGCGCCCATCGAGACCTCCGCTGGGTGAACGGGCGAACTGGTAGCAGAGGCTTCCAGACTTGTCAAGAATCGAGTTGTTACCGATGAGCCGCATCAAGGTCGTCTTCTTCGACGCTGCGGGCACCCTCTTTCACGTCAAGGGGTCGGTGGCGGAAATCTATCTCGCTCATGCGGGGGCCTACGGGGTGCGGACGACGCCGGAACTGATCGCGGCGGTCAATAGCGCGTTTCGCCGGGCCTTCGCCGATGCGCCCCCGCCGATTTTTGCCGTGAACGATCCGGTCGAGCTGAAACAATGCGAGCGGCTCTGGTGGTTCGATATCGTCCACAACGTCTTCTACCGCGTGGGCATGTTCGAGCGCTTCGACGATTTTTTCGACGAGGTCTTTCAAGCCTTCTCGGCCCCCGAGCAATGGGCGCTTTTCCCCGACACGCTCGGAGCGATTCGCGCCCTGAAGGATCGCGGGCTCGAACTCGGCATCATTTCGAATTTCGACACCAGGCTCTTCGGCTTGCTCCGGGGGCTTGGGCTCGAACGGTACTTCGACACCGTGACGATCTCCAGCCTGGCCAAGGCGGCCAAGCCGAGTCCGCAGATCTTCCGGCGCGCGCTGGAGGAACATGCCGTCGAGCCGTCGGAAGCGGTCCACATCGGCGATCATTTAAAGGAAGACGTAGAGGGCGCCAGGCAGGCAGGGCTGACTGGCCTGTTGATCGATCGGGGGCGGAACGCTGTCGAGACAGGCGTCCTGCGCAGCCTCGCCGACCTGCCAGCCGCGATCGATTTGTTACAGTAGGGCGGGGAGAAGATCGGCGGCCCGGCCTCTGATGGCCAGGTCCATCGAGCCGGAGTTGGGCGTGTCGTCCAGATTCAGTTCGGCGAGAAAGGCTCCGGCGGCCTTGGCAATGCCGGCGAACGAAGCGGCAGGATTCACCAAGCCGGATGTGCCGACGATGAGCATGACTTGGCAGGACGCGGCGGCCCCCATGCTCTGATCGAGCGAGGCTTCGTCCAGGGCCTCGCCGAACCAGACAATGTGCGGCCGAAGCAGGCCTCCACAGGCCCCGCAGGTCGGCAAGATGGCGATGGGGACGTCGCGGTTGTCGGACACCCGCCGGCACTGCGTGCAGCGCACCTTCCAGATGTTGCCGTGAATCTCCAAGAGCTTGGCCGAGCCGGCGTCCCGGTGCAGCCCGTCCACGTTCTGCGTGATCAGGAGAAACCGGTCGAACCGCGTTTCCAGGGCAGTCAGTGCGCTGTGCCCGGCGTTGGGCCGCTTGGTGGCGATGAGCTCCCGGCGCCAGTTGTACCATTCCCAGACCAGGCGAGGATCGCGCGCGAAGGCTTCCGGCGTGGCGAGGTCTTCCGCGCGGAAATTCTTCCAGAGGCCGTCGGCGCCGCGGAAGGTCGGCACGCCGCTGTCCGCCGAGATGCCAGCGCCGGTCAGAACGGTGACGGCACGGGCCTCCGCCAACCGTTGTTTGAGCGTCGCGAGATCGCCGCCGGTGCTCACGGGGCGGCATTATACGCTACTTTTCCCCCTCCCAGCGGCATGCTATAGTCACCCGCCAATCGGGTGCTACACATGAGCGCAGGCCGCTTCTCGCAAATCATGATGGTCGGAGCCGGAGCCGTCGGAGGCTTCTTCGGCGCCCATTTGGCGCGCCGCCATTCCGGCCTGTCCTTTCTGCTCCGTCCCAAGACCTGCGAAGCCGTACAGACACGGGGCCTCACCCTGCGGAGCGCGAAAGAAACCTTCACCGTCCGCCCGCCGGTCGCTTCCGACCCTCGCCGGTTGCCGCAACCGGACCTCGTCATCCTCGCCAACAAGGTCTATGACCTGGACGAAGTCCTCGCGCAGATCGAACCGGTGCTGACCGATCGGACGGTCATCCTCACCCTCCAAAACGGGGTGGACGTCGAAGATCGTCTGATTGCCCGCCTGAAGCGGGACTGCGTGGTCGGCGGCGTGGCCTACATCTATGCCAAGATCGCCGAGCCCGGCGTGATCGACCATTACAAGAAGGGGTCGGTCGCGATCGGCGAACTGATGGGCCATACCAGTGAGCGGGTCTCGGCCATTGCGGCGCTCTTCAAAGAGGCCGGCCTTTCCTTCCGCATCTCGGAGGACATTCGCCGGATCAAGTGGGAGAAGATGTGCTGGAACTGCGCCTTCAACCCGCTGACGGTCCTCATCGACGACCGGGTCGCCAAGGCCCTGGAGCAACCGGAAATGCTGCGCGTCATCCATGCCATCGTCGGGGAGGTGGCCGCCGTGTCGGCGGCCCTCAAGGTGCCGCTGCCGGACGACACGGCCGACAAGATGGTGCGGGCCACGCAGGAAATCCGCGACATCCACACCTCCATGTACGACGATTGGAAAGCGGGGCGGCCGACGGAAATCGACAGTTTGAACGGCTATATCGTCGCCCGCGGGCGTGAGTTGGGCATCCCGACGCCGCTCAACGAACTCTTGACGGCCACGGTGAAGGCGATTACGGAACGGGAGCGGCCGCGAGCCGGTTCCGTGCGGATCGACGGGGCCGTGATCCAACCGGTCAGCCTGGACCGGGAGGCCATCGCCATGCTGCCGGCCGACCTGCACGTGCCGGACGTGAGCGTCCTCATGCCCGGCATGCAGGGGCGGGGCATTCGCGTGGCCGGCCTGCTGGACGTCCCGGCGTTGGCCATCGGCGCGGACCACGTGACGTTTCACTCTCTGGACGGTCGCTTTGCCGCCAGCCTCACGCTGGATCAGGCCAGGCAGTACGGCGTGCTGATCTACGAGCTGGACGGGGCTCCCTTGCCCGCGCAGCGAGGGGGGCCCTTCCGGCTGATCGCGCCGGGGCTCGGCGATCTCTGCGCCAACGTCAAGGCCGTGGGCCGCATCGAAGTCACGGCCGGCCAGGGCCGCGATACTCGGCCAACGCAACGGAACTGCTGATCCCGTGGCCTCGTCCCTCCTGCCGCCCGCGCGACTCTCGAAATCCAAATACATCGCCGGCCTCCAGTGCCACAAACGCCTTTATTTGGAGGTCCACCATCCTCATCTGGCCACGCCGCCGGACGAGGAAAAACAGGCGATCCTCGACATGGGCACGGAAGTCGGGGAGTTGGCGCGCCGCCGATTTACGGGCGGCGTCCTGGTCGACGTCGATCACCGCCGCCCGACAGAAGCCCTGAAACGCACGGCCGAACTGATCGCCGACGGCCAGGTCCCGGCCATCTTCGAAGGGGCCTTGGAATTCGGCCGGACCTTCGTGCGCGTGGACATCCTGCTCCGTGCGACCGGCGAATCGGGCCAGGATGTCTGGACCCTCATCGAGGTCAAATCGTCGACGCGCCGGAAAGACCATTACCTCGACGATCTCGCCGTGCAGGTCCACGTGGCGACCGGCGCAGGCTTGTCGATCGTTTGCGCCTGCCTGATGCACCTGAACAACGAGTATGTCTTCGACGGAGAGGCGTTGAACACGGAGCGTCTCTTCGTCATCGAGGATGTGACCCAGGCGGTAGTGGGGCGACAGGCGGAGGTGGCCGAGCGGTTGTCCGGCATGCAGCGGTTGCTCGAAGAGCCGGCGGCACCGTTTGTCGAGCCGGGCGCCCACTGCCACCGGCCCTACGACTGTCCCTTCTGGGACCATTGCACCGAGGACAAGCCGGAGCGGTGGATCAGATTCCTGCCGGGCGGGGAGCGCGCGATCACGGCTTTGGTCAAGCGGGGGATCGCCACGATCGACGAGATTCCCGACGATCACCCCCTGACGGTTCGCCAGCGCCAGGTCAAGGCCAATGTCGAATGGATCGGCGCCGGGCTTCGCGCAGCCCTCGAGACCGTCCGCTATCCGGTCCATCATCTGGACTTCGAGACGGTCATGCCGGCCGTGCCTCGCTATCCCGGGACTCGGGTCTATCAGGCGATTCCCACGCAATGGTCCAACCACATCGAAGACGAGCAGGGGAACCTGCACCATGCCGAATGTCTGATCGCCGAACCGACCGATCCGCGGGAAGAACTGACCAGAGCGCTCCTCGCCTCCCTCGGCACGGAAGGCAGCATCTGCGTCTATTCCTCTTACGAGCGGGTGCTGTTGGAGCGATTGGCCGAGGAGTTTCCCTCGTTGCGCCGCGACCTAGCCGCCGTGATCGCCCGCCTTTGGGACTTGCACGAGGTCATCGAGCGGCACTACTACCACCCGGCGTTCGGCGGAGCGTTATCCATCAAGGCCGTCCTGCCGGCATTGGTGCCCGATTGGGGCTATGCCGACCTGGCCATCCAAAGCGGTGGGCTGGCCGCACAGCTCTACGCCCGGATGGTGTTTCACGAGACCGATTGGGTCGAGAAAGCGCGGATCAAAGACGCGCTATTGGACTACTGCCGGCGCGACACCCTGGCGATGGTGCTGATCAGAAAAGCCCTGCGCGCGAAGGTCGACGGCATGACCGTGGAGGCGTCCGATGCCCTGCCGAATCTGTGACGGGGCATGGCCCCGCAAGGACCATCTGATCGGTGTGTGCGGATTGACGACCGCCTATCTCTTCGAAGATCAATTCTTTCCCGGCTGGACGGTGCTCGCGCTCAATCGGCACGTGCGGGAGCTCTATGAGCTGACTCAAGCGGAGCGGAGCGGGTTGATGGAGGAAGTGGCGTCGGTCGCCCGCGCCCTGGCCGAAGAATACCGGCCGGTGAAAGTGAATTACGGGCTGCTCGGCAACCAGGTGCCGCACATCCATTGGCACGTGATTCCCAGGTTGGCCGGCGACCCGGCACCGTTCGACGCCGTGTGGTCCGTGCCGCACGAAGCCAGGCCGTTGACGGAAGGGGAATTGGCGGCGACGCTCGCGCGCCTCAGAGCGAGGATGTGGGGTTAGCCCAATTACCCCGTCCGGCTCTCACCGAAGTCTTTTCCCGGCGAATGCTCGTCCGGAGCCGGTCTTCAGATACTTTTCGAACGCAATAGCCTTTGCAGCATCAGTAAAAGCAATGTAGGTGACCAACTTCCAAGGCCTGAACTTAGCGGTATGCGTCGAGCCACCCGCATTGTGCGTATCGATCCGCTGCCGGAGATTTGATGCTAATCCAACGTAATGTTGATCGGGATAAGACTCACTCCTGAGCAAGTAGACATATTTCATGATTTCGAGAGGGGAAGGGCATCAGCCCGCCTTCGCAGAGGGCTTCGGCGGGCAGCCTTCGCCACCCGCCACCAGTCAATTACAACCTACAGTTTGGCCTGCCAGCCGAAGCCTGCCAAGCTTCTGCGTAGGCAGGCGAAGGCTGGCGGAGAGGGTGGGATTCGAACCCACGGTCGAGTTACCCCGACAGCAGTTTTCGAGACTGCCCGATTCGGCCACTCTCGCACCTCTCCGCTCATGCATCTTCTTGCCGGTCACTTTTTACTTTTCACCTTTCACTTTTCACTTCTTCCTCCCGTAGGCTGCGGAAGAACGCTTGCAGTACTTCCTGACAATCGTGCGCGAGAACGCCTGAGACAACCTCGACGCGGTGATTCAAGCGCCGTTCGTCGGGAATGTTGAATACGGACCCGCAGGCGCCGGCCTTGGGGTCCATGGTTCCGAAGACCAGCCGGTCGATCCGCGAGTGGATGATGGCTCCCGCACACATGGCGCAAGGTTCCACCGTGACATAGAGCGTCGTTCCCGTCAGTCGCCATGTGCCCAGGCGCGTCGCCGCTTCCCGAATGGCCACCACCTCGGCATGGGCTGTCGGATCCTGCCAGATCTCGCGAAAATTGTGGGCCTGCGCCACGACGACGCCATCCTGCACCACGAGGGCCGCGATCGGAATTTCGCCTTTGGCCGGGGCCAGACGAGCCACGTCCAAGGCCATTTGCATGAATTCGATGTCTCGCGCGGTCGTCATGTCGTGCCACCGATACCTCGAGCGGGGCGGTATCTTAACACAGGCTCACGGGCGGAAGCAGCGACCATCAGCGGGAATCCGCTTTTTCCGCCTGCGGCCGGCTGCGAAGCCATTCGAACTCGTACCGAACCTGCACGGCCGTGTAACGCTGGATGAGACCGCCGCGGTCCAGCGGCATGTCTTGCTCGTGATACACGCTCAACTCAGCGTGTTTCCAGCGGAACGCCACGCCGACGATCCAGTCCAGTTCCGTCGGCCGCACCGCGTTGCTCGCCGTTCGGTCCGTGAACCAATTGGTGTCGGCGAAGACCACGACCAAATTCTTATAGAGATCGAGGTCGGCATGCGCGACGTAGCGGAAGAGCGCCCGGCCGGTATTGTCGGGCCTGGCGAAATAACGGTCGTTGTGGAACAGCCAGCCGGCCCCTGCATAGGCGGTGAGATTTTGATTCTTGAATCGCTCCTTCCACCAAGAGGTCGTCGCCAGGGGATCGATGGCGTAGGTCACGACGGTGTCGGCGTAGATTTGCTTCAAGCCGCTCCGATCGAGCGGGGCATCGCGCTCATACTGCACCCGCCAGCCCCAGTTGTTCAGTGAACCCGTCAGGGCATAGGTCTGGTCCCATTCCGTCAGGGTGATCCATCCCTTGTTCCGATCCGAGAAGAAGTTTTGGTCGGTATAGAATTGAAGGTAGTCCTTATACAGATCGGTTTCGAGGTGCAGCATGTGGCGCAGCCCGACCAGGCCCGTGTTGTTGGGGCGGGCGGCAAACGTCGGATTATCGACGAAGGCCGCCGTCAGCCAGTACCCACGCAGCCACTCCTGGCCTTCATGCTCACGCGCCGACGGGTCCAACTCCTCCTTGCTACGCGACACCCCTTCTTCGCCGACCTCGCCGATGGCCGGGAGCGGCCGTCCGTATTTTTCGAGCGCGGCGGCATGACCGGGCCAGACCACCGACAAGACAACGAGGAGGAGGATTATCCACATGACGATATCGTGCGATTGCGAGAAACCGGTGGCCGTTACTACGTGAGCAGGTACGGTCTGTCAAGGACGAAGAGAAGGCGGGGAGCCGGACGGAGCCAGCAGGCGGAAGAGGCCTCGAAGACCTTCACGGCAGAAAAAGAGCAGCCTGGCCAGGTAACGCAATGCCACCTGCGATGGAGTCGCCGGACCGTAGTGGGCACGCATAAATGCCGTTGAGGGAAATAGGATACCGCGGGCATAGCGAAGTTTGGCGCCGATTCCAGGAATCGTCAGCAAGTGCGCCAGGCTTTCTTTGCCGTCGATGCCGGCATGGGGACCGAGCAACTGCGCCAGCCGAAGTTGCGAGGTCCGCGAAAACAGCGCGCCGTGGCGGAATGCCGACGGGGAAGGGACGGCCAGGGCCTGAAACACCTCGTCGGCGATCGGCGAGGCGAAGGCGCGGCGGATAAAGTCCAACCGATCGGCGACAAGCTGGCTTTGTCCCGACTCCTGCGTCATGCGGACGAACAGCGGCCAATCGAGCGATGTCCCCTCCAGACGGATCAGCCGGTCGATTTCGTAGGACCAAAGAAGCGGGGCCTCCTCGCTTTTGTGAATGAGGTGGAAGCAGAGGTGGAGGAGCAGGTCGGTCGGGCTCAGGAAATAGGTTTCGATGCCCAACAGACGCCCTGGTACAAGGCGGCTCCACACACCGTTCATGTTGAAGCTGCCGATGTACGGCGGGTAGGCGATCGTCCAATGAGGCTCGACGCTGACGCGTCCGTGACCGGTCTTTTCGAATTCCAGCGTATAGGAATAGGTCCTGGCGAAGCCCGGCAGCCGATCGATCTCCCGGTATCCCAACGTTTCGAGAATGTCCGCGATCCGCCCCAAGTTTTCGTGCCTGACCAGCAGATCGAGATCGTTCGCCGGCCGGCAGGCGGCCTCCAGGCGCAATTGCTCGACGAGCGCCAATCCTCGAATCGGCACGCAGAGCAGATAGGCCGAGGCGCAGGCCCGGAGGATCTTGGCCAGCTCTGAGGCAAGAAGCAGGTTCTCTGCGGCGATCTCGACGACCCGCTCTTGAAGTCGAGCCAAGACGGGGGGCGGGACGAGAGAGCCAGCGAGCGAGGCCTTCACGCGCTGCAAGAAAATCGGAGCGAGGCCTTCGTTCTCGGCCGTCTGCTCGATTTCGTCCCATGAGGCCGGTCCTTCCGGGGCGAGCCGTTGCGCGTCGAGGCGGGCATTGAGAAAATCGATGAGGGTGCGTTGAGCTGGCGAAATCATGCGCGTCCGCCCACGTCATGAAAAACCGCGCCCACGGCGGCGGGAAGAGCGGCATATTGCAAGGGGAGGGTCAGGCGTCGCATCGGCACATGGGCTGTGACGCCTTCGAGCCAGCGGAATTGTTCCAAGGCCTTTCCACGATGCGACGCATCCAGCGTGAAAGCACAGGACAAGGCCGTCAAAAAGGCTTGTGGCCCGGTGATCGGCTCGATAGCGATCGTGTCCGCCGTGCGCCCCCCCCCGGCGGACACGTCGGCCTCCGAGGGTGTCTTTGCGTGTGCCAGTGCGTAGATGCGGATTAGAGGCATCGGCCCGCTCGACCAGGCGGCGACCTCGTCGGTGGAGAGCACGCGGCGTTTGGTCGTGTATTCGGCAACCTGGCCGATGCGCACATCCGCCGTGGCCGGAGCAAGTGCCTCGTACGTGTCCTGCCAGAGACGGACACCGGGATAGGCCGGCTGCGCCAGGACGCCGGCCGGTTCCGCGTACAGCACCAGACAGTCGTCGCTCACCACGGGGTAGCCGGCGAACGAAAAACTCGCGGCCAGGGTGGACTTGCCGATACCGGATGGCCCGATGAAGGCGCAGACACCTTGGGGCAGCCGCACCGCCGTCGCGTGCAAGGCATGGCGGCCGCGCAGCGTCATGGCCAATGGCAGCACTTGGTCGAGGAGCAAATGGCGCACGGTGAAGGGGGAGGCGCCCGTACGAGCCCGGCAGGCGATGGCCGCGCCCTTTTCATCGACCAGAAAATCGGCATAGGCGGGAAATTGCAATACATAGCCCTGGGCGATCCGTCCGGAGCGCAGCCAGACGCGATCCGATGCCGTGGTACTTTGCGAGAACCAGGTCTCCGGCTCGGGAGGTGGGGTAGCCGACGTGCGTATAGCGATGGAAATGCCGGGCAAGTCGTCGCCAAGTGGGTCCCCCAATTCCGGTATGGGAAAGTCCGATTGGAGAAGCAGCCCGTAGGCTCGATAGACGTGCGGTTGTCCGGGAGGAGCCGACTGTTCGCTAGCGGGCATGGGCGGACGGGGTTGGCGCATGAGTTGCCCGAGGGTGTGCGACATTCAGCGCGGGTGGTTGCCCCGTATCCGCACACCGATCCAGAAATACCGCTCTGTACCACAGTTCCAGGGCGAGCACCAGCCAGACAGGACCGAGATGGGCTTTGTAGCGAGGGTCCCCCTGTGCGTACAGCCGGAGGTGTTCGTCGTGAATGCGTCGGAAACATTCGCCGTTGAGCCAGCCCAGTTCCTCGATAGCCATATGCCGCACAAGCTTGTCGCTGCCGATGGCCTTCAACGCCTCCGGCGTCGTGTGAGAAAAGTCGGCCTTGTCGGTCCGTGACCGGACCGAGTCCGGGAGGCGCTGGCCCATCGCTCGCCGAAGCAGCAGTTTGTTGAAGGGGCCGTCGTATCGTTGTTCGGGAGGAAGACGAAAGAGAAATTCGACCAGCCGACGATCATTGAAGGGATGCCGCACCTCGATGCCTAGGTCCGTGCAGCTCCGCTCGATCATCTCATAGGCATGCGTCTGTTCGCCGCAGGTCGCGCCCCTGAAAATATCCCGCTGTGCGTACGACGCGAACCGGCGTTCCGGTTGTCCTCCGCCGCGCAGCCGGTCACGGAGGTGACACCGTGCCGCGAATGCCTTGGGAACCCATGATGGTGGCACATTGCGCCTCAGCAGCACGCGGTACGTGTGGCGGAGACCCGGGGAAAGTTCTCCCAGCATGTCCTTCAAGGAGCCCCACAGCCGTCCCTTCTTGGCGTGTTGCCAGAACACGCTCGCCACGTTGGCGTACTGTCCGCGTGCCCACCAATCCGGCAGAAGCGAGAAAGATTCGCCCAGCCAATCGTCCCCTCCTAATCCCGTGAGCAGCACACGGAATCCCTTCGCGCGCGCCCGGGCATAGAGTCCCTCGTGCATCGTCAAATTGGGACAGTCCGGGATGTCGGCATGCCGCTGGATTTGGCACCGCAGGCCCTCCCACGACGGCACGACGGCCTGGGCTGTGTTCCCTCGGCCGTTCCAAAGACGGACGACGTCCCGGCTGTAACGGGATTCGTCGCAATCCTGCCCGGGAAAGACCAACGAGAAGGTCTCGAAGCCCGCGGTGTCTACCTGGCCCTGTTGGATCAGCAAAGAAGCCATGCCGACGACCGACGACGAATCGAGCCCTCCGCTCAATTCGGACCCGATACGGACCGAACTGTGCAATCGGCAGCGAACGGCTTCTTGAAAGAGTGCCAAAAATTCCTCGGCATATCGTTGTTCGGACGCATAGCGCAGCTCTTCTCCAACCGGCAGGTGCCAATACCGGCTCATCCGGACCCGGTCTGACGTGACCAGGAGGCTGTGCGCCGGAGGGAGGCGACAAAGACCATGAAAGAGGGTGTGCTCGTCGCTTGTCACGGCGTCGCTCAAATACTCGGCGACCATGCCCTCGTTCGGCTGCATGGGCACGGCCGGGTGGCAGAGCACCGCAGCAAGCGACGAACCGAAGACGAACAGACGGTCGTCGGCAAAATAGTAGAAGGGGCGAAGCCCCATATGATCGCGCGCGCAGAAGAGCGCGCGACGCCGGCCGTCCCAGAGGACGAAGGTAAATTCCCCGACGAGGTGAGCGGGACAGTCATCCTGCCACATGAGGTAGGCGGCAAGGACCAGTTCGGCGTCCGTCGTCTCGGATTCAGCAGGACCGTCGGCGGACAAACACGACAGCAGCTCCGTCCGATTGTCCAGACGTCCGTCCAGAATCAGCGTGATATCGGTACGAGCATCGTGAAGGGGAAGACGCGCCGGAATGGGCTCCGGCGCTGTGTGAAAGGTGGCTTGACTGAGCCCGACCGATCCGTGGAGCCAGTGATCCAACCGGTCGGGGCCTCGATAGCTGATTCGATCAGCCAGGGAGGCGAGAACATCAAACGAAACGGGATGCCCAATTCGATGGTAGAGGCCGGAAAGGCCGCTCATACCCTCGCCTGATAATGAAACGCGAAGGTCGGAGGAATTCCCATTAGTCTTTTTTCTTGCCGGATCGACGCTTGCGTCCGTCCGAGAACGACCCGGTCTTGCCTTCCGTCAGTTTGGCAAGATCGCCGAATTCGGTAATGCGGGGCGAGGTGTACGGCTGTTTTTTGTTGGAAGAAGTCGACTGGTTCGCTTGATCTTCATGTGCCATGGGAACGCCCTTCCTTCGTTGAAGGTGACTCCATCGGGACATGGTCAATGTTGCATCATGAAACCGGCCGTATACAACAGGTGGTAGCGGGCCTGGAGTTCCTGGCCGAGAATGACCAGACCGCCCTGTTCGATCCAGGCATGGGCCTGCAATTCGGGAGTCCCGTCCAAACCGTTTTCCCGCAGGACCCCGATGTGTAGCCGGCTCTCGATGCGATGCAAGGCCAGGAGATAGGACAGGACGAGCGCCTGTTTGAGGCAGGTCGCGTCAAAGGGAACGTGCCGGCCCGCGATGCCTGTCAGTTGGGCCAAGCGCTCCGAGAAGCATGCCGTGCGAGGCGCATCGAACGACAGGCGGCCCCTGCCGATCTGCAAGCGTTCCATGAGCGTGGACAAGGAAACATACCGGAGAGCAAGTTCCACCATGCCCAGCAAGACCCAGGCGAGGGCGAGATAGCCCCATTCGGCGGGAGGAAGCGCAAAAAGCTTACACAGCTTGCTCATGGACGATTTCCAGAAGCCCCTTCTGCCGCAAGGTCTCAACGAAATGGAGCAGGTCAACCCGCCCCGTGGTTTCATCGAGATCGAACTCGCGAAGCATCTCCGCCAACACGAGCGTCAGCGCGCGGTGGTTCGCCAGCCAATGCCAGAGACGGGTTCCCACCTGATCCAGCCCAAAATAGATGCCGGAATTGAGGTTCAGAAGGACAATCTCGCCATCGAGGTCACGAAAGACGACGCCCTCCGGCACCGCCACGCGGGAAGCCATCGATACGGCCGCTTGTCCCGACACCTGTGAAAGGGCTTGCGCCATAGGAATTTTCAGCTAGAGTATCGTCCGCTCTTGGAGATGTCAAGGAAGCGGGACTCGGCATTCACGCCAGTCGGATCGTCATGATGCGCACACCCCTTACGAGTCACCCTCGCCTGTGGATACTGCTGGTGGCCGGGATCAACCTCATCCTGGCCCAGTACTGGACCATGCGCGAATACATGCTCCTCATGGCCAGTTCGGAAGTGTCGCTCCTTCTCGTGACCGTGGCATTTTTGGCCAGTTGCTCAGTGGGCTACCGGTTCGCGCCCCACCGTCTGGGTGGCGGAGTCCGATGGATCTGCCTCGGCCTGGCCGTCATCCACCTCCTGTTTCCCTGGCTGCTCAAAGAAGCCGTAGGGTGGGCCTACTGGCTGGAGCTGCCGCTGATCACACTCTGGCTTATGGCCTTTGCGACGGCGTTCATGGCCCCGCTCTACACCATCTTTCTGCCGTTTTTGATCGAACGGCTCGAAGCCGACCAGGCCGAGCCGCCCGGTGATGCTGTGATGGTCTGCTACGGCATTGAGCTGGTCGGCGCCCTGGTCGGCATCCTGGCCATCCTCACCCTGGGCCGGTGGGGATTGTCCCCCTTGGTGACCTTCTATTTCGTGAACCTGTCGTTGTTGCTCGCCTTCGTCTTTGAAAAACGGATGGTATTGGCGGCGGCCTTGCCGGTCGCCCTCTGCTATGGCCTGACCTTTTCCCCGGTGGATCATATCGGCGCGGAACACTTTTACCGGCGCCATGACGACGATCCGGACATACGTCTGCTCGCCTCGACCCAATCGCTCTATAATCGCATTGATGTCGTGCGGACCGGAGACGGCCAGAAGCTGCTGCGGCTCAACGGGCGGGAATATTTCAACCCGACCGATCTCGAAGCCTTCAATCGGTACCTGGCGGGGATTCCCTCCGCCCTCGCCCCAGGGGGCCGCGTGCTCATCGTCGGGACTGGGTCGCTGTCCTCCGCCTATCACGCCTCGCGCACGGCACGCTCCGTCGAATCGGTGGAGATTGACGCCCAGGTGGTCAGACTCACAAAAGACCTCTTCCGGGAATTCAACCACCTGGATCAGGTGGACAACTGGCGGCTCCACATCGACGACGCCAAGCATTACCTGGGCACGACGAACGCCCGCTACGATCTTATCGCCGTGGACCTCGTGCCGCCCGTATACGTGCAAACGGCGCTCCTCTTCACTAAAGAATTCTATGCCTTGGCCAAGTCGCGCTTGACTTCCTGCGGGGTGCTCTCAATTTACACGGGGCACATTGTGGACGATGCCAATCTGTCAAACCGGCGCTATGTGGCTGAGAAAACCGTCGACACCGTCTTCGCCGATTACCTGGTGGTGAACAGTCAGGAAGCCGGCATGGCCTTCGTCTATGCGTCGGATTGCCTACCCTACAGCAAAGCAACCATCGAGGCCTTCCTTGCGGCGCAGGGGCAGGCACAAGTGTCCCAGGTGCTGACCGCCAAGGAGGTTCGTCCGCTCATGACGAACAATCGCGCCGCATCGACGCAGGATTTGGGGATCGTTGTCGAATGGGCCCCGTCCTCCTACCGCCTCGCCTTTGCCACGATGGGGTGGGGCCGGTAATGCCGTCGCGCGCCGTCTTTCTGGCCTTCACCGCCGGACTCTATTTTGCGTTGGCTCAACTCGGCTACTTTCGGCAATTGGAATTCGACTGGTCTTCCACCTACGTGGCCTATTTTTCAACGGTCGGCCTCTGGCTCGTCGGCAGCCTGATTGGCCTCTGCCTCACCCGCCGGGATCTCGAGCTCCCGCTCCTCGCTCTTGGGCTCGCGGCCTACCACGGCACCTGGCTCACGATCAGCACGCACCCCTTCGACAGCAGGTTTCTTCCCCTCTATTGGCTGGCCATCGCCACGACGGCCCTCTATACCGGCTATTTCTTTCGCCACGCCAGAGCGGCCTTCGCCTCGCCGCGGCTGTTGTTTTTTCACGAAAACAACGGATTCCTCGTCGGCTATGCCCTCGGCGGGACGGTCCTGCTGCTCTACGGGCACACGGAAGCTCTCTTGTTGCCACTGGGCGCGGCGCTCCTGCATCTGATCGTTAAGATCGTGCGCTACCGCAGGTAGGCTTCCAATAAGTCCGCCGCTTCCTGCGCGCCGGTCGGCGCCGGAGGCTGCTCCGGCGGAACGGGGAGCCGGCGGAGCGCGTCCAGCGCTTCGCGCCATCGACCTTCGACAAAATCCTTTGGCGAAAACTCGATCCCACGTCCATATTTGTGGAGATATTGTACTAATGTTTGCTCGTCTACAAAGGTCCGACGCCGGACATAGGCAAATGGTTTCGAGCGGGACACGGCTTCGACAACCGTATTATAGCCAGGCTTGGAAACCACGATGTCAGCGGCCATGAAAATTGCGTGATAAGAGCACCGCAATGACCGCACCTCTCGAATGTGTCGATACCCGTCGGGAACTGTCCCGACCACGATAAATCGATAGCCAGACATGTCTTCGAGCGCAGGATAGGGAAACTCATCCATGCGAACGCCTCCCATAGACACAAGCACCACGGCGTCAGACGGCGAAGCGCCCATCTCACGGCGCAAGTCTGCCGCTCCCTCCGGGTAGGGCAAGACAACGGGGCCGACATCTTTCAACTGAGCGAAAAACGGCATGCTGATTCCTGGTTCGAGGCGGATCATCAGATGCGCGAAGCCATACGATCGGCGTATGCGGTCGAGCAGCGCTCGATTCGCGTCGCGAGACATCGGCAAGAGCGCCTCCAGCACTGCATCCCACGACAAGTTGCACAGTCCTACGGTCGGAATACCGGCGCGATGGCCCGCCTCGATGGCCAAGTACGAAATGTCCGACAAGACGACACGGGGCGTTGCTTCTCGCATCAAGCGTATTTCTTCTTGTAGCCGAACGTCCCAGGTATCGTGATACTCTTTTAACTGGTTCCACGTTGAAGCTACATCGATGTGGAGAGGGCCTTGTTGAACACAACCAACATCTTGGCAGGCTCGGCTCAGCATCCAAGGAATTTTCAGCGTGTCCTTAAAGAAGGTTGGCGGCACTTCGGTGCGAAGAATAACCTTGAGGTTGGGAACTCTCGCTCCTAGCTCGTTCAAAACAGGCACAACCTGGGCCGCATGGCCATAGCCGTGGGCGGAGATGGAACACCAGATCAGCGGCATGGGGGAGGACTCATCCTCGACGAGAACATGGCTTTTCCATAACACAGAGACATCCACAAGAGAAACTCTCCGGCGCTTGCTGGTCCCGTTGGGGCATGGCATGGTGGCCCCCGCTTCCGGCTGGCACTGAGGACACCCCTCCCGATGGCACGGATCTGGCTCGGCAGGACCAGGACAATCCATCAACTCGGTTTCGGCCTCGCCGCGGGCATTACCCTCCTTGTCGCCACCCTTTCCTGGATCGGCATCGCCCCGCTCATCCGTCTCGAAAACCTTTCGCTCGACCTTCGCTTCAAACTGCGAGGGGAGCGGCAACCGGGTCACGACATCATCATCGTCGTCGTGGACGAAAAGAGCCTGAAAGAAATCGGCCGGTGGCCCTGGTCGCGCGACAAACAGGCCACGCTGGTCCGGAATCTGGCGGCCGATAAGGCCAAGGTGATCGGCCTCGATATCATCTACTCGGAAGCCGAAGTCACGGAGTACCTGAAAGGGCTCCAAGATTTGTCGGCCGAGGCCGGGTCCGCCCCGGCCTCCCTGGTAAATATGTTGCAACAAAAACTCGAAGAAGCTGATACAGACCAGCAATTTGTCAATGCTCTTCAACAGTCTAAAAATGTGATCTTGGCGCTCCCCCTCCTGGTCCCGGAAACAGGAAGCGGCTCGCAGAAGCCACCTCGCGTGGTCGCGCCACCGGAGTACATCAAGAAAAATTTGTTCATGCTGGTGAAGCAGGCGCGGGCGGGACAGGCCTTGGAGCCTCAGCGCGCGATCGATACCACGCCTCCTTTGCAAATGTTTGCCGACCAAGCCTTGGGGTTGGGACATGTCTATAGCTTGCCGGATGTCGATGGGGTGACGCGGCACGAGTATCTGGCCCTCTCCTACGGCGCGGACGACGACTACTACCCCTCGCTAGGCCTCGAAATCGCCAGAAACTATCTGGGCGTGTCGCGCGACCAGATGTCCCTGACCCTGGGGGAGGGGGTACGGGTCGGCGACCGGCTCGTGCCTTCGGACCAGCGGGCGCGTATGCTCATCAATCACGTTGGAAAAGAAGGCAGTTTTCGCTACGTGTCGGCCACGGACGTAATCCATAAACGGTTCACGCCCGGTACGTTCGACGGAAAAGCGGTGCTGGTCGGGACGGCGGCCCTAGGTACCTACGACCAAAAGACCACGCCCTTTTCGGCCAACTTTCCCGGCGTCGAAAAGAATGCCACGGTCGTCGAGAACATCATCCACGGACAGTTCCTGGAAAAGAGCGTATGGGCCGGTCCGCTCGATTTGAGCCTGATCCTGCTCTTCGGCCTGGGCCTCGGCTACACGCTGCCCAAGGTGCGCGCCCTCCCGGGTGCCTTGATGGCCGTCAGCGCCTTTGCGGGCTATGCGGCCTTCGCCCAGTACATGTTCGTCTTTCAGGGCCTCTGGCTGGACGTGGTCTATCCCTTGATGGCCATCGCCTTGGTCTTTGTCGCCATCACGGTCTTGCGGTTCATGACGGAAGAGAAGCAAGCGAAAGAAATCCGGTCGATGTTTTCCAGCTACGTCAGTCCGCGCATCGTGGAAGAGCTGATCAAAGATCCGGCCAAGGCCAGGCTGGGCGGGCAGCGGCGCGAGCTGACCATGCTCTTTTCCGATGTCGCCGGGTTCACGAGGTTCAGCGAGAAACATTCAGCCGAGGAGGTGGTGGCCCAGCTCAATGAATACCTGGGCGCCATGACCGAGGTCATTTTCCGCTGGAACGGGACGCTGGATAAATTCGTGGGGGACGCCATCGTGGTTTTTTGGGGCGCGCCGCTCGATCAGCCGGACCACGTGGAACTGGCCATCAAGTGCGCCCTGCACATGCGCAAGCGGCTGGAGGAATTGCAGGCCAAGTGGAAGGCCGAAGGGAAGTACCCGTTGGACAACGGGATCGGCATCAATACCGGCCAGGCCGTCGTCGGCAATATCGGCGCCGAGGGCAAGAAAATGGATTACACCATGATCGGTGACCACGTGAACCTCGCCGCGCGGGTGGAGGGACTGACCCGGAAGTTCGGCTGCCCCATCGTCATCACGGAATACACCGCCGCGCCGCTCAAGCAACTCATGAATAGCGACGCCACCGTGGACAACCGGGGGAAGATCAGCCATATCGATCTTCGAAAGTTAGCCGCGGTAAAGGTCAAGGGCAAGGATCAGCCCGTGGTGGTCTACGGGCTGGGCTCGCGCGGCCGCGACGAGGAATCCACGATCATCGAAGAAGCATCGGACGAAACATTGGAAATGACGGAAAAGTAGCCTCGATTCCGCACTCGAGTTCTTAAGTTGTCACCGAATAAGGGATTTCCTGAATGACTTTTCCCCCGCTATTCGTGTATATACCTGCATACCATTCGCTATCGTTGATTCCTCTGAGCGATACACATTGGAGGCCATGAACGGTCGTCCATTCGCAGGTGTCTGCCTCTTCGCAGGGCTGTTGTGCGTGACCGGCGCCATGCCTGTTTCGGCACAAACCGAATCCGAGCAATATCCGTCCACCGTTCGCCCTAACGAACCTTCCAGCCAGCCAGAACAGGTCCCTCAGGCGGCAGAGTCCAGTGCGAGCACGGCCGTCGAAGACAGCGAAACCTACGAGCTGAAGTTTTCCCGCGCTCTCGTGGAATTCGGGAAGGAGCGTTACGATCAAGCCGAAATCTATTTTCGCCAAGCGCTCGCCGCCAAGCCAAACGATCTGGAAGCCAGCGCCTATTTAGGGCAGGCCCTGCTCCGTCAAGGCAAGCTGGACGAAGCGGAAACGACTTTCAGGGATATGATCGACGTCAATCCCGAAGCGGGGAAGGCCTGGCTGGGCGTCGGCATGGTGCAATACACAAAGGGCCAATATAAGGATGCCCTGCTCAGTCTAAAAGCCGCGGAGCGATTTCTTCCGAACGATCCGCTCGTCTACTATTATCAGGGCCTGGCCTTTCACCAACTGGAAGATTTCGACAATTCGCCGGGCCGATTCCTTCGGGCCATGACCCTCAGCCCAGATCTCGCCCCGACGGCCCAATATTACAGCGGCGTGGCCTACTTTCGGCGCGGAGTCATGGACGAGGCTAGAACGTCTTTCGAGGCCGCCCTGGCCTCACAGCCGGAAGGCGAGCAGGCCAAGATTGCGAGGGAGTTACTGGCGCAGGTCCCGAGCCTGGAACAGCCGAGCCCACGTCGCTGGGGCGTCAGCGCGAATGTCGGCGCAGAGTACGATACCAACGTCGTCTTGCTCCCCGGTGGCACGCAGCCGCCTGGCGGAAGTACCGGTATCTCCAGGCAAAAGGACTACCGCACCGTCCTCAACGCCAATTTGGATTACCGGTTTGTCCAAGACGACAAATGGACCATGGGGATTGCCTATGGCATCTATCAGAGCTTCCACCGCACCCTCAGCGGGTTCGATGTGGAAGACCATTCGCCGCGCTTTTTCATCGAACGGCAGTTCGGCCCGCTCCGCATCGCGGGGCAATACATCTACAATTACACATTGGTCGGCCGATCGCCCTATTTGATCTCGCACACGGGGCAAACGGTGTGGACCTTGACCGAGACCAAAAATACCTTTACGCAGTTCCAATTTCGTTACCAAAACAAAGACTTTCAAGACGGCCGCTTTCTACTCAACTCGGCTCGCGACGGCAAAAATTGGTTGGTCGGCGCCACGCAATACTTGATCTTTGCCGACGGCAACGGCAGGGCTCGGCTTGGCTACACCTTTGATACGGACGTCACCGGCGGTGGATCGCCTGTAATCGCCGGACTACCGGGAACCCCCGACAACGCGGATTGGGATTACCAAGGACACCGGCTCTCGACGGGGGTGGAACTGCCCCCGATCTATACGCTCAACCTCGACCTGGCATTCGATTTCTATCGGCAGAACTATTCCAATCCCAATACGAATTCGGTGAATGGGTTGATCAAGCGCCGGGACAACATTTACGCCTTTACGGGCACCTTAGGGCGGGACGTCAACAAGTACGTTTCGGCCGCCCTCCAATATAGCTACACGCGAGACGAGAATAATCTTCAAGTCTTCGATTACAACCGCAGCATCTTCGCACTCATTCTGACGGGAACGTTCTAGCGCACGAGGCGACAAAAAATGTCACGCTCGTCAGCTTCGTATGGACCGGTAAGGTGCTGAACTGCAAAATTTTAAGAAATTTAAAGGGCAGCGAGACCGGATATCTTCCCGAAAACGGGAATGCTGTTTGCTTAACGTCTGGAAAATGGCTTTAATCGTGCCGACCAGCAGCATCGTTGGCCGGGTGTAGCCCCAGTTCGAACCATTCACGATCCCTTCAGGAGGGGGATACCATGAATAGCCAACGCCTTCTTCGAACGACCAGCCTTTTAAGCGGCGTCTGCTTCAGCCTTACGCCTATCATCGCCCAGGCGGCAGCAAATCCTTCCCAAGGGGTTGGCGTGGTCACGGCGGTACAGGGTCAGGTCACAGTGGACCACCCGGATCCAGACGCGCCCGTCCCGGTCAAGCTTCAGGACAATGTGCTGTTCAAAGACATCATCATCACGCAGAAGGAATCCAGAACCAAGGCGCTCTTAGATAACGAAAGCCTGTTGACCGTCGGGGAAAATAGCCGCGTCGAAATCACCGAACATATCTACGATCCCAATACCAACAAACGTAGCGTCGTCGTCAATTTGGTGGAAGGCAAGCTCCGTGCGTTGGTCGGGAAAGTCTTTGCCGAGACCGGCAATCGATTCGAAATCCACACGTCCAGTGCCGTGGCGGCGGCGCGGGGCACCTATTTCGTCGTTTGGTCCGAAGGGGGCCGAAGCGGCATCGTCAATATCGGCAACTCCGGCCGAGTGGACTTTACGTCGAGCGGCCAGACGGTGACTGTGGCTCCAGCCCAGTTTTCCTCAGCTCCGGTCGGGGCTCCCCCTGCGCCACCGGCCCCTTCGGCAGGTCCAGGGACTCCAGCCATTGTAGCGGCAGTCGTTCAGGCCACGGCCATGCCTGATGCGCCCAAATCGGAATCGGTCCACGCTATTGTCAAAGCTGTCTCATCGGCCAAACCCTCTTCTGCCACAACGCAAGCCACAACATCTGAGGCCGAATCCGGTAAGAGCAATAGGGGGCAAAGCGCGTCCTCTTCGGCAGGTGCGGTAACCGAAGACACAGGCAAAGACCGTTCATCCAGCAGAAGCGATAATAGTTCGGCGAAATCTGACAATTCGGCAAAATCTGATGCGGCCGATACGAAAGAAAGCAAGACGGACTCGGATCGTTCCAAGAAACAAACGGCGCTAGCAGAAAAACTGATTAGGCAAGGTGGAGGAGATTCGCAAGGGCAACAAGGACAAGGGGGAAAGGGTGGGGCAGCTTCAGGACTGCCGGTGTCCATCTCTCAGGGCAGTGGCCAAGGGCAGGGAGGCGGCCAGTCTCAGGGGCGCTTCAGTGCTACCGCCAACCCACTATTTGGTGGCAACCCGACAGTGACTCGCACAGGTGCTTTGCCCGTTGCCACCCCAGTGAGTGTGCCCTTCGTGATCGCTGATGAAAACAATACATTTTCGAATGCTATTGTTCTAAAAGACACGGGCCAGACTCTCGCCGAGATCAAGGGCCAGCCTAGCACCGCCGAGTCCAAGGGCTCTTCTGCCAGCAGCAGCAATTCTAACAGTGGCAAGAGCAGTTCGAGTAGCGGAAGTAGCAGTTCCGGCAGTGGTAGCAGCAACTCGAGCAGCGGGAGTAGCAGTTCCAGCAGTGGCAGTAGCTCAAGTAGTGGAAGTGGTAGTTCGAGTGGCGGAAGTTCGAGCAGCAGTTCCAGTAGCAATAATGAAACCAGGGTGTCGAGCGGCAGCAGCTCCTCAGGACAGGGTGGCGGAAATAGTGGCAGCAGCGGTAGCTCGAGTAGTTCGAGCCGCGCTCGCGGCCGAGGGAAGTAACAGTTCAATCTATGCCATGTTCTTATGGGCGTGGCATCCAAGAGGCAATGTCTATTTCTACTCGCCCATCAGGTAGCTGCGTGATTCGTTCGATCCGAAATCCGTGCACGATTGCACCGACCTCGATAACGCCCCGATAGTCTCGGGGCGTCGCCCGTCCCGTTTGCCGCGCCACATTCCGTAACGCATCGACCAACGCCGCCCGTTCGGCCAGCAGCCGACCCTGCACCTCGTTGATTGTCCCATTCGGCGGCGGATAGCCAATTCCGACCGCCCGCACTTCAGCCGCCGGTTCAGGGGAAGCGGCGGACAGCCATGTCCCCATCCACATTCCGCACACGCAGCAAGTCATTACAATGAGCAACGAGTTCTTCATACTCCGTTCCCTATCGAATCTCTGAGGGGCTGCCCAGCATGCCTCGCCATGCCGGTTGTGTCAAACCGATGACCTCTCCGCATTTACAGGTTGCATTCTCGCCTTGTACACTCCCTCCCATTCAAGGGAGACGACGGTGCCCGTTTCAACCCTTCCCACTGAACAGCGGATTGAGCAGGTGAAGGCCTATCACCGGCAAACAAAACACCAGTTTTTTCGCTTTGCCAAGTCATTGGGCTATATGGATTGGGCCAATCAGCCGGACCCGTTCAGACGATTTGCCGAGGCCCCCGCCACGCCGCTGCCGATCTTGCGTCTTCAAGATGAACCGGTCTCGCCGACCTATGGAGCGATTTATTCGCCGGGGCACGTCGCGGCTCAACCCTTGACGGTCAGGACACTCTCGCGTTTTTTTGAATATGCGTTAGGATTGACCGCCTGGAAACAGGCAGGAGAGACCAGATGGGCCTTGAGGAGCAACCCATCCAGCGGCAACCTGCATCCGACCGAAGGCTATGTGTTGCTGCCGAGCGTCGAGGGCGTCGCCGACGGTCCCGGCCTGTACCATTACGCGCCGAAAGATCATGTGTTGGAGCGGCGTGCGACCTGGCCGGGGGACATGCTCGATCGGATGCTCGCCTCTTTCCCTCCACAGGCCTTTCTCTTTGGCCTGACCTCGGTCCATTGGCGTGAGGCGTGGAAATATGGGGAGCGGGCCTACCGCTACTGTCAGCACGATGCCGGCCATGCCATTGGAACTGCGCGGGTGGCGGCAGCTACGCTCGGGTGGCGAATGGTACTCCTGGAAAGCCTGTCAGACGATCAGCTCGCGCAGGTCTTCGGCGCTGACCGGACGGCGGACTTTGACGGAGCCGAGCCGGAACATCCCGATTGTCTGGCCGTGGTGTGGCCGGCACGAACCGTGTCCTCTCGAAGCGCGGCGCCCCCCACCATCCCACTCTCGCTCGATCTGCCTGCCGACCGGTCCGCCATCGTGTGGAAGGGAAACGCCAATCGGTTGAGTCCCCAGCATGTCGTCGAATGGGATACGATCGATCATGTGGCTGAGAGTTGCTGGAAACACGAGCGCGTGCCGCTCGATGGCGAACCGGTGCCTTCTCCCTCGGACGGGCTGCATGCGATCGAGACCGTCTATCCCGGCAACCCCAGTGCGGGAGCCATGATCCATCGCCGCCGGAGCGCCGTGGCGCTTGACGGCATCACGTCCATTACGGCCAATCAATTCTTCGGCATGCTGGCGCGAGTCATGCCCCGCTCGACCCAACCGTTGCTCTCGCGTCCCATGCCATGGGACGTTTTTCCGTGGCCCCCTTCGGTGCACCTCGCGCTCTTCGTCCATCGGATCGATGGGCTGCCTCCCGGTCTCTATATGCTGGTGAGGGATCCGGTAAAAATCGAGCGGCTCAAAGCCCTGACTCACGCCCAGTTCGATTGGACACGACCGCGGGACTGTCCGGTCGATCTGCCTCTGTATCTGTTGCAAGCAGGAGATTGCCGACGCGCCGCAGCGCAACTGAGCTGTGGACAAGACATTGCCGCCGACGGAGCTTTTTCCCTCGGCATGTTGGCCGAGTTTCGCCATGCCTTGCATCGGCATGGCCCCTGGTTTTATCGACGTCTTTTCTGGGAAACCGGACTCATCGGTCAAATCCTGTATCTGGAAGCCGAAGCCATCGGCGTCCGGGCCACCGGCATCGGCTGTTTTTTCGACGATCCGGTGCATCATCTGCTCGGCCTGGCCGATGACGAGTTTCAATCGCTCTACCACTTCACCGTCGGTGGGCCGGTCGAGGATACCCGACTGACGACGCTCCCCCCATACGGCGAACCGAGAGGAAGCCAGTAGCCATGTTCAAGATCAAGAAGAAGACGTCGGCTCCCAAGCCGCCGGCTCTCTATAACATCGTGGAAGACTATTCTGAGCACGATGCGCCGGGCAACGTGGTCGTGTGTGCCATGACCGAGCCGGAAGACCTCGAACACCATGCCAGGGTGCTGGCGGAAAGCTACGAGGTGCCACTTGAGGCGATGCGACGCGTGCTGGCGGAGGGCGGCGTGTACGTGTACCCGCAAGAGGGCTTGCTCGTGACGCGAGGCCTGTTCGCCTGTCGCCTCGATCCGGCCGGGGCTGCGCCGAAACAAACGTGGGCGCTCGATGTCGTGCAATATGCTGAAGCAGAACAACTCAGCCGACCGTATCGTGTCGGCCTGCCCGATGCGGCCTGGCAGGTGTTCGCCCGAACCCTGCCGGACGAACTCAAGACACGCCTCGCGCAAAAGAATTTAGGTCTGGACTATACGAAGCTCGACCGAGCTATTGCCAAGGCTGGGGATATTAAGTACATCGACTTCCGCAAAGACTGGTCGCCGCACTTCAAACGGCTCTGCATCATGCCGAACGGCGATTTGGTCGAAACGGGGGGCATGCAGGAATTCGCGGCCCTGCACAAGATCGCTCTCGCGCAGGCCAAGACCTTGCTGGAGCAGGGAGGAACGTTGGAGGTGGAGGGCGAGGTGCTGGCCTGTCAGATCGTCAACGGCCAACCGGCCGTCGCTCGTTTCAACCGGACACAGTATGCAAAAGCCAAGGAGTTAGCCGCCTCGAAAGGGCTGCACATCATGGATGCCTTGAGTGAAGTGGGGTTCAGCGACCCGCAGATGATGCGGAAGCTTCAGCGGCGCGAGCGGGAGGGATAGGGAATACCTCTTGGCGCGCCCGACAGGAGTTGAACCTGTAACCCCCAGATCCGTAGTCTGGTGCTCTATCCATTGAGCTACGGGCGCACGCAGAGGCCTGCCTTATGTACGTAATCCCAAGCCCGGCAGTCGTGATGTGGCGGAGAGGGCGGGATTTGAACCCGCGGTAGAGCTTTTGGCCCTACGACGGTTTAGCAAACCGTTGCCTTCGGCCACTCGGCCACCTCTCCGTCGTCTCCGGCTGCTGACTTGGAGCGCTTTCTTATAACATGCTTTTGAGGCGGGAAAGAAGACTTACTTGTGAGAAATGAGGGAGAAAAGACCTTTCAAAGGTTTTTCTCCGGCAGCCAAGAGCTTGATCAGACGGCTGCCGGCTCAGCAGAAGGAAGACAAAATTAATTTGAGGGATTTCTCCGACCGCCAAGAATCGTTTGTATTGGCGGTCGGCTCAACAAGCTTGGCGTGGCGGAGGGGGGTGGGTATTCGAAGTCGCGCTCGCAGGTCCAGCGAGCGCTCCCACAGAGGGGGCCGGCCCCCTCGTGTCTCCCCACGAAGGGGACGCATCCCCTTCGAAACCCCTGTTCGAATCCCACCCCGTGGTGTAGCCAATTCAATTCCGAGAGGTTCACGGCAAGACATCAAGTAGCTGCGTGTCTGGCGGAGGGGGTGGGATTCGAACCCACGGTCGAGTTACCCCGACTCTGGTTTTCAAGACCAGCGCTTTCGGCCACTCAGCCACCCCTCCATGCCGAGCTTGCTAGGCCAGCACTTCTATCAAACGTGCTGGAGGATCAATGCCCTAATTTCTATTTCCGAGCTTGCTTGACCGGCACTTCGCCTTCACCCCTTCGTAATCCGTTCCACCCCGCCCATGTAGACCCGAAGGGCTTCAGGAATCACGACCGCCCCGTCGGCCTGCTGATAGTTCTCCAGAATCGCGACGAGGGTGCGGCCCACGGCGAGACCGGACCCGTTGAGGGTGTGCAGGCTTTCGTTCTTGCCCGACGCCCGCTTCACGCGAATGTTCGCCCGGCGCGCTTGAAACGCTTCGAAATTGCTGCACGAGGAAATTTCCCGATACGTCTTCTGAGCGGGCAGCCAGACTTCGATGTCATAGGTCTTGGCGGCCCCGAAGCCCATGTCGCCCGTACAGAGCGTGACCACCCGATAGTGCAGTCCCAGCCCTTGCAGCACGGCCTCGGCCGCCGCCGTCAGACGCTCCAACTCGTCGTAAGATTCTTCCGGTTTCGCGAAGGAGACCAGTTCCACCTTGTTGAACTGATGGAGCCGGATCAGGCCACGCGTGTCCTTGCCGTAGGAACCGGCTTCGCGGCGAAAGCAGGGCGTATAGGCCGTGTAGCGGAGGGGGAGACAATCCTCAGCCAGAATTTCTTCTCGGTGGAGATTGGTCAGGGGCACTTCTGCCGTGGGAATCAGAAAATAATCGTCGTCCCTGAGCCGAAAGAGATCGTCCTCGAATTTGGGCAATTGACCCGTACCGGTCATGGCGGCGCGATTGACCATGAACGGGGGAAGGGCCTCGCGATACCCGTGGCGAGTCGTGTGCAGGTCGAGCATGTAGTTGATCAGGGCCCGCTCGAGCCTGGCACCGGCTCCGGTCAGGACGGCGAAACGGGCGCCGGCGATACGCGTGGCCCGGTCGAAGTCCAGAATGCCCAACCGTTCGCCAAGATCCACGTGGTCGAGCGGCTTGAAGGCCATCTCCGGTTGGCTACCCCAGCGGCGCACTTCGAGATTGCCAGCCGCGTCCTTCCCAACCGGCACGGATGGGTGGGGGATGTTGGGGATGCGGAGGGCCAGGTCCATGACCCGTTCGTCCAACAGGCGGAGGTGCTCTTCCTGTTGTTTGATCTGGTCGCCGATGGCTTTCATCCGCGCCATCGCCTCGTCGGCCGGCTGTTTCTCCCGCTTGAGCCGCCCGACTTCCTCCGAGCCTTTTTTCAATTGATGGCGCAGGGCCTCGACCTGCGCCAGAAGCGCGCTCCGCTCGTCCACAAGCTTCCAGAGATCGTCCCAGGGCACGTCGGTCCCGCGCGCGCCCAGTCGTGCCTTGACGCCGTCCAGATCGTCTCGAAGAATCCTCAGGTCGTACATGGGGCCCGATGTTACGTGAGGCGCGGGTGGGGGTCAATGGTTCGCCTCGGCCCGCCTTGACAGGCCCCACGGCCCGGAGTAGGGATAGCCCATGCGTGCCGTCGCCAATCCGCCCAACCCCTTCGAATCTCGACATCGGACATTGCTGGAGCCGCCTCCGCAAGTCCGACTGGAAGTGTTTGAAGATGCCACCAGGCAGATCCTGAGCCGAAACGACAGCCCGGACCTCCCGTTTCGCTGGAGCGTCAATCCGTACCGGGGCTGCTTCCATGCCTGCGCCTATTGCTATGCCAGGCCCACGCACGAATATTGGGGCTTTGGCGCCGGGACGGATTTCGACTCGAAGATCGTCGTCAAGCGGGATGCCGCCGCGTTGCTTCGTGAGGCCTTCCTCGCACCGTCCTGGCAGGGGGAGTTGCTCGTCTTTTCCGGCAATACCGATTGTTATCAGCCCCTCGAAGCCACCTACGGACTGACGCGGGCCTGTTTGGAAGTCTGCGCGGAGTTCCGCAATCCCGTGGGGCTTATCACCAAGGGCGCACTGGTGGCCAGGGATGTCGAGGTGCTTCGGCAGTTGCACCGCAATGCCTGGGTGCAAGTCTATTTCAGTATCCCTTTTGCGGACACCGACATGGCCAGAAAGGTCGAGCCGCAGGCCCCGTCGCCAGCCAAACGGTTCGAAGCCATGCGCACCTTGGCGCAGGCCGGCATTCCGACGGCCCTGTCGATCGCCCCGATCATTCCCGGCCTGAACGACGGCGACATGCCGGAACTTTTGCGACGCGCCCGCGAGGCCGGCGCCGTGGATGCCACGTTCATCCTCCTGCGACTCGCCGGCCATGTCGAAGACGTGTTTCTCGAACGGATGGCCCAGGCCTTTCCCGACCGGATCAAGAAAATCGCCAACCGATTGTGCGAAGTCCGAAACGGATCCTTGACCGAAGGCCGGTTCTTCAAGCGTCACGAAGGGCAGGGAGCCTACTGGTCGGTGATCGAGCAACTCTTCGAGGCCGGCTATCGAACGGCGGGGTTCCCGCTCGACGCCGTGCCGCCCGTTCCGCAGTCGTTCCGTCGGCCGCCGCGCGGCCAGTTGGCTTTGTTCGGAGAGGAGGGGGAGAGCCCGTGAAGCACAATCCGGGGTTCGAACAACTGGTCGAGCAGGTCAAAACGCGGATCAGGGAATGCAGCATCGACGAGGTGAAGGCCCTGCTGGAACAGCGCGCCGCATTTCACCTCATCGACGTCCGCGAGGATCGGGAATTCGCCAAGGATCGGATCATCCGAGCCGTACACCTCGGACGCGGCATTTTGGAGCGGGACATCGAAACGGCCATTCCTGACAAAGGCGCGCCGATCGTCCTCTATTGCGGGGGCGGCTACCGATCGGCCCTCTCGGCCGACAGCCTGCAGCAGATGGGGTATACCAACGTCCGGTCCCTGGCCGGGGGAATCAGGGCGTGGCGGGAAGCGGGGTATCCCCTTGAGGCGAACTAGCTACTTGTTGGTCCGGTCGAACTCCTTGACGACCTGCTCGGTGATGTCGATGGCGTCTTTGAAATAAATCACGATCTTGATGGTCTGCTCGCTGCCCTTGTCGACGACCAGCGTGTAGCCGTTCTTCTCCGCGACGGTTTTGGTGGCGACCGCGATTTTCTTCATGTAGTCGTCGACCATTTCCTTCTGTTTGGCCGACAGGTCCTGATTAAACTCCTGCGCCCGCTTTTGGTAGGCCTGGATCTTCGCACGGAACACGTCGGCCTTCTCCTGCTTTTCCTTGTCGCTGAGCTTCGCCTCTTGTTCCTTCAAGCTTTTCTCGTAGTTTTTGAGATCGTCTTCGTCGCTGGCGAGCACTTTTTGTCTGGTGCGCGCGTAATCGCGCAGGGCATCCAAGGCGCGTTTGCCCGACACGGACCGCTCCAAGACCGCCTGAGGGTCGACCACGCCCATCTTAAAGGCATCGGCCGCCGACGCCGGCAGCTCCATGCCGGCCGACAGGAGCAGCACCATGCCCACGAGAAGCCCCACGATCATCACGGTTCGTCGAGTCCTGGTCATACGCCTATCCTCTCTCGTATTCGGGGTATTGGGTGACGGTCGCTCGCCGCGACCCGATCCATAGGACGCGGGAGGATAGCCTTCGGCCCGCGCCGGAGTCAAGCACTCGCGGGACGCCGCGGGCCTCACGCTCAAGGAGCATCGAACGTCCAGAGCAGCGCGAACAACAACAGATGCTGGCCCGGCGTGAGCATCGGCTGGCCGTTGGCGAAATTCCCGTTCTTGAAGAAGCCGCCTTGCTTGCCGGTGGACTCGTCGTAGCGGTGCTCCACCCGGAGCGTGGTGTTCGTCCAGCCGTAGGGCATTTTGTACTCTACCGTGCTCGTGACGGCTTTGACGAACTGCTCGTTGCCCGTCCAACGGCCGTTGCGGTCCCAATAGAATTCGGGCCGGAGACCCAGCGTCCAGGGCCCAGCCACGTGCCAGCGGGTGAACAGGGAACTGGCCATCACGAAGGCCCGCGGACTGCCCGGCTGGCCGGCGACGTTCTCCGTGCCGAAATCGTAGGAGAGGGCCACCGTCACGTCGTCGCTTTTCCATTCGGTGATGTAATTGGAATAGAGCCGCCAGAACTCCATCGAGGTATTAGCCTGGGCCGGCCCGTAATAGAGGGTTTCGGTGACCGTGAGACGGGGTGTCAGTTTCCAGGAAAGCTGGCCGCCGTAGCTGGGCTCATCGTTGGGATGGGCCAAATGGTAGTAGGCATTGATGACGTAGAAGGTGGCCGTCACGTTGTCGCTCACGGGATAGCGGGCGTTGACGCCGAACATCATGTAGGGCGTGTTGTCGGCCATCCAGGAGCGGGTGTAGTTGATGTTGTCCTTGGCGTAGAGCGATTCGTACCCGATCAGGCTGTTGAAGAGGCCAGCCGTCACCGTCAACTCTTTGCCTCCCACTGGGGCCAGGTAGGACACGTTGGCGCGAGAAACGTGGCGCAGGGTGTCGGCGCCTCCCACCCGCGGCTCGTTTTGCAGGTACGCAAAATTCTTCGTGTCGTAGCCGCCTTGCGCACCGAATTCCAGGCCCCAGCGCGACGCGGGCGTCGCGTCCTTACGGACATAGCCAAGCCCCATATTGGGAGCGATTTCGTTCGTGTGCGCGGTCGTGGAGCGGCTGCGAAAGAGATGATTCTGAGGGAAATTGAAGTCGACGTCGTAGCTCAAATCGAGATAGGCGCCGTAGTGCCAGAGCGAGGGGGGCGCATCGGGCCGACCGTCTGCCGGCTCACGATGATCGGCCTGGGCAAACGGGGCATCTTGGGCCCAGGTCGGCGCCCCAAGCACGGCGAGGCTCAAGACCCAGGCGAGCCCGACGCACAGGGCGGTAGATGACGGCGAACCGGCAGACGGCTTCATCGAATATGGCCTGTGATAACACATTTGTCACGTGGACGGCCAATGCATCCGCAAGTTGCATCGCGCAAGGGTTGGAGGGGAACGTGTCAGGAACGAGAGGGGGGCGCGTCTTGCTCGAGCTTGCTGTCGTCCAAAACGTTGGCGGCGAACAGCGGATAGTGATGAACGCGGTTGCGTCCTTCGCGCTTGGCATCATAGAGCGCGAGGTCGGCCGCTTTCAGCACCTGGCCTGGATCGGGCGGGTCGCCCATGCCCTTTTCCGGGTAGTAGGTGGTCACGCCGATGCTCGTGGTCAGGCGAAATTGTGTCTGCCCGGCTCCAAATTGATGCCGTTCGACGGCCTCGCGCAGCCGTTCGCCGGCGGCAATGGCCCCCTCACGATCGACGCGCGGCAAGATCCAGACATATTCGTCGCCCCCCATGCGGCCGGCCAAGTCATATCCCCGGCTTTGTACGGCGAGAATTGAGGAATAATCCTTGAGCACCAGATCGCCGACGTCGTGACCGTACGTATCGTTGATCTTTTTGAAATAGTCCACGTCCATCACGGCGCAGGAGAGGGGGTTGCCGAAACGCCTGGCCTCCTCCAGCGACCGCCGCAAGGTCGCCAGAAGATGGCGGCGGTTCGGCATACCGGTCAACTCGTCATGAAGCGCTTCGTGCGCCAGTTTTTCCCGGTTGAGCCGTTCACGCTGCGCGAATTCGGCCAGGGCTCCGTAGAAGAGTGTCATGATCAGAAGAAAGGGGAGCCGGAGCACCAAGGTGCCGATCGGAATGGTTTCCTGGCCGGTAAAGAAAAGAAAGGCCCCGTAGCCCAGATAGGCGACCGAGGTAATCGCCGTGAGAATCAGGGCGCGGGCAAGATTACCCACCGCACCGGCGATCATGATGATGCCGAAGTACACGACGAACAGGTCCGAGCCCGTCGTGCCGGTGGCGTAGAGGGTAGTCGGAACCAACAGGGTGTCGATGACGACCAGGACGCCGGGAATCGTGTCCAGAGGAATGAGACGCGGCAGCCCGTACAGCAGGATGACGTTGATGAGCAGCAAGCCGAGAATCAAAAAAATGGATTCTTCGCGGTCGAGGATGGATTCGCTGGTGACCACGTGCGCGCAGAGCACGGTGACCACCAACCACTGCATGATCGGAATAGGCTTGACGAACCGCTCGAGCGATTCGCTGAGGACCATGTTCATACGGCGCTGCCTTACGTAGTGGGGGGGGCAATTCTCTACCCAGTCGGGGCAATTGTCAATTCCTCGGCCTCATGGAGTAGGATATCGCCCGTTATCGAACGACCCTTGGGAAGGCGGAACACATGGCCTCACCGGCACGGCATCCCTTGATCATTTGCTTCGGCGACAGCTTGACGGCCGGCTATCAATCGCCATCGTTCGACTGTCCGACCGTTCGAGCGACGCCCTATGGAGATCATTTGGCCCGACGACTGCGAGGCAAAGCGGAGGTGCTCGTCACGGGAATCTGCGGCGAAGTCACGGGCGAGATGGTCTTGCGGTTCCGGCAAGATGTCCTGGTCCGCCAGCCGGCCTCTGTCGTCATTCTCGGCGGCACCAACGATCTGGGTTGGCAGGCCGAGCCGGCCGAGATCATGCGCAATTTGATCAAGATGTACGAGCAGGCGCGGGGAGCGAGGATTCGGCCGGTGGCCGTCACAGTTCCCTCGATCCGGATCGGTCCCCTCGAAGACGAGAGTCTTTCGGTCGCCAACCGACGGGAAGCGGAGCAGGTTCTGGCTACCCACCTCAGGGGCCGCCATAGCCTCAATCGTCTGATCGGCGACTATTGTCACCGCCAAGAAGTGGCCTGCGTAGACCTCTTTCAGGCCACGGTCGAACCGGACACCCTGCAACTGGCTGCGCTCTATTCCAATGACGGCCTGCACCTGACGACTGCCGGCTATCGCCTCTTGGCCGATCTCCTGTTCGAACAGGTCTTTGCGACGGCCTTTCCATGACCGGCTTGCGTCCCATCGACGACCACTGTTTCGACCGGATCGTCGAACAGGCCAAGACGCCGGTCTTGGTCCTTTTCTGGCAGCCTGGGTGTGGCCACTGTCAGGCCCTCAGCCGAGAGCTGGAGTCGGTTCAAGAAGAGACCGGCGAACGGCTGATGGTCCTCGCCATGAACGTGCAGGAGAACCACCTGATTCCAGCCGAGCTGGAGATTGAATCGCTGCCGGCCCTGGCACTCTACAAGGACGGGGAGTTGCGTCGATTCATCGGCGGTTTAGGAAAGAAAGATGAAATTTTGAAGAAAGTTTTTGAATGCTAGAGTTTTCGCCAAGCCCGCCCGTCGGACTCGATCAACCGATCAGCCTCCACCGGCCCCCAGCTCCCGGCCGAATATTCCGGCAGCCACCGGGTTTGCTGTGCCGCCCAGCCGTCCAGAATACCGGTCACCCACTGCCACGACGCTTCGACGGCGTCCCGCCGCATGAAGAGCGAGGCATCGCCGGCCATCACGTCCAAGAGCAGCCGTTCGTAGGCTTCGGGGGAGGGGACGGAGAACGCGTCTCCGTACTTGAAATTCATTTCCACCGGATGTGTTTGGGCTTTCGAGCCCGGCACTTTGGAAATGATCCGCCAGGCCATGCCTTCTTCCGGTTGGATCCGCAGCGTGAGCACGTTCGGGGCCAGTGGCGCCGCCTGGTTGCCGTTGAACAGAATCTGCGGGATGTCCTTGAACTGCACGGCCACCTCGCTGGCTCGTTTCGCCATCGCCTTGCCGGTGCGGATATAGAAGGGCACGCCGGCCCACCGCCAATTTTCCACGAAACATTTCAGGGCGACGTAGGTCTCGGTGATCGAATCCGGCGGGATGCCGCTTTCGCGGCGGTAGCCGGGGACCGCCTTGCCGTGAGCCGTGCCCTGGCTGTACTGCGCCCGCACGGTAAAGCGCTCCACGTCCTTGCCGACGATCGGGTGCAGCCCACGCAACACGTCGATGCGCGCGTTCCGCACCACGTCCGGGTCGAGCGAGTAGGGCGGCTCCATCGCCACTAAACACAGGAGCTGGAGGATATGGTTCTGCACCATGTCCCGCAACGCCCCGGCCCCGTCATAGTAGGTGGCGCGGGTGCCCACCCCCTCCGCTTCGCCGACGGTGATCTGCACATGGTCGATGTACTTGTGGTTCCAGATCGGTTCGAAAATGCTGTTGGCGAACCGCAGCACCAAGATATTCTGGACCGTTTCCTTCCCGAGGTAGTGGTCGATCCGGAACACCTGCGATTCGTCGAAAACGGCCCCGATGGTGGCGTTGATCGCCTGGGCTGAGGCCAAATCTTGCCCGATCGGCTTCTCGATGATCACGCGGCTGAACGGGTGCAGCCGCTTCGGGTCTTGCACCAGACCGGCCTGTTTGAGCCCTTCGCAGGCGGGGGCAAATGAATCAGGAGGGATCGCGAGGTAATAGATGCGATTGCCGGGCAGTTGATGGGTCGCCTCGATCTGCTCCAGCCTGGTTCTGATCGTGCCGTATGAAGCCGGATCGTCGATGGCCCCGACTTGGTAGTGGATGCGCGGCGCGAAGTTCTTCCACCTGGGTTCGTCCAGGGCCTGGCGGGAAAACTGCTGCACGCCCTCCTTGACCGACGCCCGAAATTCGTCGTCGCTGAAGGCCTTCCGCCCGATGCCCAAGACGGCGAAGGAGGTCGGGAGCATGCCGTCGAGCAATAAGTTGTAGAGGGCCGGGACCAGCTTCCGCTTGGCCAAATCGCCCGAGCCGCCGAAGATGACCAGCGTGCAGGGTTCGGGCGCCGCCGACCGTCCGACTTCGTTCGTCACGCGATCCTCCTACTTACGGACGGCGTGGCCGCCGAACGCATTGCGTAGCGCCGCCAGCATTTTCTCCGCGAAGGTTTCCTGCTGGCGCGACCGGAAGCGGGTGAAGAGGGCCGCGGTCAGCGTGGGGACGGCCACGTCCTTCTCGATGGCATCCAGGATCATCCAGCGGCCTTCGCCCGAGTCGGCCACCCAGCCCTTCAACCCCTCGAGCTTCGGGTCCTTGGCGAGGGCGCTCGCGCCCAATTCCAACAGCCAGGATCGGACGACGCTGCCGTGCATCCAGAGATCGGCGATCTTCGCCAGGTCGAGGCGGTACTCGCTCTTGGCCATCAGCTCGAAGCCTTCGGCATAGCCCTGCATCATGCTGTATTCGATCCCGTTGTGCACCATCTTCACGTAGTGTCCGGCCCCGGCGTCGCCCATACGGGCCCATCCGTTCTCCGGCGCCAGCGTCGTGAAGATCGGCGCGAACCGTTGCACCACGTCGGCCGGTCCGCCGATCATGAGGCAATAGCCGACCGTGAGTCCCCAAATGCCGCCGCTGGTCCCGGCATCTACATAATGAATGCCCTTGGGCTTGAGCGCGGCCGCCCGCCGCACGTCGTCATGGAAGTTGGTGTTCCCGCCGTCGATAATCGTGTCGCCCGGCTTGAGCAGGTCCGCCACCGCCTGCACCGTTTCTTCCGTCGGCGCCCCGGACGGCACCATGATCCACACGGCCTTCGGCACCGACAGTTTGGAGACGAGGTCGGCCAGCGACGTCGCCCCCACGCAGCCCTGGCCTTCCGCCTGCTTGACCAACTCCGCGGTCCGGTCGAAGACCACCACACGGTGATTGTCGCGCCGGAGGCGCGTCACCATGTTCATGCCCATCTTGCCTAACCCGACGAATCCGATCTCCATAGCTCGCGTCCTTTCGACAGGCGCCTCGCCACGTCGGACGAAGGCGCAACAGACCTATCCGTAGGTCTTATCGGCAGAAAACGGGCGCCATCTTAGCACAAATTGACTCGAGGACCAGCGGGAGGGCCGATTTGCCCTGCGATCAGTCGATGCGGGGAGGGAGCGGGATGTCCTGGAAGACGGCCGAGAGGATTTCGCGGCCGACCGCAAGCCGCTCCGCCGGGGTCGGCGCGGTCAAAAAACGGTCGAGCAGATTGACGAGGGCCGCATCGCGCGAAGCTAAGAAGCGCAGGGTGTCGGCCGGGGCGGTGGGCCAGAGCCCGCGAAGCTGGAACGCGGCTTCGACGATGTCGTCGAAAAAGAGCGTGAGCAGGTACTCCGCGGTCGCCGGATACTGGAGCAGGTCTTGCACTTTGCCCAGCCGGCGGCTGTGCTCGGCCCGCAGCCGGATCTTCTCGTTGAGCGTCAACGGCGGCGGGCCCTGGCGGAACCGTTGATTCGCCTTGTCCAGCAGCTTGGCCGCCATCGCGTCGGTGTCGTACAGGATGCGCGCCTTGCGCAAAAGCGGCGGCAGGCGCGGCACATGGGCGAGATCCGCCTCGACCGTCCGGTAGTCGCGGTAGAGGATTTCGATCACGCGCTCGCCGACACGGACCAGATCATCCGCCTCATCGCGCCCCTTGACCAGCACGATCAAGTCGATGTCGCTGTTCGGCGTAAAGGCCCGGCGGGCGCCGGACCCCACCAAAATGACGGCCAGCAAGTCGGCGCCGCGCTTGCCGCGAACGTAGGACAAGGCATGGGCCAGCACCTGCTCGAACACCGGCACGCTGCCGTGGACAAGAGCCGGTTGATCCGGCTTGTCGGGCAGGGGCAGGAGCTCCGCTTGCAGCTCTTCGCGTGTCGGCAGGGAAGCAGCGGCGTCTTCCGGCGTTTCTGACAACATGGGGTCCATTCGGATCGTCCGGATCGTACTGACTTGGGGCGGATTCTAGAGAGGGAAGAAAGAGTCTGTCAAACGAGGCGCCATCCAGCCTGCCTCACAGCCTTCAGCTTGCGAGCACCTTGGCGAAGACTTCGCCGGCCCTGTCGATGTCCTGTTTACTCACGTCCAAATGGGTCACCGCACGGAACGAGCGGCCGCCGACGGCGTTGATCAAGACGCCTTCGGCCCGTAGCGCCGCCACGATCTCGGCCGGCGACCGACCGGACGTTCCGCTCTCCGCCACGTCGAAAAAGAGGATGTTCGTGTCCACCGAAGCCAGGTCGAGCGTCACGCCGGGAATCGCTTGCAGCCGTTCGGCCAGGCGCCGGGCATTGGCGTGATCCTCCTTCAGCCGGTCGATGTGATGGTCCAAGGCATAGAGGCCCGCCGCCGCCAGGATACCGGCCTGCCTCATGCCGCCCCCGTACATCCGCCGGAAGCGCCGCATCGTCTCGATCGTCGCCGCGTCCGACGCCACCACCGAGCCCACCGGCGCCCCCAGGCCCTTGGAGAGGCACACGGATACCGTTTCGAAATGGGCGGCATAGTCCGCCGCCGGGACGCCCGTCGCCACGACGGCGTTGAAAAGTCTCGCCCCATCCAGGTGCATCGGCACTCCGTGGGTGTGGGCAATGCGGCGAATGGCGGCGACGGTTTTGAGCGGATAGATCGAACCGCCCCCGCTGTTGTGGGTGTTTTCCAAGCAGATCAAGGCCGTCCGGATAGAGTAGGGGTCCTTCGGCCTGATCGCCGCCTCGACCTGGTCAGGCGTCACGAGGCCGCGCGTGCCCGTCACCCAGTGCAACTGCACTCCGGCCAAGGCGCCGGCCGCCCCATGTTCGTATCGCACGATGTGCGACCGGCTCTCGACGATCACCTCGTCGCCGGGCCGAGCTTGCGCCCGGAGCGACAATTGATTGGCCATGATGCCTGTCGGCACGAAGAGCGCCGCCGGCTTGCCCAACAAGGCCGCCACCCGTTCCTGCAACCGGTTGACCGTGGGGTCTTCGCCGTAAACATCGTCGCCGACCTCCGCGCGGGCCATGGCTTCACGCATCCCCGGCGTGGGCTTTGTGACGGTGTCGCTGCGGAGGTCGATCAGGGGCATGGCGTCAGACTGGTCGCGGCTCGAATTTGACTTGCTGCCGCCCGACGACGGGCAGTACGGAAAAGATCGGCGTGTTGTAGGGGACCAGCGCCTCGTCCGCGCCGGGGAGCAGTTGCAGGTGCATGTTGACGAAGTTGAAGCTCAAGCCCTCGGCCCAGGGCTCCTTCACCGCCTGGGCATAGGCCGGCACCTTCTCCGTCGCATAGGTACGGGTCAGGAGACCCGCGCCGCCTTGCAGGCCGTACTCGTGCAAATCCGGCGCGCCTTGGATCAGCAGCGAAATAGCGGCAGCATCGAACCAGACTTTAAAATTGCAGCCCACCTGAATGAACGGCCCCAGCGCGTTGGTGCCGTCCAGAAAGGCTCGCGGCAGGCCGATCTCCATCGGCACATCGGAGGGCATCGACCGCTCGACGCGGCCCAATTCCGTTTCTTTCACGAGCGACGCCGAGACAAAAATCAGGTGCGGATCGTCCAGCGCCAGGTCCACCACCTGATCGTCGTACCAACTGCAGAGCCGGCCCATGGCATACCGCAAGGGGAACGAATAGCCCATCGTCGCGTACCAAATGCGCAGCCCGGCCTCCAAGGCGTCGTCCGGCCGGCGGCTGATCTTGAGGTCGAAGGGGAGCATGAGGTGCAACGCGCTCGTCCGCACGGCCATGAAGGGCGCGCAGGCCCCGGCAAATTCCTTCTGCACTGCGGGATTGTCCGGCTCGAACTTGCGCGCGGCGGAGGGGAAATGCTGCGCCGTCTTGGCCTCCTTCGACAGCTTGAACTTGTTCTGGTAATAGGCCGAGGCACGCTTCTGCGCGACGGATAGAAAATAGTCGGCCATGTCGGACTCGACCAGCACCCGGTACTTCTCTCCTGTCCTATCCGTTCCCGGTTGCGCCCGCGTCGAGCGCATCGCCTCGTTGTAGAGATCCAGTTCGGCCGTGGTCCGTTGGATTTCCTGGGAAAGATGCTGCGTCAGCCCCGGGTCCTGCTGGCCCGATCGGCAGAGCAGCGCCATCGCCTTCTGCAAACATTCCAGCTTCTGCGTGTAGCGTTTGGGTTCCGCCGCAAAGACCTCGGCCACCGCCATGTAGAGGTTGAACTGTTCCTCCGGCAGGAGGCCGAGCCCGTCGAGGTCCTGCTCCTTGAGAAAGGTCAAGGTCAGCGGACCGAAGGATTCTTCCTTCCGGATGCACAGCGTCAGGAGATAGTTGTAATGGGCTCTGGCTTCTTGCGGTGTCATGGACTATCCAGCATTCAGGCCCGGCATTCTAGAGAAACCGGATGACGAGAACAAGGCATGCTCGGGCTTTCCTATTGCTCTTTCATCCGTCACTCATGATCAACAGCCGATCGACTCTGCTTCAAGTGCGGTGCCATCAGCCCCAACTAGTTGCGTGCCCGCAAACTCCCCAGCCATATACAGCCCTGTCTTGACACTGCACAGCCCTACACCTCACCCGACTCCTCTTTGTCTCAGGTACCTTCCCTCATACCAGAAGGGGATTCGTACGAATTGACAGGAATACGAACCCGGCGTAAGGAGGCACCACGCAAAAGGCGACTTAACAGCAGGAGAAAGGACACGACATGAACACAACCTTGCACGCATGCCTTCTTTGCATGTTGGTGCTTGCACAGAGTGGCCTTGCCCAGGCGGTGACACCAGAAACGCCATCATCTGTCCAGCCGACGCAAGGCCCTCCCGAAGACCCCCTTTTCCCCCACGACATCAGCGCCTGGACGTATACGCCAGAGTTTGCGGAGCGGTTTAGACGGCTCAAACTTAAAGAACCAGGACCGACAGGCGCCTATGCGGTCAATTTTCAAGTGCACCAAGTGGAGGAACTCGATCGGTGCGTCTTCAATGTCTTTCTCGATAACGCCCTGCCGATCGACTATCCGGAAGGCCCGGTGGGCTTTCTTTCCTTCACGTATCCCATGTCCTGGGCATTCCTAAAGTTATCGCCGGAGGATCAGCACGCAGCGGATGAGGCCTACCAGGCCAAGTATCGTGAATTGCGAGCGGTGCTCACGCACGGGGGAGGGGAGGAGCCACTGACTCTCTTTCAGTATCGGACCAACCTGTACAGCGGCGTGGCGGTCGTCACGTTGACGCTACCGTGCGACCGCGCCGTGCCCTTGCACACCCCTATGCGAGTACGCCTCCGCACGATTGGAGGCCAATTTCATGAGATCGGTCTGCCCGACCACTTCCAGGGCTGGATCCACGCCACTCTCAATAAATGGCGCAGACCTGAAGCCAAGCTCACTACGGAAGACTTGGCCGATCGCAATGTGTGGTCGTACACGCCCGAGTTCGCCAAGCGGTTTGGGCTACCACCCCTCAACGAGCCGGGACCGACAGGAGCGCAAGCGGTGGCCTGGCGAGTGGTGCCATACAACTGGTTCGGAGGGGGTCAATTTTGCTTTCTTGATGTGTATTTTGATGAAGCAATCCCCATCATGTTGCCAGAGATGGAGCATGGGTTTTCAGGGTCTCAGCCGCAGACAGGGTATTTCCTAGGTCTCAAGGACAGATCTGGTGTCGTGGATTGGTTTAAGCCCTATCATGTCTACGGCAATACTGAGTTGTTTGTGATTCGTGAGATCCCTGAAAAAGAACAACGTCTTTACCCTCACAGGGAACACTTGGGCGGAAACCTTTTTCGTATCACAGGAGGCCCATTCCGCTTCGATCAATATCGCAAGCGCGTATTCCCGGGACTTTCATATATAGCTTTTGACATTGGCTGCATGAAACCACCGGTCGGCAACTTGGGCCCGGTTGGTTTCGCGGTTGTCAAAATAGATGGAGCCAAACACGAAGTGGTCCTGTCCACTCCTTTCACGGAACGTGTGCTTCAGGATTGGCGGGTGAGGCATGACATTCCGCGCAAGTGTAAGCATCCCAAATTTTATCGTCATGAAAAATGTGAAAATAGTTTGAACTGAATACGGCCAAGGAGGTCGCCATGCCGACGTTTGAAGATTATTTGAATCTCAGTTTGGCTGTCTATGGTGATCCGCCGTCACAGACGATTGCAGTCAATGGTCCAGGCGGAACTCAGGAGTGGGTGTTTCTGCTTGAGCCACATCCGAGTAGCCAGCCCGGGTATTACGGCGCAGCCTACCTGAATATTGCGACAAACGAAATCATTCTCGTTAATCGCGGCACGAATGACTTGGCTGACGTGGTGGCCGACTTGCAGATGGCTCTTGATATTCCCCCAGATCAACTTGCTGATGCGGAAGATTTTTACAGCCAAGTGCAAACTGAGGCTGTGGCAAGAGGTGCCACACTCTCGATCACCGGTCACTCTCTTGGCGGGTCACTGACTCAGTTGCTGGTTGCAGGCCACGCAGGGGATGTAATCAGCGGCTCCAGTGTCTTTGGTCAGACCTTCAATGCTTTCGGGGTGAAAGGGCTGCTGAATGATCTGAATCTGCCAGACGCAGATTATGCGGTCACGAATTGGGTATCGCCCACAGATATCGTGAGCAATCTCGCGGACCATATCGGATCGAAGCAAGCCCTTGCCGGCTTGCCCATTCCTTTCAATTACCCTCTAGGCCCGGTGGGCGTCCTCACCTTTCCCTATGACACCCATAAGATCAGCCAAGTCCTGGGCGGCTTTAATACAGAAAACGCCCATCCGCTCCTGCAAGAAACGGAAGAATATCTTGTCCAGACCTATGTGACCGATCCCGGCTTTGACGCCACGATCGATGGGGCGGCCTATATCGGCGGGAATAATCGTGAGAACATTGGGAACGAGTTGACTGGAAGCGCTGCCAACGATCTGATATTCGGCGGACTTCCCGACGACCGGATTCATGGTGGCGAAGGCCGCGATGTCATCTATGCCGGAGCTGGTAATGACACGATTTGGGGTGATGCTGGCGCCGACATCATGGTGGGAGAAGACGGCGATGATACCTACATTGTGGACGATCCCGACGACCAGGTCATCGAAGCGGCGCTGGGCGGTACGGATACGGTGGTAAGCACCGCGAGCCACACGCTCAGCCGCAATGTCGAACAATTGATCCTGGAGGGCACGGGCCCGATCAACGGAACCGGCAATGATCTGGACAATGTGCTGATCGGCAACAATGCCGATAATGTGCTCGATGGTGCCTTCGGCGCCGATTCGATGGCCGGCGGAATCGGCGATGACGTCTATGTCGTCGACAATTCGGGTGATCTCGTGAGCGAGGCAGTGGCAGAAGGCACCGACATTGTGAACAGCTCCGTTTCCTATGCGCTCACAGCCAATGTCGAAAACCTGATCTTGGCCGGCGCCGAGACGATCGATGGCACGGGCAATGAACTGAACAACATCCTGACCGGCAACGAAGCGGCCAACACGCTCACCGGCAGCGGGGGGAATGACACCTTACGAGGTGAGGCCGGCTTCGACCGGTATGTCTACCGGACGGGCGATGGCACCGACATCATTGAGGATGTGGACGGCCAGGGGGCCATTCTCTATGACGGGCACCTCCTCCTGGGCGGTCTCCGGCCGTCGGGCAGCACCGGGGCCTATACCAGTCCTGACGGGCAGTTCACCTATGTGCAAAGCGGCGATGATATCGTCGTTAACGGCCAGTTGACGATCCGCAGTGGCGCCGCGGGCCAAATGGGCATGCAGTTCGTCGAGCTTCCGGCCGCGCCGACTCCTCTGGGTCCCACGCGGTCTTCCTTCGTCCGCGAAACCGCCCCAGGCTCCGGGCTATACGAGCCGATATTCACCGAAGAGGGCAATACCTACGGCCCCGGCGCGGTGGTTACCCCGGAGTATTCGGACACCGACAACCATCTTATCCATGCCTTGGGTGGCGACGACGTGGTGATCACGGGAAACGGGAGCGATCAACTCTATGGCGACGCCGGTCACGATACCTTATCGGCAGGGGGCGGCACAGACTCGATCGATGGCGGCGAAGGCGATGATCTTCTGCAAGGGGGCGCGGGGGAGGACTACGTCCTGGGCGGCTTGGGAAACGACAATCTCAACGGCGACGAACCGTCCGCCGAAAACCTCGGCACGAACAATGATTGGCTGGACGGCGGGGAGGGCCATGACGAACTGCATGGCGCCGCCGGATCAGACGTCCTCTTCGGCGGCACCGGTGACGATCTGTTGATCGGTGACACCACCCAGTTTCAAGGTGGCCCCCCTGAAGCGGGTGATCGTGACCTGCTCTTCGGCGGAGACGGGCAGGACACGCTCTATGGCCTTTATGGCAATGATCTGCTGGATGGCGGAAGCGGCGACGATCTGATGGCCGGACAGGACGGCACGGACGTATTGTCGGGCGGTGACGGCAATGACGTGCTCTCCGGCGATTTGCGTGTGCAATCGAACGGCGTGATCGACGCAGCGGAATATCGTGGCGCCGGCGGAAGCGACCTGCTCGACGGCGGGCTCGGCCACGATTATTTGCAGGGCGGAGAAGGGAACGATGTGTTAGTAGGCGGCGCGGGTGACGATACCCTGTTCGGCGAATACAACCCCAATGCCCTCCCAGGCCTAGACCCGTTGACACCCACGCTGGCTGCTCTCAGCGGAGCCGACTACCTGACAGGCGGAGCCGGCAACGATCAATTGCATGGGAACGGCGGAGACGATCTCCTCTATGGCGACGAGGGCAATGATCTCCTCGACGGCGGGGCCGGCAACGATTTTCTGGACGGTGGCACAGGGGACAATACGTTGCGAGGTGGTGCCGGAGACGATGTCCTACACGGCCACGACGGCAACGATTACCTGGAGGCCGGCGAGGGTTCCGATATCCTCCGTGGCGGAGATGGCGACGACATTCTCGTGGGAGGGAACGAATACTTCGAAACCGGCGATTCCTTTTTGGACGGGGGAAGGGGCAACGATTACTATATCATCGATCGCCCCGGCGATATCGTGTTCGAAATGGCAGGGCATGGTACCGACACCGTGGAAAGTTTCATCAGCTATGCCTTGCCGGGCGAAGTCGAAAACCTCACGTTGTTTCGCTCCGGCGATCTGCACGGCATTGGTAATGTCCATGACAATATCATGCAAGGCGGCACGTGGCTGGAGGGCGGTGAGGGGAATGATACTTTGATTGGCGGCACACTAGGGCAGAGTGTTCGCTTGGACGGGGGAGCAGGGGACGACACCTTGCAAGGAGGGATCCCCTCTCTGACCAGCGGAATCAACAACAATGTCTACGTCTTCGGGCATGGATACGGCCAGGATGCTGTGATCGAATACAACTCAGGTGCAGACTTCGACCGAAATCAAATCGATGTGGTGGAGATGATGCCGGATGTGAGCCCGACCGACGTCGCCTGGTACCGTGACAACAATGACTTGGTGTTCACCCTTCAAGACACCACGGATCATCTGAGACTCACATCCTATTTCGATTTGACCTTCAACACCGGCAACTATCTTTTGGGTAACGCCTACATCCCTCCGCAAGGGACCGTCAACCTCGACAACCGCAATCCCTATTACTTCGCTGCCTCCCGGGTCGAAGAAATCCGCTTCGCGGACGGTACGACGTGGGAAGCGGATATGTTTGGCGCTCCGACACTCGGAGCCTATCCCAGCGACACCTATCATTTTGATCGCGGCGATGGGCAGCAGACCATCATTGACTTCGATGTCACCGGCAATCGAAACGGCGACGCGGCGGACGCCGTTCAATTGGGGAGCGGGATCGCTCAAGACGAGGTGTCCGTCTCCCGCCGAGGCAACGATTTGGTTTTATCCCTCGATGGGGCGGAAGATGTACTGACCGTACACAGCCATTTCAGCATCGTCTTCGCGCGCGAACAGCACTCTTTCAGCGGTAACTATGTGACGGCCTATCAAATGGAGCAAGTTCGGTTCGACGACGGTACGATCTGGAATGCCGCTCAACTGGCCAGCCGCGTAACGGCGGTTGCCGGCACAAATGAGGCCGACTTCCTCGTTGCCAACAGCAACAACAATGCGATTGATGGGCTGGCAGGGGACGACACGATCTATGGGCAAGAAGGCGACGATCGGATCGATGGCGGGGCCGGCGACGACAGGCTCTTCGGCAATGAAGGAAACGACACGTACCGGTTCGGACGAGGTGGCGGGCAAGACACGGTCATCGATTGGAACGTGACCGGCACAGACCTCGATACGATTGAGATGGCTCCAGACGTGACGACCGGCGACCTGCGCGTGATCGCCGACCAGAACGGCGGCGTGGCCTTGTCGATACGCGGCACAACCGACCAACTGACGTTGAGCGACTTCCTGTACGATTCATACAGCCAAAACAAACGCGTCCTCTTCGCCGATGGAACAGTGTGGGATGCCCAAGAACTGTTGGCGCGCGTCGAGGGCCCAACCATTACCGGCACCGAATATCCCGATTATCTCGTCGGTACCGAATTCAACGACACCATTCTAGGGCTGGAAGGCGAAGACTTTCTCGATGGCCGCGAAGGGGCGGACCTCCTCTATGGTGGACTCGATAGCGATGAAATTCTTGGCGGTGATGGGAACGATATGCTGTACGGCGAAGCCGGAGACGATACGTTGCACGGCGGATCAGGCGGCGGGGGCGGCGGCGCGGGGTTTGCGGCCATGTCGGTCGAAGGGTTCTGCGAGGCCGATTGCGGCGGAGGAGGAAGCAGCGGCGCGACCGGCGACGATCTCCTGATCGGCGGTGAAGGCCACGACACCTATCTCTTCAACTTCGGGGACGGTGTGGACACCATCGTGGATACGGCGGTGGCCGGCGAAGGAAACCGGCTTCTCTTCGGGGATGGCATTTATCAATCCGATCTCTCCTTCGAACACGATAGTCTGTCGCGCGTCCTGACGATCCATGTCGGCTTCTCGGGCGATGCGCTGCGCCTCACGAATTTCGATCCCAGCCAGGCCAATGGGTCACTGGCTGTGGAGACCTTGGCCTTTGCGGATGGCACGGAAGTGGCGTTGAGTAGCTTCTTTGCCCCTCAACCGACGCTAATCGGCACGGCCGGTGGCGACTACCTCATCGGCACCTCCGGCGTCGACATTATCGACGCGCTGGCCGGGAATGACTATCTGCATGGGCAAGAGAGCGACGACATCCTCCTCGGCGGCGACGGTGATGACGCGTTGGTCGGCGGAGCTGGCGCGGATACCTTCGACGGTGGCACGGGCAACGACCGGCTCTATGTGGATGAGTTCGACACCCAGGTCAGCGGCGGGGCCGGCTGGGACGAAGTGCGGATTGACGGTACTGTCGGCGTCACCCTGACCACCTCCGATATCGAGTACTTCGTCGGCGGCGCTGGGGGAGATCATCTAACCTACAGCGGAACCGACGCTATCAGCATGATCGGCCGGGAAGGTAACGATGTCCTGAATGGTGGCAGCGGCAATGACAGTCTCCAAGGCGGCACAGGCGCCGACATCCTTGACGGGGGAGCGGGGAATGACAGCCTCGAGGGCGAAGCTGGCGACGATACGCTCCTCGGGGGGGCTGGGGACGACAGCCTCCAAGGCGGAGCCGGCGCGGATACTTTCGATGGCGGCGAGGGGAATGACCGGCTCTATGTGGATGAGTTTGATACCCAGGTCAGCGGTGGAGCCGGCTGGGACGAAGTGCGCGTCCTCTCGGCCACCGGCGCAACTCTCACCTTGTCGGATGTGGAATATGTTGTGGGCGGCGAGGGACACGATACTGTGACCTCAACCCATTCCGAGGCCATGATGATGCTGGGCCTCGCCGGCAACGACCGCCTGACCGGTGGCAGCGGGAACGACAGCCTGCAAGGCGGCACGGGGGCCGACACCCTCGATGGGAGTGCCGGGAACGACAGCCTCGAAGGCGAAGCTGGTGACGATACGCTCTTCGGCGGGGCCGGGAGCGACAGCCTCCAAGGCGGAGCCGGCGCGGATACGCTGGAGGGCGGCGCAGGCAATGACCAACTGTATGGTGGAACCGGCAACGACCGCTATCTCTTCACAAGCGGCAATGGCCAAGACACCCTCGTCGATTCGGACAGTACGGAAGTCAGTATGGATGAGGTCGCGCTCGGCGACGGTCTTGTGCCCTTGAACGTAGTGTTCAGCCGCCAGGCCAACGACTTGCGTGTGGCACTGGCCGGGACGAACGATACGCTGACCGTCCGCGACTGGTACAGCGGCGCCGCCTCGCAGGTGGAGCAATTCACGGCGAGCACCGGCAGCCGTTTGATCAACAGCAACGTCGATCAGTTGATCCAGGCCATGAATACCTACAGCCAGACCGCCGGATTGAGTTGGGAGGATGCGATTCAGCAGCGTCCCGACGAAGTCCAAGCGGTGATCGGCGCCTACTGGCAACAGCCGACGCCGTAGGGGCATTCGGTGTCCGCCCCCGTCATAGCGTCCCGCGCCTCCGGTGCGGAGTCATCGACACGGACCCAACCGGGCTCGGCTCCGGAAGGGGCCCAACCCGGCGCGATGGATGCGGGTCTGGCCTGCCTGTTGATCGTCGCCCGCTACCACGGCTTGCCCGGCAGCCCCGAACAGATCGGCCGAGAATTCGGCAGGCCAGGCTTGCCGTTCGCGGACGGAGATCTTCTTCGCGCCGCCAAATTTCTTGGGCTGAAAGCGGGTATCCGCTCGGTCCGGCTGGCGCGCCTGCCCCCGGCCTTGCTTCCCGCCCTTGCCCCGCTGAACGACGGCCGCTATGTCGTGTTGGCGAAGGCCACGGCCGACACGGTGCTGTTGCAGGACCCGACGAAAAACAAACCGCTGGTCCAGTCGCACCAGAACTTCACAGCCCAATGGACCGGGCGCCTGCTGCTCCTGACGCCGCGCAGTTGGGTGAAACAGGCGGCGCGCACCTTCGGCTTCTCGTGGTTCATTCCGGAGATCGTGAAGTATCGGCGCCATTTGGGTGAAGTGCTCGCCGCCTCGTTTTTCCTGCAAGTGTTCGCCTTGCTCACACCGCTATTCACCCAAGTCATCATCGACAAGGTATTGGTGCACAAGGGCTTCACGACCCTCTATGTCATGGCAGTCGGCATGATGACCCTGGCGATATTCGACGCCACACTCGGCGGGTTGCGCACCTATCTCTTTTCCCATACCACCAACCGCATCGACGTGGGGCTGGGCGCGCAGCTCTTCGCGCATCTGCTCAAGCTGCCGCTGGCCTATTTCGAAACCCGGCGGGTGGGGGACACCGTGGCGCGGGTTCGCGAGCTGGAGACGATTCGGCAGTTTCTCACCAGTTCCAGCGTGACCCTACTCCTGGACTTGTTGTTTGTGGTCGTGTTCGTCGCCGTCATGGCGCTCTACAGCCCCATCCTCACGCTCATCGTCTTGGGCGCCCTGCCGATCTACACCCTCTTGTCGATCGTTGTCACGCCGATCGTTCGCGAACGGCTGAACGAGAAGTTTACCCAGGGGGCGGAAAACCAGGCCTTTCTCGTCGAGGCGGTGACCGGAATCCAAACCGTCAAAGCCCTCGCCGTGGAGACGAGGATGCGGCAGCGATGGGAAGAGCGGCTCGCGGCTTACGTCCGGGCCAGCTTTCGGGCGACCAGCCTGGTGAACGTGACGGGCCAGGCGGCCACGCTAGTCCAGAAGCTCACCACCATCGCGGTGCTCTGGACGGGCGCGCATCTCGTCATCGGCGGAGACTTGAGCATCGGCCAGTTGATCGCTTTCAACATGCTCTCCGGGCAGGTCAGCGCACCGCTCCTGCGGATTCTCCATCTCTGGCAGGATTTCCAGCAGATGGGCATTTCCATGCAACGTCTCGGCGACGTCCTGAATGCCCCACAGGAAGACTCGGCCGGGGCCTCGCGGAGCGCCTTGCCGCAAATTCGCGGAGCGGTCACCTTCGACTCGGTCGCCTTCCGGTATCGCCCGGATGGCGCCCCCGTGCTCCAAGCCGTATCCTTCCACATCGCAGCCGGGCAGATCGTCGGTATCGTCGGACGATCGGGATCTGGCAAGAGCACGATCACCAAACTGATTCAACGCCTCTATGTACCGGCAGCAGGCCGCGTGCTGATCGACGGGATCGATCTGGCGCATGTCGATCCCGCATCGCTGCGCCGCCAGATCAGTGTCGTACTCCAGGAAAACTTCCTCTTCAACGTCAGCGTCAGAGACAATATCGCACTGGCCGAGCCCAGCGCGTCGTTGGATGAAATCGTGCAGGCGGCCAAGCTGTCTGGTGCCCATGAGTTCATTCTCGAGCTGCCTGAGGGCTACGACACGGTGGTGGGGGAGCGGGGCTGCTCTCTCTCCGGCGGGCAACGCCAACGCATTGCCATCGCCCGGGCGCTCGTCCCCAATCCACGCATCCTGCTCCTCGACGAAGCCACCAGCGCGCTGGACTACGAATCCGAGTCGATCATCCAAGAGAACCTCGGCAAAATCTGTCGCGGGCGTACCGTCTTGATCATCGCCCATCGCCTGAGCACCGTTCGCTCGGCCCGGACGATCTTCGTCATCGACAAGGGCCGGGTCGCCGAGCAGGGGAGCCACGACGAATTGCTGACGCTCAATGGCCACTATGCCCATCTCCATGCGCTGCAGGCCGGCCCCAAAACGGCTGCCTCACCCTCGCTCTGCCCCGCCTAGCGCCTGCCTCCTCCGCATGGTATAGTGCCCGCCGTTTCGCCGGTGATTTCTGGCGATTAGGAATGTGGAGGGAGTTTCATGGTTGAAGTACCAGTTAAGATTCAGATCACTAATATATTGAAAAAGGCTCGTGAATCAGTTCGCCAGATGACGCAGGTCTCTGGGGCGGCCAAGACGAAGGCATTGAACGCCCTGGCTGGCCGGATCGAGGCGAAAGCGGAGGAGCTGGTCGATGCCAATCGGGCAGACGCCGAAGCCATCGGCAAGTCTTTGGCCGGGACGGCGGACAAGGATGTCATCAAGGCGGCAGTCGAGCGAGTGCGCTTTCCCGAGGGTGCCTTGGCCGATCTGGTCATGGCCATCCGCGACATCGCCAACCGGGCGGAGCCGGTCGGGGAGGTCACGCACCTTTGGCGCCAGCCCAACGGCATGGACGTCTGCCGAATGCGGGTGCCGCTGGGCCTGATCGGGATCGTCTCCGACGGGGGACCGCTCCAGACGACCGACCTCATTGCCCTCTGCCTCAAGGCCGGCAACGTCTGCGTCGTCCGCGGCGGACCGGAATGGGTCAAGTCCGGGGCGATGGTGTCGAAGTTCCTGCTGGACTCCGCGGCCGAAGCCGGCTTGCCCGCCGGTGCGATCACCATTGTCGACCGGACGGAAAAGGAAGCGGCGCTGGAGCTGATCAAGTCACCACTCTATCTGGACGCCCTGATCCCGCGGGGCGGGCCGGGCCTGCGCAAGACGGCGAAGGAGCAGGCGCGGGTGCCGGTGCTCTGCCACGGCATAGGTGTCTCCCACGTCTACGTCGACGTGGAAGCCGACCTGCCGTTGGCGCAAAACGTGGTCATCAACTCGAAGGCTCAGCAGGCCAGGGCGACGAACGCCGTGGATACGCTGCTCGTCCACCAGTCCATTTCCCGGCAGATCGTGCCAGCCCTGATCCGTCGCCTGCTGGACGAATTCAAGGTGGACGTGCTGGGCTGCCCCAAGACGATCTCCATGATCGGGTCCATGAATCTCACCGGCTACCGCGAGCTGCGCCCCGTCACCGACGAGGACTGGGGCAAACAATTCCTGACCTCGACGCTGGCGCTGAAGATCGTCAAAGACATGGACGAGGCCCTGGACCATATCGCCGCCTACGGCCCCAGCCATACGGATACGATCGTCACGCGGGATTACGCGACCGCCATGCGGTTTGTCCAGGACGTGGACGCCGGCGCCGTCTTGGTCAACGCCTCCACACGCATGCACGATGCGGCAGAGTTCGGCCTCGGCAGCGAAGTGGGGGTGGGGACGGGGCGTCTCCATGCCCGCGGCTCGCTCTCGCTGGAGGCGCTGACGTGCGAAAAGTATGTGGTCTTCGGCACGGGCCAACTCCGCCAGCCGCATCCGGTACCGGTGACATACGAAGATGCGATCATGCTCAAGCGCCCCTCGTAAGACGGTCAACATGCCTGCGTTATGGTGAGCTCGCCTTCTTTCCCCGATCCAGCCTCACTCGGACACAAACTGGACGCGCATCTGCGGGCTTACGGGCTGGAGCACTTCACGTCCGACGCGGCCTACGACGCAGCCCAGCGGGCCGGGCTGGAACCGGCGATCCTCGACGACCTGTACCGGCTCGCTGAAGCCCGTCGGCAAGCGGGCAGGGTGGAGGCAGACCGGGCCTTCTACGATCGGATGGCCGATCCGGCGATCCTCCCGCTCCTCTACAGCCAACGCTATGAACTCTACGCGACGGTCGGGCCGATCCTTGCCGCGCTCCTTCTCATGGACGAACCCCCTCCGGCCCGGCTGTTGGACGTGGGCTGCGGGGTGGGCCTGCTCACGACCTTTCTCGCCTCCCTCCTCCCTCGAACGGAGGTGATCGGCGTGGATCGTTCGGCCGCCAGCGTACGGGCCGCGCAGCACCACGCCGCCAAGTTGAAGCTGATCAACGTGAGTTTTCTCGCACTGGATATCGAACAAGACCCGCTCTCCGGCCCATTCGACAGCATCATCTCCTTGCACACGGCGCTGCAAGCCGAACAGGTGCCAGGGCTGCCGAGCGCGGACTGGACGACCTTTGCCCGCTCCAAGGATGCCGAAGCACAACGGGCCTTCGAGCAGCAAACTGGGCTCGGGGTAAAGCTGGATCGGCTATGCGCGGCGCTCGCGCCGCACGGCAAGATGATCGTCTTCGAGAAGGCACGGCAACTGGCGCGGCGTGTGCCGCTCCAGCGGGCCTTCGCGGCCCGAGGGCTGGGGCTCCTGCGCCCGGCGCTTCCGCTGGCTTATCGGACCATCGAGGAACCGGTCGAAGACGGCCCGCTCTACGTGCTGGGGCGACAGGCCAGCCTCGACGAAAGCGCACACGCCCTTCCGTGGGATGAAGAGCCTCAGACCGAGGGAGAGAAATCGGCCGACGAGGTGCTGGCACAGTTACAACAAGCCGCAAGCGCATCGCCGTCCGAAACAGAACCCCTCTATGAAACCCACAGTCCTCTGGCGCAGGAGGTGTGGGCACGACTTCCTGGCAAGACCGTCACGCAGGAGCGGACCTGGCAGGCCCCGTCGGGCGCGACCGTCCATGCGGAACTCGGGGAGACGGCGTTGAGCGCCGCCTTGGCCCTGACCTACCTCTACCAGGCCACCACCTTCGACCAACGGCAATTGGTGCTCGTCACACGCGGGCAGACAGCCATGCTCGACCAGTATTATCGGGAACTCACGCAGGACTGAGCCAGCCCCACAAGCCGCTCGCCGCTATTCGACAGGCTTATGACGCATGCACCGGGCCTTGATAGGCCGTCAGGCCCGTCTCTCATACCGCCACTGGTAAACCAAGAGGCCGGCGAGAGCGAGCGTGCAGAACAGGGCTCCGGCGTAGAACGTGACCGGCGCGCCAAGTTGGTCCCACAGGATCCCCGCGAACGTGCTGGCGACGAGCATGGCCGCCCCGCCGGCGAGATTGAACAAGCCGTAGGCGGTTCCGCGCAGATCGGCCGGGACCGCATCGGCGATCATGGTGGCGAGCAACCCCTGCGTCATGCCCAAATGCAGTCCCCAGAGCGCCACACCCGCAACAACCACGCTCCATCGGTCGTTCGCGGCCAGGACAAGGTCCGCCGCCAGCAAGGTCAGCAGTCCGAGAGCAAGTAAGGTCGTGTGCCGCATCCGATCCGAGAGCCGGCCGAACGGGTAGGCGGACGCCGCATAGATCACGTTCATGGCCACCATGACGAGGGGCACGAAGGCGATCGGAATTCCTCCGAGCTGCGCGCGAAGCACGAGAAACGCCTCGCTGAACCGAGCCAACGTGAAGACCGCCCCGCAGCCGACCACCCACCAATAGCGAGTTCCCAAACGAGCCACCGTATCCCATCGAACGGGATTCGTGCCCGCGGCAGTCTGTCTGTGTGCCGGCTCATGAATGCCGAAGAAGACGAACGCGACGGCCAACAACCCCGGCACGACCGCCGCCCAGAAGACCGCCCGAAAATCCCCGGCCCACAGCAGCATCGCGCCGACGGCGAAGAGCGGGCCGAGCACGGCGCCCACCGTATCGAGCGACTGCCGCAAGCCGAAGGCCGCCCCCCGCAGGTGGGGCGGCGCCAGGTCCGCGACCAAGGCGTCCCGTGGCGCGCCGCGCACGCCCTTGCCCACCCGGTCCAGCAGACGAGCGGCCAACACCGGGCCGACCCCGGAGGCCAGAGCGAACAGCGGTTTGGTAAATGCGCTCACGGCGTAGCCGAAGACCGTCAACCCTTTCCGCTTTCCCCAATAATCGCTCAGCGTCCCCGAAAACACCTTGACGATCAGCGCCACGGACTCGGCCAGCCCTTCGACGATGCCGACCGCGATGGTGCCGGTTCCAAGGGTCGTGACCATGAACAAAGGGAGCAGGCTGTGGATCATTTCCGACGAGACATCCATCAGCAAACTGACGAATCCCAGGACCCAGATGCTTGAGGGAATATGGCGGAGGGTATCGGCCCCGTGGCGCTCAATCGTCACAATCCCACTCCACTATAGAGTTTGCGTGCCGCACCGTCCTCGACGGAAAGACGCGGGCCATCCTACAAGCGCGAGCGCGCCTGCGTCATCGGCAACCGTCGAGCGGAAACCGTCAGACGAGATGTCGTGGCCCCAGGCGAGCGTGGAGGACGACCAGCACGAGCAGCCACACCGCGACGAATCCGTCCGAGAAAATCATCAAAAAATTGTATGGCGCGAAATTGCCGTGCAGCACGGTTTCCCGGACGTGTCCGTACGTGGCCCCGAGCATGAAGAGCGCCCATCCCAACCCGGTTGCGGTCCAGAACGAGCCACGGAGCCAGATGCACAGAAACCCCAGCACCCCCCAAGCCCCGTCATGCACGCCGACCTCAAACTGGAACGGACTGCCCGGCTGCCAGCCGATGAATTGCGCCGTCTGCTCGGCAAAGAACACATGCGGAATGAAGCCTAAGGGAATGCCCAATACGCCCACGTCCCAAACCAGCGCGTAGAGCAGCAGCAGCGAGACGATACGCTCTTTGGTCCGGGGCGTCTTACTCCATAGCAGGTGCAGCACGGGCAGCAGCACACTGAGCAGCGCCACGATGAGAGCCAGCATGGCCACCTCCTTCAACCAGCCGTCGCGCCGGGCCATGAGGCCATTTTACGTGTTCAGTGCGCCGTCCTCCCGCGTCACGCCATGCGGTGCAGCACGCGCACTCGTTCCCGGCCCTCGCGCCCGGCAAAGGCCACCTCCGGCACATAATCGTCGATGATCTCGTAGCCCTCCGCAAAGAGCGCCGTCAGATCGGCCACGCTGAACGGGAAGGGCGGGCCCACGTCACCCGGATCGAGCGCCGGATTGATGTACCAGATCCCGATCAACAAGCCGCCACGCCGCAGCGTCAGGTCGATGCCCCGCCGATAATCTGCGCGCATCGTGGGGGGCAGTGCGCTCATGCAGGTGTGCTCCAGCACGACATCATAGGCGCTGCGCATCTCTTTCGGCGGATCGAACAGATTCCCGATCACGAAGCGCTCCGCCAGATGCGGATACCGCGCGCGCGCTTCTGCCACTCCCGTCGGCGCGATGTCCAGCCCCGTCGCATCCAGCCCATACGCCACCGCCAGCGCGACCTCATGCCCGCGGCCGCAGCCCGGCACGAGCGCGCGGCCTCGCACGGCATGGCGCTCCAGATACTGCTTCATCGCCGGCGCCGGAACGCCTTTATCCCAGAAGACCTCGCCGTTTCGATAGCGCGCATCCCAGTCCATGCACACCGTGTAGCCGATGGTCTGCGCGATGTCAATCGCGAAGAGGCGCCGGGGAAAGGGGTCGCAAGCAAAGACTCCCGTTGCCTTTTCTTTCTGATCGGGTCTGGCTACAATCATCTCCGCATCCCCGCCATTGCGTCATCGACGGCGGCGTTAGGAGCATGCGATCCCATGAGTGCTGAAAATTGGATGCCGCGTCCCTGGAATGCGGAACTGATGGGATGCATTTGGCTGCCGCGCCTGTTGGACAAGGGACGGCGGGTTCTGGAAGGCCGGCGCCAAGGCCGGAACCTGATGAATGGCTACCTCTTTGGCGACCTCGATTATGCCGATGGCAAACTCTTGAAGTTCCTGCACACGAACGATGCGCGCGTCCTGGAACTCCTTCGCGAATCGGACGATGACGAGGTTGTGGCAAAAACGCTGATCCGCGAGAGCGGCCGTTCAGCGGATGACATTCAGATATGGGACGCACGGTTTCGCCGGGTGAATGCGCCGTTCATCGTCATGTGGGACGCGGATGAAGGGCGAAGACATCCGGGTATTGGAACCACACTGTTGAGCCTGTTCTACAACTACCTGATGATGCCGCCCGTGTATCTGGGGTTTTGGATTGCAGAAAGGCTGCGGCAACGCAAACATGGCTAGTGCGGGACGAGCGGCCGGAGGGTGCGGAGACGGCTGGGGGTTGGGGGGCAAGCCCTGATCCGCCATCACGTTGTTCAGGCGGCGGAGCGGCTGACTTTCACGTCGACTTTAAGGCCGGCATGGGTCAGCATGCTGATGAGCGTATCCACGCTGAACAGATCGATCTTCCCGCGCATCAGATCGCTGATCCTGGGCTGGGTGACACCCAGACGTTCAGCCGCCTTCTTTTGCGTCAGTCCTTTCTCGCGGATATGCTTCTCCAGTTCGACCATCAGCATCGCACGCAGCTTAAGATTCTCCGCCTCTTCCGCCTTAAATCCGAGGTCTCGAAAAATATTGCTGCCTGATACTCGCTTCTTCATGAGTGCCTCCGCTGGCTCAGTAATAATTGAAGCCGTTGACGTGCGACATCAAGTGCTGCCTGTGGGGTCTTCTGTGTTTTCTTCTCGAACGTGTGCAGGACATACACAGCCTCTGCCAATTTTGCCAAATAGATAACTCGGTACTCGTTGCCGCAGTGAATCCGTAACTCCTGAACGCCGCTGCCCACACTGGGTATGGGTTTCCAGTCTGATGGCTCCAGTCCTGACTGTATCTTAAAAAGCTGATAGCCAGCATGGCGCTGGGCCTCATCCGTCCAGGTGCGGACTTCGTCCAAAGACGGGCCTAGCCACACGAGACGTTTCACGGGTTCCAGTGTATACAAAATATTGTATAAGCGTCAACTGGCAATCAGGTGGATGGTTGGTGTCTAGTTATAGGAAGCGAGCGATAGGACTAGTCGGTTAAGTCAAGTAGTAGGCGGCATACAGCGAGAAGGTGCGCAAAGGGAACTGCGGATGCCCTTCGACAGGCTCAGGACAGGGAGGGCGTGGCGGTTGACGGGGGGAGGGGTGTCGGAGGACTAGACTGGCAGCAGCCAACAAGGCCCCGGCGTTAGCAAAGGCAGCCAGGCCTCCCCAGCCCCCTCCGCCCTTGCATCTCCTTCTTCCGCCCCCGTACAATACCTCCACTTTTTCGCTAATCCCTTGGCATTCCAGTATCTTAGGAAGGCCGGTCCGATAGAGGGTCGTCTGCATGCGCATCGAGTACTCGAAGGGCGAACGGGCCTCCAAAGAACTGATCCTGCTCCATCGCCGCGCCTCCGAAGCCTCCAGCGGCCGGAAGATGAAGGTCCTGCTCATCTTCCCGCCCGATTGGTTCCCTTCCGAACCCTATCTGAGCCTGCCGTCCCTCACTTCCGTTCTCCGCCAAGCCGGCCATACGGTCATCCAGAAAGACATCAACCTGGAAATGTGGGACTGGTACTTCAGCGAGGACTTTTTGAAGAAGGTCCTGCGCCGGGTGCCGCAGCAGCTCGACCGGCTCCGCAAGCTCTCGAAAAAGCGGGAGCTAAGCCAGGCGGAGGTGGACTTGCAGGTGGCGCTCTGCGACCTGACCCGCCAACGAATCGACGAACTGATCAAGAACGGGGAGCAGGCCAAGGCCATCGTCCGCAGGGAAACCTTCTACGATATCGACAGGTTGGAGTGGGCCCTTCAAGTCTTCCGCGAGATCACGTCGGTCATTTCGATGGTCTATGCCCCGGCGCGGATCTGCCTGCCGCCGATGGAGACGGACCTGTCCTACAAGGTCTATGTCTCCACTGAGGTGATGGAGGCGGTGAACGACGCCCAGGTGAACGTCTACCGCGATGTCTTCGACCACTTGGTGAAACCGGTGATTGAAGCAGAGACACCTGACGTGGTGGGGTTCTCAATTGTCCTGCAACAGCAGATGTTCTCCACCATGACCTTTTGTGCCCTCATCAAACAGCAGTTCCCACACATTCACGTGACCATCGGCGGCAACACGGTGACACGGTTGCGCGACGCGCTGCCGCAGTCGCCGCTCTTCCAATACTTCGACAGTGCCGTGGTCTATGAAGGGGAGACGGCCTTCTTGCAACTGGTCGAAGCGGTGGGCGCCAAGCGGAGCCTGGCTGAGGTGCCGAACTGCCTCTATAAGGACACCGGCGGCGTCCATACCTCCGCGACCAGCTATGCGGAAGACATGCACCAGTTGCCGCCGCCGGATTTCGACGGCCTGCCCCTGGACAAGTATTTCGTGCCGACCAGAACGCTGCCCTATCTGGCGACGCGGGGCTGCTACTGGGGGCGCTGCGAGTTTTGCGACCACGGGGAAGGGTACACGGCCGGCTATCGCTCGAAGAAGATTCAGGACGTGCTGGCGGAGATCAAGCATCTCCGTGACAAGTACGGGGCGCGACATTTTCACTTCACCGACGAGTCCTATCCGCCGGCCCTGTTCCGCAAGCTGGCGCGCGGTCTGGTCGAGAGCCGGATGGGCATTTATTGGACGACGCACATGCGGTTCGAGAAGAGCCTGTTGGAAGATGCCGTCTGGCAAGATGCGAAGGAGTCGGGCTGCCGCTACCTGCATTTCGGCTACGAGTCGGGCGTCGAGCGGGTGCTCCAGTTGATGGACAAGGCGACGACGACCGAGGTGATGACGAAGCACCTCACGTACACGGCGGAGGCGGGCATCTGGAACCACTGCATGGGCTTCTTCGGCTTTCCCGGCGAGACGAGGGAGGAGGCCTGGCAATCGGTGCAATTCCTGGAGGCGAACAAGGACCATGTGCATTCGCTGGGGTTCGGCACGTTCGACCTCGGCCGGCACAACCCGGTGGCGAAGCATCCGGAGAAGTGGGGCGTGACGGCCTATAAAAATCCCGAGTGGGACTTGGCGCTGGACTACTACTACACGGTCAAGCAGGGTATGAGCATCGAAGAGGCCGAGCGGGTCTTCGAGGAATTCGAGCGGAACCACCATCCCGGCTGGGACCTGCGGCTGTACATCAGAGAATATATTTTCTTGTACATCTGTAAGTTCGGCTTAGCGAAGCTGCCGGACTTGCAATATCAAGCGGCGAAGCTTGCCGGTCATACGCCGTCGCTGGCAGGGAAAATGTGATGTCGGCGAACGGACTCGTTCAAATCGACAGCCTGCCCCCGATCAAGCAAGAGGATCGGAAAAAGTCCAAGGTCCTGCTCCTCTTTCCGCCGGAATGGGTGCCGACGGCGCCCTATCTGGCCCTGCCGTCGCTCACCGCCGTGCTCCGCCAACATGGGCACGAGGTTGTCCAGAAAGACGTCAACATCGAGATGTACGACCGGTTTTTCTCCGACGACTTCCTCGTCTGGGTGCAGACGCGGATGCGTATGCAGCTCCATGCGCTCGACGCCAAGGCCCGCCATCAATGGCTGACCGAGCAGGAGTTGGAACACAAGGCGCTCTTGGAATCGCGGCTCGCCACGGACTTCGCCGCCCGCATCGACGATGCCGAACGGGCCAAGGCCGTCGTCCGCGGCGAGGCCTTCTACGACGCCGACCGCTTGGAATGGGCGCTCAACACCTTCCGGTCGGTGATGCAGGTCATTTCCGCCGCCTACTATCCGGCCTCGCTGGTCTTCTATCCGATGGAGAGCAATTTGGGCTACCGGCCCGGCGTGTCGAAGGAAGTCTTCGCCTGCCTCGACGACGAGCGTGTGAACGTCTACCGCGACATCTGCCGGCAGTTGGTCTTGCCCGTCGTCGCCAAGGAACGGCCGGACGTGGTCGGCGTCTCGATCGGCACGCAGATGCAGCTCATGGCCGGCCTGACCTTCTGCAAGCTGATCAAGGAGGCCTATCCCGACATCCACGTGACGGTCGGCGGCAACGTCATCACCAGGCTGCAAGAAGAGCTGCCGCGCTACGAAACGTTTTTCACCCAGGTCTTCGATTCGGCCATCATGTACGAGGGGGAGCATGCGCTCCTCTGGTTGATCGAGGCGTTGAACGGCCAGCGCGATCTGGCTTCCGTGCCCAATCTCATGTTCCGGGACGAAACCGGCATCCATGTGAACAAAGAGGTCTATACGGAGAAGACCACGTCGCTGCCGCTGCCCGACTTCGACGGGCTGCCGCTGGACAGCTACTTTTCGCCGGTCCGGATTCTGCCGTACCTTGCCACGCGGGGCTGCTACTGGGGGCGCTGCACCTTCTGCGACCACGGGCAAGGGTACTTCGACCAGTATCGAGGCATGCCGGCCCATGAAGTGGTCAAGCAGGTCAAGGCGCTCAAAGACACATACGGCGCCACGCATTTTCTGTTCGCCGACGAGTCCTACCCGCCGGCCCTGTTCAAGAAGGTGTCGCAACTGCTGGTCGATCAAAACGTCGGCATCAAGTGGACGACGCTGATCCGCTTCGAGGAAACCCTCTCGGCCGAGGACATGGCCTTGGCGGCCCGGTCCGGCTGCTGCACGCTGTACTACGGCATGGAGTCGGCCAACGAGCGCGTCCTGGGGCTGATGGACAAACACGTCAAGGCCTCCATCATCGCCCGCAACCTGGCCGACGCGGCCAAGGCGGGCATCTGGAACCACGTGATGGCTTTCTACGGCTTCCCCGGCGAGTTGCGGGAGGAAGCGGAGGACACGCGGCGGTTCATCCTGGACCATCAACCTTCCATCCATTCGGTCGAGCTCTTCTACTTCGTGGCCTACCGCCACACGCCGATCGTCCGGCATCCCGAACGCTTCGGCGTCACGATCCACAAGCAAGAGGACTACGACCTGCCCCTGGACTATTACTACACGCTCAACGAACCGGGCGGTCTGACCTGCCTGGAAGCGATGCAGATGTGCGAGGAGTTCTACCAGCACGACTTCGCGCCCTGGGCCGTGCGGGTCAATGCGCGCGAGCACGTCTTTTTGTACATTTCCAAGTTCGGCACGAACGCGCTCCCGCAGATTTACGCGACCAGGGACGGGGCCGACCGGGCGTCGGACCGCGTGGCCGGCTTGATCACCTGGCCGGTGGCGCGGAGCGATGCGGAGTCGGGGAAAGACGGGGAGGCGACGATGGCCCGGGTCGTGAGCCACGGCACCTCGCCATGACCCTGAAGGAACGATGAACAGACCGTAAGCCCGCACGGCACGCGAGGGTCCCATGAGCCGTCCGCTCCCGATCCTGTCCGCCGCGCCTATTTTCACCGGGAACAGCTACCGGGACGTCCTGATCCGCGAGATGGACGCCGGCAAGATTCCCTTGAGCCTCGGTAAGACCTGTCCCGTCCAATGCGCCTTCTGCTACGAGCTGGACCATTCCTACCGCGAGACGCTCGAACCGCCGAAAACGTCCGACGAAGACTGGGCCTTCATCCTCGACTACATCAACAAGAAGCCGACCGATCCGCTCCAATTCTGGTGTCTGGGCGGGAACGAATACATGGAGTGGACGGACCTCTTCCTCCATCCCAAGGCCATGGAGTGGGTGGAGGATTTTCTCGTCCACACGGACAAGAACATCCAGTTTTTCACCGTCGGGTTCGTGCACGTCCCCAAGATCCACCAACTGGCCGCCCGATATCCGGGACGGATCAATTTCGAGCTGTCGGTCATCACCCTCGGCGACTATCGCGCCAAACTGATGCCGCACGCCCCGTCGGTCAAACATCTCATGAAGGTCCTGGACGGACCGGCGGTCTCCTCCGCCAACTTCTACAGTTTCGACGCCCATACCATGTCGAAAGACGCCGTCGAGATTGCCGCCATCAACCGACGCTGCGTGTTGTGGATGGGCTGCCTGACGCCGGTCAACGGGATCAAGCCGGAGACGGCGGCCGTCATGCGGCAAGGCCGGAAGGCGCTCCCGGACGAGGCCCGGCGGATTTACGATGCCGGGCTCCAGAACCTGACGACGATCCACACGGAAGCGCCGATCACCGCCTTTTTGAACCGCAAGAAGATCGTCACCGCCTTCGACAATCTGGAACTGGAGAAGAAAGACACGGTCGTCATGGCCAAGAGCGTCTACCGGATTCTGAACCTCTACCGGCGCAACAAAGCGCGGTTCCTCTACGTGCCCAATGCCACGCTGGGCGGGGATTCGGACTGCACCGTACTCCTGACGTTGGACGACATCGCGCGGCGGCTGACCACTCAGAAAATCGTGCACGTACCCAAATGCGTCCTGCAATCGGGGCGGGGGCCCTTTCAGGACATCGCCGGGGTGACGCTCGACGCCTTCCGGCAGAAGACCGGCGTGACGGTGAAGATTCTCCACAAGCTGGACACGGATTTTGCCAATCGATGTCTCTACCGCAACGGCCACCTCCGTACCTACGTGGAGGACTACCTGTCCCATCCCATGACCCAGGCCTATGAAGCCTTGCCCATGCCGGCCTGACACGGCAGGCTGCACGGGCCGGCCGGCCCCGATTGACAAGGGAGCATCCGCCTCCTAGAGTAGCCGCCAGCATGTCGCCGGACTCCCGTACGCTCAAATTCTATCAAGCCGACGTGTTTACCGATCTGCCCTTCGGCGGCAATCCGGTCGCCGTCATTCCGGACGCCGAAGGATTGACCGACCGGGAGTTCCAGCAGATCGCGCGCGAGATGAATCTCTCCGAAACGGTCTTCGTCCTGCCGCCGACGGACCCCGCCGCCACCGTCAAGATCCGCATCTTCACGCCGACTCAGGAGATTCCCTTCGCCGGCCATCCGGTCGTCGGTGCCTTTTACGTGCTGGGCACCCTGGGTCGTCTGTCGTTGAAGGACCCGCTGACCCGCATCGTGCACGAATGCAATATCGGCCTCTTTCCCGTGGAGGTGCATGTCCGCGACAGGGCGGTGACCCGGGTCGTCATGACACAGCCCAAGCCGCAGTTTCTCGGCCGCGTCGAGCCGACGCAGGACCTGTTCGAGATGGCGAAGGCCCTGGGCGTGGCGAAAGCGCAGATCGACGGCACCAAGCTGCCCGTGGAAGTGGTGTCTACCGGCCTGCCGGTGATCATCGTGCCGGTCCGCACGCTGACCGCCGTCCGCTCGATGCAACCGGACATGGCCGCCATCACCGAGCTGTGCGAACGGCACGGGGCGAACGGGATTATGGTCTTCACGACTATGACGGTCGAAGACCTTTCCACGGTGCACACCCGCATGTTCGCGCCGGCGATCGGCATTCCCGAAGACCCGGCGACCGGGAGCGCCAGCGGCGCGCTGGGCGCCTATCTCGTGCAGAACGGCGTCGTCGAAGTGGGACCGACGAGCATGATCATGGCCGAGCAGGGTTACGAAATGGACCGCCCGTCGCGCATCCTCATTCAGGTCGATTCGGACGACGACGTGATTCAAGAGGTGAAGGTCGGCGGGCAGGCGGTGATGGTCGTGGAGGGCACGCTACGCTTTTGACAGGATGCTGAAAAAGGCCGCCAGCTTTGTCTCGCGGCGCTCAGAGGCTCAACGTACCAACCACGTACGCCTCGCCTCCTCGCTTGCTGCGGCCTCGCTGGACAGCCTTTTTGACCATCCTGCTGGCTTGAATGAGAGTGTACGCCGGATACCGTTACTTGGCGGCTTCGCGGACCATGTGCCCTAATTCGGGGAGGATGAGCTTCTCCATCGCCAGCCGGACAGCGCCTTCCGACCCTGGCGTGGAGATCACGACTCGGCCCTTGTAAAGGCCGGCCGTCGCCCGGCTCATGATCGCCGGCGAGCCGATGTCCTGATAGGTCAGGTAGCGGAAGATTTCGCCGAATCCCACCAGCCGTTTCTCCAACAGCTCGTCGATGGCTTCGAAGGTGGAATCGCGCCGGGAAATGCCGGTGCCCCCGTTGATCAGCACCGCTTGAATCCGTTTGTCGGCCGCCGCCTCCTTGATCAGCGCCTTGATCAGCGCCGGCTCGTCCTTGACGAGGTGGTAGGCCGTCACCTCGTGGCCGGCCGCTTGCAACTCCCGGCGAATCAGCCAGCCGCTGGTATCGGTCGCGGACGTACGGGTGTCGCTGCACGTGATGACCATGCAGCCGATCTTCTTGAGGCTGTGGGCCTTGTGCTCTTGGTGCGAGGGGCGGACGGACGCCGCCGCGGGCTTCCGGCGGGCCTTCGACGCATGCCGGGCCATGGCGCGGACGTTTAGCCCCAGACCGCGTTGGGGTTCAAGCGAGCGACCGGCTGGCCCTTGCCGATGTGTTCGTCCAGAATGGCCGGCACGTCGGCCTCCTTGATCTTTGTGTACCAGGTGCCGTCCGGGTAGACGACCACGGTCGGGCCGTTCTCGCAGGGACCGAGGCAACCCGTGTTTGTCACGAGCACTTGGCCCGGCTGCACGCCGCGCTCCATCAACCCCATGTTGAAGGCCATCAGGATGCCTTGCGCGCCCGAACCGCCGCAGGACGGTTTAGGATGGCCCGGGGGGCGGGTGTTGCTGCACACAAGAATATGATATTTCGGCTTCGGCATGGTCGCTCCTTTGAATGAGAGGAATGGGGTCGTTACGACGGATAGGCTGCCCGCCACTGTTCCAGATAGTCGTCGGGCAGTTTCCAGTGCTTGATGCCTTTGACGACCCAATCCAGGTAATGGGCCTTCGGTTTGAACTTGCCGATCGGCGCAGCCACGTGCGTAGTCACCAACTGCTTCTCGCCGGCTTCGTCGATGACCGTGACTTGCACGTGCCGGAAGGCGCCGGTCGGCACGTCGCCTTCGAATTCGTCCAGCACCTTGAGGTCTTCGTCCGTGATGTCCACCACGATGCCCCACACCCGTTCACCCGGCGAGGGGCTGATGCTACCCAAGCCGCACCGCCACTGCGACGACCACCGGCAAAACAAGATCGTATGGTCCGGCAAATAGGCCTTGCCGACGAATCGGTGTTCCGGCGCCCGCCGTGCCAGTTGGGTCGGGTTCAAATTGTCCGCGTAGACGAAGAATTTCATCGGGGATCGAACGGCTGCGCAAGCGTTTGCGGTGCGTGAAAGCGCGCCTGTTGTACCACACGCAATTCCCGGGTTTCAAGCGAGCCAGAGGCCCGCCGCCTCGCGTTGACAGGGCTTCGGAACGGCCTGTATGCTCCGCGAGCCTGACCCGGCACCTCATGCGCAACGCACACACGACCCATGAACCGGCGCCGCACGAGGCGGAAGGCTCGCGCCTCGGGCGCATCGCTCACTACGCCGTCTTCGCCCTGCTCGTCGTCGGTGGCCTGGCCTACTGGGCACTCAAACCGCCGACGATCAATCCCATGAGCGACGCCAAGGCGGCGGAAGCCTTGGCGCTGGTGCAAACCCACGCCGCGTTGGGCGCGCCAACCCTCTTGCAGGCCATCGGCGACCATGTCAGGAAGCTCGAAGAGCGGGGGCAGGGGGTGCGGCAGCAGCCCTGGACCGTCGAAAAACAACAGGGACCCAATCCCGATCTCTATTTGGTCAAGGTGAGCGTTCGGGAGCGGGAAGCCCAACGGTGGTTCGAACGCGAGTTCGTCTGGCAGGCCAACCTGGGCAAGAAGACCATCGCGCCCGTATCCATGCCGGCCGAAAGCCTGATGCCGCTCGGCTTCGACAAGATGACGCGCCCGATCGCGCCGCCTGCCGGACCATAGGCTAGGCGGGCCACGGGCGCGGCGTCGCCGGCACGGTCACCACGATATCGCCCCCTTGGATCGAGACCGGATAGCAGGCCACCGTGATGGCCGGATTTTCCGGCCGCTCGCCGGTCCGCACGTTGAAGCGCCAGCCATGCCAGGGGCAGACGACGCACTCACCGGCCAATCGCCCGTCACCCAAAGGCCCTCCCGCATGGGGACAGGTATTGTCCAGGGCGTACACGGTCCCGTCGACGTTGAAGAGGGCAATGCCCACTCCCTCCACCTCGACGGACCGGCTGGTACCCGGCTGCAGGTCTTCGAGTTTTGCGACGACGACCGGCGTCATACTCATTCTCCAAGCCGAATCAAGGGGCGCTAGTCTACCCAAGCCGGCGTTTGGCCCGCAAGGGGCCGCCGGTCCAGCAGGTGCGGACCGATTGATTTCACGGCACGTCTGTGGCATAGACTAGCGCAGTGATACGCGCTCATCGTCCCATCGTTCACGGATAGGGAGGCGTGATGGAACTGACCCTGCTCCTCAATTCGACCTACGAACCGCTGCGTGTCGTCCACTGGAAAAAGGCGATCAGCCTGCTCTGGCAAGGCAAGGTGGAGGTATTGGAGGTCTACGACAAAGAAATCCAGGGCGTCACCATCTCCATCAAACTGCCGGCCGTCATGCGGCTCCTCAAGCTTGTCAGGCTGCGCGACAGCCACCGTGCCGTCAAGTTTTCCCGCATCAACATCTTCACCCGCGACGGCTATACCTGCCAGTATTGCAACGTGAGGTTCCGAACGGAAGAACTGACCT